>Ga0224736_1015_pt1 | contig 72373 bp, 67 predicted proteins | sample IA12soil_MG_GH6A_FD_161628 | JGI IMG/M metagenome (GOLD analysis project Ga0224736, IMG submission 161628) | Enriched cells from agricultural soil in Iowa, United States - IA12soil_MG_GH6A(-) | ecosystem: Environmental > Terrestrial > Soil > Agricultural land | place: USA: Iowa | collected 2017-05-08
GTTCCAACTGTAAAGGAATTGAAAAAAGCTGGAGAGGAATTTGAATATTTATTTTGGGTTGGCTCTATGGGTTCTTTCGACAATCGCAGCCAAAGAATAGCGTTATCATTTGCGAAACTGATGAATGAAGCGGGTGTGAAGTTCGCTATTTTAGGTAATAAAGAGAAAAATTCAGGAGATACTGCCCGTCGTTTAGGAAATGAGTTTTTATTCCAAGAACTAGCTACACAAAATATCGATGAGTTTCAAAAAAATGATGTAAAGAAAATAGTTACGATTGACCCGCATGCCTATAATATTTTCAAAAAGGAATATCCGGACTTCGGTTTAGAAGCGGAAGTATATCACCATACAGAGCTTCTTCATCAATTATTGCAGGATGGTCGTCTTGTTCCAAAATATGAGGTGAATGAAACGATTACTTTCCATGATTCCTGTTATTTAGGACGTTACAATGAAGTCTATGATCCACCTCGTGAGATTTTAAAATCACTCCCAGGTGTAAAGCTTGTAGAAATGGAGCGTAATCGTGAGACAGGAATGTGCTGTGGAGCTGGCGGCGGTTTAATGTGGATGGAAGAAGATACGGGCCATCGTATCAATGTTGCACGTACGGAACAAGCATTAGCTGTGAATCCATCTGTTATCAGTTCCGGATGTCCATACTGTCTAACAATGCTTTCAGATGGTACGAAAGCAAAAGAAGTCGAGGATAATGTTAAGACGTATGACGTGGCAGAGCTTCTTGAAAAAGCTGTTTGTGGTGGACCGGAACAAACAAACGTTGCATCCTAAATATTTTTTTATTAAAATATTTCAATTTTTAATACTTATCATATATTATAGAATTATAAAACTTCTGAAAGGGACTTTTGATGTCCCTTTTCTATTCACTCTTTGTCGAGCGAGCGTTCAGTCGATATTGTTAAAGCTATGATTAAGAAAATGTTAGTTTTCGTATTCCATAATATGAAAGCGGTTACTAATTCGTTTTTTTGGGGAGGAGATCGAAATGGCAAGAACAGTGATTCTAAGCGGTGCAAGAACACCATTTGGCAAATTTGGCGGTGGTTTAAGTACATTAACTGCTACGCAGTTAGGCGGAATAGCTGTTAAAGAAGCTTTGCATCGCGCCAGTATCAAACCCGAAGACGTGCAAGAGGTCATTATAGGTACTGTTTTGCAAGGTGGTCAAGGACAGATTCCTTCCAGGCAAGCAGCTAGGGAGGCAGGAATACCTTGGGAAGTGAAGACGGAAACTATTAACAAAGTTTGCGCGTCCGGTATGAGAAGTGTCACACTGGCAGATCAGATTATCCGTGCTGGGGATGAGGATTTAATTGTGGCAGGCGGAATGGAATCCATGTCCAATGCTCCTTATATTCTTCCAAAGGCACGTTGGGGATTAAGAATGGGCGATGCGGTGCTCAAGGATTTAATGATTCATGATGGTTTAACATGTTGTTTCAGTGGAGTTCATATGGGGACGTATGGGAATGGTACTGCAGAAGAATTTAAGATTACGAGAGAAGAACAAGACGAGTGGGCATACAGAAGTCATCAACGTGCCATTGAAGCAATAGAAAAAGGATTATTAGCAGAAGAGATAGTTCCAGTTTCCGTTCCACAGCGAAAAGGGGAACCGCTTGTAATAAAAGAGGATGAGGCTCCGAGAAAGGATACTTCACTGGATAAACTGGCGAAATTGTCCCCAGCATTTGATAAGAACGGAACAATCACTGCAGGAAATGCTCCAGGAGTAAATGATGGGGCAGCAGCGTTAGTGTTAATGAGTGAAGAAAGAGCGCAGAAGGAAGGCAGAGAACCACTTGCTTATATCCTTGGACATACAGCTATCGCTACAGAAGCGAAAGATTTTCCGCAAACACCTGGATTAGTCATCAATGAGTTATTAAAGAAAACAGGGAAAACGGTAGAAGACATAGATTTATTTGAAATTAATGAGGCTTTTGCAGCTGTTGCCTTAGCAAGCAGCAAAATTGCCAATCTCAATCCGGAAAAAGTCAATGTCAATGGAGGGGCAGTGGCACTTGGACACCCTATAGGAGCAAGTGGAGCAAGAATTATTTTAACCCTTGCATACGAACTAAAGAGGCGTGGTGGCGGAGTTGGAATAGCAGCCATCTGTTCTGGAGGCGGTCAAGGTGACGCTATTATGATTGAGGTTCAGTAAAAGGAGGTACATTCAATGAATATTAATACAGTAATGGTTATCGGTGCCGGCCAAATGGGATCTGGGATTGCACAGGTTTGTGCACAGGCTGGTTATAGAGTGATATTGAATGATTTAAAGGATGAATTTGTAGACAGAGGTTTAGAAGTAATTTCAAAAAACCTTTCCCGTCAAGTGCAAAAGGAAAGAATGACCGAAGATGAAATGAATGGCATTCTAGCTAATTTAGTAAAATCTACGAATCTAGGAGATGCGAAAGAAGCAGATATTGTAATTGAAGCAGCGGTAGAAAATATGAGCATTAAAGCAAAAATTTTCTCCGATTTAGACCAAATTGTACCGGAGCATACTATCTTGGCGTCAAATACTTCATCCTTGCCAATAACGGAAATTGCAGCCGTAACACAACGCCCGGAAAAAGTAATTGGTATGCATTTTATGAACCCAGTGCCGGTTATGAAGCTTGTGGAAATCATCCGTGGGCTAGCGACAGCCGAGGAAGTATATCAAGCCATAGAGGATATGACAAAAACATTGAATAAAGTACCAGTGGAAGTGAATGATTTTCCGGGCTTCGTTTCTAATCGAATTCTTATGCCGATGATTAATGAAGCTATTTATACATTGTACGAAGGGGTAGCAACGAAAGAGGCAATTGACGAGGTTATGAAGCTTGGGATGAATCATCCAATGGGGCCGCTTACGCTTGCAGATTTTATCGGATTGGATACATGTCTATATATTATGGAGACCCTGCATGAAGGATTTGGAGATGATAAATATCGACCATGTCCACTTCTCAGAAAATATGTGAAAGCTGGGTGGTTAGGTAAGAAAACGGGACGGGGATTTTACATTTACAACTAATTAATAGTACAAAGCAGAATAAAGGGGTGACAGGGATGGAGCTGCACTTTACAGAAGAGCAAATCATGATGAGAAACATGGTTCGTGACTTTGCGGAAAGCGAAATTATCCCTTTTATTGAAAATATGGAAGATGGCAAATTCCCGAGGGAAATCCTCCGTAAAATGGGTGAACTTGGTTTGATGGGGATTATAGTACCTGAGGAATATGGTGGCTCGGGAATGGATTATACATCTTATATTATTGCAATACATGAGCTTTCAAAGGTTAGTGCAACAATAGGGGTTATACTTTCCGTACACACATCGGTGGGCACAAGCCCGATCCTTTATTTTGGTACGGAGGAGCAAAAGCAAAAATATGTTCCGAAGCTAGCGTCGGGGGAATACCTGGGAGCATTTTGTTTAACAGAAGCCAATGCAGGTTCAGATGCCAAAAGCCTAAGAACAAAGGCGGTCAAACAAGGGGATTATTATATATTAAATGGCTCAAAAATGTTTATTACTAATGGTGGTGAAGCGGATGTTTACATCGTCTTTGCTAAAACCAGTGAGACAGATATTACTGCATTTATTGTGGAAAAGAATACACCAGGACTAATAATCGGAAAAGATGAGCATAAAATGGGTCTTTCCGGTTCAAGGACGGTACAGCTCACCTTTGAAGATATGAGGGTTCCTACAGAAAATCGATTAGGAGATGAAGGACAAGGCTATAAAATCGCTATGGCTAACCTGGATAGCGGACGTATTGGAATAGCAACCCAAGCTCTTGGGATTGCGGAAGCAGCTTTTGAAAGGGCTGTAGAATATGCAAAGGAACGCAAGCAATTTGGTAAGCCAATTGCCGCACAACAAGGGGTTGGCTTTAAACTGGCAGATATGGCAACAAGTGTGGAGGCAGCAAAATTGCTCGTATATCGTGCGGCAAATCTTCATACAGAAGGGCTACCATGTGGAAAAGAAGCGTCTATCGCAAAATTATTTGCTTCTCGTACTGCAGTAGAAGTGACAACAGAAGCAATCCAAGTGTTCGGAGGCTATGGATATACGAAAGATTATCCGGTGGAAAGGTTTTTTCGTGATGCGAAAATCACTGAAATATATGAAGGTACAAGTGAAATTCAACGTATTGTAATTAGCAAACACTTAGTCTAGGAGGAATACAAGATGAATTTTAAGCTATCAGAAGAACATGAAATGATAAGAAAAATGGTCCGGGATTTTGCAGAAAATGAGGTAGCTCCAACGGCTGCGGAACGTGATGAGGAGGAGCGCTTTGACCGTGAAATTTTCGATAAGATGGCAGAGTTAGGGTTAACGGGAATCCCTTGGCCGGAAGAATACGGAGGAATTGGCAGTGATTATTTAGCATACTGTATTGCGGTAGAAGAACTATCGCGAGTATGTGCATCCACTGGGGTAACTCTTTCGGCTCATACATCCTTAGCGGGTTGGCCAATTTTTAAATTTGGATCCGAAGAACAGAAACAAAAATACTTACGTCCAATGGCTGAAGGTAAAAAAATCGGTGGATATGGGTTAACAGAACCAGGGTCAGGTTCAGATGCGGGCGGAATGAGAACAACCGCTCGTTTGGAAGGAGACCATTACGTATTGAACGGTTCAAAAATTTTCATTACGAATGGAGGGGTCGCAGATATTTATGTAGTATTTGCTCTAACCGATCCATCTTCCAAGCATAAAGGCACTAGCGCATTTATTATTGAATCAGATTTTTCCGGCTTTTCTGTGGGGAAAAAAGAGAAAAAGCTAGGGATTCGTTCATCCCCAACAACAGAAATTATTTTTGAAGATTGTATAGTACCAAAGGAAAACCTTCTCGGTGAAGAAGGGGATGGCTTTAAAATTGCCATGATGACCTTAGATGGCGGACGTAACGGAATTGCTGCTCAAGCTTTGGGAATCGCCCAAGGTGCATTGGACGCAGCTGTTGCTTATGCGAAGGAACGACATCAATTTGGAAAACCAATTGTAGCTAACCAAGGGGTATCTTTTAAATTAGCGGATATGGCTACTAGTATAGAGGCATCTCGTCTATTAACCTATCAAGCTGCATGGTTAGAATCGAATGGTCTGCCATATGGAAAGGAATCCGCAATGTCAAAACTATTTGCGGGTGATACAGCAATGAAAGTAACGACGGAGGCCGTTCAAATATTTGGAGGTTATGGCTATACAAAAGACTATCCAGTGGAAAGATACATGCGTGATGCGAAGATTACGCAAATCTATGAAGGTACACAAGAGATTCAAAGATTAGTTATTTCAAGAATGCTTACAAAGTAATAGGAAAAGCGTAGGCGCCTTGCTCATCAGCGTATGGATTTCGTAGTCTTCAACTGAGATAAAGGAAACCGTGCTGAGGTAGTCCACGAGCTATTGAAAATGGAACTACTCTTCACATGATATTGACTATCACTAGGAAGAAGACGGAGAAATCCACTAGCCGATAGGAGCCAGTGATATGTGAAGTGCCAAGTTTCACTTGGAGCTGAAAATAGAAATTAATGAACTACTAATGAATTTTAGCATTTCAATAAGGAGGCGATGAAGGGTAGTGAATAAAAAACGAACAGTCCATGCCTCTGTGAAAGACGAACGATTGGTTAGGATGCGCAGAAATCAAATGATTCGAGGAGCTGTTGCCCTTTTCAAACAAAAGGGCTTCCACCGAACGACAACGCGGGAAATTGCGCAGGCCGCAGGATTCAGTATTGGTACATTATACGAATATATTAGAACAAAAGAGGATGTTTTATATTTAGTTTGCGATAGCATCTATGACCAGGTAAGGGAACGCCTGCAGGGAATGGATGTTGACAAGGGGACACTGGATAGCCTGAGACTTGGAATTGCTTATTATTTTAAAATTATGGATGAAATGCAGGACGAAGTACTTGTAATGTATCAAGAAGCAAAGTCCTTATCCAAGGATGCCTTGCCATATGTGCTAAAAAAAGAATTAGAGATGGTAGGAATGTTTGAAACCATCATCAGGCGATGTGTCGATAATGGAGAGCTAGTGATGGACAACAAACACATTGATTTATTAGCCCATAATATTTTTGTGCAAGGGCAAATGTGGGGCTTCAGGAGATGGGCCCTAGGAAAAAACTACTCTATTGATGATTATATTAAGGTGCAAACGGATTTGCTTTTTACAGGGATTGAACAATATCAGAAACAACTGTGAACAGGGGGATGAAAAATGAGCACAGTTCAAATATATCGACCAAAACATGCGGTACGTTTTGTAACAGCATCCAGCCTTTTTGATGGTCATGATGCCTCTATCAATATCATGAGGAGAATTTTGCAGTCAAGCGGTGCGGAGGTTATCCATCTTGGTCATAATCGTTCAGTAGAAGAGGTCGTCAATGCGGCAATCCAGGAGGATGTACAAGGAATTGCGATCTCTTCGTACCAAGGGGGACATGTGGAATATTTTAAATACATGTATGACCTGTTGAAAGAAAGAGGTGCTTCCCATATTCGTATTTATGGGGGAGGTGGCGGAGTTATCATTCCTCGCGAAATAAAAGAGTTACATGATTATGGAATTGCGCGTATTTTCTCACCTGATGACGGAAGAGAATACGGCCTTCAAGGGATGATTAATATCATGTTGGAGGAATGTGATCACCCTACCTATACCGGATCTTTACAAGAAGAGATTGAAAAGTTGCACACAGGAAATATTAATTCCGTGGCAAAGCTTATCACGATTGCAGAAAATCATTTAGAGTTAAAGGATGAAGCAGCAGCAGCGGTTGAAAGAGCTTTTCTTGAATTAAAAAATGTTGAGTCAAAGTCTCCTGTAATTGGAATAACTGGTACAGGTGGAGCAGGAAAAAGTTCCCTGACAGACGAACTGATTCGCCGCTTTCTTAATGAAATAACGGAAAAAAGGATTGCAATACTATCTGTGGATCCGACAAAGCAAAAAACGGGTGGGGCATTACTTGGAGATAGAATTCGAATGAACGCTATTTTCAATTCACGTGTTTATATGAGAAGCTTGGCAACACGTGGATCTAGAAGTGAGCTATCTCTTGCAATAAAGGATGCTATTAATGTAGTAAAAGCTGCCGGATTTGATTTCATTATTGTAGAAACAAGTGGAATCGGGCAAGGGGACGCAGAAATTACGGAGATTTGTGATATCTCCATGTATGTCATGACAAGTGAATTCGGGGCACCTTCGCAATTGGAAAAAATCGATATGATTGATTATGCCGATCTTATTGTTATCAATAAATTTGAACGCCAAGGCTCAGAAGATGCAAGAAGCCAGGTTCGAAAACAATATCAACGGAGCCATTTACTCTTTGATCGAGACCTGAAAAATATGCCGGTTTACGGTACAATTGCAAGTCAATTTAATGATCCAGGAACGAATGCCCTTTTTGCTGCCCTTATTGAAAAAGTAAATGAAAAGATGGGCTTGAATTGGAAAGTACCGTTTTCAAAGGATGTAAAGGTTGAAAAGCAAAATGTCATTATTCCGAATAGCAGAAGATATTACTTGCGGGAGATATCTGATACTGTAAGGAATTATCATAAAAAGGCGGAAGAACAAGTTCGTTTGGCAAGAAAGTTATTCCAATTAGAAGGTGCTATTGCTGCAGCGAAAGAAACAGGATTAAATCAAGAAGTTATATCTCCACTAGAAGCAGTAAAGCAGGATATAGAGGAAAAACTTACGACAGAGTCGAAAAAAATACTAAAAGGTTGGAATCAACTAAAGGAGAAATACGCAGGTGATCAATTTATCACGAAGATACGTGATAAAGAAATTATAACCGAACTAAAGACAATCAGTCTTTCAGGTCTTAAAATTCCAAAAGTGGCTCTTCCCAAATACGAAGATTATGGTGAAATCCTAAAGTGGGTATATAAAGAAAATGTTCCTGGGTCTTTTCCGTTTACTGCAGGAGTATTTCCTTTCAAGCGTGAAGGAGAAGATCCTAAACGACAGTTTGCTGGGGAAGGAACACCGGAAAGAACGAACAAAAGGTTCCACTACTTATCCAAGGATGATTCCGCTAAGCGTCTAAGTACTGCATTTGACTCTGTTACATTATATGGAGAGGATCCTGATTATCGCCCAGACATTTATGGAAAAGTAGGGGAATCAGGGGTAAGTATTTGCACATTAGATGATATGAAAAAGCTGTACGAAGGTTTTGATTTATGCCATCCATCAACTTCCGTTTCTATGACGATCAATGGACCAGCACCAATCATTTTGGCTATGTTTATGAATACGGCTATTGATCAACAGGTGAAAAAGAAAGAAGAGGAACTTGGCCGAGTATTATCAGTAGAAGAATTTACTCAAGTAAAAGAGCAAACGCTCCAAGTGGTGCGCGGTACAGTGCAAGCAGATATTTTAAAAGAAGATCAAGGACAAAATACTTGTATTTTTTCAACTGAATTTGCCTTAAGAATGATGGGGGATATTCAACAATATTTTATTGATCATAAAGTTCGTAACTACTATTCCGTTTCCATCTCAGGCTATCATATTGCGGAAGCGGGAGCTAATCCGATTTCACAGCTTGCTTTTACATTAGCAAATGGCTTTACCTATGTAGAATACTACTTAAGCCGCGGAATGAATATTAATGATTTCGCACCAAACTTATCATTCTTTTTCTCTAACGGCCTTGATCCAGAGTACTCTGTAATTGGGAGAGTGGCCAGACGAATTTGGGCTACTGTGATGAGAGATAAATATGGGGCAAATGAGCGCAGCCAGAAATTGAAATATCATATTCAAACATCCGGACGTTCCTTACATGCTCAGGAGATTGACTTTAACGATATTCGTACCACACTCCAAGCGTTAATGGCCTTGCATGATAATTGTAACTCTCTTCACACCAATGCATATGATGAGGCAATCACGACTCCTACAGAGGAATCGGTAAGACGGGCAATGGCCATTCAAATGATTATTACAAAGGAACATGGTTTAACGAAAAATGAAAATCCGCTACAAGGTTCCTTTATTATTGAAGAATTAACAGATCTGGTCGAAGAAGCGGTCCTTCAAGAATTTGAGAAAATAAACGATCGCGGTGGAGTACTGGGTGCAATGGAAACACAATATCAACGCGGGAAAATTCAGGAAGAATCTATGTACTATGAAATGAAGAAGCATTCAGGAGAACTTCCGATTATTGGTGTTAATACGTATTTAAATCCAAACCCGCCTTCTGAAGAAGAAATGAATAATATTGAATTGGCTCGTGCTACAACCGAAGAAAAGGAAACACAAATCAGAAACCTCCATGAGTTTCAAGTACGAAATGAAGACAAAGTAGAAGAGGCACTAAAAAGATTAAAACAAGCAGCTGTGAATAATGGTAACATCTTTGCGGAATTAATGGAAACCGTTAAAGTGGCAAGTCTTGGACAGATAACGAAGGCGCTTTATGAAGTGGGCGGCCAGTATAGACGAAATATGTAAGTACAGAAACAAAATAGCTCTGATGTAAAACAGGGCTATTTTGTTTTTGAAAAAATTATGAAATTTACTAATATGGATAATTATTCTTGAAAAATGGTTCAAGGCTAGCTATTGCGCCTATCAACTAGTGGATTTCTCCGTCTCTACACTGCGATAAGTCAACATCATGTAAAAAATGAGGACGTGTGCTACCTCAGCACGGATTACTTTATCTCTGTCAAAGACTACAAGAAGGAAATTACACTTCAAATTTTACTCATTTGTATACCGATGAGCAAAGCGACTGTGTATTTGTATATTGCATATGGCTAAAAAACAGGTAAAATTAAATTTGAACTAATAGATATAAGGACAATCAATTGAGTACATAAATACTCTTTGGAGAAAAAAGAGTACTAAAGAACATGGAAAGGGTAAGTCACTAGCATAATTGTTATAAATTTGTTTATAATGGTAAATATGTATTTTGCCCTGAAGATGTTTTTTTGCCTTTTTTCACTCTAATGAGTGTAAATATAGAAAGGAAGTGCGAAGTTGAGTTTACAGCAATTATCCAAAGAAGATTTAAAAGAAATGTCTCTTATTGAGCTTGCTTATCAACTAATGGAAGAAAAAAAGCAAGCATATGCATTTTCGGATTTAGTTGATGAATTAGCAGGTCTGCTAGAATTATCAAAAGATGAAATCCGTTCAAGAATGGTTCAATTTTACACAGATATAAATATTGATGGTCGTTTTCTTAGCTTAGGTGAAAATCGCTGGGGATTAAGAATTTGGTATCCATATGATCAAATTGATGAAGAAATTGCACCAGCTGTTAAATCTAAGAAGAAAAAAGCTAAAAAGGTTTATGAAGAAGATGAAGATCTTGAATTACTGGATGACGATCTAGACTACGATGATTTAGATGATTTTGAAGATGATGATTTAATCGATGATGAGGACGAGGAAGACGAAGAGGATGACTTCGTAGATCTTGATGAAGAAGATGAGGCGTTCGAGGAAGACGATGAACTAATCAGCGAGGACGAATATGATCTTGATGTAGATGATGATGATGACATGGATGAAGAAGAAGAGGAAGAAGAACTTGAAGAGGAAGATGAAAAATAATCCGCTTGACTTCTTTCTTGTAGACAGGTAGTATGTTATTTGGGCTCCTTAGAAAAGGAACTGATAATAATATAAATTATGCTCCCCCTGCATTTTTGCGAGAGGGGGCTTTTTTTGTTTTTAGGGATGTATTCTCTTAATTTTTAGTAAAGATGTGGAAAGTTAGAGTATCAAAATCACAACCTGAGGAACAATAATTTTGACTAAAAGGGGGAAAAATTGTGACAAAATACATCTTTGTAACAGGCGGTGTGGTTTCTTCTTTGGGAAAAGGAATCACTGCAGCATCATTAGGCAGACTGCTTAAAAATCGTGGTTTATCTGTAACCATTCAAAAATTTGATCCCTATATTAACGTGGACCCTGGAACAATGAGCCCTTATCAGCATGGTGAAGTCTTTGTTACGGATGATGGTGCTGAAACAGATTTGGATTTAGGGCATTATGAACGTTTTATTGATATTAATGTAACAAAATATAGCAGTGTCACAACGGGTAAAGTATACTCTGAGGTTTTGAGAAAAGAGAGACGCGGAGAATACTTAGGCGGGACAGTGCAAGTAATTCCACATATCACTAATGAAATAAAAAGCAGGGTATTTCGTGCCGGTGAAGTAACGAATGCGGATGTCGTTATTACAGAAATCGGCGGAACTGTTGGGGATATTGAATCGTTGCCATTCCTTGAAGCAATTCGCCAAATAAAAAGTGATATTGGACGCGAAAATGTCATGTATATCCACTGTACATTAGTACCTTTTATTAAGGCAGCAGGAGAAATGAAGACTAAGCCTACTCAACATAGTGTGAAAGAATTACGCAGCTTAGGAATACAACCAAATATTATTGTAGTAAGAACAGAAATGCCAATTTCACAAGATATGAAGGATAAAATTGGTCTGTTTTGTGATATTGATCCAAAGGCGGTTATTGAGTGTCGTGATGCCGATACATTATACTCTATACCATTGGCTCTTCAAGACCAAAACTTAGATCAAATTGTTTGTGACCATTTAAAAATTCAAAGTCCAGAAGCTGATATGACGGAATGGATTCAACTTGTGGAAAGAGTTAGAAACTTGAAGAAGACAACAAGAATCGCTTTAGTAGGGAAATATGTAGAATTGCAGGATGCCTATCTTTCCGTAGTGGAAGCATTAAAACATGCTGGATATACATTTGATGCAGACGTTGACATTGATTGGATCAATGCAGAACACGTAACAGAAGACAATGTGAAGGAATTATTAAAGGATGCAAGTGGAATCCTAGTCCCTGGTGGATTTGGTGATCGTGGAGTGGAAGGGAAAATCCTTGCTATCCAGTATGCACGTGAAAATAAAGTTCCTTTCTTAGGTATTTGTCTTGGAATGCAACTGGCATCTATCGAGTATGCACGAAATGTACTTGGATTAAAAGGAGCACATTCGGCTGAAATCGATCCAACAACAAAATACCCTATTATTGATTTACTGCCAGAACAAAAGGAAATTGAGGATTTAGGCGGTACCTTAAGACTAGGATTATATCCTTGTAGATTAGCAAAAGATACGAAAGCATTTGAAGTATATGGGAAAGAAATTATATACGAAAGACATCGTCACCGCTATGAATTTAATAATCATTATCGCCAGCAAATGGAGGATGAAGGTTTTATATTCTCTGGGACAAGCCCTGACGGTCGTTTAATCGAAATTATCGAATTAAAAGACCATCCATGGTTTGTAGCATCACAATTCCATCCAGAATTTACTTCAAGACCGACAAGACCTCAGCCCTTGTTCCGTGGATTTATAGAAGCGACTCTAAATAATAATTAATACAAAAGGGATAGGAAAAATAGCTTTCCTATCCCTTTTAATTTTCTTCAAGGTATTCAGACATTATTTCGTCTAATTGAAATTTTATACAATGGTAAATAAATAGCCCTATTAATGCAGATGGAAATCCAACTCGATCACTAGTTTCGGAAGGCAGCATTGGTTTCATTAAATTTGTATTAATATGGATATCTGCTATTTCCGCTAAATCTTCTTCGGCGGATTTAACTGTACCGGCAACAACAGCAAAAGGGACCTCATGTGCTCTTAATTTTTTTGCCAGCGAAATTGCTGCTTCATCTGAGGTAAAACGTGTAAAGATTAAGACACGGTCAGCGTCTGTTAAGCTGTTTTCATTTTGAAGAGGTGCAGCATATTTTAAGGGTTCAGCCCCTGAAAAAGCTTCACTGCATACTGCTTCCATTTCATTGAATCCTTTTATATAAACTTTTCCTTCTCCAATAGCTGCTTGAGCCAGAAGTCTAGCCGTATCCTCAATATCTTCTTCCTCTTTTTCAAATATTCTCTGTTGCAAACCATTTAATTGTGTTAAAAACATTTTTAACAAGGTTTAACACTCCATTCTCTTGGGTATATATTATTGGTCTGTCCACGTTCAGGAGGGAGGTATCCGTTCTAAATACATTTTTATTATCGTTAGCCTTTGACATTTAGCAGGAAAAATTCATACTTAAATAGAACTATACTTAGAAGAATAATACAATTAATATCATAAGACAAAGGGAAATACTCAAAAAGGAGAGGAGATAGCATTAATATTATTAAAAAATTCTTGTTTAGGTTGGAAGCCAAAATTAAACAAAGTGGATATATCCATAATCTAAGCTACATTATTTAGAAAGACTATACATAATTATTTTAAAACCGGAAAATTGGGGGTAAAAAAGATGGGTGAAGGGAAAGAAAAAATTCTGATTGTAGATGATCAGTTTGGTATTCGCATTCTGCTTAATGAAGTCCTGCAAAAAGAAGGTTACCGTACATTTCAAGCGGCCAATGGTGTTCAGGCGTTAGACATTACAGAAAAACATTCGCCTGATCTTGTGCTATTGGATATGAAAATTCCTGGAATGGATGGTATTGAGATATTAAAAAGGATGAGAAAAATTGATCCGGATATAAGAGTGATTATTATGACTGCTTATGGAGAATTAGATATGATTCAAGAGGCAAAAGACTTAGGCGCACTTACACATTTTGCTAAGCCATTTGACATTGATGATATTCGTTCAGCAGTAAGAAATTATTTACCTTTGAAAAAATAGTTCGGCATGAAATGTAATCCATACATATATTTGAAAAAAAGATATTTTTCATTGTAACACATTGTATAAAAGCCTTCCTATGTTGCTTGAAAAGGCTTCATTTAATCATAATTCTAATATGTAACAAAAGTAAAAATTTTAAATTTTACTTCTTCAAAATTTAGGCCTCGCTTATTGGTAAAAAAGGCGGTAGTTTGATATGATGAAATTGCCGTATAAACCTGTATGAAGTCAAAATGTTTGTGAATGATAATGATGAAACCTTTCTATAACATTTTGATAAGATGAAGGAGGAAATAGTATGCCATTAGTTTCTATGAAAGAAATGCTTAACAAGGCAAAAGATGGCCGTTATGCAGTAGGTCAATTTAATATTAACAATCTAGAGTTTACCCAAGCTATTCTTTTAGCTGCTCAAGAGGAAAACTCACCTGTTATTCTCGGAGTTTCAGAAGGTGCTGGTAAATATATCGGCGGATTTAAAACCGTTGTAAAAATGGTTGAAGGTTTAATGGAAGACTATAAAATCACAGTACCTGTTGCAATTCACCTAGACCATGGTTCTAGCTTTGAAAAATGTAAAGAAGCAATCGATGCTGGTTTCACTTCTGTAATGATTGATGCTTCACACCATCCATTTGATGAAAATGTGGAAATTACTTCTAAAGTAGTAGAATACGCACATTCAAAAGGTGTTTCTGTGGAAGCAGAGCTTGGAACTGTCGGTGGTCAAGAGGATGATGTTGTAGGTGGAATCATCTATGCAGATCCTAAGGAATGCCAAGAGTTAGTACAACGTACAGGAATTGATACTCTTGCTCCTGCACTTGGATCTGTACATGGTCCTTATAAAGGAGAACCAAACCTAGGATTTAAGGAAATGGAAGAAATCGGAGCGGCAACTGGTCTTCCACTAGTTCTTCATGGAGGAACTGGAATTCCTACAAAAGATATTCAAAAAGCTATTTCTTTAGGAACAGCAAAAATTAACGTTAATACTGAAAACCAAATTGCTTCTGCAAAACGTGTACGTGAAGTACTAGCTGAAAATACTGAAATGTATGATCCACGTAAATACTTAGGACCTGCACGTGACGCTATTAAAGAAACAGTAATCGGTAAAATCCGTGAATTTGGTTCTTCTAACAAAGCATAATAATATTTTTAACATAATCTATACAAACGCAGAATAAACATCAATGAGAAACCGCCTTTATAAAAGGGCGGTTTCCGTTTATTATTATAAGAAAGAAAAGCGAAACCGCCGCGCTCACAAACTGTAGAAATCAAAGTGCAAATTTCACCTGTATGGCTTCGACTGAGATAAAGGCAGCAACGGCGAGGGATTAGTCGATGCCCGCGCTTATCGTAGGGAGGAGACCGGAAGATTGCTAGTCGATTGTCGGTGCAGCTAGAAAAGACGCTAATTATATGAAACGGAGTGATAACTAGTGAAGTTCTTTATCGATACAGCAAATATGAATGAAATTGAAAAGGCATATGAATTGGGTATTATTTCTGGGGTAACAACAAATCCATCTCTAGTAGCGAAAGAAAATATTTCATTTGAAGAAAGGTTGAAGGAAATTACCGCATTAGTTCCTGGATCTGTGAGTGCTGAGGTTATTGCTCTTGATGCAGAAGGGATGGTTAAGGAAGGAAGACAGCTTGCAAAAATTGCACCGAACATAACGATTAAAGTTCCGATGACTCCGGAAGGCTTAAAGGCGGTACATACTTTTGCGAAAGAAGGAATAAAAACGAATGTCACCTTAATTTTCAGTGCCAATCAAGCATTAATGGCTGCAAGAGCCGGAGCATCCTATGTTTCACCATTTCTTGGGCGCTTAGATGATATTGGACAAAATGGGGTAGATCTTGTTCGTACTATTGCTGAAATTTTTGCAATTCATGGAATAAATACAGAAATAATCGCAGCCTCTATTCGTCATCCGCAGCATATAACAGAAGCCGCCTTAGCTGGTGCACATATTGCTACGGTACCTTACAAAGTAATTATGCAGCTATTTCAACATCCGCTAACGGATAAGGGTATCGAAGCCTTTTTAAATGATTGGAATAACCGTAAGTAATTGTTTTATGCATATTTAAAAGGTGTTAGAAAATGCCAAAAAAATCCCTAAAAATTATTTACATGTTTTTAGGATATTAGTTTATACTAACAACAATACTGTCTTTTTTATTGATAACATTAATGGTAATGAAAACCATTTGATAAATAAGAACCATGGAAGGGAGTTTAAAATGGAAAAGCTTAAAATTGCAGGGGGATACCCACTAAAAGGAACAATAAAGGTTAGTGGTGCAAAAAATAGTGCGGTTGCCCTAATTCCTGCTACTATTTTAGCAGAATCCCCTGTAACGATTGAAGGACTACCCGATATTTCTGATGTGCAAATATTAAAGTCATTATTAGAAGAAATTGGTGGGAACGTAACATTTGAAAATGGAGACATGATGGTAGATCCAAGGTCAATGGTTTCCATGCCGCTTCCGAATGGTAAGGTAAAAAAATTACGTGCGTCTTATTATTTGATGGGTGCAATGCTTGGCAGATTTAAAAAGGCTGTTATTGGACTGCCTGGAGGATGTCATTTGGGACCTCGTCCAATTGATCAGCATATTAAAGGATTTGAGGCACTTGGCGCAAAGGTTACGAATGAACAAGGAGCCATTTATTTACGTGCAGACGAATTAAAAGGTGCACGCATTTATTTAGATGTAGTAAGTGTGGGTGCAACGATTAATATTATGCTGGCAGCCGTCAAGGCAAAAGGTAAGACCATTATTGAAAACGCTGCAAAGGAACCAGAAATAATTGATGTAGCCACACTCTTAACGAATATGGGTGCTAAGATTAAGGGTGCTGGGACTGATATCATTCGAATAGAAGGAGTAGAAAGCCTTACTGGTTGCAAGCATACCATTATTCCTGATCGAATCGAAGCCGGGACTTATATGATTTTAGGTGCTGCCGTCGGAGAAGGTGTCTTGATAGATAATGTGATTCCACATCATATGGAATCATTAATTGCAAAATTAAGAGAGATGGGCGTACCGATAGAAACAGGCGATGAACAAATTTATATCGGTAAAGGGGAACAATTAAAGGCTGTAGATATTAAAACGTTAGTCTATCCGGGATTTCCAACTGATCTTCAGCAGCCATTTACATCTCTATTAACAAGAGCTGATGGAACCGCTGTGGTAACAGATACCATATATTCAGCAAGATTTAAACATATTGATGAATTAAGAAGAATGAACGCGAATATTAAGGTGGAAGGCAGAGCGGCTATCGTGAACGGTCCAGTCACGTTGCAAGGTGCAAAAGTAAAAGCAAGTGATCTTCGTGCAGGAGCTGCTCTCGTTATCGCAGGATTGATGGCCGAAGGGATAACTGAGGTTTCCGGATTGGAACATATTGATAGAGGATACAGCGATTTAGTTGATAAGTTAAATGGCTTAGGAGCTACCATTTGGCGTGAAAAAATGACGGAAGAAGAAATTGAGCAGCTTAAAAACTAATATTGAATAACCCCTACTATTTAATTAAACTGTATAACACATTGAATATTAAATATGTTATAATAATCAAGTCAATGTGATATACAATTAATCGAATGATGTGTAATAAATTTTTAAGGTAGTAGGGGGAAAAGGCAATGGAACGAAGTCTATCTATGGAACTTGTCCGTGTAACGGAAGCAGCTGCACTTGCTTCAGCAAGATGGATGGGGCGTGGTAAAAAGCCGGAAGCGGATGATGCTGCTACGAGTGCGATGAGGGATGTATTTGATACAATACCAATGAAAGGCACAGTTGTTATTGGAGAAGGTGAAATGGATGAGGCGCCAATGCTATATATTGGCGAGAAGTTAGGAACCGGTTACGGTCCTCGTGTGGATGTAGCTGTTGACCCGCTGGAAGGGACAAATATTGTTGCATCTGGAGGCTGGAATGCATTAGCTGTTTTAGCTGTTGCAGATCACGGGAATTTACTTCATGCTCCTGATATGTATATGGATAAGATTGCAGTAGGACCGGAAGCAGTGGGACAGATTGATATTAATGCTCCCATTATGGATAATTTAAAAGCAGTGGCGAAGGCGAAGAACAAAGATATTGAAGATGTAGTGGCTACTGTATTGAATCGGCCACGACATGAACATATTATTGCCCAACTTAGAGAAGCAGGTGCTCGTATAAAATTAATTAATGATGGCGATGTTGCCGGGGCAATTAATACAGCATTTGATCATACTGGTGTAGACATTTTGTTTGGTTCTGGCGGAGCACCGGAAGGAGTTATTGCAGCAGTAGCATTAAAATGTCTTGGTGGTGAAATACAAGGCAAACTTTTACCTCAAAATGATGCAGAAGTAGAGCGTTGCAAAGGTATGGGGCTGGACCTTCACAAAGTATTAAGAATGAATGATCTAGTGTGTGGGGACGATGCTATTTTTTCTGCCACTGGAGTAACAGATGGTGAGTTGCTTCGCGGTGTCCAATTTAAAGGCTCCTATGGTTCAACCCATTCCATCGTGATGCGGGCGAAATCTGGTACTGTTCGTTTTATTGAAGGGCAGCATAGCCTAAAGAAAAAGCCTAATCTTGTCATTAAGCCTTAATTAGGATGTCTTGTTCTTATTAAATGGTAATGTTTGCAAATTGTTAATCCAATTGCAGACTTAGTTTTGGGATGACTCTTCTGTTTCAAATCATTTTCATTCTTTACTTATTAAAGGATGTATACAAGCATTTTTATTAAAAATCCTTGTATAGGAAAAGAACTCTAAGTGGAATCAAGAGGTGGTTTCACATAAGTGGCCACCTTTTGCAAAGCAAACAGTCTAAAACTATTCCGATAAGAAAGAGGATTATCACCCCATTCCTTATTTTTCAACTCAAGTTCTTCCTTCATATTTTGTTCTTTCATATATATAATTGCTTTAAAAAGCAGTAAAATTTCAGAAAATAACCTTTCATGTTGATTCTTTTCAATAAATATGGTTAAAATAGATATTGTTTTAAAAATTTTTTTCGAATTCATTATTTCTCTTCGTGTATTGTTCAACAAATTAATCATGGTTAATTTGGGGCATCTTTTCTTTAAGTTACCATTCTGAGGTAAATGGAAGAATAGATTTCCAAAAAAAAGAAAGAAGTAATACAGTTTAAGAAAAGAGCCTTTGTTAAAATGAATGAATAAGAAAGCTTTTTATGCACTCCATAAACTTCTTAATATTCAGTCTCTTCTTACAATAATAAAAATCTATTCCTACCATTAACAATTTCAAAAAATATAAAAGTGTGGTGTATATATGGAAGGTTTATCAATTACAAGTCTTGAAAATATGACATTAAAGGAGCTATATTCATTAGCTCGAGAATATAAAATTTCCTATTATAGTAAATTGACAAAAAAGGAACTTATTTTTGCTATTTTAAAGGCTAGAGCGGAGCAAGAGGGCTACTTTTTTATGGAGGGTGTCTTAGAGATTATCCAATCGGAAGGTTTCGGGTTCCTTAGACCAATTAACTACTCTCCAAGTTCAGAAGATATTTATATCTCTGCTTCACAAATTCGTAGGTTTGATTTGCGTAATGGCGATAAAGTTTCCGGTAAAGTTCGACCTCCAAAAGAAAATGAACGCTACTATGGATTACTGCATGTAGAAGCTGTGAATGGTGATAATCCAGAGTCAGCAAAAGAACGTGTCCATTTCCCTGCCTTGACGCCACTATACCCAGATCGTCAAATTAATTTAGAAACAACTCCAACAAAGCTATCTACAAGAATTATGGATTTAATTGCTCCAGTTGGTTTTGGACAACGTGGATTAATTGTTGCGCCTCCAAAAGCAGGAAAAACGATTCTTTTAAAAGAAATTGCTAATTCTATTACGGAGAACCATCCTGAAGCAGAACTGATTGTCTTATTAATAGATGAGAGACCAGAGGAAGTAACGGATATTGAACGTTCCGTCGCTGCAGAAGTTGTTAGCTCCACATTTGATGAGGTTCCGGAAAATCATATTAAAGTAGCGGAGTTAGTACTGGAACGTGCTATGAGACTAGTAGAGCATAAGAGAGATGTTATCATTCTTATGGATAGTATTACTCGTTTAGCACGTGCATACAATTTAGTTATTCCTCCAAGCGGACGAACTTTATCAGGAGGTATTGACCCTGCTGCATTTCATAGACCAAAACGGTTCTTTGGAGCTGCACGGAATATTGAAGAGGGCGGTAGTTTGACCATACTTGCAACCGCATTAGTAGATACGGGCTCAAGGATGGATGATGTGATTTACGAGGAATTCAAAGGAACAGGTAATATGGAGCTCCACTTAGATCGCTCGTTAGCGGAAAAACGAATCTTCCCGGCAATTGACATTCGTCGTTCCGGTACACGTAAAGAGGAATTATTAATTCCAAAAGAACATTTGGACAAGCTATGGGCTATTCGCAAATCAATGACAGATTCACCAGATTTCGCGGAGAAGCTTTTGCGGAAGCTGCGACAAACTAAGACCAATCAGGACTTCTTCGAGTTGTTGACGATGGAGATGAAGAAAAGTCCTTCAGGTACTGGAAAACGAACAGTTTAATGTTAAGAGGGAGGATTCTGTTAAGTAAATGCAAGGTCTTTCCTTAATCCAGATTGGAGAAAGTTTGTAAGAAAATTGGAAATGATTTATTGTAATTGTACAGTTGCATTTCGATAGAGTGCTTGCTATAATTAATTCATGTGTTTATGAAAAATTCTTGCGGGTTACCGCAAAGGAATATATAACTCTGTCTCGAAATGATTCAGGGCAAAGGAGATGAAAAGAATGAAAGCAGGTATTCATCCTGATTACAAAAAAGCGCTAGTTAAATGTGCTTGTGGTAATGAATTTGAAAGTGGTTCAGTGAAAAGTGAGATTCGTGTAGAGGTGTGCTCTGAGTGCCATCCATTCTATACTGGACGTCAAAAATTTGCTTCTGCAGATGGACGTGTTGACCGCTTCAATAAAAAATACGGTCTTAAATAAGATAAGCTTGATAGCTTTATGCTACAAGTTGAATAACCTGAAAAACAGGCAAGATTGCTTGCCTGTTTTTTATTGTCCAATGGAATTATAAAACCTAGGCGTATGGTTAATTTCTTTACAATTTGTCTACGTTTAGCTTTAGCGTCTATCGGCTAGTGGATTTCTACGTCTCCTCCCTACGATAAGTCAACATCGGCTCGCTCGTGAGCAATCTCGGTGTGTTTCCTTTATCTCAGTCGAAGACTGCGAAATCCGTATGCTGTAGATTAAGGCGCTATGCATTTTTTAATTCGCGCAAATTTAATATAATGAACGATAATTAGGTAAATCAGGGGAGGATGAACGGAAGAAATGTATATATTGAATCATCATTCTGGCTGGATTGAGGTTATTTGTGGAAGTATGTTTTCCGGTAAATCGGAGGAATTGATCAGACGTATTCGTCGTGCCCAATTCGCCAAACAAGAAATCCTTGTTTTTAAGCCGAAAATAGATAATCGCTATAGTGAAGAATCAGTTGTTTCCCATAACGGTACCTCTGTTATTGCTCACCCAATCGAAATGGCAAAGGACATTTTCAACTTTATTCATGACAAGGTAGATATCATTGCCATTGATGAAGCTCAGTTTTTTGACCATGAAATTATAGATGTAGTACAAGCTTTGGCGAATAAAGGATATCGTGTTATTCTAGCGGGGCTTGATCAAGATTTTCGTGGTGAACCTTTTGGGCCAATGCCACAATTAATGTCAGTTGCTGAGCAAGTAACTAAGTTGCAAGCGGTGTGTACTATTTGCGGCTCCCCTGCAAGTAGAACACAAAGATTAATTAATGGGAATCCAGCTTGTTATGAAGATCCTGTTATCTTAGTTGGTGCATCGGAGGCATATGAAGCACGGTGCCGTCATCATCACGAAGTGCCATCTGGAAAGAGTATTCAAATCAATCAAGTAGTTAAATCAAACTAAGCCTGACAATCGGGTTTAGTTTTTTTGTTTTTTAGGACTCGGATATTTTATTCAAGAAGTTTCCATAATAAACATATGGAGGTGTTTGTTTGTGTGGAAACCGTTTATATGTATTTTAGTATGCTTAATCATGACTGGCTGCAGCCTACAGAACAAAGATGAAAAGGCTGAAAATGGCGAAAACGGGCACGTAAAATACCAGCGTTTAAGCTCGGAGTCTCCCGATCCATCTCGCAAACAGGTAGATTTGAATGGTCAAACGGAAACTTTAGGAGCCGAGGTCAATACAGCGAAGAGAATTATGAGAACTTATAAAGAATACCAGCTGGTCTCCGTCTCTATAAACGGAAATAATATGTGGGTAACTGCTCATACCAGAAATAGAATGAGTACACATGAAAGAATGAGAAGAGAAGCAGATGTGCATAAAAGATTAAAAAAAGCCCTACCGCAGTATAGGATAAATGTAAAATTGGAAGAAAAATAAAGATCTGATACTAAAGTCATTTTTAATGTATCGGATCCTAATTCTTGCATTAAAGTATACGAAGGTGAAATTAAAAATATATTTCCCCCATCTAAACTCCAATAGAGAGCACTTATGCTTTTTTCATAGTTGCTTTACGGTAAATCCTGAGTATTATATAATAGTACCAGTGTGGAAAAAATGAACGTAAAGCAATAGTCCCTTATGTCTGGGGCTATAAGATTGAGGTGAGTGCCATGTTTGATCGATTACAAGCTGTGGAGGATCGCTATGATAAGCTAAATGAGCTTTTAAGTGACCCTGCCGTGATAAATGATACAAAAAAATTAAGAGAATACTCAAAGGAACAATCTGATATTCAAGAAACAGTTCAAGCATATCGCGAGTATAAAGAGATTAGTCAGCAATACAAAGATGCAAAAGCAATGCTAGAAGAAAAGCTTGATCCTGAAATGCGTGAAATGGTAAAGGAGGAAATCGGGGAGTTAGAGGAGCAAATTCAAAACCTCGAGGAACGTCTCAAAATCCTTCTTATTCCTAAGGATCCTAATGATGATAAGAACGTTATTATGGAAATCCGTGGAGCTGCCGGCGGTGACGAGGCTGCATTATTCGCTGGTGACCTATATCGCATGTATAGCAGATATGCTGAATCACAGCGCTGGAAAACGGAAGTAATTGAAGCTAGCACTACTGGTGTAGGCGGATATAAAGAAATTATTTTTATGATTAATGGACATGGGGCCTATTCAAAATTAAAATTTGAAAACGGTGCACATCGTGTTCAGCGCGTTCCTGAAACCGAATCAGGAGGAAGAATTCATACTTCAACAGCAACCGTTGCGGTTTTGCCTGAAGCGGAAGAAGTTGAGGTGGAAATCCATGAAAAGGATATTCGCGTGGATACGTTTGCTTCCAGCGGTCCTGGCGGCCAGAGTGTTAATACAACCATGTCGGCTGTACGGTTAACGCATTTACCAACTGGAATCGTTGTTTCCTGTCAAGATGAAAAATCCCAGATTAAAAATAAGGAAAAAGCGATGAAGGTTCTTCGTGCACGTGTATATGATAAATTCCAGCAAGAAGCGCAAGCAGAATATGATGCAAACCGTAAATCTGCTGTTGGGACTGGAGATCGTTCTGAACGTATTCGTACTTATAATTTCCCGCAAAATCGTGTTACGGACCACCGTATTGGTTTGACCATTCAAAAGCTTGACCAAATTCTGCAAGGAAAGCTTGATGAAGTTATAGATGCATTAATTTTAGAAGACCAATCCAGTAAACTTGAAAGTGTGGACGAATAATGGTCGGGCACCTTAAAGTGTTTGAAGCCCTCAAATGGGCTTCTTCTTTTTTACAAGAAAATAATCGAGATGCAAATGCTGGTGAAATTCTACTTTGTGCGTTTCTACGTAAAACGAGGGCTCAACTGTACGCAGATGTAAGAATGGAACTTTCTTCAGATATTCAAGTGAAATTCGAACATGCTGTAATGGAACATGCGCAAGGAACACCTGTACAGCATATTATTGGTTATGAGGAGTTTTATGGCAGGAAATTTCGTGTGAATGAACATGTTTTAATACCAAGACCAGAAACGGAAGAGTTAGTTTTAGGCGCTATTCAGCGTATAGGGAAACATTTTCCGGACAAAAGTGGTTTAAAGATGGTCGATGTTGGCACTGGAAGTGGGGCTATTGCGGTTACCATGAAACTGGAATGTCCATTTTTATCCGTTACTGCAATAGATATTTCACCATATGCAATATGTGTTGCACAGGAAAATGCAAGGGAGTTAAATGCTGATATAAGCTTTAAACAAGGTGATTTGCTTCAGCCGATGATAGTAGGTGAGGAAAAGGTTGATATTGTTTTATCTAATCCCCCTTATATTCCAGACCGGGACATAGACATGCTTTCTGCTGTGGTTAAAGACCATGAGCCGCATCTTGCTCTATTTGGGGGAAAAGAAGGATTGGACTTTTATGTTCGCTTTATGGAGGAATTGCCATCCGTTATCTCCAATCGTGCTCTTATTGGTTTTGAGATTGGAGCTGGTCAAGGGGAGCAAGTTGCGAAACTACTAACAGAAACCTTTGCTAACAGTACGGTAGAAATTGTAAATGATATAAATGGAAAAGATCGAATGGTATTCTGCATGATACCGGGTTCTAAGTAACCCGGTATTTTATTTTATCCGATGAATAAACACAACCAAATCTAAGAAAATTTTTTCAAGTTTACTAGTTTAAGAATTCCTCCTTTTGTCCAAACTGTTTTTAGAAGGATGGTGTGGGCAATGAAAAACAAATCTATCGCATGGATATATATTGTTGTATTATCTCTTAGTACTATATTGAGTTTATATATACCAAAACAAGAAACTGCGGCAAAGGACACGATAGTCATTCCAAAAGAGGCAATACGACTAAGAATATTAGCAAATAGTGATACTCCTGGCGATCAGGCATTAAAGAGAAAAGTAAGAGATGAGGTAAATAAAAATATAACAAAATGGGTGCAAAATATTGATTCTCTTAAAACAGCTCGTAAAGTTATTAAATCTCATTTGCCGGATCTAGAACAAATTGCTTTAAATGTAGTAAAAGAAGAAAATAGCAATCAAGCCGTAAAGGTAGAATTCAGTAAGGTACAGTTTCCTACAAAGCTATATGGGCAGTATTTATATCCAGCAGGGAAATATGAAGCTATTTTGATTACTCTGGGTAAGGGTGAAGGAGCAAATTGGTGGTGTGTCCTGTATCCGCCGCTATGCTTTTTAGACTTTTCTAATGGAGTGGCTGTAAGTCCAGGAATTGATGAAGATAAAAAAGTAAAAAATGATAAAGAGCCAAAAGCAAAAACTAATTCCATTACAAGCCCTAAAAAGAAAGAGGATACTACTATTAAGAATAATAGTAAAAAACAAGAAGAAAAGGAGATATCCACAAAGGAACAAAATCAAGCGGAGAAAACCGAGAGTAAACCTAAGGCTCCAGTTTTTACAGCGGAAAAAGACGATGATGTACAAGTAAAGTTTTTTGTTGTAGAACTGTTTAAAAAAATATTTTAGTACAGAAAAGCGCATTCATGCGCTTTTTCTTAATGGATTTCGCAGATATATTTCTCATTTTCTTGTTCTATTTTATGCCTCATTACATATGGATGAAGTATAGAAGATTGCTAGATTCAATCAAAATAACAGGAAAGGTATGAGAAAATGGTAGAGATGATTCGTCAAGCAGAAAATGCAGATATGGATAAAATTATTGCCTTTTTAACAGATGCAAAATTAAACTGTGATGGAATAAAAGAAAGGATAGACTATTTTGTATTAAGTGAGGATGAAAAAGGAAATATAACATCGGTACTGGGAATTGAGCCTGTCGAGAGAATTGGAGTTCTCAGGTCACTTGCTGTTCGCTCCACTGTTAAAGAAGAGGGACTTATACAACTTTTTCAACATGTGTATAACTTGGCAAAATATAAAAAGTTGTCCACATTAATGTTGATTACAAATAAGGAAGTGTTTATTCCTCTATTACAGATTATGGGTTTTGAGAGGGTGACAAATGAATCTGTACCGGAAGAACTCCAATATTCTTCGCATGTAAAGCAAGTAGGGACATTAGATGGAATTATTTTTATGAAGAAGGCAATTTAGTATATATGGAATTGTTTTATTCACATAATTCCCAATAGTTATCCACTGTAAATGCAAAATTATCCACATTATGTGGATAATCCCTTGTTGAATGCTATCCTATTCAGTATAATTTTTACCATAATGGTCTAGACATTCGACAAATATCTACTTTTTCCAATAATTTTATTGGAGAAGCGTCAAAATAGAAAAGGTGAAAAGAAATGAAAACATTAAAATGGAATGTGGATAATAATGTGGATAATTTAGAAAGTAATCCACAAGTTGTGGAGGCAGCCAATTTACTTAAACAAAATGAAGTGGTAGCGTTCCCGACAGAGACTGTATATGGATTGGGAGCGAATGCAACCTCTGATGAAGCAATTGCGAAGGTATATGAAGCGAAAGGAAGGCCAAGTGATAATCCGCTCATCGTCCATATTGCGGATTTTTCTCAATTAAATGAATTAGTATTAGAGATTCCGAATACAGCCAAGAAATTAATAAAAAAGTTTTGGCCAGGACCTTTAACCATTATTTTCAAAGTTAAATCCAATGCGGTCTCCAAAAAGGTAACAGCGGGATTAGATACTGTAGGTATTAGAATGCCTGATCATCGGCTGGCATTAGCACTTATAAATGCAGCTAATTTGCCGATTGCAGCGCCGAGTGCAAATAGCTCAGGAAAACCAAGTCCAACAACTGCAGAGCATGTGAAAGAAGATTTAAATGGGCGAATTTCTGGTATTTTGGATGGCGGTGAAACAGGTATTGGGGTGGAGTCAACGGTTGTGGATTGTACATCGGAAGTTCCTGTTATATTACGTCCAGGCGGTATAACAAAGGAAGCGATGGAAAGAGAAATTGGGAATGTGGAAATTGACCCTGCTCTACATGAGAATCTAGAGTCCAAGCCGAAAGCACCAGGGATGAAATATACACATTATGCACCTAATGCCCCTGTTTATTTAGTGGATGGTCAACCGGAATTTATTCAGCAGTTGGTGAATAAATGCCATGATGAGGGTTTAGCTGTTGGTGTAATTGCTACGGAGGAAACCGCTAATATGTACGATGCGGATGTTGTTAGGGCTTGCGGTAGTCGTGAGGATTTATTCACTGTAGCAAATAAGCTTTACGATACCTTAAGGTCTTTTAATAGTAAGAATGTAGATATTATTTATTCAGAGGTTTTTCCAACAGAAGGAGTAGGACTTGCTATTATGAATAGATTGGAAAAGGCAGCGGGTCATAAATGGATTTATGGGAATGAATCGCCAAAATTTTAAAGGGATTATCTGATTTTTATTTCGATGATTCTAAACCTACTTCGGTATGCATAAGTATTCAATAGGCATGTCCGAAGGAGGAAAAAATATATGACAGGAGTCATCGCAGAACTATTCACATTAATGTTAATGGCCTTTGCGCTAGGAATGGATGCATTTTCAGTTGGAATTGGAATGGGGATGTTCCAACTCCGCTATAAACAAATATTCTATATAGGACTAACCATCGGCTTTTTTCATGTTTGGATGCCTTTGATTGGAATGCTTGCAGGCCATTTTCTATCTGATACATTTGGAACTATAACCAAATATATTGGAGGAATTTTAATTATCGTGCTTGGCATACAAATGATTATTTCCAGTTTTAAAAAAGAGGAGCGAAATATCATTAAGCCGGAGGGCTGGGGGCTTCTGTTATTTGCATTTAGTGTAAGTTTGGACAGCTTTTCGGTGGGTTTGTCTTTGGGAATATTTGGTGCAAGAGCCGCTGCAGTAGTCGTCTGCTTTGGAATTGCTGCAACCATCTTGACTTGGGCGGGGCTCATCATAGGTAGAAAGGCACAAGGCTTGCTTGGTACATATAGTGAAGTCTTAGGTGGAAGCATTCTTTTTGCTTTTGGCATTAAATTACTTTTACCATAAAGAAACACACTGTTAGGTGTGTTTTTTTAGTTAACAAGCGGTATTGCTGGATACTTTCCGCGAGTACTTCTTGTATATTTCACAAAATATTATTATTCTTTTGGGATATTGACTATGGAAACTAGGTCTTTTCCACTATAATAAAAGCAAAAACTTTGAAACAATATCCTCAAAAAATGGAGGTTATAACACATTGAATATTTTATTTATCTGTACTGGTAACACTTGCAGAAGCCCAATGGCAGAAGCGATTTTAAAAAATAAAAAAATGGACGATATAAAGGTTAGATCAGCAGGAATTTTTGCCTCAAACGGAAGTAATGCAGCGGAGAATGCTATTAAAGTACTTCAAGAAAACAATATTCATCATCAGCATTCATCCAAGATGCTGACAAAAGAAGATATACAATGGGCGGATTATATTTTTACCATGACGGAAGGACATAAAGAAACGGTTATCTATCAACACCCTCAGGCTGCAGATAAGACTTTTACGCTAAAGGAGTTTGTCTATGATTCTAAAGTCGACATGGATGTAAATGATCCTTATGGAGGGAGCCTTGATATATATAGAAAAACGTACATGGAGTTGGAAGAGCTTATTAAAGAGATGATGAAAAAATTATGAAAGAGGTACTTCAAATGGGGAAAAAGAGATATAAATTCAGCTTAAGGAAAAAGCTAGTCTTATTTGTAACCATTTTGGCTATTATTACATACTCTACCAGTATGTTCTGTTTGAATTTTGTTTACAGCCATTTTGCTATAAAAATGAGTGAATCTTTATTTACCCTAATTACATTATTACTAGGGGTTATTTGGACAGGTATTCTAGCGTTTTTGGTGGCAGGATTTATTACGAAACCATTACAACGCTTAGAAAAAGCGGCAATAAGTGCTAGTCAAGGAAATATACATACAGATGTTTTATTACCTAAGTCAGATGATGAAATTCGCTCTTTGGGGTTGGCTTTTAATGATATGTTAGCTAATCTACGAGAAATGGTACAAAGTATTGAAGCGAATTTTCAACAAACAAACGAGAATGTCATCACCATTTCTGAAAAGGCTTCAAGTGCACGGGCACAAGCTGGGGGGATTGCCCAAACAATTAGTGAAATTGCGGCAGGAGCTGAAAGTTCTGCAATTGCCATTCAATCAACAGCAGAATCAGCGCAAGATATGATACGGATTGCAGAGCAGGTACAGGATAACGCTAGATCATCAGAACAGGTTTCAACAGAAATGCTCTCAGAATTAAAGGAAAGTCAAGATGTCGTGTTTTCTCTTGTCAACGGAATAGAAAAATTGGCTAAAGAAAATCAAGACTCTTTACAAGCAGTTAAAAGACTAGAGGACAATGCAAAAGAGGTTGAGCAAATTATTTTACTTGTTGGAGATATTGCAGCACAAACAAATCTCTTAGCATTAAATGCATCCATAGAAGCAGCACGTGCTGGAGAGCATGGGAAGGGATTTGCTGTTGTAGCTGAAGAGGTTCGGAAACTTGCGGATGAAAGCGGAAAAGCAGTTCAAGGAATTACAGAATTAATCCATCGAATTCAACAAGAAGTGGAGAGTGTTGTTGAGCATATTTCTAGTCAGGTTGAGTCTGCTAATCAAGAAGCGGCAAAAGGAACAAAAACAAATCAGGTGATTGAAAAGATGACAGAAATTATTCATGAGGTTGCAGAAAAAGTAAAGGGCATCTCCGGTTTAGTCGATAGGCAAATGGAGAGCATTCAACTGACATCCCAGCAATCACAAGAGGTTGCAGCTATTGCTGAAGAAACGTCTGCTGGGGCAGAAGAAGTAACAGAAGCAACGAAGGAGCAAGCGAATGTGATGGAAACCATTGATCAATTAGCATTTGATTTGAAAGGTCATGCTGAAAAATTAAAAAGTACAATTGCACGTTTTCATTTATAAGCCGAGACATAATGTCTTGGTTTTTTATTTTATTTTCAGGAAAGCTTTCTTATTTATATTTTTGATGGAATATGTGAAAATTATAGTAGATAAAAGAAAGGGGAACTGACAATGAAAGTAGCATTGGCATCTGATCACGGGGGCATTCACATTCGTGAGGAAATAAAAGGATTATTAGAGGAAATGGGGTTGGAATACGAAGATTTTGGCTGTGACTGCGAAGAATCCGTAGACTATCCTGATTATGCATTGCCTGTAGCGGAAAAGGTAGCTAGTGGGGAGTTTGATAGAGGGATTTTAATATGCGGAACGGGGATAGGCATGAGCATATCTGCCAATAAAGTAAAAGGAATTCGGTGTGCCCTAGTACATGATGTATTCAGTGCGAAGGCGACTCGCCAGCATAATGATAGTAATGTATTAGCGATGGGAGAAAGAGTTATTGGTCCGGGACTTGCTAGAGAAATTGCAAGAGTATGGCTCACAACGGAGTTTGAAGGTGGACGTCATGCGCGACGTATTGAAAAGTTAACCACTTACGAAGAAACACACTCATAAATAAGGGAGGTATCCCGATTTGAAAAGTGATCTAGCCCAAATAGAGAAACAGTTACAAACAATACTAATGGATTTTTCATCCCAAGTTACTTTAAAAAAAGGGCAGGTAATGGTAATTGGGTGTTCTACATCGGAAGTAATGGGAGAAAGAATAGGCACTTCGGGAACTATGGAGGTAGCCTCCTTAATATATGATAATCTCTATTCTTTTGCTAAAAAACACGGGGTTCATCTTGCATTCCAGTGCTGTGAACATTTAAATCGTGCGCTTGTAGTAGATCGAAAGGTAGCAGAGAATAAGGGGTGGGAAGAAGTAGCTGTTATCCCTGTTAGGAAAGCTGGAGGAGCAATGGCAACCTATGCTTATGAACATCTTGAAGACCCTATCTTAGTAGAGTTTATCAAAGCGGATTTAGGAATGGATATCGGGGATACTTTCATCGGAATGCATCTAAAACATGTTACAGTCCCTGTTCGCGCTTCACTAAATCAAATAGGATCTGCACATGTGACCTTAGCCAAAACACGTCCGAAACTAATCGGAGGCCCGCGAGCAGTATACGAATAATAACGAGTCTGAAGGAGATTTTGCCAATATGCAAAATCTCCTTTTCTTTTTTATATAGTTGAATAATCTAGCGAAAGGACTTTTGATCTATTATATAGTTTGGTGCTCTATCCTTTTGCCAATAAAAGAGGGAAAGGTTATTACCGAGACATGAAACATTCTAAAATCATCACCATCTTTCAAAAGATTGTGATAGAATAAAAAAGTATTTTCATACTGATATTTGCACAAGGGGGATTATGATGAGTAACATTGCCCAGCAAGATAAAGCAGTTTATCAAGCTATTTGTGACGAACTTGGTCGTCAACGGTCAAAAATTGAATTAATTGCTTCTGAAAACTTTGTTAGTGAAGCGGTCATGGAAGCACAAGGATCAGTATTAACAAATAAGTATGCTGAAGGTTATCCTGGACGCCGTTACTATGGTGGCTGTGAATATGTGGACGTGGTGGAAGACCTTGCGCGTGAACGTGCAAAGCAAATTTTCGGAGCTGAGCATGTCAATGTACAGCCACACTCAGGTGCGCAAGCAAATATGGCAGTTTATTTTACTATTCTTGAACAAGGGGATACTGTTCTTGGAATGAATTTATCACATGGGGGCCATTTAACACATGGAAGCCCTGTAAACTTCAGTGGTATTCAATACAATTTTGTTGAATATGGTGTAGATGAAAAAACGCACTATATTAACTATGAAGATGTTTTGGAAAAAGCACGTACACATAAGCCTAAACTAATTGTTGCTGGTGCAAGTGCTTATCCTCGTGAAATAGATTTTAAGAAATTCCGTGAAATTGCCGATGAAGTCGGTGCGTATTTGATGGTGGACATGGCGCATATTGCGGGTCTTGTTGCTGCAGGTATTCACCAAAGCCCGGTTCCATACGCTGACTTTGTAACCACTACAACTCATAAAACATTACGCGGTCCGCGTGGCGGAATGATTCTATGTAAAGAAGAATTTGCAAAGAAAATTGATAAATCTATCTTTCCTGGAATTCAAGGCGGTCCATTGATGCATGTTATTGCTGCAAAAGCAGTTGCATTTGGGGAAGCGCTGCAAGATAGCTTTAAAGAATATGCTGTGAAAATAGTAGATAATGCTAAACGTTTAGCAGAGTCTTTAAAAAGCGAGGGCTTAGAGCTTGTTTCTGGAGGGACGGATAATCATCTTTTATTAGTAGATGTTCGTTCATTAAATATTACAGGCAAATTGGCTGAAAAAGTATTGGATGAAATAGGAGTAACAGTCAACAAAAATACCATCCCGTTTGACACTGAAAGTCCTTTTGTAACAAGTGGTATCCGTATTGGTACAGCTGCGGTTACTTCTAGAGGATTTGGTCTCGAAGAAATGGATGAAATTGCATCTCTTATTGCTTTTACTTTAAAAAATCACGATAATGAGGAAAAATTGGAAGAAGCTCGGACGCGTGTTGCAAAACTAACGAGTAAATTTCCTCTTTATCCGAACAAATAATAGGATTAAATCCTACAAAGGAGTTAGATCAAAGGTCAAGCCTTGAGGTCTAACTCCTTTTTCGTGTAAAATTGGTTTGGAAAATTAAAAGGATACGTTATAGTATTTAGTAGGCAAAAACATAAAAATCAGGATATGTTATCCTACCCGTGGTTATAATCAAAATACTGTGCAACAAATTAGCAAATACATAAAAAGGAGAATCATTCATGAGTAATGTATATGTAATTGATCACCCACTAATTCAACACAAACTAACTATCATCCGTGATAAAAATACAGGAACAAAAGAATTTCGCGAACTAGTGGACGAGGTAGCTACCCTTATGGCATTTGAAATTACTAGGGACATGCCTCTTGAAGAAATTGAGATAGAAACACCAGTATGCAAGGCAAAATCAAAAACCCTTTCAGGGAAAAAGATCGGGATAGTTCCTATTTTACGAGCAGGACTTGGAATGGTAGACGGAGTCTTAAAGTTGATCCCGGCTGCTAAAGTAGGACATGTTGGACTTTATCGCGATCCAGAAACGTTAAAGCCGGTTGAATATTATGTAAAGCTGCCAAATGATGTAGAAGAACGTGATTTTATTCTTGTTGACCCAATGCTTGCAACTGGTGGATCAGCGGTTGAAGCGATAAATTCCTTGAAAAAGCGCGGCGCAAAAAATATTAAATTTATGTGTTTAATTGCAGCTCCTGAAGGTGTTCAGGCAATACAAGAAGCACATGAAGATGTGGATATTTATATTGCTGGATTAGATGAAAAATTGAATGACCATGGCTATATTGTACCGGGCTTAGGGGATGCTGGAGATCGTCTATATGGTACAAAGTAAACAATAGGCTTTCTGAAAAATGGTTGTTATGTATAAATTAGCGATAGTGATTTTATACTAGTTGCTTATTTATGGGGAAAAAGTCGAATTAAAGTAAATAAATAGGCCTTTTAAAGGGAGACTCTACTTATGAATAAACGAATTAAAGTCATGACTATTTTTGGTACAAGACCTGAAGCTATTAAAATGGCGCCGCTAGTTCTTGAATTACAGAAATATCCTGACAAGTTTGAATCCATTGTCACGGTGACGGCACAACATAGAGAAATGCTGGATCAGGTTTTGGCTATTTTTCAAATAACTCCTGACTATGATTTAAATATCATGAAGAACCGCCAAACTTTAATCGATATTACAACAAGAGGCCTTGAAGGATTAGATAAGGTTATGAAGGAAGTAAAACCGGATATAGTCCTTGTTCACGGTGATACTACTACAACATTTATCGCAAGCTTAGCTGCTTATTACAATCAAATTGTTGTTGGACATGTGGAAGCTGGTTTGCGTACATGGAATAAATATTCTCCGTATCCTGAGGAAATGAACCGCCAATTAACTGGTGTTCTCGCGGATATTCATTTTGCTCCAACTGAAAAATCAGCTCAAAATTTACTTTCTGAGGGTAAAAAGAAAGACAGTATTTATGTTACTGGCAACACAGCTATCGACGCTCTTCAAACAACGGTAAAAGAGGAATATACTCATGAAATTCTTAAAAAAGTGGGAGACGATCGTCTTATTCTGCTTACAGCTCATCGACGTGAAAATCATGGGGAACCAATGAGAAATATGTTTCGCGCTATAAAGCGAATCGTAAATGAACAGTCAGATGTTCAAGTTGTATACCCTGTTCATTTAAATCCAGTTGTTCGAGAATTAGCGGATGAAATATTGGGGAATGATCCGCGAATTCATTTAATAGAGCCTTTAGATGTGATTGATTTTCATAACTTCGCTAATCATGCGTACTTAATATTAACGGATTCAGGCGGCGTGCAAGAAGAAGCTCCATCCTTAGGAGTTCCCGTTTTAGTATTACGAGATACAACGGAACGCCCAGAGGGAATTGAGGCAGGAACATTAAAACTTGCAGGTGTTGAAGAAGAAACAATCTATCGATTAGCGACAGAATTGCTTACAGATCAACAGATCCATGATAAAATGGCCAAAGCTTCCAATCCGTATGGTGATGGACAAGCATCTCGCCGTATTGTTAACGTAATAACAGAGTATTTTAAGGAAGAGGCTGGGACATAAGTAAAAAAATCATTGAAATTCGTCAAATCTACGAAAGCAAAAACGCATGAAATCAAGGTTTTTAAATTTGATTTCATGCGTTTTTTTGATTTTCACTGCGTTTTGTCCCACCTCTTTTTTTATCACTCATCTCAACTATCACGAAACCCTTATTTTTTGGTCAGGGTAAATAATATCTGATTTTAACCCGTTCATAGATTTTAGTTTTTTAACAGTTGTTCGATATTCTCGCGCAATATCCCATAACGTGTCGCCTTTAACGACTGTGCGGTATGTTGCGGTATTTTTAGATTCACTTGTTGCTGTAACTTTCATTTTTTGTCCGACGCGAATGAAATTAACATTCTTTATTTTATTTATTGACTTTAATTTGGATACAGTAGTATGGTGCCTTTTGGCAATTCCACTTAACGTATCTCCTTTTTTCACTGTATAGATTGTTGTCAAAGAGCTTTTTGTTGTAAGTTTGCTATTCTGAAGATTTACTTTGGCAGGCTTCGCACCTGACTTTAGTTTAGCAAGTAAGGCGAGATTTTGGGCGGAAGTACCGTTATAATTGGCAATGCCATATTTCACAGCTAGTTTCTGCCGCGCTTTAAAAGATGAATCCTTTTTCTTTGATTTTAAATAATCAACGATCGAAATTGGTTTGATTGTTCCAACATGCTTCGTAACCTTTTGAGTCGATTTGGTTTTTGTACTATATTTTCCAGAGTAATCCTCGGATACATCGAAATATCCATAGCGGCTAAGTCCGTTAAAGTGAAAATCCTCCGCCCATTGCCATGCACCTTTTCCGTTTGTAAAGTTTGCCGTAGGTTCTCCTCTTTGTGGATTAGCTGGATAGGAGGCAAGCCAAGGTTTATTGATAATTAAAGCTTTAGGCTGTAAATTGTTATTATAAAAATAAGAGCCACTATATAAATCAATGCGTGTATACCCAAGTCTTTTCATTTCAGAAATAAATGTATTAGTATATTCTGTGAGTTTGCTAGAATTTCTTGATAGATTATCAGCTTCTACGTCAACCACAACATATCCATCTTTTTCTTTATTAAATCCCACAAGTTTCAATTTCTTATCAAACCACTGTGCCTCAGCTTTTGCAATAGTATTGCTAGTGAATCGTGCATAATGATAAGCATTTACAATTAATCCGGCTTGTCTTGCATTTGCGATATTTACACTGGCAGCGGGGTCAACAAAATATCTGTCTTCGGAAACCTTTACCACAACCCCTTTTACACCACTCTCTTTAATAGTTTGATAGAAGGCGAGCGGTAAACCGAGCTCACCATTATGATGTGAAACATCGATGAAGTCTACATCAGGCTCAGCTGCATAAGAACTTACACCAAAGGAAAATAATAATCCGATAGATAGGACGAGAGATCCAATCCAATTTTTAATTTTGTTCATTTAATACACCACCCTCCATGAAGATAGATAATTATATAAGTAGTTAAGAAGGAAAGGACGTTTGTGAAATGAAGATTAAAATATGCAATGTTTGCTTTTTTGTCATTACTTTTTTATAGCCGCTTAAAGCTTTTACAAAACTAATAAAAATGCCCATTTTTCGATTTAAATGAAAAGGAAAGTGCGTTGTGGAATATTCCGTTACTTTCGAGAAAACATAAGGAAAAAGGGGAGGTATCATGAAAAATATACGAGTATTCTTTATAGCGGTTTGTCTGCTTTTTATATCCTTTCACTCCAGCAGTGCACATAGTTGGGAAATACCCCCTTATCCTAAAACATCTACAAATGAAGAAACGATTATGATTTTTTCTACGTCCGAGCGTCCTGATGAAAATGTTATACAAAGCTCTCTTTCTGGTTATCGAACATTGAAAATCAGGTATCTATTTACAGATGCCTTTACCGGCTTTTCATTAAAGGGACAAAAGCATGAATTAGAACAGTTTGCAAAAAACTTTCATCAAGTAAAAACTGTTTTTGAATCTAATGTATATACAACAGATTTTATTAATAGTGGAAACAACCAATTAATAGGTACGGAGGGAGTAAGGGGAATCAGAGATCGTTACGGAAATCGTTTAACAGGTAAAGGTGTAAATGTAGGAGTAATTGATACAGGGATTGATTATAATCATCCTGATTTAATAGGAAGCTATAAAGGCGGGTTTGATTTTGTTGATGGGGACGAGAATCCCCTGGAAGCCATGGATCGAAAAGGGATGACTATTCATGGCACCCATGTTGCTGGAATTATTGCCGCTAATGGAAAGATGCATGGTGTTGCTCCAGAGGTAAATTTATATTCCTATAGGGTATTAGGTCCTGGAGGAAAGGGAACGACAGATCAGGTTTTAGCTGCAATTGATCGGAGTATAAAGGATAAAATGGACGTCATAAATCTGTCTTTAGGTACAAATATTAATGGACCTGATTTGCCTGTTAGCATGGCGTTGAATAATGCGGTTGCTAAAGGGATAATTGCTGTTACATCGAATGGTAATTCCGGTCCAAATATGTGGACTGTTGGTTCCCCAGGTACTTCGTCCAGTGCTATTTCTGTGGGAGCATCCACTCCAACATTAAATAGTCCTTATTTGTCCGTTCCAAGCATAAATGGTAACATTCCACTTTCACCTTTACACGGCAGCAAAAAATGGAGTTTTGACCGATCGGTTCCTTTGGTTGATGGAGGGATTGGTAAAAGGGGAGAAATAAAGAAGGCAGAAGGAAAGATTGTTTTAATAAAAAGGGGAGGGAACACCTTTACGGAGAAAGTACTAAATGCTGCAAAAGCTGGTGCATTAGGGGTGATTCTATATAATAATACAGATGGTGAATTTGCAGGAATGGTAGATAAGGAATGCCCTATCCCTGTTGCGTCAATTCCAAGGAATTCTGGGGAGAAAATTCAATCGGAGACAAAGCGAAAAGCTCTATTAGCTACAACTATCTATAAAAAAGAAGCGGATTTACTAGCTGACTTTAGCTCACGTGGACCTGTAACGGTAAATTGGTCTGTAAAACCTGATGTAACTGCACCAGGAGTAGCAATAAATAGTACGATTCCAAGAGGAGATTATACTGCACTTCAAGGGACTAGTATGGCAGCCCCGTTTGTCACCGGTGCTGCAGCTCTTATGAAACAAGCCCATCCTACTTGGAAACCGGAAGAAGTCAAAGCGGCATTAATGAATACAGCAAAACCTTTATTTGATCATAATGAAAAGCTTTATAAAGTTTTTGAACAAGGTGCAGGTAGAATTCAGGTGGAGAAAGCAGTCAAAACACAATCTTTGGTAATTCCTGGGAGTCTTTCTTTTGGTATATTGACGGAGGATTTTAAAGATCGAACAAGATATTTAACGATTAAGAACACTTCGAATACTGTGCAGCATTATTCATTCAATCAAGAAACATTCCATCCTAATATAAGATGGGAATTACCTCAATCGTTTTATATCAAGCCAAATGAGAAGAAGAGAATTCCGATAAGAGTTATATTAACAAGGAAATTTTGGGATGAAAAGGAAATTGTTGATGGCCGTCTTACACTTGAGGCAGGCCATCAAAAGATTAACATTCCATATCTATTTGCCGTTAAAGAGCCAAGCTATCCTAGAATAATGGGATTCTCCATTGTTCCTGGAGATAAACCTGGATATATAAGGTATGAAGCCTATTTGCCTATGGGGGCGGAGGAATTTGGAATAGCTCTATTTGATTCAGAAACATTATCTTTCATAGAATTTTTAGATTTTAAAGATCATATAGGTGCTGGAATGATTGATAATCAACTCAGTTTGCCTAAGCAAACATTCTTGCGAAAGATAACAGCTGTAGCTTTTGCTAAAAATAAAGGGGAAGAGGATTTTGAAGAATGGTCAATACCATTGAAAAATATTGAGTATTAAAAATGAAGGCACCCAGAAATGGAAAAAAATAAGCGGTAGATAATTTTAAAGGATTCTCCTAAAATGACATTAATAGAAGAAAGCTTGCATCTCATTTTTAATGGAAAAAACAATTAAAAATTTGATGATTTTGTGACAATTGCTTTTCTCTATACAATGTCCATATCCTTTTTCAAAGAAACACATTGACATTGAATTTTCCCTATTGTATGCTTACAGAGGGTGCAGAATGATAGGGTTTTCACTTGTTTTCATAGGTTGTGAATAATTTTTTCTATCACCTGCAAACAAGAATATTTTATAACAATATTCTTGAAAAAGTGGAGATGTGACGATGGGAAAAAAGGAAAAAAGTCCCTACCATGCAATAGCCTTGTATACCACAATCCTTTCACAATTAGTTGGTACCCTTCTAATTGGGATTTTTACTGGAAAATGGCTGGACGGTTATTGTCACACGGAACCACTGTTTTTAATAATCGGACTACTTCTTGGCCTTGCATCTGGAATTTGGGCCATGCTTCATACAGTCCGACATTTCTTTTAGGAAAAGCTCTTTTCTTAGACTTTGTTGATTTTGTATTCGGAAGTACTTGATTGAAATTTTATTCAGTTTAATATGAATAAGATTTTTAAGAAAAGATGCTCCGAAACTAAGGCTAATCTAGGATTTATAGCCATTTACGAAAAACAACGATTTATTCGAAAACAGCCTTAGGAGATAGAAAGACATGCCGGAACTCCAACAATTATTTAACAGGCATCGCAAGATTATGCTGTTTCTGTTATCCCTCCTCGTTTTAGGTTGGGGCTTTACCCCCTATCATTCCATATTTTTAGGTTTGATTCTCGGTACATCCGTTAGTCTGTATAACCACTGGCTGACAATGAGGAAAACAAAACGTTTCAGCGATGCTGTTGTTAGCGAAAAGCGTCCAGCAAAGTCTTTAGGGACTTTAATTAGAATGGGGACCGCGGTCATCAGTGTGTTAATCGCTTTACGCTATCCGGAAACATTTCATGTATTTAGTGTTATTTTGGGATTAATGACCTCTCACGTCGTCATTATGATAGATTTTATTTTCCTAACTATCCAATCACACAAAAGCGGAAAGTGAGGTGAGTTCGCTTGGAACATAAAGCACCTGTGGTGGAGTTTTTAGGACTTTACTTTAATTTAGCAAACGTCCTGATGATTACAGTTGCAACAGTAATTGTACTTATTATAGCTATTGTTTCCACAAGAAGACTAGCTATGAAACCTACCGGAATGCAAAATTTCATGGAGTGGGTAATGGATTTTGTTAAAAATATTATTAAAAGTAATATGGATTGGAAAACTGGTGGTTCATTTCACATTTTAGGAATTACACTTATCATGTACATCTTTGTATCTAATATGCTCGGTTTACCATTTAATATCGTCATAGATGATACACTATGGTGGAAGTCGCCAACAGCTGATCCGGTTATTACACTAACACTTGCTGTAATGATTGTAGGTTTAACACATTATTACGGCATAAAACGAAATGGAATATCAGGTTATGCTAAAGGTTTCTTTTCGCCGATTCCATTTTTATTCCCGTTGAAAATTATTGAAGAATTTGCAAATACGTTAACATTAGGCTTGCGTCTTTACGGTAATATTTATGCGGGTGAAATATTGCTGGGACTATTATCTGCAGGTCTAGCATCTTCAGTAGGTGGCACCATTGGGGCAATCATTCCTACTCTTGCATGGCAAGGATTTTCGATTTTCGTAGGTTCTATTCAAGCCTTTATCTTCACTATGTTAACAATGGTTTATATGGCTCATAAAGTAAGTCATGACCATTAATATAATCCTGTAAAATACAGGGGTAGACAATTAAACTATAAATTTTTTATACATTTAAAGGAGGAACTTTATAATGAGTTTGGGTGTACTTGCAGCAGCAGTTGCAATCGGTTTAGCCGCTATCGGTGCCGGTATTGGTAACGGTCTTATCGTAGGTCGTACAGTAGAGGGGATTGCTCGTCAACCAGAAGCACGTGGAATGCTTCAAACAACTATGTTCATCGGTATTGCGTTAGTAGAGGCGATTCCTATCATCGCGGTTGTTATTGGTTTCATGGTTGTTAATAGATAGTATTAACATTTTTAAGATGGCGAAGATACTTTGAAGTTTCCTTCGCCATTCCTTTATGTAGAGTAAAAATAAGGATAACGATAGATAGACAGGAATAACCTGCAAAAGCTCCTTTGAATAAAGGAGCAAACCCATTAGGGGAATAGAAACAACTACTCTGGAAGGAGTGAATAATTGGTGTTAACGAGTGGCTTTGTACTTGGATTAGCTGAACATGGACATTTGAATACAGGCGATATCCTTTTCCAGCTAATTATGTTTATCATTTTGCTAGTATTACTCAAGATCTTTGCATGGAAACCGTTAATGGGAATCATGAAACAACGTGAAGATCATATTTCGAATGAAATTGAAGCGGCTGAAAAGAGCCGAATTGAAGCAAATAAATTGTTAGAAGAACAACGCTCTCTTTTAAAAGAAGCTCGTCAAGAAGCACAGACACTGATAGAAAATGCGAAAAAGCAAGGGGATATCAGTCGCGAAGAAATTATTACAATTGCCCGCGGTGAAGCAGAGCGCATTAAAGAGGCAGCCAAGCTAGAAATCGAACAGCAAAAAGAAAAGGCAGTTGCTGCTTTAAAAGAACAAGTTGCATCATTATCTGTGTTAATTGCTTCTAAAGTAATCGAGAAGGAATTAAGTGCTGCTGATCAAGAAAAGCTTATTAACGATTATATTCAAGAGGCAGGAGAGAAGCGATGAGTGCAGTAGCAAAACGTTATGCGTTGGCGCTTTTTCAATTAGCTAAAGAAAATAATCAGTTAGATCAGTATGAAAATGAACTTCGTGAAGTGAAAAAGGCACTTGCAGATAACGACAATTTTAAAAATCTTTTAAAATTGCCAAAGCTTCCTTCAGAAAAGAAGAAAGAAATTTTAAAAGAAGTATTCTCCAAAACTTCAACTTATGTTTTAAATACTTTAATGCTACTTTGTGATGCCCATCGAGAAGAGGAAATGGAAGCAGTAGCAGCAAGCTTTATAGAATTAGTAAATGAAGAACGCGGAATTGCAGAAGCTGTCGTGTATTCCATTCGTCCTTTAACGGCAAGCGAAAGTGAAGCAATCTCATCCGCATTTGCTAAAAAAGTTGGGAAAACTTCTTTAAATATCGAAAACGTTATTGATTCAAATATATTGGGCGGTGTAAAAGTCCGGATAGGTAACCGTATCTTTGACGGAAGCTTACAAGGAAAACTTAATCGTCTAAAACGTGATTTAATTAGTTAAGAAATGAGGGGTGACATTCATGAGCATTAAAGCTGAAGAAATCAGCGCGCTGATAAGAAAACAAATTGAAAATTATCAGTCTGAAATGAAAGTTAGCGATGTTGGTACCGTTATATCCGTTGGGGACGGTATTGCTCGTGCTCATGGTCTCGATAATGCCATGGCTGGAGAGCTATTAGAGTTTTCAAACGGTGTTATGGGTCTTGCTCAAAACCTAGAAGAAAACAATGTCGGTATCGTTATATTAGGACCATTCCGCGATATTAAAGAGGGCGACGAGGTTCGTCGTACTGGACGTATCATGGAGGTTCCTGTAGGTGAAGAACTAATTGGACGTGTGGTAAACCCACTTGGACAACCGGTGGATGGTCTCGGACCAATCAATACAACAAAAACAAGACCAATTGAAGCAAAGGCTCCTGGAGTAATGGACCGTAAATCAGTACACGAACCATTGCAAACAGGTATCAAGGCGATTGATGCGCTTGTACCTATTGGCCGCGGTCAACGTGAGTTAATAATTGGGGACCGTCAAACTGGTAAAACAACCGTTGCAATCGATACGATCTTAAACCAAGCAGATCAAAATATGATTTGTATATATGTTGCTATTGGACAAAAAGAATCTACTGTACGTGGTGCTGTTGAGACACTTCGTAAGCATGGTGCATTAGATTATACAATTGTTGTAACAGCATCTGCTGCACAACCTGCTCCATTACTATACCTTGCTCCATATGCAGGTGTAACAATGGCAGAAGAATTTATGTATAACGGTAAGCATGTATTGGTTGTTTATGATGATTTATCAAAACAAGCAGCTGCATATCGTGAGCTTTCACTATTATTACGTCGTCCTCCAGGTCGTGAGGCATTCCCTGGGGATGTATTCTATCTGCATTCACGTTTATTGGAACGTGCTGCAAAACTTAGTGATGCACTTGGTGGCGGATCTATCACAGCTCTACCATTTGTTGAAACACAGGCAGGCGATATTTCTGCTTATATTCCAACAAACGTAATTTCTATCACTGATGGACAAATTTTCTTGCAATCTGACTTATTCTTCTCAGGAGTGCGTCCAGCGATTAATGCGGGTCTTTCTGTATCTCGTGTTGGAGGTTCCGCTCAAATTAAAGCAATGAAGAGTGTTGCCGGAACACTTCGTCTTGACCTTGCGTCATTCCGTGAACTTGAGTCATTTGCACAATTTGGATCCGATCTTGATAAAGCAACACAAGCAAAATTAGCCCGTGGTGCTCGTACAGTCGAAGTATTAAAGCAAGATTTAAATAAACCAATTAAAGTAGAAAAGCAAGTCATGATTCTATATGCCTTAACAAGAGGCTTCCTTGACGATATTCCTGTTCAAGACATCGTACGTTTTGAAGGTGAATTCTATTCTTGGTTAGATCACAATCGTACACAAGTACTAGATCATATCAGAACAACTGGCAAATTGCCTGAGGACGAAGATATGGTTTCTGCTATTAATGATTTCAAAAAGACTTTTGCAAAGTCTGAATAAGTGACGAAAAATTAAGATTGTCCCAAAGTAAGGTTTGACACCACATTTGTGGTGTCGGGCACTATTGGGGACCTCTTTACTTAAAACGAAGGTGGTGAGAGCTTCGTGGCATCCTTACGTGATTTAAAATCTCGTATTAATTCAACGAAAAAAACGAGCCAAATTACAAAGGCGATGCAAATGGTTTCTGCTTCTGCTTTGAGTAGAGCGGAGATGAATGCGAAATCATTTGTTCCATATATGGAGAAAATTCAAGATGTTGTGGCAAATGTTGCGCTCGGCAGCAATATTGCACATCCAATGCTAGTTACAAGACCAGTAAAAAAGACAGGATATTTAGTAATTACTTCTGATAGAGGATTAGCTGGTGCATATAATAGCAGTGTTTTACGTCTGGTATCAAATACTATTAAAGAACGTCATAAATCAAAAGACGAGTACGCTATTATTGCAATTGGTAGAGTAGGGTATGAATTCTTTAAAAAGCGCGATGATCATATTGTGTTAAATATAGTTGGATTACCAGATCAGCCGTCATTTGCAGATATTATGAAAATATCTAGTAAAACAGTTCAAATGTTCGCAGATCAAACATTTGATGAATTGTATATGTTTTACAATCACTTTGTCAATGCTATCTCACAAGAAGTTACGGAGAAAAAGCTGCTTCCTTTAACCGATATTGGTTCTGGCAAAAAGCTTACTTCTTATGAATTTGAACCATCTCCAGAAGAGATATTAGAGGTACTTCTCCCGCAATATGCTGAAAGTCTAATATACGGTGCTCTATTGGACGGAAAAGCGAGTGAGCATGCTGCACGTATGACTGCGATGAAAAATGCAACGGATAATGCCAAAGAGCTTATTGATTCTTACACGTTACAATATAACCGCGCGCGTCAAGCTGCAATTACACAAGAAATTACAGAGATTGTCGGCGGTGCTGCTGCTTTGGAATAGGAAAAATAACCTATTAGATAGAAAAACTCAGGCGACTTGCTCGCCTTAATGCAAGATAGGAGGTCAAATGATGAACAAAGGACACGTTCTACAAGTAATGGGTCCAGTTGTTGACGTTAAGTTTGCTAATGGTCAACTACCTGATATATATAATGCGTTAAAAGTTCAATATAAAGCGCAATCAGCTACTGAAGTTGACATCGATTTAACTTTGGAAGTTGCTCTTCACTTAGGTGATGATTCTGTTCGTGCTATTGCAATGGACTCTACTGATGGAGTACAGCGCGGAATGGATGTTCTTGATTTAGGTGAGCCTATTTCAGTACCTGTTGGTGATGTTACATTAGGTCGTGTATTTAACGTACTAGGTAATGCGATCGATTTAGATGGTGCACTTCCTGAAGGAATTCGTCGCGATCCAATTCATCGTACTGCACCAACATTTGAACAACTATCTACGGAAGTAGAAATTCTAGAAACAGGAATTAAAGTTGTTGACTTACTTGCCCCTTATATTAAAGGTGGTAAAATCGGCTTATTCGGTGGTGCCGGTGTAGGAAAAACCGTATTAATCCAAGAATTAATTAACAACATTGCACAAGAACATGGTGGTATTTCCGTGTTCGCAGGTGTTGGTGAACGTACCCGTGAAGGAAATGACCTTTACCATGAAATGAAGGACTCAGGTGTTATTAAGAAAACAGCCATGGTATTTGGGCAAATGAATGAGCCGCCTGGTGCACGTATGCGTGTGGCTTTAACAGGATTAACAATGGCAGAATACTTCCGTGATGAACAAGGTCAGGACGTGCTATTCTTTATCGATAACATTTTCCGATTTACACAAGCTGGATCTGAGGTATCAGCATTACTTGGCCGTATGCCGTCAGCCGTTGGTTACCAACCAACACTTGCTACAGAAATGGGTCAATTACAAGAACGTATTACATCAACTAACGTTGGTTCTGTAACATCTATTCAAGCGATTTACGTACCTGCGGATGACTATACAGACCCTGCTCCAGCAACTACATTTGCTCACTTAGATGCAACAACTAACTTGGAACGTAAACTTTCTGAGATGGGTATTTACCCAGCGGTGGATCCTCTTGCATCAACATCTCGTGCCCTTTCTCCTGAGATTGTTGGCGAGGAACATTACAGTGTTGCGCGTAATGTGCAACAAACATTACAGCGATACAGAGAATTACAAGATATTATTGCGATTTTAGGTATGGATGAACTTAGTGATGAGGATAAATTAGTCGTTGCACGTGCACGTCGTATTCAATTTTTCTTATCACAAAACTTCCATGTTGCTGAGCAATTTACAGGTCAAAAAGGATCATATGTACCGGTAAAAGAAACTGTACGAGGATTTAAAGAAATTCTTGAAGGTAAATATGACCACCTTCCAGAAGACGCATTCCGTCTTGTAGGTCCTATCGAGGATGTATTGAAGCAAGCTAAAGAGATGGGCGTAGAGGTATAATTCGGGACCAGGAGGATCAAAAATGAAGACATTAAAAGTCAATATTGTCACTCCGGACGGCCCAGTGTATAGTTCAGATGTGGAAATGGTGATTACAAAGGCGCAAAGTGGTGAACTAGGTATTTTGCCTGGACACATTCCTACCGTAGCTCCACTTCAAATTGGCGCTGTTCGGTTAAAAAAAGGCGGCGACACTGAGCTCGTAGCAGTAAGTGGCGGTTTTCTAGAAGTGCGACCTGAACAAGTAACCATTTTAGCTCAAACAGCTGAAAAATCAGAAAGCATTGATATTGAACGCGCAAAACAAGCAAGAGTCCGCGCCGAAGAGAGATTAGAAGCGAAGACAGATGATACTGATCTTATACGTGCAGAACTTGCTTTAAAACGTGCAATTAACCGTATAAATGTTGCTGAACACCGCTTCTAATATAATGAACACCTTCTGTGATACAGAGGGTGTTTTTTATCCATTCGATTGGGATTAACAAATAAAAAAGGAGTGCAGAAAATGGTAGCTGATTTTGGACAACAAGCTTTAATAAGTATTCTTGTACATATTTTTTTCTTTGCCATTACATTTTGGGCATTGCAAGCACTTAATTACGAAAAACTTCTAAAGCCGAATCGTATATTTCAAGCTAGATTACTAATGATTATACTTACGATTGCTATCGGTTCATCCATAAGTAACTTTTTTCTAAATTACCTTCTATGGTCACAACAACTCCCTCTTATGTTTCATTAAAGCTTGGATAATTTTTTCTACTTTTTATAGTCAACATAGTGAAGAATTGTCAAGAACCATCAGATTGCAGTATTTGTGTTATAAGTTTTTTCGTTTTGTCACCATTTTGTAAAAAATAGGACTTCTTACATGTTTTCAAACGTACTATAATTCATTATGATGTAATATGATTTTAATTTTTGTGTAAAATACTTGTAACATTATAAGCGGGTATTTATCTAGGTTCAGCGCCTATCGGATTTCTTTGTCTCTCTACGATAAGTGCAACACCAAGTAATATTACACATCAAATTTTACTTGGTGAACATGGTAGTGCGACTTTTCTAAACTACCTAAGCACGGTTTCCTTTACTTAAGTAGAAGACTCCGAAGGTGAAATTACATAACAAATTTCACGCATCCTTATGCCGATGGCAAAGCGCTTCCGCTTTTCTTTCTTCTGTCAAAAGATGACGACTTTTCCCAAGTATGTGTTGGACCTTTATGGTAAACACTTTTACTAAGGGAGAGGATACTTTTGAAACAGAAACTGATTTTTTTAATGTTTGTCTTAATTATTTGTTTTATGTACGTAAATATTGGGAATAAGACCAATGCTGCACCATTTACCACTGATTTAAACAAAATAGCAAAACTGGTATGGGAACAAAATGGAAGTATTCATGAATGGTCTTTATATACAAGAGAAGCCATTCGAATTCACTCAATAAGTGATTGGGATAAGAAAGTAAGGTCCTTGCAAAAGGAATTTCCATTAATGGAGTGGAAGATTGATCGTGAAAAAGGGCTCGCAACCGGTATAAAAACTCACAAGGAATTTGTTGAAACAATAAAAATAATGTCGACCCCTACAAATCACTTTGCATCATCGTATTTATTATATGAGATGAAAGGTGAAAGCTGGAGTTCAACTTTTGCGAAGAAAATCGACCAAATGCTTCCTGATAAAATGGATGTTCTTTACAGGGGAAAACCGACAATATTCTCTTGTATCAAAGGCACATTCAATGATAAAATTGAAAATGTTTTACTGACTAAAAAAGATCAGTTGTTACAAGGATTTAATGCAAAAGAATTGGAATCATTAAAAGAAACAGACTTTTACTCAATATCAGCGTTTTCTCCACAATTTTCCGAGTCCATTCCTACTAAGAATCATAAAATGAATCTACAAGTTGGATTGAGGAAAAATGGATTGGGCGCTAAAACGACCTTCGTTATTGGCACACCTATCATAACGATTGAATATTAATATAGAGAAAATGGACGCGGAGGGGAATACTCTTGGAAAAAATCATCGTCCGCGGCGGAAAAAGGTTAAATGGTACGGTACAAGTTGAAGGTGCTAAAAATGCCGTATTACCTGTTATCGCTGCATCTTTGTTAGCTAGTGAAGGAAAAAGTATAATTCGTGATGTACCAACACTCTCCGATGTATATACAATTAGTGAAGTGTTACGCCATTTAAATGCAAGTGTAACCTTTCAAGATAATGAAATCACTGTAGATGCATCAAGAGAGTTATTTATTGAAGCGCCATTTGAATATGTTAGAAAAATGCGTGCTTCTGTACTTGTAATGGGACCATTATTAGCCCGTGTGGGAAAAGCTCGTGTTGCACTTCCTGGCGGTTGTGCAATTGGTTCAAGACCTATCGATTTGCATCTTAAAGGATTTGAAGCGATGGGCGCAAAAGTGAAAGTAGGGAATGGATTTATTGAAGCGGAATCAGAAGGACGCTTAAAAGGTTCTAAGATCTATTTAGATTTCCCAAGTGTTGGAGCAACTCAAAATATTATGATGGCTGCAACATTAGCAGAAGGTATGACCATTATTGAGAACTGTGCGAAGGAACCTGAAATTGTGGACCTTGCCAACTTCTTAAATAAAATGGGTGCTATTGTGAAGGGTGCGGGAACAGGAACCATCCGAATCGAGGGTGTAGAAAGTCTGTTTGCTACAGAACATACGATTATTCCTGACCGAATTGAAGCTGGAACATTTATGATTGCTGCTGCTATTACTGGTGGGGATGTCCTTGTAAAGGGCGCCGTTCCTGAGCATCTAACCTCCTTAGTTGCAAAGCTTGAAGAGATGGGTGTGCTCATTATTGAAGAGCCTCAAGGTCTTAGGGTTATTGGTCCGGAAAAACTGAAGGCAGTTGATATAAAGACAATGCCGCATCCAGGTTTTCCTACAGATATGCAATCACAAATGATGGCTCTTCTCCTATGTGCAGAAGGGACTGGAGTAATAACAGAAACAGTATTTGAGAATCGTTTTATGCATGTGGAAGAATTCCGCAGGATGAATGCTGATATCAAAATCGAAGGACGTTCTGTTATCATTAACGGTCCTAGCGAGCTTCAAGGTGCGGAAGTTTCGGCAACTGATCTTAGAGCTGCAGCAGCCCTCATTATTGCTGGATTAAAGGCGGATGGGTATACACGTGTGACAGAATTAAAACATCTCGATCGCGGTTACTTAAATTTCCATCTGAAATTAGCCGGGCTCGGTGCAGATATTGAACGTGTTAATGATGAAGTGGAAATTGTGGATAATGTAAATGAATACGTATCTGATGTAAATGTTTGAATATAAAAAAACCCGTACATTATTGTAGGGGTTTTTTATTTTAAAAAAATCTCTTAAAAAAATCTATTATTTTTATCGATCTATATTTTTTTCATAGAAATAAATCATAAAAACATGCTTTTCACCATAGTTATGAGTAGTGGGGTTACCCCTAATTATACGATGGAGGCATCAAGCATGAAACAAATTAAACCAGTCCTACTAATTATCTCTCTAGTAATTGCTGTATCCTTTCTTGTACCCACCTTACTTGTCCTACCATTTTCCTCTGAAAAAGTAAGTGGTAAGCTTGATGAAAAATTGCAAAAACCAAAAACCTCAGAACCAGCCATTGAGGTTGCTGTATATCGCACAAAGACAAAGCAAATTGAAAAGCCCAATCTAGAAGATTACGTTGTTGGTGTTGTAGCATCGGAAATGCCAGCTACATTTGAGAAAGAAGCATTAAAAGCACAGGCACTAACAGCTCGGACATATATTGTGAAACAGTTAATGTATGGCGGTAATGGCAGCGTACCAAAGGGTGCACTCGTAGAAGACACAACAAACTTTCAAGTCTATCAAAATATGGATGATTTAAAAAAGGAGTGGAAGGATAAATATAATCAAAACGTAAAAAAGATTCGTGAAGCTGTAAAAGCAACTGCAGGGCAAATTTTAACCTTCAATGGAAGTCCTATTACAGCTGCATTCTTTTCTACTAGTAATGGATATACGGAAAACTCTGAGGACTATTGGGATCAACCAGTCCCTTATTTAAAAAGTGTAAAAAGTCCATGGGATAAATTATCTCCAAAATACAGTTTTAAGGAAGAAATTCCTGTTTCCACATTTGAAAGTAAACTTGGAGTTCAGTTAACAGACTCGAAAAATATCGGGACTATTACATCACGTACACATGGAAAACGTGTAGGTACAGTTGTGATAGCCGGCAAACAGTTTACAGGTCGAGAGATTAGAGACAAACTTGAATTACGTTCAGCAGATTTTAGTTGGGTTCGTAAGGGAAACCTGATCATTGTAACCACAAAAGGCTACGGGCATGGAATTGGTATGAGTCAATACGGTGCTAATGAAATGGCGAAGAAAGGAAAGAACTATCAAGATATTGTTAAGTATTATTATCAAGGTGTTCAAATTTCCAGTACAAATAAATTCTTAAATAAAGCAACAGCTAAAAAGTAAGCCTCTCATATTGAGGGCTTATTTTTTTGTAAAATTCTATTTATAATCCCAAAAATCATCGAAAAAAGAATACATAATATCGTTATAAATGCCAAATAATAAGAATTTAAAAATTTTTTTAAAATAGATGTATATATTCCCTTGTATCTGTTCAGAATGGATGCAGAGGTGATGAAAATGAGAGAGGAAGAAAAGAAATTATCTTCTCAAAAAAAACGCGGAAAAAGCATATTTAAAAAGCGCTGGGTGTATCCAGCAGTTTATCTAGTGTGTGCTGCATTGCTTATTTCAGGTATTTTCTGGTACCAGTCTAAAGGAAATGAATCTGCTAAAGATAACTTCAATTATCGTGGGGATGATTTAGTAGGAAAGAAAGAATTTAAGAACCCTGCAACAGAGGTTAGTAAAACATTAGAGAATTTCAAATGGCCAGTAAAAAATGCAAGTGCAGCAAAAATCGTTAAAGACTTCTATGATTCAAAAGCTTCAGCGGAAAAACAGGAAGCAGCTATCTTAGTATATAATGGCAACCAGTTCCGGCCTAATCGCGGAGTCGATATTGCGATGAAGGATGGGAAAGATTTTAACGTAGTAGCGGCAATGAGCGGTACTGTAGTTAATGTTAATGATAATGATTCATTACTAGGGAATGTTATTGAAATCGAACATGAAAAAGGTGTAGTTACTGAGTATCAGTCTGTACAGGACATCCAAGTTAAGGTTGGAGATATTGTAGAACAAGGGCAAACCATTGCGAAAGCCGGTAAAAGCCAATTAAACGAAAAAGCTGGTACACATGTTCACTTTGAGATTCGTAAGGATAATCAAGCTTTAAATCCTAACACTTACTTCAATAAACCACTATCAGCTCTTGAAAATGTAAATACAGAAAGTAAGTCAGCTACTGATGATCAAATGAATAGTGATGATCAATCAAGCAAAACAAAAGATGATAATGCAGCAGAGAATGAGGATAACAATAACAGTTCAAGTGAAAAAAATGATTCGCAAAATACAGATGACAGCCAAGGTTAATAAAGTGAAATTTGAGGAAAGAGCGGAAATTAAATGTCCGCTCTTTTTTATATATCTTTATAAAGTTGTTGGTACTTAATATATGTACACAATTTAATAATAGATCAATTAACGAAATTTTTGGAAAAATTGACATATACCTTGTCCTTATTATGGTTTTTGTGCATATATTTTTATCCAAGCTAATACAATGTTACAAACCTGACAAAAACAAAGAGAGTGTTTGAGGTGAGTAATCGTTAAGTTTTACTATATATATAGTTATGGACTTGAATAATTTCTAGAAAAAGAGAGCATGAATGAATTGTTCTCTGCCGCATAAAAGTAGTGGAAAAGCAGTGAAGAACAAACTGCAAATATATATGCGAAGATACAGCATACTCCGTGGAAGGGAAAGCGAGTCTCATTTCACACTTCTCTCATCCAATTTGGGGAGGGCGAGCGGTGTGCACGATTACATCAAAGAGAGAACTATCAAGATTGGAAAGTATATCGTGGAGACGAGAAAAACGGTTCGTGTGATTGCGAAGGAGTTTGGCGTGTCCAAAAGTACTGTCCACAAAGATTTAACAGAAAGATTACCGGAAATTAATCCTGAATTAGCAAATGAAGTGAAAGAAATATTAGATTATCATAAATCCATCCGGCATCTCCGTGGAGGAGAAGCAACTAAGCAAAAATATAAAAAAGAAGAGTTTCAAAATAATTAAAGACATGAGGAAGCAATTATACATGATTGCTTCTTTTTTCATTAGTTTAAGCGGAAATTTGTAGCCTTTTCTTATTTCCAGTTTTTTTACTAATTTATTAAAGATTTTTTGACAATGAATACCTAAACTCGACAAAAATATGATAAAATATAAAATTAGGGAAATAGGGACTTTTGACATAAAAAAATTTACATAGATTGCCCTTTATAACAATAAAAGCTAATTTGCCCAGTATGAAAGGAGTAACTTACATGTTTGCAAAGGATATAGGTATAGATTTAGGTACGGCTAATGTATTAATTCATGTAAAAGGACAAGGAATTGTATTAAATGAACCATCGGTGGTTGCTATCGATAAAAATGCTAATAAGGTATTAGCAGTGGGAGAGGAAGCTCGCCGCATGGTGGGAAGAACCCCAGGAAATATCGTAGCTATCCGCCCTTTAAAGGATGGAGTAATAGCTGACTTTGATGTAACTGAAACAATGTTAAAGCACTTTATTAACAAACTAAATGTAAAAGGTTTTTTATCGAAGCCTAGAATTCTTATTTGCTGTCCAACGAATATTACCAGTGTGGAGCAAAAAGCTATTCGGGAAGCGGCAGAAAAAAGCGGCGGTAAAAAGGTATATTTGGAAGAAGAGCCAAAAGTTGCAGCTATTGGTGCTGGCATGGATATCTTTCAGCCAAGCGGCAATATGGTAGTGGATATTGGCGGCGGTACAACAGATATCGCAGTACTATCCATGGGTGATATTGTAACATCTGCTTCCATCAAAATGGCTGGAGATAAATTTGACAATGAAATCCTTCAATATATCAAAAAAGAATATAAATTATTAATTGGTGAACGCACAGCGGAAAGTATAAAAATAAACATCGGTACTGTATTCCCTGGTTCCAGAAAGGAAGAAATGGAAATTCGCGGGCGTGACATGGTAACAGGACTACCAAGAACAATATCAGTAAATTCAAAAGAGGTAGAACAAGCTCTTAAGGAGTCTGTTTCTGTCATTGTACAAGCCGCTAAAAACGTACTTGAAAAAACTCCTCCTGAGTTATCTGCAGATATCATTGACCGCGGAGTTATATTAACTGGCGGTGGTGCATTATTACATGGTATCGATCAATTACTTGCAGAAGAGTTAAAAGTACCAGTATTAGTAGCGGAAAATCCAATGGATTCTGTTGCGATTGGTACAGGCATTATGCTTGAGAATATGGATAAGATCGCTAATCGTAGATTAGTTTAATATCACTTCGGGGGGAAAAAAATGCTTAGAGGATTCTATACGGCTGCAGCGGGAATGATTGCACAACAACGAAAAACAGATCTTTTAACCAATAATATGGCTAATTCTAATACCCCTGGCTTTAAAGCGGATCAATCGTCTTTGAGGGCTTTTCCAGAGCTTTTATTGCAGCGGATGGGAAAACAGACCGTACCAGTTGATAATTCTTTTACCATTCCTTCTTCTTCTTTAGTTGGTGCTGTAAACACGGGTGTATACATGCAGGAAGTTCTTCCTAAATTTTTGCAAGGTGATTTGCAAGAAACACAAAATAATACGGATCTGGCGCTTCAAGATTTGAATCCCAACTCAACAAGTTCTGTATTTTTTTCCGTTCAAGACAAAGATGGTAGTGTGAAATATACACGAAATGGAAATTTTACCTTAGACGGAGATGGCAACTTAACTACTGCAGATGGATTGTATGTACTAGATAGCAATGGCAAAAAAATTCGCTTAGACAGTGTCGATTTTACTGTAGATAGCAACGGACAAATCAATCAACAGGGCAGGCGGGTTGCAACTATTGGAATAGCATACGCCGCAAATACCAATAGCTTGGTAAAAGAAGGCGATGGATTATATCGAATGGAAGATAACTCAGCTCTACCCCAAGCTCCAGGTACAAGCTTCCAATTAAAGCAAGGCTATTTGGAAAGCTCAAATGTGGATACAACACAGTCCATGACAGATATGCTATCAGCATACAGAAGCTTCGAGGCAAACCAAAAAGTATTGCAGGCATACGACCATAGTATGGATAAAGCGGTTAATGAAGTTGGCCGAGTAAATGGCTAGAAGAGTGAGGGCATATTCGAATGAATAGATCGATGATTGTAGCAACCAATACATTGAATCAATTGCAAAAGAAACTTGATATTATTAGTAATAATATGGCTAATATCGACACAACCGGTTTTAAGAAACGGGAAGCAACTTTCTCAGACCTGCTTTTTCAACAATTCAATAATCAGCTTGATCCAACAAAAGAAACAGGACGAAACACAGCACTTGGTATTCGCCTTGGCACCGGAGCAAAAATAGCCCAATCGCAAATGCTATTAACCCAAGGAAACATTAAAGAGACAAAGCGCCCTTTAGATATCGCTTTTACTAATAAAAGTCAATTCTTGAAGGTATTAGCAAATGATAATGGACAAAGTGAGGTCCGATATACAAGGGATGGAAATTTGTCGCTTTCACCAATAGGAAATAACGAGGTAATGCTCGTGAACAAATCCGGTAATCCAATTTTGGATGAAAATAATAAGATGATTAGCTTTCCGGCAAATGCGGAAAGCTATACAATAACAAACCAAGGAAGTCTGCAAGTAAAGCTGGACAATGGACAAACAAGTTCTTTTAATCTTGGTGTGATAGAAGTGAATAAGCCACAATTTTTTGAACAATATGGTGATAATTTGCTCGGCTTGCCGAAAAATGGTGTTGCTGGTACCAATGTATTTACTAATTTGGTAGGACAAGCAAGGAATAATATCTCTATCCAGCAGGGGGCGTTAGAGGGGTCAAATGTAGATTTAGGTCAAGAGATGTCCTCGCTGATCAATGTCCAACGTGACTATCAATTTCAATCAAGGGCAATCACTATATCAGATCAAATGATGGGTTTAGTAAACGGTCTTCGTTAAAGGAGATATCGAAATGATGGAAGAGGAAATTCGCCACAAAATAACAACACGATCTCAATGTAAAAAGAAGAAAAAAATAGAGGAAAGACGAACAGCAAAAAAAGAGAAAATTCGGGTTCGGCTTATACCTATTTGGCTAAGAGTCATTCTTGTACTTTTTGCCATTACGATTAGTGTTTTATCCGGTATTATAGTAGGATATAGTGTAATTGGTGACGGAAATCCTATGGATGCATTATCGAAATCTACTTGGACTCATATTGTGGATCTTGTAAATAAATAAGAAAACGCGAAAGCGCCTTGCCCATCCACTATCCGATCGGTACTGGAGCAAGACATAAATAAGGGGGAAGGATTATCCTTTCCTTTTTTTATTCAGGAGGTTGTAAAATGTTAGATATTCAAGAAATTAAAGAAATAATTCCACATCGATATCCATTTTTATTAATCGATAAAATTTTAGAGGTAGAAGAGGGAAAAAGAGCAGTAGGAATAAAAAATGTATCTGTAAATGAGGAGTTCTTTAACGGTCACTTTCCCGACTTCCCTGTTATGCCAGGTGTGCTTATTGTAGAAGCATTGGCGCAAGTAGGAGCTGTCGCTATGCTTAAAAAGGAAGAAAACAGAGGTAAACTGGCACTCTTCGCTGGGATTGATAATTGCCGTTTTAAACGTCAAGTACGGCCAGGTGACCAATTAGTACTAGAAGTTGAGATATTGCGTCTAAAAGGCCCTGTTGGAAAAGGTAAAGGGATTGCAAAGGTTGATGGTGAAATTGCATGTGAAACAGAGCTAATGTTTGCGCTTGGAAAATGAAGTAAAATGAGTTTTTTAAACTAGCAAAGCAAGAGCGTACCAGTTTCATAAGTTTTCCGTATGTTTTTAGCACGGAGGGGAAAGTTATCCATAAAGCACACCTTGAAAGGAGAAGTCTTCGTGAATGGTAAAATGCTCAAATGGATAGCAGGTTTTTCCCTCTTTGCTGTTTTACTTACAGGATGCAATATGAAAAAACAAGAACCACCTCCGCCTAGTTTAAATAATGGCGTGAACGAAAATAGAAATATGAATGACGTAGATAAGGACAAGTTTAATAAGAGCAATAATAATCAAATGGACAAAGATAAAAACTTTAAAAATGTGAATGATATAAACGAAAATGATAATGAATATAATAAAGACCTTAAAAATGAAGACTACAAAAAGAAGAGTAATAAATAAGCAGGAAGACTCCTGCTTATTTATGTTGAATAGAGCGCTAGTATAAAAAATCGGGACGAAAATAAATATAATCTTGAGGATTTTAAGGAAGAGTGGAGAGATTATATAATTAGCTTCCTGGTTTAGTGAGGTTAATGATCATAAAAGAGACATTCGAAGTTTCATGAGTATATTGTAGAAAAGACAAATGAAACGATTGCAGAAAAATCTCAACATTGATTATTCATAAATCTGTAAGGCAGAGGAAAAATACATAATTCATTCTTTATTAAGTCAAGAAAAATAGGCTCCTGTAATAGCAGGAGCTCTAATTTTTTTAAAAAGAATAGTTTTTCTTATTCTTGAACTTTTTTTGAGGCCACATATTTCGTTCTTCTCTTTATCCTATTTCTAAATTCCTCAATTAGTTCTTCACCAGTGAAGCCTTCCTTTACAATATCACTGAGCAGAAGTTCCGCATAGTTGCTTCTTTTCACTCTTAAGTAGCCTTCCAGTAATACGCTAATATGATTTTCAAATTCTTTCAAGCCACGTACATGCGTACTGAATGGTGCAGGGTCATTTGACTCATGGGTAATAACCACTTGAACATCCAAGTCATCTGAACTTTGTTGTGCAGCTCGAAAAAAATCATGATACTCCTTGCTGATGTAAGCTTCAATTAACCAGGTCTTTTTTCCGTCTTCTTTATTAATAATTAGGCCATCCTCTAATACAATATCTTTAATTTTTCCATCTTTAATAACTTGCAAAGACACAATCTTGAATGACTTCATATTCTTAAACCTCCATTATCCCATCCGACATTTGGAGCAAGATGCTTTATTTGTACAAATTATAGCATATATGAGGGAAGCGGTGACAGGTCTGTTGAACAGCTTCAAAAGAAGAAGAAAAAAATCATTTTTATTAGAAAACTTTTTTGCAGCAACTTTTAATTCTAATATCGGTTTTTGTCCGCAAAGAAATTCTATTTTCTACATAAGATACTTATTTGAAATGCCAATTTCCTTATTTTACTATATGGTTTGGATTGTATATGATGTAGTTACTTTAGAGGAAGGGGGTGAATAACTGCTTTGATTAACCAGGTAATGCTAGTGGGCCGACTTACCAAAGATCCTGAGCTGCGGCGTACGATGGATGGTAAGGCTGTTCTAAATGCCACCATAGCGCTTAATCGAAACTTTCGAAATAGCTATGGGGAATTCGAGGCTGATTTCGTACAATGTACTTTATGGAACAGAACAGCTGAAAATACAGCTAAATATTGCTCAAAAGGTTCTGTTCTTGGTGTAGTAGGCCGTATTCAAACCAGAAGTTATGAAAATCAAGAAGGTAAGAAAGTCTACGTAACGAAAGTAGTAGCGGAAACAGTGAAGTTTTTGGGCAGAAAGCCGACGGAAGATCGAGAGCTTCAACCAGTGAATAATGAATAAAGGAGAAGTGAATTGGAAAATATCGAAGGCAAAATCGAAGGATTAGAAAACTTGGTAGAAGACCTCATTTTAAAGCTTGGAAGGGCAAATCATCAAATTTACAATCTCACCAAACGATTAGACTCCCTAGAAAAAGACAATCATTCATTATCACAAACTCATTATCACTCTAAAGTGGTTTCTCTTTAAAAATATTACCCCGGACTTCCTCATCAGATATTGTCATATGCAACCTCATACATCCTCAAAAAATTAGACCAGCCTAAATTTAAGCTGGTCGTTTTTTTATGATAGCATTAGCAATTCATGTAATTCTTCATCCGACATCTCTGTAATCCAGTTGTCACTATTGATAATCTCATCATTTAATGATTGTTTTTTCTCAAGCATCGCATCAATTTTTTCTTCTAATGTTCCAGTTGTAATAAGCTTGTGAACATGGACAAAACGTTTTTGCCCGATTCGATAAGCTCGATCAGTAGCTTGGTTTTCAACAGCTGGATTCCACCAACGATCATAATGGATAACGTGATTTGCAGCGGTTAAGTTAAGCCCTGTTCCGCCCGCCTTTAATGACAATAAGAAGACAGGGAACTCGCCTTCTTGGAAACGTGCTACAAATTCATCCCTTTTTGTTTTGGTCATACTACCGTTTAAAAATGGAACGGAAAGACCAAAACGCTCATGTAAAAGTTTTTGAATCATCTCTCCCATGCCAATATATTGGGTAAAGATGAGACAAGCTTCATTTGCATCTAGTATAGATTCCACCAATTCAAGCAGTTTCTCGATTTTATGAGAACGTTGTTCAATCATGCTAGGATGTTCTTCTTTTAGAAATAAAGCTGGATGATTGCATAATTGTTTAAGACGGTTTAACATTTGCAGAATCATCCCTTTGCGTTCAAAGGCAGTTAATTCCTCCATTTGATCAAAAGTTTCACGAATAAGCTGCTCATATAGAGACGCCTGTTCTGCAGTTAATGGGCAATATTCCTTTTGTTCGAGTTTCTCTGGTAAATTTAACTCTACATCAGGATCTTTCTTTGTACGACGAAGTAGAAATGGTCGTATCAGGGATTGGAGCTCCGCAATTTTTTCTTGTTCCTCTTCTTTTTCAATAGGCACGATGAAGCGTTTTTGGAATTGTGTATAGGTACCTAAATAGCCATGATTGGTAAAATCGAAGATAGACCATAATTCTGATAATCGATTTTCCATTGGTGTACCAGTAAGAGCGATATGATGTCGTCCTTTTAGTTTACGAATTGCTCTTGATTGCTTTGTTTGGGCATTTTTTATATTTTGTGCTTCATCCAAGGCAATGGTGCTCCATTCGATAGAAGAAAGCTCTTCTAAATCTAAATGAGAGAGTCCGTAGCTGGTTAATACAACATCCGTACACTTAATATGATCTTCAAAAGAATCCCCTTTATAACGATTTGGTCCATAATGCAGTTTAACGGAAAAATCGGGGGCAAAGAGTTCTATTTCCTTTTGCCAATTCCCTAGTACAGAAGTAGGACAAATAATTAAAGCGGGTGCAGGAATTTCTTCGGTATTTTTAACATGTAATAGATAAGTAATAAGCTGAACAGTTTTCCCAAGTCCCATGTCATCAGCTAAAACAGCTCCGAAGTGAAATTGCCGCAGGAAAACAAGCCAATCGAACCCATGTTGCTGATAGGGTCTGAGAGTTCCTTCAAATTGTAATGGCACGGAAACAGTTGGGATATTGGTAGTATCCCTTAACTCATGAAATAGCTGTTTTAAAGAGCGATTTAATTCAATTTGAATGTTTGCAAAGGCACGCGGATTAAAGTCTTCGAGCTCCTCACTATCTAATTCTTCTTTAGGAACCAATTCTTGTTCCATTATATCTTGAAGCCGCAATCCCTCTTCCTTTGCTCGCTTCATTAAGTCTTGTAACTGTTGGATCATCTTCGGATCTAATTTAACCCATTCTCCATTTACCTTAATAAGTCTGCGCTGATTATCAACAAGATGATTGAATTCTTCTTCTGATATTTCAGTTCCATTCATCGATAATCGCCAGTCGAAGTCGAGCAAGGCATTTAATCCAACAAAGGATGGGCGGTAACTGGTGCTTGTTTGTTTGATTTTAGCTTTTACTGTTAATTGTGCGTCACGCATTGCAATCCACCAAGAAGGCAGCAGAATCTCTACTCCTAGTAAGAGCAGCTTTTCGCTTGCAATGGTTAAAAAGTCCCAGGCTGTCAACTCATCCAATTCATGTCTTACTCCATCTCTGCTTCCTAACCATGGAAAGAGTTTAACCCAGCGTTCCTGTTCCGCCCTTATTGCATCTGTGTAAGATCTCCATTTGATAGGGAAATTTTTTGTTTGTTTAGAAGTTAACAATTTGTCGGGATTTCTTTTATCCCTTAATATTGTTTCAAGTATCCAAGGTTTATCATCGTCTGTCGGCTCTGACAGGCGGAGTCCAATGGTAAAGGGACGTTCCTCTTCCCCTTCTAGCCACTCGCGAAAACGTGTTTCATCAAAATACAGGGTTAATTCCTCAGTTGTAAGAGAATTTCTTTTCAGGCTCTCTATTTTTTCTCTCGTGGAATCTTTTTTATTCAAGTAGGAATTAACAGCGAAATGAAACCATTCCTCTAAAAATGCTCTCGTTGATTTTCCTTGGATAGGCTGTTCCCAGAATTCAGCTTCAAATTCATCTAATACCATCTTTGGCAGCTTCCATTCAAATAATTGATCCTGCTCTTTGATGAAGCGAGGAACACCTACACCTTCTATTATAGCTTCGTACATGATAGAGGCGCTTGAAAGGAGTAATTGTCCATTAGCATCCCATTCCCAATCCAGCAAGGAGCTAAAGCTTTCGTTTGCAAAGAGAGTTAGTAATGACCAACTATCAATGGTTATACCTGAGTGCAAATGGTAGTTGGAAACTGAAAGGGTTGAGCCGAAGAAGCTTTCTTCATGCCAGATAAATAATTGGCGTTTCCACTCGGATGGAGTGATTTCGCCCCCGTGCTGATCTTCTGCATAAATGAAAAAAACTCCCTTTCCCATATATTCTATATTTATTTTTATAGCGATAGATTTAAGCATCGATTAGCTTTCCCCTTCTACATTCCTCGTGAAATGCACGAAGTCTTTTTGTCTTCATAAGCAAATCATTAAAATAGGATTCCCATAAATCCATTTTTTTCTGTTTTTTATATAAAACACGCAGCTTTTTTAAATATCTTACTGTTTTTTTATATGCTTCACGATTACGATTTTCCAAAAGATTTTCAATAGACTCATGATAAAGCGGCATAGCAAGTTGTGGATCACTTTTTGTCACTGTATCTAATTTTGCCTTATCAATAGAATCAATATCTTTTCCGGTTAGATGCTGTAATTCAATCCAAACACGATATTTTTGTTTCATTATGAGATATTCATTATATTGTGCATAACTAAAAGGAAGAAATTTAATATATACTTTTTCCATTAGGACTGGGTTGTGGTCCGACAGTGCAGGTTCATCTACCGTTCGAAAAAACATTCTCATAAAGGCATAACGGTCAAAATCACTATTCAGTGTTAATAAATAATCAGAAATAAAAGGAATCATGGCAGTTATATACTTGCTAAGTCGACTGTAAGCCTTTTGTGATTGCAAATATTGAAACCAGTGCTGGGAAAAGTAAATAATATTCTTATCTATCCCTTTTAATGCATTTAATGCGAGTTCATCTCTTCCACATAAAATTGCCATATGAATATTAGCTAGTTTTATCCTGCCATTTTGCTCCGTACAGGATTGTAGCCTTTCTAATTCGAGCTTGCGCCAAATAGTTTGTTTAAAAAAGGATGTCCAAAGGGCCATATATAGCTCTACCATGATAGAAGAATGGTAGGTGTCTAATGTAAGCAATTCCGTACAATCGGTACGCAAATAAGCAATATATGGGTCAAAGGCAAACGGTTGGACAGAAATAGTTAATTTCTTTAGCGCATCTTCCACTTCTTGCATCAAAAAGGAAAAGAATGAATCCTCTGTTTGAAAATGCTGCTTATAACATATCCTATTTGCTTCTTTTATAGAATGGTAGGCTGCAAATAATTGATAAAGCGGTTTCCATTCCCTCTCAACAGGTGAGAATTCAATTATCCTGTAATAAACCGGCTTTAACTTTTCGTCAAGAACATATTCATTTGGAATATCAATACGATTAAATGCCTTTTCGAAACGATTTATCCAGGCTTTATGTCCGGTTAATGGTGCAGAAGTTTGCTCTGTAAGCAAATCACTTCCACGTTTTAGCCCATTTAAAATTGCAAAAGAGGAAGTCTGTTTTTTCCATTCTTGCACCCAATCAAATACACTGCCGATTTGGTTGTATGCGGAGAAAAATAATGCCATTTGGTGACGGCAGATTCCTTCCTGTGGACATGAACAATAATTGTCTTCAGGATTTTCTAAATTTAGAGTAACTTGAACAGACGTTACATCCTGTACTTTTGCTGAAAGGAGGGGGGAGGAAAAATTTTTTTTGGAAACAAGTTGCTGACGAAATAAAAGTAGGCCTTTCTGCACTAGCCTTTGGTGGGTTTCACTTGTAGGATCTAAATAAGTTTGAAGTTTATCGGCATAAGCAAGAAGTTGATCTTTCATATTGACTATCACCTCCGGTTGTTTAGAAAAGTGCAAGTGCCTTGTTCATCGGTGTATGGATGAGTGAAATTTGTTTTGTTATTTCACTTTGTAGTCTTCGTCTGAGATAAAGGAAAACGTGCTGAGGCAGTTTACGACATTGAAATTGGCAATTCAAATTTCACCAAAGTTTCATTTTACCGAGTAAAATTTGAAGTGCCAATTTTGCCTAATCTTATCCAGGGAGGAGACGGAGAAATCCGCTAGCCCATAAGTAGCTAGACACGATTAAACTTGTTAAATAATAATTTTAATTTTAATAACTCTTGCGCTTGTCATTTTAAAAATAGGCACTACTTCTATTTTAATAGAAGAAGTCATTTAAGAAAAGGTGGAACCATTAAATAAGGATAAGGGGTCAAACGTCCCCATTATCTTATTTTTCAGTAATCCAAAATTGTTGATTTACATACACATTGACACCAATCAAATCATTTCTTTTGCCATTTACGAGTTTATAGTTTTTGTTTGCGGGATATATTATTTTTTGCCCCTTTTTTTCAGCAATAAACAATGGATTGTGACGATCAGTAAGATCAACCTTTACTTTATATCCTTTTTTTTCATAATAAACTTTTGCATCCATAAACAAAGTTTGATTGAAATGATTTAATGAGGATATTCCTAAAAACTTGGTTATATAGGATGGAAAATCTGTATTATTAATTAATCCTGTTGGTTTCCCGGGACCATATGCATATAAGAAGACATCCTCGCCAGAATGACCAAGGGTAGTAAAGCCTAAATTTGCTCGCTTCGCCATTTGTTTTGCTAATTCTAATTCCACGTTATCCGTGGTTTCTATTCTTTTCATATCTTGCACCGATAAAGGTGAAAGTCCATAATAACTGGTTACTTCATCAATATTAGAACGGTCTTTTTTCAGTAATGATGCTGCACCAGTTGCCGTTAGCTTTGCTTTTTTTAAAGGATCAATAAACTGGTTAATTGGTGTTTTAGAATAAGACTTATTAGTGTTTTGGTTTCCCATTGTGAGGCCGCTGTTACCGTGATCTGCAACTGCTATCAATAAGGTATTCGGATTTTGTTGAGCAAAATGTAATGCCTCCTCTACCGCAGCATCAAATGATAATACCTCACTAATCATTCCTACGGGATCGTTTTTATGAGCCGCCCAGTCAATTTTACTTCCCTCTACAAATAGGAAAAAACCTTTTTGCTGATTGTGAAGCAGATTCAGAGCCTTCTTGGTCATATACGCTAGTGATGGTTGATTAGGAGCAAGTGATGGACGGTCCAATTCATAAGCGATATCCACATCGGCAAAACTTCCCCACACTTTCCCTTTGTTGACCTTCTCCAGTTCAGAATTTGTTTCCACGATGGCATATCCACTTCTCTTTATTTCGTCTAAAAGATTTTCTCCATCCTTTCGATTGAAGGGCATATTGGATCCAACTCCGCTTGGTGTATGGAGTATATTATCGTTTTTTTTCGGTAATAAAGATACTTTCCCCCCGCCAAGTACTATATCTAACCCTTGATATACTTGCTGTTCAGCGATGTCATCATATCCATTGCGGCTAAGGGTATGAGAGGTAAAAGCAGCGGGTGTAGCGTGCTGTATTGGTGAGGTAGAAACAATTCCAGTTAAAAGCCCTTTTAATTTTGCTGCTTCCAAAATACTGACAGCCGGTTGAACAGATTGAATCTTATTATTCTTTAATTTTGGAACTAGACCAATCATATCGACTGATGTCTTATGTCCAGTGGCCATAGCGGTTCCAGCAGCTGCGGAATCTGTAATCCCTGATTGCAAAGAATAGGTTTTAACACCGCCAACTAGAATCTCATCAAGTGCAAGAGCTCTCCCCTTATACCATCTTGCTAAGGTAAGAACATCTGAATTTGTCCCATCCATCACCATGAAAATAACATTTTTCGGCTCTTCTACTGATTTTACTGCATGTATAGAATGGAGTGGGGTAAATAGAAGGAAGAGAAGGACTATGTACTTCACTAAAATCACCTCCTTTTTAGTTTTGGAAAAAGCATTAAAAGTATGCAGTAAATAAGACTTATTTCATTACTCTAAATAAAAATCGACATTTTATAAAAACGTTTTTGTAAAATGCCTAACTACAGGTACTATTTTGTCTATTCAGTAAAATTAAATGTGATGTTTGTCGAATTACCTAACTATTGCGACTATTTGCCTAGGACTTAAGAATCTAGTTAGCAAACCATGCGTATGCTACTTTAGATATGTTCTGAAAATTTCGGCATCAAGATAATATATATTTATTTGGGGGGAGGAATTTACTTAAATCTAGCAATCTATTGATATGAAAACTAATTTAGGGGGAGAAAGAAGATGCTGAAGCGCAGTCTAGCACTTTTATTAATTTTACTCGTCACATGCGGCAGTGCAGTATTTGGTATGGGGGCTTCCCAGGCAGTCAGTTTGGACAAGGTAAATAAAGCAAAACCTACAAAAGTACGGCCTAATGTGGATCCAAACAAAGAAGTTCGCGTCTTTGTTGAGATGACCGGTGACCCAACCATTGAATATGCAAAGCAAAAAGGTGTTAAATACAATAAACTTAGTAAACAAGAAAGAAAAAACATAGAAGGTAAAGCAATTGCCGAGCAGAAGGCAGTTAAGGGAAAGATGAAGGATAAAAAAATCAAGTCCAAGGAAATCAACGATGTAACAACTATCGTTAATGGTTTTAGTGCTGATGTCAAATATCGAGACATTGATCAAATTAAGGCAATTGAAGGAGTAAAATCAGTTGAGGTTGTAAATGAATACAAGAGACCACAAGAAAAACCAGATATGATTTATAGCAAGGAGCTTGTTCAGGCACAAGAAGCTTGGAGAAATTACGGCTATAAAGGAGAAGGAATGGTTGTTGGTATCATTGATACTGGAATCGATTTCGATCATAAAGACATGAAATTAACGGATCCTTCAAAGGAAAAGTTAACAAAATCAAAAGTAGAGGGGCTTGTTGCAGATAATGGTCTGCCAGGCAAATTTTATACGGATAAAGTTCCTTATGGATATAACTATTTTGATAAAAATGATACTGTGAAAGACTTAGGTGCAGGTGCATCCATGCATGGAATGCACGTTGCTGGTACGGTTGCGGCCAATGGCGATGAAGATAACGGGGGCATTAAAGGTATCGCACCTGAAGCGCAACTACTGGCACTTAAAGTATTCAGCAACGACCAATCTATTGGTTCAACATATGGGGATATTTATGTAAAAGCAATCGATGACGCAATCAAGCTTGGCGCGGACGTTCTAAATATGAGCTTAGGTTCACCGTCTGGATTTGTAAATGCTAAATCACCTGAGCAACAAGCTGTTAAACGTGCGACGGAGAATGGTGTCGTAATGTCTATCTCTGCAGGTAACTCTACTTACTTCGGAAGTGGCTATTATTATCCACTTACTTCTAACCCTGATTATGGTGTAGTTGGTTCACCGAGTGTTGCAGATGAATCAATCTCTGTTGCCTCATATGAAAATACGAATATGGTAACGGATGGATTAAAATATACAATTGATGGAATCACAAATAATGCAGCGTATTTATCTGCAGGACAAACACATCCAAATACTGTGGAACAAAAAACGTTTGATGTGTTAGCCGCTGGTCTTGGTGGACCAGAGGATTTTGCAGGAAAAGATTTTAAAGGAAAATACGCACTTGTCCAACGTGGTACTTATAACTTTGTAGACAAAGCTCTTAATGCTCAAAAAGCTGGGGCAGCTGGAGTAATTGTATACAATAACCAAGAAGGAATTGTAAATATGGCATCTGATCCTGCTATAACGATTCCGCAACTATTTATGCTAAAAAATGATGGGGATACACTAAGAGCTGCATTAAATAGCGGCAAAACAGTTAAGATATCGTTTGATGATGTGAAAACAAGCATTCCAAATCCAGATGCAGGCAAAATGAGTGCATTCTCATCTTGGGGTGTAACACCGAGCTTGGACTTTAAACCAGAGATTACAGCTCCAGGCGGACAAATTTACTCCACTCTTAACGATAATAAATATGGTTTAATGAGCGGAACTTCTATGGCAGCACCGCATGTTTCCGGTGGATCAGCATTGGTGTTGGAACGTGTAGACAAGGATTTTGGTGTAGATGATAGTGATCGTGTATCATTAGCAAAAAATTTACTAATGAATACATCGAAACCGGTACTATTTGATGGGGAATTCGTTTCTCCTCGCCGTCAAGGTGCAGGATTAATGCAAATCAATTCCGCTTTAACAACACCAGTAGTTGTAACTGAGTCAAAATCAAATGTTGGCAAAGTTGCTTTAAAAGAAGTGAAAAATGGTAAAGTAACATTCCAATTAACAGCGAAAAACTTAACGAATAAAACAGCAAGATATAATTTATCGATTAATGCTCAAACAGATTCACCAGTACAAAATGGCAGCGATTTAATTAATGCGCCGAATGATGTCGGAGCTCTAGATTTAGATAAATATGTTGATTTCAAAATTAATGGAAAAGCGAAAGACCAAGTTGTTGTACCTGCTAAAAAGGATGTAAAGATTAATATCACAATGGATGCAAAAGCCGCACAGAAATACCTTAATTCCAAATATCCAAATGGTTTCTGGTTGGAAGGATTTGTTCAATTAACCGATCCAACGGATAACAATCCAACTCTAACTGTTCCATATGTAGGTTTTGATGGACAATGGGATAAGGCGCCTATTTTTGATAAACCAATGTGGGATGCGAAAACCTATTATGGTTATACTGGAGTATTAACATCTTTAAGCGGTGGAGACTATGGATTCCTTGGAGGAGATATAAAAACAGGGGATACCGATCCTGCGAAGATCGCCTTCTCTCCAAATGGTGACGGAGTTCAAGATGATGCATTACCAATCCTATCATTCTTGCGAAATGCAAAAAATGTAACTCTTTATGTGCTAGATAGCAAAAAACATAGAGTGGCAACTATTGTAAATGAAGGAGATATGTACAAGGACGCTTATGATAGCGGAAATGGCTCTATGTATACATTAGATCCAAACTTTGTATGGGACGGAAAGATTAAAGGGAAAACAGCTAAAGAAGGTCAATACTATCTTCAAGTGGAAGGTGTTATTGATTATCGAGCAGCAAAACCTCAAACGATTGAGTTACCTTTAAAATTGGATGTAACAAAACCAAAATTAGATGTCAAATTTGATGTGAAATCCAAGAATCTTACTGTCCATGCATCTGATGAGAAAAATGGCAGCGGACTTTCCTATTGGGATGTGTTCGTTGATGGTAAATCTGTTACAAATAAAGCATACTTTTCCGAAGCGGATACGAATTTCAATGTAGGTGATATTAGTGGACATACAGTACAGGTTGTAGCGTTCGACAATGCCGGTAACACAACGGTTGTGCCGGTAAAATAATCATATGAAAATAGCTGTTATGCGAGAGTCTCGCAGCAGCTATTTTTCTTTAAGTGATTTAGCTATTATAAAAGGATTGCATACTCAATGAATAAAGGGTAAGCAGCGTGAGAGAGAATAAAGCTGTGAATATTCTGGTGATGAACATGTTTCAAAACGATGTACCCCTACTATTGCTCCTAGCCCTATGAAAAATACTCTCACTCCAGTTATCAGCCAGGCTGGAGAACAACACAACAACCCGGAACTCATGGCGCCTTGGTCTAGGTAAAGTCCAAGATTAAGCAAAAGGAAACATTGCTGGAGTTGACTTCCCGTCCTAATCAAAATAAAACAAGGTAATGAAACAATGTAACAGCATATTCTATTATGCTGTTATTTTTTTTGGTCTTAAATCCTTGATAAAATAACATATACGAATTATTTTGAAAATAGACTTTGCAAACGTAACAGTGTTATGTTACATTAGTTTGTGAAAGGAGAAGGATAGAATGATGGAGGAATTAATATCTAAAAAAGACTTACTAGAACTTACGGACATTTCTTATGGACAGTTATATAGATGGAAACGTAAAAACTTAATACCGGAAGAATGGTTTATTAGAAAGTCAACATTCACTGGTCAGGAGACATTTTTTCCAAAAGACAAAATCCTGGAGCGGATTAAAAAAATCCAAACAATGAAGGAAAATTTATCACTTGATGAATTAGCTGATGTATTTTCCCCAAATCTTTCTAAACTTAGCATAAATGAAGTGGAAATAATCAACAGGGGAATTGCTTCGCAACCCGTGCTAAATATTTTTATGGAAATGAATCAAGGGGTGAAAAAATTCTCTTTTGAGCAAATGCTTTTTATTTACATTCTTGAAAAATTATTGCGCTCTGGAGACATAAATTTGGATGAAGGAAAAATGGTTTTGCAGGTAATGAGTGATCATTATCGTTCCATGAAGGCAGGGGAACTGATTTTTATTCGCAAACTTGGAATATCCTCCTGTTTTATTGTTTCAAATATTGGTGATATTCATTTTGAGAAATCAACAAAATTGGTGACAAAAATTTCTTTATCGCACTGTATGGAAGAACTGAAATCGAAATTATTATAAGGGAGCTTATGAATATGAATAAAAATCGTGATTTGATGATAAATGGATTCGGTAGTTCCAGTGGCGGAGAATTTGAACTTGCTTCGATAAATGGAAAGGGCAAAGTGATCGGCGATATTGAATGCAAGCATTATGATTGTAATGGCTTCGCAACCGTAAATGGAAATATTAAAGCAGAAACTGTAACAATAAATGGTAAGTCGACGATAAATGGCGATGTGGATGCTGAGAGTATTACAATTGATGGTCATTCTTCCATGAGTGGAGCGGTGAATACAGAAACTATAAGAATATCGGGAAATGGTTCTATAGGCGGTTCATTACGAGGAGATCAGATCAAGATTAATGGAAAAGCATCTATTGGAGGAGATTGTGAGGCAGAAGAATTTGTTTCAGAAGGGTTATTCACCATTAGTGGCTTACTTAATGCAGAAAATATCGATATTCTCTTATATGGTGACTGCAAGGTTAAGGAAATTGGAGGTCAAACCATTCGAATTAGGAAAAAGGTACAAGGATTGATGAAAATCATAAAATCTATCTATCCTACAAGATTGGTAGCAGATGTCATTGAGGGAGATGATTTGCATCTCGAAGGTGTTAAAGCAAAAATTGTTCGTGGTAACAATGTTACAATTGGCCAGGACTGTGAGATAAATTCAGTTGAGTATAAAGGGACGATTGAGGTGGATAAGGCTTCTAAAGTAATTAAGACAAGTCAACTTTAAGTGAAAGGGAGGTATTAACATGGAAAAGGGGAATTTAAAGATATTTGGTTCAGGAAGTTCTGGCGGCGGTGATTTTAACAAGATAACTATTAGCGGAGAAGGCACTATTACGGATGATCTAACTTGCCAAGTATTTAAGGTTTATGGAACTGGTGTAGCAATGGGCGACGTGGAAGCAGGTTCACTTGATATTTATGGAACTATTGATTTACAAGGAAATGTAAAGTCAGAGATTCTAAAAGTTTATGGGACAATGAGTGCCAATAACGATGTATATGGAAATGCAATGAAGATACGCGGCTCTTTGGATGTAGGAGGAAACATCTCTGGGGAAGAGATAAATCTAAAAGGTGGTCTATCTGTAAAAGGTGACTGTGAAGTGGAACATTTCTTATCAGATGGCACCTTCGACATTAGAGGATTATTAAATGCAGAAAAGGTAAATATCGAATTGAAATACGGAAAAAGTTTTGTAATAGAAATGGGAGGAGAAGAGATTCAAGTAAAAAGAAAATCCTCATTTCTCGGCTTGAACAAACAAAATGGCAGCTTAGAGGCGGATACAATTGAAGGTGACCATATTTATGTGGAATATACGAAAGCTGAAGTTATAAGAGGAAAGAAAGTTGAGATTGGTCCTGGTTGCGAAATTGGCTTAGTAGAATATAATGAACAGTTCCATTGTGCGAAAGATGCAAGTGTAAAAAAACAAATAAAAATCTAGGGGATGTTTAGGAGTTAAAAAATAGCAGTGTTGCTCCATATACTTCGGTAACTCAATTTGTTACAATGTCTCACTTTCTCATTTATTTCTAGTGAGTGGTATTTCAGAATCACAAAGTAAATAGATGTGAAGAGAATGTTAAAAATTTTCAAAATCAATATACAGACATTGGATAATGGGGTAAAATAATAGAGAGTCGTAAAATCAAAAGAGGTGATCTATCTTGAAAAGAAAAGATCATGATCAACTAAAAAAGGTAATGGCAAACTTAGCGGGTATTGGGGTAAAGATGACGAAAACAAAATCTCGCCGCGAGCTTTTTAAAGTACTAGAGGATGTCAAATTGATTCCTAAATATCCAAAACTACATCATTAGTCGGTGATAAGTCAGTGTGTATTTGCACACTGACTTATTTTTTTAGAAGAATTTGCTTAACATTTTTTTAATCATGAAACCTTAGTCATAAATTTTCGTCTGTTTCTTTATAGTATATGAAATGCTCTAGGAGTGATCTATATGAGGAAACTAGCAATAAGCATTATAATGGTCATTTTAATGGTTTCCATTTATGTCTGGATACCAAAACAGTCATTTGCTTGCAGTTGTGCAATAGCATCTCCTAATCAAGAGTTTACGAAATCAGATGCAGTGTTTCAAGGGAAAGTGATAAATAAGGAGACAAGTAGAACCGCATTATTTACCAAAAGCAGTGATGACCCAGTATATGTTACTTTTTTGGTGGAAAAGGTTTGGAAGGGTATTGACACAAAGAATATAATGGTTCAAACCGCCTTATCAGAAGCTTCTTGCGGATTCAACTTTCATAAAAACCAAGAATATATCGTGTATGCTACGGAAATGGATGGGAAGTTACAAGTTCAATTATGTAGTAGAACCAATGAACTAGCTAAGGCAAACGAAGATATACAGCACCTTGGGAAACCGATAAAAGTCGGGAAGGAACTAAAAAAGGGGACGAAGGATGAACACGTTTTTCCTTGGAAGAGAGTGGTCATGACAGGATTTTTGCTAGTTATTTTTATATCTTTCCTCACTCTAATTATTAGAAAGTGGCTAAAAAAGGGATATTCATAACTATTATAGGTTAAAAGTCTAAAACCATATCCGTCCTGAGATGGAAAACATTAGAATTAAATGATGTATAATAAAGATAGAAAATTCTGATTAGGGGTGTTGAGATGGAATATATCATTGATATTCAGGGGATTAAGAAAAGATATAGAAAAAGGAAATCAAAGGAAATCATTGAAGCGGTGAAAGGTGTCTCCTTTAAGGTGAAAAGAGGAGAAGTTGTTGGGCTTCTGGGCCCAAACGGTGCTGGAAAAACAACCACCATTAAGATGATGTGCGGTTTATTGCTTCCGAATGAAGGAACCATAAAAATAAATGGCATTGACATTGGAAAACAGCGTTTAAAAGCGCTTCGACATATTAGTACCGTTTTAGAGGGGAATCGCAATCTTTATTGGAGATTAACTGTGCGGGAAAACTTAGAGTATTTCTCGGGAAATCGAGGTTTGTCGAAAAAGGCAGTATCCTCTCAAATTGATGAATTACTAGAAAGACTTAATTTGACACATAAAGCAAATGAGATGGTTAATTCTTTATCACGAGGAATGCAGCAAAAGGTTTCTATTGCAGTAGCCTTGTTATCCAATACAGAAATTATATTCCTTGATGAGCCGACATTGGGATTGGATATTGAGACAAGCTATGAAGTTAGAAAATTATTAAAGGATATTGCGAAGGAATATAATAAAACGATTTTACTAAGTTCTCACGATATGCCTGTTGTGCAAGAAATCTGCGAGCGGGTGATAATTATTAATGAAGGAAGAATCGTGACGGATGAACGTGTATCTGATTTGCTGGACTTATTTGATACGAAAGCATACTCCTTTACGATCAATTCACTGCTTTCTAATAAAGATTTAAACGAAATTCAAAAGCATTTTATGGCGGAATTAGAGACTAATGAGGGAATGCAATCTGTGCTTACTGTAACCATTACCCACAGTGAGGATTTTTATAAAGTCATTGAAATATTTAAAGATATGAATATTGAT
>Ga0224736_1016_pt1 | contig 72260 bp, 74 predicted proteins | sample IA12soil_MG_GH6A_FD_161628 | JGI IMG/M metagenome (GOLD analysis project Ga0224736, IMG submission 161628) | Enriched cells from agricultural soil in Iowa, United States - IA12soil_MG_GH6A(-) | ecosystem: Environmental > Terrestrial > Soil > Agricultural land | place: USA: Iowa | collected 2017-05-08
GTATCCTTTTAAAGCCAACTGCCGTGTAATTTCTTTTCCAATACCACGATTTCCACCCGTGACTAAAGCAATCCTTTGATTGATTGAGCTTATTTTATTACTCATTTTAATTATCTCCTTGATTGATACTGTTTTTTAAATCTGTTACTACATCCATCAGCTGGGATTCAGCCCTACGTAAGATCGCTATTTGTTCTCTGATTTCAGTAAGTTTTTTTTCCCCTTTTTTAATTCCATTTTGTATACATGCGTCTTTTATTTGTCCATCGCTCGCACAATGAAACAAATCAGCGATCTCATTTGTTTTCAAACCCATGCTTAAATAAAGTTGAATCATTTGGATCTGTTCAATATCAATTTCACTATACTGACGATAGCCATTTTCTAATCGAATCGGATTCAAAAGGGCTTTTTCTTCATAGTACCGTAAAGAGCGAAGGCTTACTCCAGTTCTTCGAGCTAATTCACTAATGTGCATTTATAAGCACCTCCTTAAAATTTCTTCTTACCTTGGTTTAACTATAAACCATCACATCGTGTGAAGGTCAATATTATTTATTCACCTAAACAGTCCGTTATTTGAATAACTTATAGTTCGATTACTTACGAATAATTTCATCTCTTATTCAAGAATATGGCCCGATTGTTGAACACAAGCTAAACAACACTCTTCCACTAAACTCCCTCAATAAACAAAGTGAAAACACACGTTTTCTCCAGTATTCTCAGTATTTTATAGAAGGAAATTTTAGAGTTAAATGCTCGGTATTATGGTTGGATTTATCCGATTGTCATTCAAAATAAAAAATAACTCGAATTCGAGTTATTTATCTTGCAATGTTATCAATTGAGTGGTAAAGTGATAATAACGGAAGGGAGTGACAAACAATATGCAACAAAATACTCGCGGGTCATTAATATGGCTAAGACTCACTCGATTCACACATCATAGTAACCTGCTATCAAATGATTTTTTAAAACAATTTGATTTGACAACCGCACAATTTGATGTGTTAATGCAAATCTCAACATACGAGCCATTAACACAAAGTGAGCTAGCCGAGAAAGTCACGGTGACACAAGGTGGTATTTCGCGTATGCTCGCTCGCCTTGAAAAAGACGGACTCATTGAACGGAAGCAAGATTGGAAAACGAAAACGATCTCGTTAACGAATAAAGGACGCGAAAAACTAGATAATGCGTTTGACGCTCAGCTTGCGTTCCAATCTTCGTTCTTTGATGAGTGTTTATCTGAAGAAGAACAAAAAACTTTGTATTCGCTCATGTCACGTGTACAAAAAAATAGTGAAAAAAAGAAATTGCCGAACAGGTAATTTTTTTACCTCATCACTTGATTAATCAAGTGATGATTAGGAGGAAAAAAATATGTATACAATTCCAGGACATCATCATATTTCAATGATTACAAAAGATGCAAAACAAAATAACCACTTTTATCGTGATGTACTTGGTTTACGCCGTGTGAAAATGACGGTCAACCAGGATGATCCGTCGATGTATCACTTATTTTACGGGGATAAAATCGGAAGTGCAGGTACAGAGTTATCATTCTTTGAAATCCCACTCGTTGGACGCACATACAGGGGCACAAACGCCATTACCCAAATCGGTTTACTTGTACCAACAGAAGCGAGCTTAACCTATTGGAAATCACGTTTTCAGGAGCATAATGTTCAACACAGTGACATCACAATGTACGCCAATCGACCTGCCATATACTTTGAAGATTCTGAAGGCCTGCGCATGGTGCTGCTTGTATCAAATGGTAGTAAAGCAGAACATTGGGAATCGTGGGAAGGATCAAACGTGCCCGCAGAACACCAAATTCAAGGCATGGGTTCAGTAGAAATAACCGTACGCAGACTAGATAAATTAGCAAGAACATTAACAGGGATGTTTGGCTATACGGAAGTATCACGTACGGAAGATGAAGGGATTTTCCAATCCGTACAAGGTGAAGTATTTGGCGAAATCGTTGTGAAATATTTAGATGGACCTGCTGAAAAACCTGGGCGCGGCAGTATTCATCATTTAGCCATTCGTGTTAGAGATGAAGTAGAGCTTGCCTACTGGGACCAACAAGTACGAGCACGAGGATTTCATTCATCTGGCATTGTGGATCGCTTCTACTTTAAGAGCTTATATTTCCGTGAATCAAACGGTATTTTATTTGAGATTGCAACAGACGGACCAGGTTTCACAATCGACGGAGATATCAAAACATTAGGTGAAAAATTGGATTTACCGCCATTTTTAGAAGCTCGTCGTGCAGAAATTGAAGAAAATCTAAAACCAATTGAGGAGAATTAACTATGGAACAATATCGCATAGATCCATCAAAAGGTATGGAATTTGGACTATATTCATTAGGAGATCATATTCCTAACCCACTAACAGGTGAGCGTGTTACAGCTCAGCAACGAATTAATGAATTAATAGAAGCCAGTAAACTGTCAGAACAAGCAGGTATTGATGTCTTTGGAGTTGGTGAAAGTCATCAAACTTACTTTACTACACAAGCACATACCGTTGTCTTAGGTGCCATTGCTCAAGCGACAAATAAGATTAAAATCACAAGCTCAGCAACAGTACTAAGTGTTTCAGACCCTGTACGAGTGTATGAGGACTTCGCCACCATCGATTTAATTTCAGATGGCCGTGCAGAAATTGTTGCGGGTCGCGGATCGCGGGTAGGTGCCTATCACTTACTAGGCGTTAATTTACAAGATTATGAGGAAATTTTCGAGGAAAAATTGGAACTGCTCAAAAAAATAAACGAAGAAGATCATATTACATGGCAAGGCGAATTCCGTCCTGCATTACAAAATGCACAAATACTGCCACAACCTAAAAATGGCTCACTCCCCATTTGGCGTGCTGTCGGCGGGCCACCTGCAAGTGCCATTAAAGCAGGTTTTATGGGGATTCCAATGATGCTGACTACTTTAGGGGGACCAGCAATCAATTTTAAACCTTCTGTTGATGCTTATAGAGAGGCGGCTGAACGAAATGGCTTTGATTCAAAAACATTGCCTATTGCGACAACCAGCCTATTCTATGTTGCAGATACAACAAAAGAAGCATTACAAGGGATGTACCCACATATTAATGGTGGATTCCAAGCTATTCGCGGTGGCGGTTATCCAAAACAACAATTCGCTCAAGCACCTGATACACGTGATGCATTAATGGTGGGAAGCAAACAACAAATTATTGAAAAACTGCTGTACCAACATGAACTTTACGGCATGCAGCGATTTATGGCAGAAATCGACTTTGGTGGTGTGCCTTTCGAGAAGATTATGAAAAACATCGAAATCATCGGGAACGATATCATTCCAGCAATTAAAAAATATACAACCCAATAAGGAGAGATTGAAATGAAAATCACTGTAATTTCCGGCTCAATCGTCGGTTCAAAAACAAAAACGGCCATGTCCAAAGTGGTTCAAATGCTTGAAAATAAGTACTCTGAGCACGAAGTTACGCTGCTGGATTTAGCTGACTATAAAGTAGAATTTAGTGATGGCCGTAATTTCTTTGAATATGAAGGTGATACTAAATACGTTGCAGAGACAATCATGGGCGCTGATGCCATTATTATTGGTACACCAGTGTTTCAGGCATCTATCCCAGGTACGTTAAAGAATATCTTCGATTTACTTCCAGTAAACGCGTTTCGCGATAAAGTTGTAAGTATGCTTGTCACAGCTGGTACACCAAAGCATTATTTAATGGTGGAACAACAATTAAAACCTATTTTGGCTTATATGAAAGCACAAATTGTTCAGACATATGTTTTTATCGAAGAAAAAGATTTTTATCGAAAAGAAATTACCAATGACGATGTGTTATTCCGGATGGAGCGTTTGGTAGAAGATACAGTTGTATTAACTGAAACATATAGAAGTATTCGTGAAGCTAAAGAGGCAAAATACGATTTTTAATAGAAGCTTTAATGCGGGTACTGAAATTGGTAAGATTCTAAATAACAAAAGCTAATTGGAATGGCAATCGGCTTTTGTTATTTCACATCAACAGCGACATTATTGATTTTCAACTATATTCTACTATTCTGCCCCGTTAGTGAAACAAGAAAAAGGACCGCAACTACAACTCCTTGTTTCGCTCAAGCACCCGTTACTTTAAGTACAGTTTTTCACAAATTACCTCAATTAATGAAAATAATCCGATTTTTATTCAAATATTTCTTTTTTATTCTCCACTATTCTAGCTACTTTCATTTTGACGCGAGGAACACCATCTTTTTGATAATAATCATTTAATATTTGCTCTACTTCATTTTTGTCTGTACCAAGTATCTTAGGCGAAAATTGCTCAACATAAATGTCACCATAACCTTTGACACAGTTCGCCATTGTATCCAGTGCAATTAAACTTAAAGGTCTTTCTTTATTTAGCCAATATTTCATTCTTTCCCAAGTTGGGAAGCATACGGCTGCCAACCTCCCCCAATTATCGTTAAAAATTGTGCAAGTTGACTCAATCCAATCAAGTATATTGCTTGAACGAAAACGGTATAGGCAGGTAAAAGCCGCTATTGGCAATTCTTTTTCACTTACCAATTTCAATTTCTCAAATATATTTTTTAATCCCTCTTCGGCTGGCAAACTACTGGCTGTTGCCCAAGAAATTGAGTAAAGAAATTCCTCGTCATAATTCTCCCAAAGTTCCCTTACCCATCCCGAAGCAGAAGTACCTAAAACATCAGCTACGATTTCCAGCATTCGTGATTTTACTTCATAATTTTTGGTTCCATAAAACCTAGATTTTACAGAACTCAAGGTCTTTTGGGTATCGTGCTTTTTAAGAGCACTTATTACATCATTCTCAAGAAACCATCTGGTTATTGAAAAATCTAATAAAGACTCCAAATCATTTCGAACGGCTCGTAATGTTGGTGCTTTATCTTTTTTAGTTGTAAATACATCTTCTTCTGGTTGACAAGCCTCTCCGTCTTCTTCATAAAAATCATCGTGTAATAAAAATTTATTAGGAGAATGGACAACAGCTAAGTTGTACCATTCAATAGGTCGTAACGAATATTTTAATAGCCTTTCGTGACATTGATTACATAATTTATAAGGCTGATTAGGGTCGTCAGACGTTTCTACAACATTAATCTCGTTTCTTTTACAGGCTTCACACAAATCAGTTATCATCATTAAAAATCACACCTCATATTGATTATCTTACATAATTCTATTTGCATTAACTTTTTTCCTTTATTTCACTAACCTCCCTCAATAAACAAAATAAAAACTCACGTTTTGTCCAGTATTCTCAGTATTTTATAGAAAGAAATTTTAGAGTTAAACGCTCGGTTTTATGGTTAGATTTATCACATAAGGATAAAATTGGACCTTTGAAACAAAAAGACTTATGACTCATTAGCCACGCAATTACAAAAAAATGGTGGATGAATTAAAATATGATTGCACTGATGGATGTCCACATTTCTCATGGAGGTCAACCCTCCCATGCCTCACAGAGTCTTCGCTCTAAAAATTCCTTCGTCCAACCTTTACATGAGGTGTAGATGGAGAGCACTCATAGGAGATTAATCTTTTTCTGATCGTTGCGCTACCTGAACCTTAATTTTTAATATATGTAGAAAGGTGGATTATTCTAAGCGTTTTTCAATTTTATAATGATCTTTTAGTAGGCTCAGCAGCCTTTTTTAAAAGTGATTTTCTGGGTTTCTTTTTACATGTCTTTTTTCAGCTTTTATTTTCAAAGGGAGTGCAACAAGAAAAAAGCTCCCAACACTGGCAGTCGGATAGTCCACTCAAAGGTACCTCGTATGCTGTATTTGTTCCACAATCATCTAAATATTGGATAAGTGACTTTAACTATTGCTCGTGGGGTCATTTTTAAAAACTTTTTTTGTACCATTACTTTTATATGGTTTTGCACTCTTTTTTTTGTTTGTACTAGCTTGCCAACGATTCCACCCCTTCTTGTCTGTTCCTCTCCCTGTACCGCCTTTTCCTTTAGCTTTACTCATAAAATCACTCCATTATTATTCTAAGTTGATATTTACCTATCGAGTTAGTTTTAGTCATTTTACTCGGTTATTAACCAAGCATCTCAATATCCTTCCACACTCCCCGTACTAATGTGAAAAAAAGAGTCCAATAATCGTTATTATCACTTAAATTCTGAATTGGCAATTGCTACTATAGAAAGAATGTCGGATGATAATATACCCCTGCTATTCTTTTTCTATGACTAAATTATCTCTAAATATATCTAAAGGGTCCCAATTACATTTTCTTTGGAAGCTCTAAAAAAAAATTTTCCGGTTGCTCCATTGATATAAATTATTTTAAATTGTGAAAGAACAATCAATGGCTCTAATGCAAACTCGACTACTTCCTTGTAATAATATCCCAAATACTTTCAAACATTATTTTCACTCCCTAAAAAGGGTAAACCATTTTTTCTATTACCACAAGTTTCTAGGAAGAGTATGGTTTTCAACCACAATTTTCGCTAACCTGCCAAAATTTCTGCTAAGCACAAGTACATAATGATTAAAAGAAATCAACGAAGCTAAGAGTTTGCAAGCTTTTTCATTTTCTGTTATGATAAAAAAGAATTATTTTTGTTCGGTGTAAAGGATAGTATAAGTGTCGACTTTTCGTCTTGATGATCACTTTGGGCAAGGATAGTAACACATTGTCTGGTTACACACTAGGAGGCAACAAAAATGGAACAAGGTACAGTTAAATGGTTTAATGCAGAAAAAGGTTTTGGTTTTATCGAGCGTGCTAATGGAGGCGACGTATTCGTACACTTCTCAGCTATCCAAAGTGACGGTTTCAAATCTTTAGACGAAGGTCAAAAAGTTACATTTGATGTTGAGCAAGGACCTCGTGGAGATCAAGCAGCTAACGTTCAAAAAGCTTAATCTAAATAAAATTATACAAACAGGCCCTAATAGAGCCTGTTTTTTTATGTATTTCTAGATTAATCTTAAATAAAAAAACCTACTCAACAGTGAGTAGGAATCTAAAACAGGTACAGTAAAATGATTTTAAGCTTTAAAGGTTCACTACAGTATAACATATTGATGAACAATATACAGAGCTTTCATCCACCATTCAAAAATTAATTTGAAAGTAGGTATATTCCTATTGAGCTAACCTGCCCTTTACTTAAAAATATAAAAGCTGCCGAGATTGACAGCTTACTCTTCAACTCTTATTAGCTAACAAGGAAAAACATATAACCTCCGTGGTGAGCAGTTCTGTTTATTTCATTATCTCTTGTTTATCGAGATCCCTTAACGCCCATGTTAAAATATCATTTGCGTAAAGTCCTACATCATCTGGTGAAATTTCAACAAATTTACCATCAATAAATGCAGCCCAATGGATGTTTTCTGTAGGTTTTTCAACCAATCCATTGATTCCTGTAATCATACCGTTTGTTTCCGTCACATCAAAGTTGTTCTTGGTTATGTCGTATATATTGTCTCCCTCTTCAAATGTTATATTTTTCTTTACTATAACTTTATTGTTTTGATCCATAATCTGAACAACGCCAGTTACTTCAACTGCATATGCTGGATTTACATGCAATAAAGCAAACAAAAAGGGGAGTGCAAAAGCAAGTTTATACATAATATATCCTCCTCATTATTTATCTTATTTTTTCCTAATGTCATCAAATTATGTCAATAAAAACACCCAACAAGTTGTTAGGTGTAATTTCAAAAATATATAGAATTTACTAAACAAATTTGTGTACCGGTTATATGTAGTTAAAAATTATTATGAAAGCATCCTTGGACATTCCACAATATAGTATAGTACCATAAGGATTGGATATTAGAGTTTCGTGGATTACTTTCTTCCACAATTCTTGATTTCCTTATTCAATTAAACTCCTTTAGTCGAATAAGAAAAAGCCACCAAATTGGCAGCTGGATCTTAAACATAAGCATCTGTTAATAAAATAAGCAAATTAGTTCTTAACTTCATACCAGGCAAGTTTAGGTCTTGTATCAGGGTATCCGAATTGCTGGCGATATTCCTTTCGTGCTTCTGTAAAATCAAACCAACATTTATTACTTTCTGGATTATTGGCATGATGGACAATGCAACGAAAAGCATCTTCTAAACAGGGATCTTCCCAGTATCCACACTTCTCTTCCCAACAATTAATTAGATCAGAACCATCCATGTTCTTTATTTCTTCAAGCGAATAGTAACCTAAATCTACTATCCGTTGGGCAACTTTTGGACCAATCGAGGGAACCGTTTGAAATATAGCTAAAGCACGCAGATATTTGGATCTATCACTGGATATTCCCAAGCATTGAGAAAGTTCCAATGTACTAATATGCGAAATATCGTTTAATTTAATTTTACAAGTTCTTAATTTGGCTCTTTCTTCCTGCGTTAAAGGAAGTTTAGGAGCAGAATTCGGCATAGGCTTCACCTTTCCAATACGTTTTTCGAACTTCTAAAACACTCTCTACTAATCCAGCATCCTCCGAAAACTTTTAATTTCTCTCTGCTGAAATCTATTGAGAAGATGGATTGACGCTATACATTCTAAATATGGAATATTCATAAAATTATATACGTCTCCACCCATAGAAGGCTATGACTAGATCATGTCCGTTAATTTTACTAAGACGCTCATCAAGGAATTCACCAATTTTGATACCCCCAACAGACTCATAAAACTTTCTTGCGGAAGAGTTGTCCTTAAAGACTCCCAAAAACATTGACCTTATCTCATTCTGTTTAAAGTGATTAGTAACGGCATGTAACAACTTTTTTCCCACACCAATACGTTGATAATGAGGCAAAATATATAGCGTGTTTAACTCGCCTTGATACCCTTGAGGTGCATGATCAGGTAAGGAGCCCATTGAAAATCCTATAATTTTATCTTGTCTTTCAGCTACATAACAAAATGATTGTAGATTGCTATTCTCCAAAATCCCCTTGAATCTTTCAACTGTACTTTCGTTCGATATTGACTCCATAAACTTTTCTGACACAATCCCCTGATGGGTTGCCTTCATACTATCTACATAGATTTTTGCGACAACCGGTAACTCTTGGGGTTCCATTTGTCTAATTATCAAATCTGTCCCCTCATTTCAAATAGTATTGTTGGTACCTTTGTTGAGTTGCACTTGTAATAAGATAAGAAAAATAAAAATATCACGATAAAGCCAATTAAAGATTACCTCAAAATTCCTCTCAATCTAATTATTCTAAAATAATTCATCTTTTTTACTACAAACTCCTTCTTTTCTTTGTCACTATCCTGCCCCTTTTCTTGAATAAAAAAAGAACATTCCTTATAAAAGGAATGCCTCCGTTAGTTGCAAAACTTATTATTTTATTACAAGTCTTTGTTAATTCTCAATGTTGATTTTCAGCCAAAACTATAACCTACTCATTAAGGGCGGTTTATTAAGCTATCGTTCTCCGTTAGCGGAACACCTTGTACGTCTATTTCTCCAACTCATAGCGGGCCGCGATAATGCCCGACTTGAGTGTTCGACTGGACAGTAGCTTAAGCCTGATTTTCTCGCTGCCGTCGAATACCGATTTTCCGCCGCCTAGGACGACTGGACAAATTGTAAGCAAGAATTCGTCGATCAGGCCGAGCTTAAGCAGCGTCTTCGCCGCTCCCGGGCTGCCGAAGATAACAAGATTTTTGCCGGGCTGCTCTTTGAGTACCTTGATTTCCTCTGCGATATTGTCCTTGATCAGAATCGTATTGTTCCATTCCACCTTGTCCATTGTGCCGGAAATGACAATCTTCTTAACATCCTGCAGCCATTTGGCATGCTCCATATCGTGCCTTGACGCATTCGGATTGTCCAGCTCTTTGGGCCAGTAGCTCTCCATCATGCGATACGTCTTCCGTCCGTAAACGGGAGCTCCAACTTGGGCTACGACCTCCTCGGCGTATTTCTCTAATTCCTCGTTGTACGGAATCCAATCGAGTCCTCCGTTCAAATCCGACGCATACCCATCCAGCGATACATGCATGAACAATACGAGTTTTCTCATGTCCGTTTCTCCTCCGATTTCGAATTTATTTTGTTCGATTTTTTTGACCGTTGTCTGCGTTTCATCCTGCTGTTTCGTTCATTATAAATCATTGCGTTATGTAAGGTTCAAGTGGAAATGTGAATTTTTTGAAGCAAAACAATGTTTCACACAACTGCCACGTTAGTCGAATAAAAAAGCCCCCAAATTGATCGTACATCTATAACTTACCCGGATCGGTTTATGAGCTCTATTAGATCTAGAGCCAATTGTATTCCAGAATTATTTTGACCAATATTAATTTTATCTTTCTGAATTATGACTTTCCGCTGACTACCCAAGCAAGCCCAAACATCAAGAAAATAAACAATACGATAATATTCAATTCCACTTCCGTACTAATCGAGACCTACTTTCACCTCAGTATTACATTTCCCACACAAAGAATGTTATTTATATTGTTTTTTAGCTAACCTGCCCCTTTACTTCAATAAGAAATACCATCCTATGTTGAACTATTATGCCTTTATATTATAAAAAGAGGTTGGGACATAACTAATTTAACTATTTTTAAATCCGAATAGTTTCTATTTAAACTAAGTGATATGAATAAAAAACCCAAACTATTACGAAACTCTAAATTAGAATTTCGCATGATAGTTCGGGTTTTTCTTTAGCTGAAAACCTTTTGTCCCAGCCTCTTTTCCATTGTTTAATTTCATTATATCTTTCTAAAAAATTCAAGTATATAATTTCGCAAAGTATATTCAATGCATAAGCTTTCATTTTACGAAAACTTAGTTGAAGTCACACATAATTATAAATATATGTATTTAAATCATCTGGCGGAGAAGGTGGGATTTGAACCCACGCAGGCAGGTTTACTACCCCTAACGCATTTCGAGTGCGCCCCCTTAAGCCACTTGGGTACTCCTCCAAATAAATGATTCCTCTATTATTATACTAAATTCCCCTTTTTTTTCAATAATAAAGGATTTCCAATGATACCGAACAACAGAATAGGAATTCCAAAAAGCGGTTACCTTAAAGGTAAATTATTGTAGGAGGAAGAAGGCTTTGGAAACAATAGAATTTTTGACCTTTAAAGAAGATTGGACCTATGTTAAAAGAATGATTATCAGTGTGGCTGCCCAGTTGGAAGATAATCAAAGCTATGTGCGAGAAATGGCAATCGACGACCTAGTCGGGATTATTCAAGAAATGGATAAAAGGGAGCCAAAAAAGGATAAAGATGAAACAAAAATTTCTATTGATTAAAGAAAATCTGTTAAAATAGGCAAGCAGACTCTGTCTCAATTTAAACACTATATTCATCACAACAAGAGATTAGGAGGGACGTTACATGTTAGGATTTCTGCAAAAAATCGGTAAATCCTTGATGCTGCCTATCGCGGTGCTGCCCGCAGCAGGTTTATTATTGCGCCTTGGTCAGCCGGACTTACTTAATATCAAATTTATTGCGGAAGCTGGAAATGCTTTTTTTGGAAGCATGGCGATTGGACAAGATGCAGTCTTTAGCAACCTGGCACTATTATTTGCTATTGGTGTCGCCATTGGCTTTGCAAAGGATAATAATGGAGCAGCTGCATTAGCTGGTGCCATTGGCTATATGGTTTTAACCTTTACCACTCATGCTATTAATCCTGCGGTTAATATGGGGGTTCTTGGAGGCATTATTTCCGGGATAATCGCCGGTATACTGTATAATCGATTCCACGATATCCATTTGCCTACATGGCTTGCTTTCTTCGGCGGGAGAAGATTTATTCCCATTATTACAGCATTAGCAGGAGTTATTCTGGGAATTATATTCGGCTATATCTGGCCGTATGTACAAGATGGAATTGATGCGTTAGCTCACTGGATAACAAGCGCCGGCGCTATCGGTTACGCCGCTTATGGTTTCTTAAACCGACTGCTTATTCCTTTAGGGTTGCATCATATTATCAACACTCTTGTATGGTTTGATTTCGGTACCTTTAAGGATGCTGCCGGAAGTGTATATCATGGAGACATTACAAGATTCTTGCACCATGATCCAACGGCAGGAACTTTTACGACCGGTTTCTTCCCTATTATGATGTTTGGTTTGCCAGCAGCATGTTTTGCAATGATGGCAACTGCGAAAACAGATAGACGTAGAAAAACAGCTGGTCTATTGCTTGGTATGGCCTTAACCTCTTTTGTCACAGGGGTTACCGAACCAATTGAATTTGGATTTATGTTTGTATCTCCACTGCTTTATGTTATTCATGCTTTACTAACGGCTTCATCGTTTGCCGTGACGTACTTGCTGGGAATCCATGATTCCTTCAGCTTTTCAGCAAGCTTAATTGATTACATACTAAACTTTGGAATTGCCCAAAAGCCTATTCTATTACTTTTAGTTGGCTTGATTTACGGGGTTATCTATTTTATCGTTTTCTACTTCGTTATCAAATGGAGAGATTTAAAAACACCTGGACGTGAGGATGAAGATGAATTTACAGATGACGATACCGTTAATCTATCTAGCGAGGATAAATATACCCATATGGCTGCTGGATTTTTAAAAGGGCTAGGTGGAAAAGAAAATTTAACGAATATTGATAACTGTGCTACTCGTCTACGTTTAGATGTAAGGGATAGCGGAAATATTGATGAATCGATGATCAAACGCTTTGGTGCAAGGGGAGTAATGAAAACTAGCAAATCCAGTGTACAGATTATCGTCGGTCCAGATGTAGAATTCGCAGCCAATGCATTGAAAAGACTATATTCTTTAGATCATCCTCCAGAGCCAGAAACACCAGCAACACAGACGGTACCGGTCAATAAGTCCGATGCTGTCAAAAAGTTCGAAAAAGATTCCTTTATAGCACCGATTAGCGGTAAGCTTTTAAAAATTGGTGATGTTCCAGATAAAGTATTTTCCGAAAAAATGATGGGGGATGGATTTGGAATTGAACCATCTGATGGAGAAGTTCTGTCACCTTTTAATGGTGTGGTGAAATCCGTATTCCCAACCAATCATGCCATTGGCTTAGAATCTGAAGATGGTTTGGAATTACTGATACATATGGGACTTGATACAGTTAACCTTAAAGGGGAAGGATTTACTGTCTATGTTAAAGATGGCGATTGTATCAAACAAGGACAAAAGCTGGCAAACTTGGATATTGATTTTATTAAAGATAAAGTTCCTTCTATCGTAACACCAATTATTTTTACAAATCTGGAGCAGGATAAAAAAGTTATATTGTTAAAAGAAGGAAAGATTGAACGCGGTGACAATGGGTTTATCGACTTAGAATAAATAAAAAGAAGGTGGTCAATTACAATTGTCCACCTTCTTTTTATGCATAAGCAACACGATTTCTGCCATTATTCTTTGCCTCATATAGTGCAATATCTGCTCGATGATAGCAAGATGTGAAAGGATCTGCCTCCTCCATATTGAGTGAGGCAACTCCAAGACTGGCTGTAACGATAATGGTTTCATCCCCCACCGCAAATAAATACGCTTGAATGGCCGATTTTATTTCCTCTGCAATCAACATAGCTTCTGAAAGTGCTTTATCAGGTAAAAGAAAAATAAATTCCTCCCCGCCTAACCTAGATGGAAAATATTTATCCCCCAACAAATTTTTTATCAGCGTTCCAACCTCTTTTAAAATTTGATCTCCAGCAGGATGACCATAATGATCATTTACATGCTTAAAGTGGTCAATATCCATCAAAATAATACAGATTTCCTTTTTGGATTTATCCATCCTCACCATTTCTATTTCCGTACGTTTCATAAACTCCATTCTATTCAAGAGACCAGTTAAAGAGTCATGAGTTGCCAGAAACTCAAGCTGGGTATTTTGCTCCTCCAGAATTTGATTTTGTTTATCGATTTCCTTCTCTTGAAAAATCTTATAGATACTATTTCTCCACATTATTAAGGCAATTCCAAAACTAATGCCGATAACGGAAATGCTGTTAACACTTTCTGATAACAATATATTTTGATTACTCTGAGTTAACGATATACCGTAATGAAAGAAGATAAAGGAGAAAACGTAAATCAATAAGGAATAAATGGGATGCATGAAAAGTATAACGGCAATTCCGATGCATACACTTATAAAAGCATTGATACCTGCATTCACGTATTGGTCAAAAGCACTTAGAACAATGCCGAAAAGGAAATAACTTATTATCGTAATGAATTGCAAATAATTGGCCACTCTTCCTCTATCTAGCCGCTTTTGCTTTAAAATAAATGCAGTCCCACCGATTAATAGAATGATAATAAACATAGTAAAGTGGGTAAAAGCTACACCTATTCTCCATCTATGAACATTTTCCGCTGACTTAAAACCGGGATCATACATCAAAAAAATAAATCCATGCGCTAAATGAATCAACATTAAGATAATCGAAAGGAGATAAATGCGATGGTTATTGATAGAGATTATATCTTCCTTTACGATTTTACTATTCACATTTAAGGGATGATTTCTTATTCTCTCCACAAGCTTCATTTTGTGTCCTTCTCCACCTGTATAACAGGATTTGATTAAAATAACTCTTACAACTTTTCGTGACTTTTTACCTAATATCACACAGGTTTATTTTTCGACAAATTCCGCTTACTTTCAGAGGACTTGTCGAAGAATTTCTTGGCATTCTTCTATTAGTTGATGGTTGGAGTTATCATGTGCATATAGTAGGAGCAGGGTTGTTGTGTAGATTGCTTTGAATTTTGCTAGATTTTCCGTTTGTGTATCCACACTTCCGTAAATGCTATAGAATAATGCTCGTCCTTCGGGAGGAATAAACGTATAAACGATAGACAAGTCAATGGCAGGGTTTCCAATATGGGTATCTCCCCAGTCAATAATGCCGGAAACTTTCCCTTTCCTATCGACCAGCATGTTTCTCGGATGAAGATCCCCATGGACTAATGCTAATTCTGTTATTGTTTTGTCCGGGGGAAGAGATTCAATAAATGGGATAAGTTCCTTTTGAGAGGTATATAGACCTAACTCTGCAGCAACATCTAGATTTTCCATTAATTTCGGTTTGCGGCTTTTAATATCGAGCCGCTTCAATTCATCATAAGGTACCTTTAACTGTAAGGCATCCCTTACAGGAAAACGATGCAAGGTCTTTAAAAACTGCGCTAATTCTTCCACTGACTGCATTCTTTTTGGAGCTGGCAGTAATCCAGGCGTTGTACCTTTCACGATAGGATATCCCGTAAACGGCCATGGATACCTTTCACCTGCAACTCCTATAAAAGTAGGTTTTGGAATAGGGATAGGAAGCTTGTCTGCCAATTTAGGTAAAATTGTATTTTCTGTTTCTAATAATTGCGCAGCAACTTGCCGGCGTGGAAATCGAAAAATATATTCATTATTTACCTGAAAAACAGTATTATCAAAGCCTTCTCCGATTACATCCGCCTTTACTGGTTTAAGCTGCGGGAATTGCTCCTCTATTAATCGATTTGCTAGTGATTCTGTGACAACCTCTTGCGGATCCCATATTGGCGACATGAAGACACCTCTATTCATAAAAGTATTATATTATGAGTGTAATCGATTTCACATGCTTGTGACAAACAATCATAAAGGATTGAAGGGCAAACTTCCCCTTCAATCCATTGTTTAATCGCTGTTCTTCAAACGATCAGGCAGACTTTGGATTGATTGTATCACTGCCTCCAGTTTGGTCTCTATACGATACAAAAGATACAGTGTAACAACAATTGGAAAGCCAACCTCATTGATGAAGGACATGATATTGTCCAACTCAATTCCCCTCCTTTCTTAAGAGAATCGGCACGGAACTAAGCTTTTTAAATAGCGAAAGGCCAGTCCAAATCGAACTAGGCCTTCCATTTCCGACATTATTCAATCGTATATTCTGTAACATTATGATCAACTAACCTAGCACCTTTCATTTCTGTATACGCATAGCCGCTGGCATTATGAAAGATATTAGATGCGATGATCTGCTCCATCGCTGACTTCACCTTTGCTACATCCACAGGTTCAATTGGGTCATCAATAGAAATCGTAGCCGTTTTATTATTGGCTGTGACAAATTGTAATTCGAGTGTCTTCATTTTTCCACCTCCCTTTCTACTAGTGATCAACAGCATTAACACTCACTACGGCTGAACATCTGAGCTGTCATTACGTTCCACTCCATAAAGCGCCTTTTGTGATAAAGATGCAATAGCCTGTGCCGCGCTTTGCAACTCATCAGGAGTAGAATCTAGACGGATATTGCTGAAAGTCTTACTTTTAAACAATTGCTTTCCTTCACCATCCACTCCATTATCAAAGACCAATTTAAGCTTGGATTCCTTCAATAGTGTTTCTGCCATTTGTATCACCTCCCTTCACCTTTTATATAGGCTTCTGGGATAAAAATGGACACCCTAAAATAAAAAAAAAGACTTTCCAGATGAAAACCTTTTCATTTTAACTTTATTTAATTATTCCATAGCGAATGGCTTTTACTGCGGCCTCGGTTCTATTTTTCGCATGAAGTCGTTTCATTATATTTGATATATAATCTCGGACGGTATATTCACTTAAATGAAGCTTCTCTGCCGCTTCTGTTGTCGAAGCACCCTCTGCTAGCAGCTCTAAAACATCAATCTCCCGTGAAGATAGAGACACGAGTCCAGAATCCAATCCAATCCACTTATTGGCCCCAGAAAATTTCATTAATAATTCCCCCGCACTTTGACCGAATTTAAGAAGGGCTGTGAAAGTATTACTGTCTACTTGAAAATGCTTGCCGGGGCCTTGGTCTAAGATAGCTGCAGCGATTAATTCCCCTTCAGACGGCACATAGATTGGAGCTACCACAACAGACTCCAGTTGAAAATGCTGAACATAACGAGAAGGAAATTCCTTCGATGCATTGGAAATATAAATAGGCTGGAAATTTTTCAGCGCCTCATTTTGCGGATTCAGCTTCGTAATACTTTTATATAAGGATGGGATGTTATCAACATGTTCTTTTATATTTCGGATATCTTCATTATTAAAATGGTATCCGAACAGACCTAACCCTGTTTCATCCTCATTAGAATACTTAAATAACGCACATCTTTCAAAAGGAAGATACTGTGCATATCCGTAGGCAATATTTTGAATAGCCTCCTCTAAGTTATGAGACTTCATAATCCATTCATTAAATAGAATAACAGCATCCTTCCATTGACTTCCCCATTGTTCTTGTCTTTTTCCTTCTTCTATTTGCAGTAAGTGCATCGCATAGGTTAAAAAAGGGGCTATGGAAGTAACATTTTGATTCTTAGTGCAAAATAATAATGTTTCACCTTTCCATGGGATTGGAAAAACATCACGGTTATCCTGACTTCCTGTTAATTGCAGAAGCGATTCCGTTAACAGAAACCATGATGGTTTTATGACTTCATATAAATTATTTTGAATAGCATCCTCCGGGATACCAATAATTTTTTTGAATCGGTAGCCATTCTCAACATGGCCTATGCGTGCAACCCACTCGATATGAAGCTGTTTTGATTGCACGAGTTGATGACAAAGGATATCAATATGAAATTGTCTTTTTCTCGAAATAGACAGCATTTCTTCGCATATTTTTGAAAAAAGAAATTGTACAGCTGGATGTAAATGAAAAGAACGTGTCGTATTGGCCTTAATGACCTTATGAACGGCATTTTCCAGCAGGGTCAAAATAAAAATTAACATATTCGGTTCAGGGGGTCTTTGAAATTGTCGATACCATTCAGAACTAATATCCATTAGCAATGTATCCGTTTGAAGATTTTCGTTCTGCAAAAAGTGCTCAAAAAAATGAAATGCAAATTCGAAGGCCTCTGCCGATTTCTTATTCGCGTTTTTCATATACTCCAAAATATCCTTCCACTCCGCCATGATTGAGTCTTTATGATCGTATAGAAGCTCCACACCATTTTTTAGAACAGTCTTCATATGGGTGTTTAATGACAGAGACATAGAGATCCCCCATTCCCATTGGATAAAATTCGAACTTTTTCAAATGAAATAATCAAGCCCTATTTCCACCATAGTACCACCAATTTTAGAAGGGTAAACTACTTTTCTTTCGTCAAAAACCTGCATAAACGCCATTTTTCGCTAAATTACATACACGACAATTGTAGGGGTACTCTGCCCATTTTCCTACATTAGTAGGAATACAATTATCAGACTTTTTCGAATAGAATTGAAAACAAAGGATTTTTGTAAGCGTTTCCGGAGGTGATGTGGAGGGTACAGAACTTATCGCTATTTTCACTTTTTGACAAAGAGAAAAGGGAGGGGTTTAAGATGAATGAAGGCGTTGTGATGATCCAGGGGAAGACGTCAAAGAAATTGTTTTTCAGTGCACTTTTATGTGGTTTTTTAATGTTAGGAGGATTGTTTGCAGTGTTTGGCATAACTGGTGTTGCTTATGCAACTCCTATCGGGGGGATTGGAAAGTTTAATGTTTCCTTCGATAAAATGGTTGGCCATGGATTTAAATTATATGGAGGTCTTTACGGCGACCCTAAAACAGGAGATAAGGAGAAAGTAACACCCGTCTTTGTTAACGATATTAAAAACGTTGAAATTAATAACCTTGTAATTTCAAGAGATGTTACGATCCCTATATTAGGAAAATATGAGGTGAGAATAACAGCCGGAAAAAATTCGCCTGTTAAGATTCAAGGATTAATTCAAAAGGCCGCGTTAATTCAGGGCGATGCCAAATTTACAAATATGGATATTAGCGAAAACTATGTAAATTATAGTGATCCACAAGCGGTAAGCAAGGCGTTTACGCAAGGTGCGGATACAGTAACCATTACAAATGGCAGTTTGGACACAAATTACCTATTCCAACAAGCAGTTACATTACCAGGCATGAAAGTAGAGTTTATTAAAAAATAAGTATATGGCTTTTCTTCAAGGAGTTGAATTACATGAATCCCGACATTTCAAAGAAGAGTAAATTTAAACATTGGAGAATGAGCCGCCCATTTTGGGGAGCGACCTTGTCGCTCCTTGCTGGCATCATTATTTTATATATTCCAATACAGCTGCTGCATATCGCTTTTGCTCCCGGAAACATAGTTGTTATTGGTCTTATCTTCGGCGGACTTATTATCCTTATAGGTATTCTTGGTTACTTTTATCCAAGATTTAATGTTGTCTTCGGAATAGTAACGATCTTTTTATCTGTTCTTTCTATAATGGGTGCCCTTGGAGGATTTTTGATTGGCACCATTCTTGGTATAGTAGGTGGTTCCTTATCCATCGCTTGGAAATACGAAGTCATCCAGCCCAATAACCAAATGGGGAACCTTACAAAAGCGGAGGTCGCTGCAAGTTCCGTTTTATCTGAAAGAATCACGCAAGAATGAACAGTATACACCTACAGTGAAAATTAGAAAATGGTGATAATCTTGATCAAAAAAACTATTATCATAATCATGATAACCATCCTTATCATAGGTGCTGCAATATCCCCTCACAAATCTCATGCAGATTCTTCTTTGTCTATGAATGGCTTTGTCATTGAAGCGGACAGAGTGGAAGGTGTGATGGGGATCCCACTCATTAGGAATAGTGAAACTACTACTCAGAAAAACAAGCTCATGTTGAGGCTGACTTTCCAAAAGGCAACCATTTATGGTCTTACCATCACGAAAGAATTAAATACACCAAATGGCCCAGTCACCATTCAATTTAAATCTACGGGACCTGTAGAGTTATCAAATATGGCGGTTGATGTGACGAAGGTAGAGTTTGGAGGAATTTATCTCCCCAATCAACTTGGTGAACTCGGAATGAAAAATGTTCGGCTTGTTGCTCATAAGCAAACAGCAGATGATGCGATTCTCCCCGCTCTAGTTGCCAGTATGGAAGAGCGAGCAGCAAATGTGGATACGACGAGTGACTCTGATGAGAATTTAGAGAAGCAAGCAGACTTATTCAAAAAGATATTAGAAGATTCCAAGAATGGGAAGCTTCAGCATCCATTGGATGATTTAAATAAGACTTTACAACCTAAAAAAGAGGAAAGCGGTAAGGAACTATCAGATAGCAAGGCATTAGATAAAATAAATAAAGCCTTACCTCCAAATAAGTCGGAAAAAAAAGAAGATGTCACAGCTTCTGAGGATAAGAAGAAGCAGTCTATAAATAATGACCCTCCTACTGATTCGAAAGCTTCTAATAATGAAGATAAAGCAAATGGTAGCCAAAACAACCAGCAGAGCGACAAATTGCAGCCAACGGAGGAAGAAAACTCAGGAGCTAATAGCCCTACTTCCGGTGATTCGAAACAAAACATTGGTACTGTAGAAGAACAGGCTCCACCTGCAGGAGCAGTAAATTCTGGATCCACGCACGAAACGAAACATGGTGGACCTTTAGATTTATTAACAGGGCTATTCCCTTAGAATAATTTGAACTTTAGAGGACACTAGTTTCGTTATTTGTGACAAAACAGGAGTTTTCCTGCATTTTGCGGACAAAGGTTCCGTTATTTTATAAAAAAGCAGTGATTTCCTTATAGTTTTTCACAAATAGCAAACCCAGTGTCCGTTAGTCCTTGAAACAAAGGGACTTAATCAAAATAACGGATTGTATGTCCGCATCGTATTCCAAACTCTTTATTCTACGACACTGTTTCTTTTTTCATTTTTACTCAGGAAATACCTAACGATAAAAATCGCAATGATACAGCCAATTGAATCGATGATTACGTCCTTATAAGATGCTGTTCTTCCAGGTACAAATGATTGGTGATACTCATCCGTTGCAGCGTAAATCGTAGTGATTTCCCAAGCAAGGAATGCTTTTTTTCTTAAAGCCATAAAAAAGCAAATCCCTAAAAGTCCAAATGCTGTTAAATGGGTCGCCTTACGAAAAATGAAATTTACATTGCTCGCCTGCTCCGGGCTCAAACCTGTTAATTTTTCAATGATATGCTGAGTGTTAGAACCGGTAGATGCTTGAGTTCCGGTAAAATAAATGATTATTCCGCACAATAATATAGTGATAATCCACCAAAAAACTTCTTTTCTCATCTTAAAACCTCATTACTAAATTGAATTAATCAATGCTTGTCCTTCATTCTTGGGACTGTTCACTAAAGAGGAAATCGGATATGCCTCCATTTCACGATAGTCATACGGAGTAAGTACCTTTTTTGCCTCTTCTCCGATGCTTCTGTCCAGCCATATTTTTTCTGTGTCCTTTGTTAGAATGACCGGCATACGATCATGAATATTTTTCATTAATGAATTAGCTTCGGTCGTAATAATCGTACAGGTTTGCAGTAATTCCCCATTTTGTTCCCAGCGGTCCCATAGTCCTGCAAAGGCAAATGGTTCTCCGTTTTTTAAATGTATATGATAAGGCTTTTTGTCGCCATCCTTTTTTTTCCATTCATAGAATCCATCAGCTGGTATTATGCACCTTCTTCTAGATAAGAGCTTTTTAAAGCTCGGCTTTTCAGCTAGCGTTTCTGCACGAACATTAATCATTTTATAGCCTATCTTCGGGTCGTTTGCCCACGATGGTACAAGTCCCCATTTTAAAAAACCACCTTTATTGCCATGTTCCCCTTGCACAATTGCTAATACATCCTGACTCGGTGCAATATTATATCGAGGGGATAGCTCTATCCAATCTATATTTGTAAGATGAAATCTTTCTAGTAACATTTCGATATTAGAATATAGATTAAATCTACCGCACATTAGGAACACTCCAATTAAGTGATATTAATTCATTGTAGCATAGAATATCTTTATATATAAATTCCCTATGAAAATGTTAATTATTATTTCTTACTACTCTATAAAGGGGGACACATTGTCGAAGCGCATTGGAACAATTGGAAACATTATTTTATTTGGACAAACTTCCTTATTGTTGTTATAGTTTTTGGGAACTTCCCCACACAAACAGTCACCATTCCTTCCGGATAGTTCCAGTGTCTTCACCTCCCGAAAAACGCGCATGATTCTTCACCGACTGGTCTCCCTCCAAGAATTCGAAGAACATTTTTCATGACATAAAAAAATAAACCGGGCAAGAACCACTACCCGATTGTTCATATATATAAATGACAAGCAACAAAATGTCCTGGCTTCTCTTCTTTCCATTTCGGCTTTTCTGCAGCACATATATCCATTGCATGCGGGCAGCGAGTTCGGAAAACGCAGCCGCTTGGCGGATTAATTGGGCTTGGGACATCGCCAGAGATGACAATTCGTTCTCTATGAACACTTGGATTTGGAATTGGGACGGAAGACAACAATGCTTTCGTATATGGATGAAGCGGGTCACTATATAATTCTTCACTTTCCGTTAACTCCATCATATTCCCTAGATACATTACAATAATCCGATCCGAAATATATTTTACCATCGCTAAATCATGTGCGATGAATAAATAAGTCAGTCCCATTTTCTTTTGCAGTTCTTTCAATAAATTGACGACCTGCGCTTGAATCGACACATCCAGAGCTGAAATTGGCTCATCGCAAACGATGAATTTGGGATTTAGCGCAAGCGCCCTTGCAATCCCGATGCGCTGTCTTTGCCCTCCGCTGAATTCATGAGGAAAACGATTCAGATGATCAGGGCTTAAGCCGACCAACTCCAGCAATTCTACAATTCTATCATGCTTTTGTTTTCCTTTTACAATTCCATGAATTGTGAGTGGCTCCCCTATAATATCTTCAACGGTCATCCGTGGATTTAAGGAAGCATAGGGATCTTGAAAAATCATTTGAATTTCACGGCGGACCTTCATTAATTCTTTTTGATTGAAGGAAAACAAATTCTTCCCATTAAAGCGAACCTCTCCACCAGTAGCCTCATATAATCGAATCATTGTTCTTCCGGCTGTAGATTTACCACAGCCAGATTCGCCAACAAGTCCAACCGTTTCACCAGGATATATTTCAAAGTTTAGATGGTCAACTGCCTTAAGTTGCTTATCCCCAACACTAAAATATTTCTGTAAATCTATCACTTCAACCAAAGGGGATTTTACGGCTATTCCTTGATGGTCCATGCTTTCACTTTTCTCGTTCATTGTAAGCCCCCCTCCTCTACCCTTTTATACTCGTCTGTGCCATATAATGGTGCAGCCAGCAAGCTGAAGTTTGCCCTGTCCCTATTTCTCTAAGCTCCGGTTCATATTCTTTGCATACTCTCATTGCCTGCTCACATCTCGCATAAAAAGAGCAGCCTTTTGGGGGATCTATTAAATCGGGAGGAGTCCCAATAATGGGTGCAAGCGGCACCTTCTTATCCATATCAAGACGGGGAACCGACTTCAATAACCCTTTTGTATAAGGATGCTGCGGATTATCGAAAATGTCTTGCACCGTGCCCGTTTCAACTACTTTCCCTGCATACATAACAATGACTCTATCACACATCTCCGCTACCACTCCTAAGTCATGAGTGATAAGAATAATTGATGTGTCTGTTTTTGCCTGAAGTTTCTTCATCAACTCTAGTATTTGCGCTTGAATAGTTACATCCAATGCAGTTGTCGGCTCATCGGCGATTAATAGTCTAGGCTGACATGCAAGGGCCATCGCTATCATCGCTCGCTGCCTCATCCCACCTGAGTATTCATGAGGATATTGATTCATCCGCTTTACGGGCTGCGGAATACCAACAAGCTCTAACATTTCCAATGCAACCTGAAAAGCTTCCTTTCTGGACACTTTGTTATGTTTTAATACTGCCTCGATAATTTGATTCCCAACCTTACTCGTTGGGTTTAAGGAAGTCATCGGATCCTGAAAAATAATGCTGATTTCATTCCCCCGAATTCTTTGCATCTCTTTCTCTGGTAATCCGATAAGTTCTTTTCCATTAAAAAGAATAGATCCTCCTTTATACATGGCAGGCGGAGTAGGCAATAGCTTCATGATTGATTTAGCTGTAACACTTTTTCCACAGCCCGATTCACCTACAATCGCAATAGCCTCCCCTTCCTTAACTTCAAAATTCACACCCCGAACAGCCTTTACCTCACCTGAATACGTTTGAAACGAAATATTCAAGTCCCTTACTTCTAACAAATTCCCCATAATATCTCCTTCCCATTCCCTGTTCATTTCTATGTGTAAATATCAGTGAATTGGCCTAACCAAAAAAGAAATAGGTAGGTCGGCACACAAAAATCTGCTCAGGTTCTACCTTGGATCTAGTGCATCTCGTAACCCATCACCAAAAACATTAAAAGCAAACATGGTAATCGAGATAAGAATGGCTGGAACAAACAGCTGATAGAAGTTCCCGATTAGGATACTACTTAGTGCTTCACTGGCCATTGTTCCCCAACTTGCTTTTGGAGCAGGTATTCCTAACCCTAAGAAACTTAATGTAGCCTCTGCAAAGATAGCAGACGGCACCGTTAATGTAATGTTCACTAATATTGGACCCATCGTATTGGGAATCATATGTTTCCGTAAAATCCAGGATGTTTTTGCTCCCGCTGCATGAGCAGCCTGTACATATTCGAACTCCTTCAATTGCAGCACTTGCCCCCTGACAAGACGTGCCATCGGAATCCAACCTGTGATAGTCATAGCAATAATCATCGGAAAAATCCCACTATTTTTTCCAAACCATACCATGATAAGAATAACCATTAAAAGATAAGGAATCGCATAAAGAACCTCCGCAATTCTCATCATTAAATTATCTGTACGGCCGCCTTTTAATGCGGAAATTCCTCCGTATAATACACCAATCAGAAAATCCATTAATGCTGCCATAAAGCCAATAAACAACGATATTCTAGCTCCATACCATGCCCTTGTGAACATATCCCGTCCTAAAGAATCGGTTCCAAACCAATGCTCTGCAGTTGGGTGCAGATTTTTCTTGGTAAAGTCTTGTTCGTAATACGTATACCCATTTATATGAGGACCAATGATTGCCATAATGACAAGCAATACAATTAAGACAAAACCAATCATTGCCAGTTTATTTGAGCGCAATCGCCTCCACACATTTGCCCAATAGGAAATGGTGGGGCGCGCAATTTTTTCCGCTTCCTTATAATTGTCCTCTGCCGGTAAGAACATTTCCTCTGTTAAATGTAAGTCCTTTGCCATTATTTACTCTCCCCCGTCACCTTAATTCTCGGATCAATCCATGTGTAAGCAACATCCACAATGAAAATTAATAAGATGAGGATCACACTATAAAAAACCGTTGAACCAAGTATGACCGGATAATCACGATTTTCGATTCCTCTGACAAACATTTCCCCCATACCTGGAATGCCAAAAATATTTTCAATAATAAAGCTTCCTGTAACAATATTGGCAATTAATATACCAAGGACCGTCACAACCGGTAAAATAGCATTTCGAATTGCATGTTTAATGATGACAACACTTCTTCCCAGTCCTTTTGCTTGTGCAGTTAAAATATAGTCCTGACTCAAAACTTCAATCATGCTGGAACGCATCAGCCTTGCAATATAGGCCATTGGCATGGCTGCAAGCGATATCGAAGGTAAAACCGTATGGGACCAAGATGTCCAGGTTGCAACTGGGAAAATGGGCCATTTGACAGCGAGATAGTTAATGAGAAAGGTTGCTAAAATAAAACTGGGTACGGAAATTCCAATGATTGCTAGAATCATAGAAAGATAATCTGGCCACCTGTTTTTATTCAACGATGCAATAACTCCGAAGATTAATCCGAAACAAATTGCGATTACCATTGCTTGCAGCCCTAGATGGAGGGACACCGGAAATCCATTTTTTATATAATCATTTACGGTTATGGATTGTGATTTCATGGACGGGCCAAAATCAAGATGTAAGAGTGATTCTAGATATAGCCCATATTGAACAATCTTTGGCTTATCCAAATTATAATGTTGTTGAAGATTATTGTAGACAGCTTCAGGCATTGTGCCCTCTCTAGCAAATGGGTTCCCCGGAATGCTGTGCATAATGATGAAGGTTAGGGTTATTATCGCCCAAATGGTTACCAACGCCCAAAAAAATCGTTTTAAGGTGTATCTTAGCATGAGTGTTTCACTCCAATTCTTTTAGCGTAAACTATCATTTCTATACGCTCGTCCAAAATGCTTAGGCGCCTTGCATATTCGCTAACCCTAGGCGCTCATAACTCGATACTCCATTTTTTTAAAGGTTTCTATAAGATTTATACCTTTGAAAAAGCAGGGTATGTCAGCCAAGACATACCATCTGCTTTAAGGATTTATAACTGGGACGGCTCCTCCGTCCCTTTGTCCCTGCTATTTTTTGTTAATATCTGCATAAATGTATTGTGGATAGCGGTTGATTGGTGTAAAGAATCCTGATACGTAAGATTTAAGTGCGTATGGTTTTGTGTAGAAGTAGATTGGGATGATTGGCATCTCATCCATTAGGATTTTTTCTGCGTCATGCATCGCTGTCATGCGCGTTGCTGGATCCATAGATGTTTTTGCCTTTTTGATAAGGGCATCGTAGTCTTTATTGCTCCATTTTGCATCATTGTATGATCCGTTTGACACCCATAGATCCATGAATGTCATTGGATCGACGTAGTCACCAACCCAACCTGCACGAGAAATTTGATAATCTCCTGCATGTTCACGGTCTATTTTGACTTGGAACTCAACATTTTGCGCTTTTACATTAACACCAAGGTTTTTACGCCACATCTCTTGAATTGCTTCAGCAATCTTCTTATGTCCTTCATCTGTGTTATATAAAATGGTGAATTCCGGCATTTTTGACATACCTTCCTCAGCAAGACCTTCCTTCAATAGTTTCTTAGCCTCTGTCACATCTTCCTTAAATAAATCGCCCCCGTTTTCTTGATAATCACCGTTTACATCAGGGATTCCAGGCGGTACGATGGAATAGGCTGGTTTTTGACCACCTTGTGCGACATTTTCCACGATGACTTTACGATTAATCGCCATCGCTAAGGCTTTTCTTATTTTTACATTGTCAAATGGTTTTACCTTATTATTCAAGTTGTAATAGTAAGTAGATAAATCAGGACCATTGTGAAATTCAGGATTTTTGGAAGCCATCAATTGTCCTTGTACATCCTGTGGAAGCGGATAGACCATATCCAATTCTCCTGATTTATACATTTGCCATGCTGTATTTTCGTTTGCAATTTGTACAAAATCGACTTCGTCCAATTTGATTTTGTCCTTATCATAATAATTTTCATTCTTCACTAGCTTCATGCTTTCTTTATGCTTCCAGTCCGCTAATTTAAATGCTCCATTTGAAACATAAGTAGAAGCCTCCAAAGCCCATTTAGGATTTTCTTCCTGCACTTTTTTATCTACAGGATAATACGTATAAAATGATGTTAAATCAAGAAAATATGGGGTCTCTTGTTCTAACGTAACGACCAAAGTTTTATCATCTGTTGCTTTAACTCCGACTTTATCCTCAAGTGCTTTTAAGTCTGCATTTTTTTTAGCAGAGTTATATGCCTCCCCACCTTTTAAATAATAGAGCTGATACGCATATTCTGAAGCAGTTTTTGGATTAAGAACATACTTCCATGCATATTCAAAGTCTCCCGCAGTAACAGGATCACCATTGGACCATTTCATTCCATCCTTAAGGTGGAAAGTCCATGTTAACCCATCCTTGCTAGTTTCCCATGATTCAGCCATTCCAGGAACAATTTTCCCTTCAGGCGTTTTCTTGGTTAATCCTTCAAAAAGTCCTTCCAAAATCCATGAATCATGAGTACCTTGTGCAGTCCCTGGATGAAGCGATCCAGGCTCCTCATTGTTATTAAGATGCAAGATTTTCGGCCCAGCACTTGCACTGTCTCCACCTTTTCCATTAGATGAAGGCTTTGGCGAGGTATTTCCTTGTCCACTAAAACACCCCGAAAGAAGCAATATTGCAGCAAATAGTACAGATAGCATGGAAAACAACGTTTTTTTCTTTCTCAAACTATTTCCCCCTTTGAAATCAATCTATATGAGCAACTTAAAATTGCTGCACCCACTAAAATCTATTAAAAAATTCCTATTTATATTCCGAAAAAATACCTATTCTATATAAAAATTTATAATAAGAATAAAAAAACTGACTGCTATTCTACATAACAGTCAGTTTTAAAGATTTATTATATTGATTTACCCAAATAGTCCGCTAAAGAAATCTCCAATTGCCTGAAATATACTTTTGAAAAAGTTAGCGACACTTTGCCAAAATCCTTTATCTCCAGTAGCTTCTTGCAGTTTCTTTTTTATATCGGAAGCAATGCTTCCAAGCTGGCTTTTTACATTATCAAAATTGATATTAAGAGATCGCATCTTATCAAATAAATTAATAAGCAACTGACGATCTTCAGGACTAAGTTCAATTTTCAGCGTCTTTAGCTTGTCATCCACAATCTTCTCAATATCTTCTTTTGTAGCAGGATGCTGATTCGCTATTTCTTGTTTAATTTCTGTCAATAGCTGTGTTACTTTATCCTGATCTAGGCCATTTTTTTGCGAGAGATCCGTTGCTAGATTTAATTCTTGATTTGCTACTTCCATCCGGTCTTTATTCAGGGTTGTACCTGATTTGTCATAAGCTTTGTAAATCCCTACAAGCGCGGATTCACCGGTTACTTTGATAGGGGATGCAACATCAACTGTGGCATCTTCTACCCCAGCAGTGAGTAAAGCATTTGAATACATATCCGCCGTAACTCTCGTAATATTATCCGGAGTTACAAGATTTACAACAATCCCTGTACCTTTATCTTTTCTAGTAATTTTGGCAGATGAATATAAATTGGAATTAGGATCACCATTAATATATTTAACAAGATCTGAATCGGTAACCGTTATTTCCTTTACCTGGTTGCTATCTGTCACATTAAAAACTTTTCTCATTTCTTCCTTTTGAGCAGGTGTTAGTGTCTCACCATATACAACAATAGGGGAACCGTATTTTTCATCATAACCGGTATCACTGCTATCATTGCTTGATGCCTTTACCACACCATTCAGTCCTATTCCTAATAGGAAAATTGCTACTAGAATCAATCTACTTAGCGTTTTTAACATTTTGTGTTTCTCCTTTTGTTCCCTTGTTTATTTCCCCTTCTTTTTCATGAGGGTTGTCTTCTATTCTTATTTAGTTTTATCATACTTTAGACGCCTTTTTGTATTGTTATGTTTCATTTTTTATAAAAACAGGTCGATGGCAACTATTTTTTTCTTTATCTATGTCAACTAATCGAGACTTCATTTCCCCACTGACTAGCCATCTTTTTTCAATTCTTTACTTTCCAACTGTTTCCCTTTTAATATTCATGCGCTTAACAAACACTAATGATAACATTGTTAGTTGATTCATTGTAATGCTTTTTTTTAAAGTTAACTTAAATCTGTATGGATAATGTTTTCCATATTATTTTGCACATAGCGTAAGTAAATGATGCTTGTTAAAAAAGTGAGGCAATCCAATGAAAAAATTTATGTTTATTCTTGCAAGCATTGTTGTTATTTTCCTACTTGGACTTGGCGGCTATGCTTATTATGTTTATCATTCCGTCAAAAAAACAGCTGAACAAATGCATGAGCCAAATGTAAATGAAGAGCCTCCTCCAGAAGTAAACATCACCGGTAACCCGAAGCCGATTTCCATTTTATTGATGGGGGTGGATCAGCGAAAAGGAGATCCCGGAAGAACAGATACCTTAATCGTCATTACTTTAAATCCTAGCAAGGAAAAAATGATGATGATTAGTATCCCTCGTGACACAAGGACAGAAATTATCGGTAAAGGAAAAATGGATAAAATAAACCATGCCTACGCTTTTGGTGGAACAAAGATGTCCATTGATACGGTAGAGAATTTTGTCGGCATTCCGATAAATTATTATATTCGAGTAAATATGAAGGCACTTGAGGAGCTTGTGGATGCTGTTGGAGGAATTACTGTTCAAAACAATGTTGATTGGTATGACGAAGGTTATTACAAAAAAGGATACCACTATAAAAAAGGGTCCATTACCTTAGATGGTCCGCAAAGCCTGGGATATGTCAGGATGCGCCATTTAGATCCACAAGGGGATTTTGGAAGAAATGAAAGGCAACGTAAAGTCATCACCGCCATCATCGATAAAGCATCAAACATATCATCGGTGACTCGAATCACAAATATCCTTCATGCGCTTGGGAAGAACGTAAAAACAAATATGACCTTTGATGAAATGATGAATATTCAAAAGAATTATCGAAACAGTCAAAACCATATTACTCAATATGAAGTACATGGCAACGGAGAGAGAATCAACGGGATTTACTACTTAGTTGTACCAGAAGAAGAAAGGGTAAAAATAACAAATGATTTGAAAGAAAGCCTAGAGAAATAATGTAATATGGTCCTTAAAGGATCTTTGCTCCTAACAAATTTACCAAAAGCATCGTCACACCATATTGCGACTGGGCATATGATGTTTTATCTATTTATTAATTAAAGGGATGATGAATATGCCTGGAATAGTAGGGCCTGTACAATTAGTAAGAACGAGTAATGGTGGAGTAGTTGGATTGGGGGATAGAATTTTTATTAGTCCGGTTAGTTCCAATAATACGTATGGAGGTTCCGGCATACTTAGTACCGCTAATTTTGCAACATTAGAAAACCTATTTGATATTAATACAGATTTCGCCCCATCGGCTGTTAGTGAACCAACGATTATAAACAATTGATTATTAGGGTGCTAACGATGATTAGTACCCCCTTTAATAAATTTTCTAATGACTGGCACGATACTGGTGAATAAAAACGCATAATAAAAGGATCATTGCAAGAGTAATTCCGTAATGATCCTAATGGATATTTTCTCTATTTATTTAGTCTCTTGTACATTTCAACCATTTCTTTAACCAGCAAAACAATCGTTTCTGTACTCATGAGTTGGTCTTCTGCATGCATAAATAGTAAGGAAAACTCAACCTTATCTCCAGAAGCTTCTTTTTGAATCAACCCTGCATGAACTCTATGACCTTCGACAAAATATTTATTCGATTCCTCTAATTTTTCTTCCGCTAAGGCATAGTCCCCGCCTTTGGCAGCGAATAGTGCTTCCATAGCTAAACTTCTAGCCGTACCAACATTACTAATCATTTGAAAGCTTATCATATCCAGATTTTCATCCACCATTTATTTCAACATCCTTTATTCATTTAGACTACTCGATATTTTCGTCACACATAGAATTTTATTTTCAAGAGAGAATTAATTATTTATTATCAATTAATTTAAGTGCTGCCTCTAATACATTTTCACCCTTCATTAATCCATAGTCTTGCATGTTAATAGCTTCCACAGGAATATTCTGTCCTTTTAATTTTTTTTCAAATTGAGGCTTCATAAAACGGACCTGTGGGCCAAGTAATAGTACATCGATATTCTTTTTCTGCAAAGTACTATCCACCTCAGAAGCAGAAATCGCAAATATATCTGCTTCTATCCCTTTAGCTTCAGCCGACTTTTGCATTTTAGTCACTAGTAAGCTAGTACTCATTCCTGCAGAACATACTAACATAATTGTTTTCATACCTTTAACCTCCTAATAGTTTAGGTTGTTTTACCAATGGTTATGTTTGTCATGCTTATTTCACGTTGACACTTCCGTTAGCTAAAGGAAGAATTGAATATTTATCTCTAATAGTTTCCACATTCAATATTACCCATTTTCCAACCTCTGATTGAATTAAAGTAATAAAATAATACCTGAATATTTTAAACGAAACGCGTCTATCACAGTCTGACGACTTCCCTTGAATAATTTACTTCTATTTGTTTAAGCATTTCATGAAACCTTTTTTTCTTTAATCTAGACCAAATTATGCCGACAAATGCATCATTTAGTTTTTGAAGATAGCCGTAGGATTCCATTTTTTCAGTATAGTGTAATTCACAACTTTCTTTTGTAAGTGAACGAACCTTATAGGTTACTGTAAAATCATTTATATTGCTAGTTGTGCGATATTGGTAGGATTCATTTTTGGTTATTTCTTCAATCTTTACTTTAGCACTATTATTCTTTGAGAATGTCTTAATATATTCGAATCCAGGTAGTTGACTCTCCACTACCTTTTTTCCTGTTTGCGAATGGATATCGGACAAAACAGATCTTATAATAGTCTCATAAAGAAATTCAGCCGGCACATTCAATTTTCTCACTATTTCCATTAGATTCACCTAATCTTTTTTCTTTTTATACTTCCTTTTTTCCCTAAGCACCAGAAAGGTGCCAACCATAATAAGAAAAAGGGCAGTAGTTAAATTTAAAATATCGTACTTACCTGTTCGTGCATTAGCACTTATTAGCAACAGAAGACAGCCGATACTCGCGAGAAATAAACCGTTTTTAACCATCATACTCATCCTTTTTATTCAGCCGGGGCAGAACGTAAATAAAGTACCGACCCCCATGGCTGACTCTTAATAGCATTTTTTGCTAGTTTCGCAGCTTGCTCTAAATCATTAGCGGTTGTTTCGAAATAAAGATTGATCCCCTTTTTTTCTTTAAAGGAAAATTGAATCCCTTCTTCGTTATAATTATTTAGTAATTCAATAATTTTGTTTTGTTGCACAGCAGAGCTGATTTCAATCATTTACTCTACTCCTTTCCTTTTAAAGAATGGTGAGCCTCTTTACAATTATGATGGAAGCGGCCCACCCATTTGCGGCTTTGCTTACGCCGCTTTATCTTCTATATTGGCATTCATTTTATTTGCTGCAATAACAAATGGAATCCAAATGAGGAATGAAACAACCATGGCAACTAATGTGACAATTGGTGCACGCCAATCCGCTCCAGTAGCCAAGAAGGACATTAAGAACGGCGGAGTTACCCAAGCCACACTTTGCGAAACTGGATCAACCAATCCCCATATTGTTGCAAAGTACCCAATCGAAACAGACACCACTGGTGCAATCAAAAATGGGAAGAACATAATAGGGTTTAACACAATTGGCAAACCAAACATGATTGGTTCATTGATATTGAATATTCCAGGACCAACAGACAATTTTCCAACCGTTAGATAATCTTTCCGTTTCGAAAACAGGAGAATTGCCAAAATTAAAACAATTGTTCCGCCTGATCCACCATACCAAACATATGCATCAAAAGATCCCCTAACCCATTTGTATCCATCTGAAAGAACTAATTCTGTTCCGCCTTGTTGGAAAAGGTTAACGTTGGTCAATTGAGCTACTCCAAAGACTCCCTCTAAGATTGGAGCAAGTACGTTCGGTCCATGGATTCCAAAGAACCAAAACAATTGAACAAACAGTGTAACTAAGACAACGGCTCCAAATCCTTGTGAAAGTCCTAGAAGCGGCAAAGCGATTGTTTTTTGCAGCCATTGTAAAAATGTCATATCCGGTACAATGAGAGAGAATATCCAATAGAAAATGGCAATAACATACAGTGCCACAGTCGCCGGAACGATGGATGCAAACGCTTTGGCAACAGCAGGTGGAACGGATTCCGGTAACTTGATTGTGATATCCTTCAACATCAATTTAACGTATATCATGGTAGCAACAAAACCAATAATCATAGCGGTAAAGAAGAAATTAGCGTCTAAATTATTCAGCGGCAGCCATCCCCAGCCTGCAGCTGTAATACTTTTGGAAGTAGCAGTCCACCCCGCAGCATTAATGGCATCTACAGTGGCCTGATCTAGCTTCAAACCTGAAATTCCACCAGAGAAGGAAAATGTAATCCCTGCAATCGAAGCAGCAGTTGACACAATTCCTCCGGATAACTCGTTTACTCCGTAGGCTTTTGCAATATTGTATCCCCATGAGAAAACAAATATCAATCCAGCAATCGCAAGAGTACCATTCCACACATAACCATTGATGGTGATAATTTGTTTGATAACCGGGATGGTATTCCCATCATATCCATCAAAGAATTGCGGAGGCAAATCCCTCAAAATAGCGTTAAGCATTACAGCCACAGAGCCAGCCATCGTTGCCGGTAAAGTCCCGATAAACGCATCCCTTAAAGCAACTAGATGCTTTTGCCCCCCAATTTTAGTTGCAATCGGAAGAAAATACCTTTCCAGCCATGCAGTTAAAAAATTCATCCATATACCCCCTAACAAAACATGTTATAAATCTCTAATAACCTTTGTAAAACAAGCAGAGTGATTAAAGCATTCCTTGTCTTACCAACCCAAATGCATTCCCCCTTTCAAGGAAAAATTTGTTGTAGAATTTCACCTATTCTTAGAAGGAATTTTTTAAAACTTATTTGAAAGCGTTTACTAATGGTGCAAAAAAAATATGAGGAGAATATGAAACCTTGAGTAAATACGTGTCTTGCTTCTTTTCGAAACATTTGGATCATTAAATACTCAAATATAGCATGTTAAGGTAGTTCTTTTAAATCAACTAACCATTATCACCTCTTTTTTTGGAATATTAAGTTTTTATTGCTCATATTAATTATAATAACAAATATAAATTTAGGCAATACAAAATTAAATTTGTTATTACAAATTTTTAAAATAATAAGAGATAGGAAAATAAGCCCAGGATTATTAATATGGGTTTATTTCAATGTGACGGATTCCGGTAATGAAACATGCGTCAATATATACGTTTCTTTTGCACGGAGCACATTATAGGAAGAGCCAGTGAGTACTTCCTGATCTACAAATCCTGGATGGGCCATGACCTCAACCGTTTGTCCGTCTTTTACCTTTTCTTTTAAGGTGTGAAAATAAGTTTCGTTTATTGATTCACCATAAAAGCTGTCCAGGAAGACATCACTATAATATGGCAATTCTAATGAGTGGTTTGGTTTCCTAACTGGGAGATTATATTTATCGGACAACCTCTTCACAACAGGATAAAGTTGATTCCATCCGTGTACATGATGGTGGCTATCAAAGTGATTTGGAGTAAGACCCGCCTCGTAAATTGCCTCCATTTGCGCTGTCCATTCACGTTCTAATTCGTCTAAGTCGATATCCATATGCTTCATCAAATAGTGTAGCGATTTAAAGTTTCCATTTTCGTCGACAAGTGTTTTTACATTATCCAATAATGGCTTCCCGCAAGTTAACACCAAATGGACCCCTACCTTCAAAGTAGGATATTGCTTTGCGAGTGCCACTGCATGTTTGGTGCCGGACATATTCATCATCATCGTAGTAGAATTGACTATCCCGTGCAGATGACTTTCAATAATGCCGTAGTTTATTCCAGCAGAATATCCGAAATCATCCGCATTTACAATAAGCTTTATCATTTTACAGTTTCCCCCTTTGAAAGTTGCACCCAAATTTGATGGCATAGGCCTTCATCAAATATTCATTCGTTTAAATGAAGAAACAGGCAGCATAGTACTACCTGTTTAGTTCTTAAAGAATTGCGGCAGGTGTTCCTTATGTGCCTCCAACATTTCATCCAAGATGAGTTTGCCTACACGGTCATTTGCTACAAGCGGATTAATGGTCATGGCAAGCATTGCTGTGTTGTAATCACCTGTCACTGCAGCTTCTGCTGCAACACGCTCGAAAGATTTAATTTGTCCGACAAGACCTTGGACAGCTACCGGCAACTCACCGATGACAATTGGTTTAGGACCTTCCTTAGTAATAATACAGCTTACCTCAACAGCAGAATCTGCAGGAATTCCGGCAATGGCTCCATTATTCATCGTATTGACTGGCTGAATATCTTTTTTATCTGTATAAATAGAATGGATCAAACGTACGGCAGCATCACTGTAGTATGCACCACCGCGTTTTTCCAATTGCGGCGGTTTTACATCAAGATTTGGATCCTTATAGAGCTCAAATAATTCTGCTTCTAACTTCTTAACCACTTCTGCTCGTGTTCCTTGCTCCTTTGCATTCTTCAATTCTTTTTCAACCATATCACTTGTTTTGTAATAATAATGATGATATGAACAAGGAAGTGCATTAAGCGCCTTTAAAAATTCTGGTTCCCATTCTAGTGCTGGAACATTTTTAACTGTAATGGCATTATCCGGATTAGTGATAAGATCAATGACTTTATCTTTTACACTGATGCCGTCAAGGAAAATATCCAAACCGAAAACCATATGATTCAAGCCTGCAAATGTAATTCGCACCCGGCTATGATCTACATCTAGCAAGCGGGCAACACCCATTTCCATACCGATTGGCACATTACATAAACCGACAACTTTTTTAATATTGCTATAGCGAAGAACAGCCTCTGTCACCATACCAGCAGGGTTGGTAAAATTAATTAACCATGCATTTGGGCACAGTTCTTCCATTTCACGGCAAATATCTAAAATAACCGGAATCGTTCGTAGACCTTTAAACAGTCCGCCTGGTCCATTTGTTTCTTGACCTAATACACCGTATTTGAGTGGAATTCGTTCATCCTTTGCTCTTGCATCCAGTAAGCCAACACGAAATTGGGTCGTAACAAAGTCTGCATCCTTTAATGCTGCACGGCGATTTAATGTTAGATGAACATTGATAGGCAATCCAGCTTTTTTGATCATGCGTTTGGCTAAGTTCCCAACAATCTCTAACTTTTCTTTTCCTGCTTCAATATCCACTAGCCACAGTTCAGTGATAGGCAGTTCATCATATCTTTTAATAAATCCCTCCACAAGCTCGGGTGTATAGCTAGACCCCCCACCAATCGTAGCGATTTTTAATCCCTTTTCCATAAAAATCCTCCTCCTGTTTGTGTAACTGCTAAAGCAAGTCGTAATTATCTGTTTCGTTTTTATCCATCGAGAATGTTATTCTATTAAATAAAAGTAAGAATGAAGTAAATATCTTCTTACCTAAACCCTGAAAATACTAAATTACCAATCTTAAAGTATCTATACTGAAAGCGTTTACTGCCTTTAGTCAATATTATAATTACAAGTTGTGTTATATGCAATACAAAAAGTAAATTTGTAATAACAAATAATCATAAATAATTATTATCTAAAAAGAAGTAATAGATTATTTGTCCCTATATGTGATATAAAACAAGTATAGATACAAATATGATGATGATAAAAAACAACTTATTACCTGGTAAGCAAATGTTAATCCAACTATCATTCACTGATTACCAAAATAAGACGAAGCATTATATTTTTTCGGCACAGAAAAAGGAGGATTTTTGTGGAAAGGGAAGGTAACGGAGATGCCTTACATTTTAAAGTAAAGGAAGCCATCATCCAATTAATAAAATCCGGAGAGTATACTCCGCATACACAATTACCTACGGAAGCGGCGTTTTGCGAAAAATTCGGTGTTAGCCGTACAACAGTGAGAACAGCTCTTCAACAATTGACACTTGAAGGATATGTATATAGAAAACAAGGAAAAGGGACATTTGTCTCAGGTCAGAAAGTGAAGCAAATATTAACCAATACAGTTAGTAATTTTGCCGAACAGCTCACTACACAAGGAAAAAGCCCGACGATAAAAGTAATCGGTCTTACTGTTATACAATCTGATGCCTTTTTTGAAGAGATTTTCTCTCTGCAAAAGGGTGATCCCGTGAATAGGCTTGAAAGAATTCGCTACGCTGACAATGAGCCACTGCAATACGAGGTTGCTTATTTACCTTGGCGAAAAACCCCAGGTCTAAATGCAAAGGAATGTGAAAAGTCATTGTATAGACTTCTTGACAATCATTATGGCTTGAAGGTAAAAAAGACTATCGAATACTTAGAGCTATGCCATGCTGATAAGGATATTGCCGATAAGTTGAATGTCAAAGTCGGAGCACCCTGCTTTTCCTTAATCACCTATGCCTATTTGGAAGATGGTTCAATTATTGAATATTCCAAAACGATATTTCATGGAGATAAAGCAAATTTCGTAATCGAAAGACACTATTAAAATGAATAATTAATGCATAAACTCCTTACCGCACAGTTAACGGAGTAGGGAAAATCTGCAGTCCCAATTTCACTTTCATAATTTTGGATGAAAACCAGCATTTATACAACAGGGTGGTGAAATTGGGATTTTAAATTTTATCTCAACCTCCTCCCTAAAAGATATAGAGATGAGAAATCCTCTTGCAAGTGGCTAACTTGCTATGAACATTTTCAAAAGGATAAACGTCGACAATTATCGTAGGGCGTTCGACCCGATATCCCTTCCATTAGCGAAGCTCGGTCCTGTTTTAATCAAACGTTTGAGTAAAACAAGTATGTCGAATGATATACGGCTTGCTCTTTCATGCAAATTCTTTTGGATAAGGGAACTTTTTGACGAAAATGACATACCATTTAGTAATACGAAACAACAAAATGCAATTCCACGATTTTATCCACAATAATACACTTCAAATATCCTTTGATTTATGCTATGTTCGAAAAAATGAAGATACTTCATAAGCAAAAGAAACGGAAGGGATTTAACGATGGGAATGTTTTCAGCAGATGTGAAAGATATGCAAACAGAGATAATGGGGATTTTTGAATATTTACATGCCCATCCTGAAGTTAGCATGAAAGAATATGGTACGACAAAGTTTTTAAGAGCCAAATTGGAAGCGCTTGGCTGCAGAACATATGTATTCGGCGATTGTCCAGGAGTTATAGCAGAAATTGGAGAAGGCAAACCTGTTGTAGGAGTCAGGGCTGACATGGATGCTCTTTGGCAAAAGGTAGACGGAGAATTTAAAGCAAACCATTCATGTGGACATGATTCCCATATGACGATGGTGTTAGGGGCCTTAATGCTTTTAAAGAAGCAAAAGAGACTGCCAAAGGGAACGATTCGTTTTATTTTTCAACCAGCAGAGGAAATTGGCCAAGGAGCAAAAAAGATGATTGAAAAGGGTGTTGTGGATGATATGGAATTTTTATATGGAGTCCATGTTCGTCCTATCCAAGAAACCAAAAACGGCAGAGCAACCCCCGCTATCCTACATGGCGCAAGCAATCATATTAACGGAACCATAATCGGCGAGGATGCACATGGTGCCCGCCCTCATCTTGGGACAAATGCCATTGAGGTCGCTGCTTCTCTTATTCATGAACTGGCATATATTCATGTCGATCCAATGATTCCACACTCCGTCAAAATGACAAAACTTCATGCAGGGGGTGAGAGTGCTAATATTATTCCTGGTCAAGCAACTTTCAGTCTTGATTTACGAGCACAAACCAATGAAGTGATGGAGACACTTATTGAGCAAGTAAAATCAGCAGCAAACTCGATTGCTGAATTCTATAAAGTGGAGATTTCTTTAACTATCCCTGAAAGTTTAGCAGCTGCGTCCGTTAATCCAGAAGCGACTATGATTATGGCAGAATCCATAGCAGAAGTTCTCGGCAGAGATAAACTGGACAAAGCACTTGTAACGTCCGGCGGTGAGGATTTTCACTTTTATTCGGTCAAACGCCCTCACTTAAAAGCAACCATGTTAGGACTTGGTTGCGGATTGATTCCAGGACTCCACCATCCTCATATGACCTTTGATCGGAATGCAATGTTATCAGGAATGCAAATACTTGCTACCGCTGTTTTGAAAACACTAGGGAAAAACACGAACGAACGGGATCCCCTTCGTTCAGATATATACATTGCAAAGTGATAAACCAAGGAGAGACACTCCTTGGTTTTTATTTATTTTAGTTCATCGTAATTTTTCGTTCGTCAATACTTCTCATATTCTTCTTTAACAGTTCAAATTTTGCTTGGACCTTTTCCGCGTAAGTATAATCCCCAAAACAGTATGGGTAACGGAAATTTCCCTTAAAACCACCGCAAGTATATAAATCCGGATGATTATTTACTTGTTTTTTGGAGTAAGCCTTTGCTAGTTCTTCACTATGCTTGTTGCCGTTTGCAGCAACGTACTCTATATACCCTGGTCCCATATTATAGCTTTGGATAATCGTATTCATATCTACCTTATTCTTTGTTCCTAGGAGGTACATCTGATAAAAATGATATACCCCTTGATGTATGCTTTCTTGTTTATCTTGAATTTCATTCGGCTTCAGCCCGGCAGACTCCGATGCCTGCATCAAATCTTGTCCTTCTCCCCTGCTTTCCTGGTACATAATTGCAAGAAGAAGTGGTGTATACTCTTCTAATCCATATTGCTTAAGCTCTTTTTCAATATCTAATTTATAGGATAAAACTTTATCAGTTTGTTGTTGAAATAAGAATGGAACATATTGTGTTAATAAATCTTTAACCGAATTTCCTCGTACTGCCAAGAACACAAATACTATAAGCACTAAGAGGAAAACAGCAATAAATGCTTTCAATTTTCTGACCACTTTGTTTCCTCCGTTATACACTTTCAATGTGACACCATTTCTATTTTACTTTTATCGTAACATATTTCTTGCTCAATACGGTTACACAATTTTTACAAATGTGTAAAACGGAACAAGTATTCCTCGTTTGAGTAAAAGCATCTACGAAATCGTGGTGTATAGCACATGTCAAAGGTTGAACGGCCCGAAACATTGTCTTTACAGCCCGAAATCATGGTATTTTTCAGGTTTTTTATCTGTAAACGAAACTCTATTTATCATAGGGTGTTTCTCCATAACCCATTTGTTATTCTTTCACTGACCCTTGTGTAAGACCGGACACTATCCTACGCTGAAAGATGAGGACCAGAATAACAAGCGGTACTGTCACAACTATTGATGCGGCAGAGATTTCTCCCCAAGGAATCGTATATTGACCTTGGAACATCGCAAATCCGACAGGGACCGTCTTATAATTTGTATCCGTATTAATTGTTAACGAGAAGAGAAACTCATTCCAGGCAGCGATAAAAACAAGAATGGCTGTGGTAAAGATTCCCGGTGCTGCTAATGGAAAAATAACCTTCCAATAGGTTTGCATCAATGCAGCACCATCCATTTTCGCAGCTTCCTCCAAATCGTGGGGAATCTTCCGAAAAAAGGTCACAAGAATCCAAATCGATAGCGGCAGTGTAAAGGTTGTATACGGAATAATTAAACCTAAATAAGAGTTTGTTAGACCAACATTTTTCAAAAATATATAAATCGGTGAGATTGTAGCAATTTGCGGGAACATGGATACAGATAAAACAATTCCCAATATGAGTGTTTTCCCTTTAAATTGGAGCCTCGCAATCGAATATGCGGCGAATGACGCAACAAATACGGTATAAATAGTAGTAATAGATGAAACGACAAAGCTATTCCACAAATAACGAACAAACGGATAGTCAAAGAAAACAGATATATAGTTTTTCAAGGTTGGGTGTGAAGAAAAGGGTGTAAATGCTTTATCCCCAAATAATTCTGTCGCAGGTTTTATCGAACTCAGAAGCATCCATAGGAAAGGAAACATGACGACAAAGACGAAAATTAATAATATGACATAAAACAACCATCCTGTTTTTCGATTCACCATGAATTCCCTCCTATTTCCCCGTTGAATCCTGTAATAAGTCTTTACCAAGGAATTTAATATAAATCATCGAAATGATAGCTACACATATAAATACAATGACCGCTAAAGCGGAGCCATTGCCAAAATTCGTTTGCGAGAACATCACCTTATAAGCTAATATAGAAATCGTCTCTGTTGAGTTAGCTGGTCCTCCACCAGTTAATACAAAAATTAAATCAAATACCCGAAACGCATCGAGAGTTCTGAATAGTAAAGCTACTAGCATACTAGATTTTAAGAGTGGAAGGGTAATATTCGTAAATTGCTTCCACTTGGATGCCCCATCTATGGATGCTGCTTCATACAAAGAACTTGGAATGACTTGTAAACCAGCAAGCAGTAATAACGCCATGTATGGTGTAGTTTTCCAAACATCTGCCAAAATCACGGAAACAAAAGCACCCACCTGTGTTGTTAGAAGGCTGCTCATATTATCCACTAAGCCGACTGTTTCAAAAATTTTAGCGATAACTCCATTTTGACCATCATATAAAAACTTCCATATTAGTGCGGATACAGCTGTCGGTATCGCCCATGGAATTAAAATGGAGGCACGAATGAGTCCTCTTCCTATGAAAGCTTTATTAATGACAAGTGCAATTGCAAGGCCAAGAATTAATTCGATTGCAACGGAAATGATCGTAAAGGTAAAGGTATTGGCAAGTGCCTTCCACATTCGTTTTTGAGATAAATCTTCCTTATAATGTGCAAGACCGATAAAATTCGGTTTTACTACAACCTGATTCAGGGCAGATGATAGTCCTAGTAATTTTTTATCTTGCTCAAGCTTGGTTGTTGTGGAGATAGATTTAAAGCTACTGTTAATTTCATTTGTGAATGCTTGGATTTGCTTTGCCAGTTTTCTATCAATTTTTATAAAAGCAAGGCTGGAATCTATTTGTTCGAAATTCATTAATTTCTCATTTATTGTTTTATATTTATCCTTTATATCTGAATCATCCTGGATTTTTTTATCCAAGTCTTGAAGCTTTGCCTTCATCTTATTTAAATCATCTACAGCATGTCCCTTTCTAATCTCAGCATCTATACCACTTACAAGGAAGGGATAATTATCTAAGTAGTCTTTAAGATTAAAGGAATAACTTAAATGAGTATCGGATTTAGTTGGGCTATTAAGCTTTAAATCAAACAAACTAAAATAAAAGGATTGAATGACAGGCCATATCGCAATTACCGCAATCAGCACTAATGCCGGTGCGACTAAAGCATACGCTTTTATTTTTTCAGAAGAATTTTTCCGTTTTATTGACACTATCTCAACTCCTTATAAGAAAAGTGTGAGTACCTTGCAAATCTGCTGGCAGATAGGCGCTGTAAGCTAGAAAGAGAATATACTAGTAAAATAATTGATCCAACTATACACTCCTTTTTTATTCTTTATAAAAAAGGAATGCCTCCGGTGCCTGGCACCCGATTACAAGGCACTCTATTTTTGTGAGTAAGAATCTATTTTACGAGCTTTTCTTTCATTTGCGTTTCCATATTTTTAACTGCTTGCTCCACTGTTTCTTGTTTTGTAATTGCCTTTGAAACTTCAATTTGAATAATATCGGAGATTTCTTGATAGTTTGCTGCTACTGGACGAGGAACTGCTGCATTTAAACCATCCTGGAATCCTTTATCACCGAAAGTAGGATTCGCTTTCACTACCTCTGCATCGCTATAAAGACTAGTAATAGTTGGTGCATGCCCCCCGTAAATAGCATCAATCTTTTGCCCTTCAGGTCCTGCCATAAACTTAAGGAATTCCCACGCTTCTTTAGGATGCTTAGAATATTTGTTAATGCCAGCTTGCCAACCGCCAAGTGCCGCTGCAGATCCCTTATCCCCTGCAGGAAGAGGTGCGATTCCAACCTTACCGGCAATTTTAGACTTTTCCTTATCATTCGCGCTTGCATATTCATATGGCCAGTTCCGTAAGAATGCTGTTTGACCTTCAATGAATGCCTGATCAGACTCTATTTCTGTAAAAGTGTTTACATTGCTCGGAACAATACTTGAATTCGCAACTTCTACTAGTTTCTTCAAGCCCTTTATTGTTTCAGGGCTATTTACGACGACTTCATTCTTTTCATTAATAAATTGACCACCATAAGATGCAACAAATTCTATCGCGTTACATACTAAACCCTCGTATTGCTTCGCTTGGAAGACATATCCGAATTTTGTACCGCCCTTTCCCTGCTTTTCCTTTGCCATTTTTAATAAGTCGTCCCATGTTTTCGGAACTTCATCTTTACTAACCAAATCTGTTCTGTAATAAAGAAGTCCTGCATCAATGAATTTTGGCAATGCCCATTGCTTGCCATTAAATTGAGATGCCGCTAATGCCCCTTGATTGTAGGTGCTTAAATCAATTCCATCCTGTTGGATAAAGCGGTCAAGTGGAAGAACATAATCTGCTTGTGCAAATTCCGCTGGCCAGATAACATCCATGTCAAAGACATCTATTTCATCAGACTTTCCATTTAACTGAGTCACATACGCATCATGCTGCTGCCCACTATCAGATGGCATTTCTTTAAATTTCACATGAATATTGGGATGGGACGCTTCAAAAGCTTCCACAATTTTTTCCGTTCCTTTTGTGACATCCTTACCGCGTGCATACACAATCGTGACTTTCTTGTTATCGCTGTTCCCGCTCTTCGTGCCTTTGTCTTTTTCATTTGTACTATCCGTTTTACTGGAACATGCCGCTAGCATTAAAGCTAATGACAGAAAAAGTGCTCCTGCTATCTTCCATTTTTGTTTTTTCCTCACTGGAAAATTCCCCCTCTTATTTTATGCTTAGGTACCTATTTACAAGGTTAACCTTGTAACCACTTCATCAAAGATTACTGCCTTCTGATTGTGTATTATTTTTTCTATTTGGTTCACTGTCATTTTATTAATGACAAGCTGAAAGTATGAATAGAGGGTAAAATAAATTAAGCAAAGAAGATTAATAGAAATAAAGGAAAAACACCAAAAAGGCTCGAAATGGTACCTATCGACCATTTAGGAGGGATTTGGGTGGCTAAGACGAAAGCAAAGAAACAATCAATGTCCATATTACGGATATTATGGATTATCTTAATCGTTATTCTTGCAATCATAATTGTTTATCTTTATCGGTTGCAAACCCAGGGCCAATTACTGAATACACTCCTCAAAACTACAGGATCTATTATGAACTTCATAGAAAAGGACCCGCGCGTCGCTTATGTTCTTCTAAGTTATATTCCTATCTTTTACTTAGGCTACAAAACCGGTAAAGCAAAAAAATAAGGTGTCAGGCACCAGATTATCATTATGATAATCTAGTGCCCGACACCCGGTGAATAAGTTCGGTAGCGATGAATACTTTTTTTGCTACCTTTCTGCCATCAATCCGTTCCATTAGAGTGTCAACAGCTGTCTCCCCCATTAGCTCTGTATGAACTCTAACAGTGCTTAAAGGCGGAAAGACGTACTTCGATACACTAATATCATTGACGCCAATAATAGCTACCCGTTCTGGTACTGAAATATTCGCCTCTAGTAGTGCCTGCAGGCAGCCAATAGCAATAGAATCATTGCCTGCAAAAAAGGCAGTAGGAAGTTGGTCTCCATGTTCCTGAATGGCCTTTTTCATCCACCTCTGACCATCCTTCACAGAGAATGAACCAATATAGATGAATTCTTCTTTCCATAACTTAGCAGACTTCATATACTCGCTAAAGGTAACCTCTCTTATATCCTCTATCTCTGCTGTTCGATCACGGAACGCTTCCCTTCCACCAATATAACCGATCTCTGTATGTCCATTTTCAACAAAGTAGTCAAGTACTTTTTCCGTCACCCTTTTAAAATCTACTACAACAGAGTCATAACGGTCTTCATCCGGTGAAAAATCTACAAATACGATATTACTTGAAATCTCAGCAATTTCTTCTACTTCCCTATTGCTGTATTTGCCGATTGCAATAATTCCCTGAATTCCTTCTTTCTTCAAATCTTCCAGATTGCTTTGATAACATTTGATTACTTGAATATCTTGCTGCTGACAGCGGTTTTCTATTCCTATCCGAATTGACATATAGTATAAATCGTCCAATTCTTCCTTCTCTGTATACCAATGCAGCATGGCTATTTTGGCTGGACTGGGTTTACGAGGATTTCGCTTTTTATATGAAAGTGCCTCTGCCACTTCAAATATTTTCTTTCTCGTTTCATCGCTTACGGAAAGACCGGGATCATAGTTCAAAACTCTCGATACAGTCGCAATTGATACCCCCGCCTTTTCCGCAATATCCTTAATGGTTGCCATTATTTCCTCCTTACTGAGCTAAAAAGTAATACGTTGTTGTTGAGCGATATCTTTCACCCTTTTCCAAGACAATCGATGGGAAATGCGAGTGATGAATGGCATCTGGATACCCTTGCGTTTCCAGACAAACGCCTAAGTATTTCCTTGCTTGTACACCCGCTATATGAAAATCTCCTTCAAGCTGATTGGAGGTGTAGACTACGACCGATGGCTGGTCTGTTTCCACCCTTAAAGAACGCCCGCTCTCTGGATCAACTAAAGTAATCACCCTTTCCTCTTGCTCATTCCATACAAATGGGTGATCATATCCATTGCCGACTAAGACATTTTGCGGATGAGTAGAGAATGTTCCATCCTTTAATAGCCTGCTCTCGCGAAAATCAAATGCAGTACCCTCTACATCTAGCACCTGTCCAGTCGGTAATAGCTGCTCGTCTAGCTCTAATATTGCTTGACTATTCATGGTTAATTGATGGTTTAAAATATCCTCTTTTAAGTCTCCGCACAAGTTAAAATAAGAATGATTCGTTAAATTTACAATGGTCTTTTGATCAGACTGCGCTTCATAGGAAATCCTAAGTTCATTATCATTCGTTAGGACGTAGGTGACTTTGACATTCAATTCACCAGGGAACCCTTCTTCTCCATCCGGGCTTTGATAAGTAAGAACAATACCAATTTCTCCGTCCTCTTGAAAATCTGCAGCTTCCCAAATTACATGACTGAATCCCTTTATACCGCCGTGAATATGATTACCGTGTTCATTTGCTGTTAATTGGAAAGACTCTCCATCCAATTCAAATGATGCCCCTTTAATCCTGCCAGCAACGCGACCAACAACAGCACCAAAATAAGGGGAATGCTGCAAATATTCCTCCACAGAATCAAATCCAAGCACAACGTTTTCCATCTTGCCATATCGGTCAGGCACCAAAATTTTTGTAATAATGCATCCGTAGTTTAAACATGTGACACTCATTCCAGAATCATTGACCAGCGTAAAGGCAATAACTTCCTGCCCATCTAATATACCAAAATTTGCTTTCGATATATCCATTCATAATCCCCCTTATAATGTTTCAATGAACCTATAAAAAGCTCTTTTTCCATTTTCATCCCGTTTGTACACACTAGCATCCTCTAATGCCTTTTTAAACTTTGCCCCAATTTCCACTCGTAAAAATTGTTCTACATTTTGCTCGTTCAATTGATTTTGATATTTTTCCTTTAACTCCTCCGCCCACTCTAGATGATACTCTGCGATTGAGTGTGAATTACCTAACAGGAATTTTTCCACTTCTTTCAGTTCATCCTTCAATCTAGCTGGTAACACCGCTAGACCCATGACCTCTATTAAGCCAATGTTTTCCCTTTTAATATGGTGCACATCTGCATGCGGATGAAATATACCAAATGGATGCTCCTCACTTGTACGATTATTGCGCAAAACCAAGTCCATCTCGTAGACTTCCCCACGCTTCCTGGCGATAGGAGTAATCGTATTATGAGGAACATCTCCGGTAAAAGCATATATTTCGGCAGAACTATCGCTGTATTTCTTCCAATTCTGTAAAATATAATCCGCAGCCTCTACTAAGCTATTAATCTCATGACTTCTTAATCGGATGACGCTCATCGGCCATTTTATTGTCGAACATTCCAAATTGGAAAAGCTACTGATGGAAAATGTTTCCTCCTTTTCCGCTCTAGCCATTGGGAACTCATAATACCCACCTTGATAATGATCGTGGGACAAAATAGATCCGCCAACAATCGGCAAATCTGCGTTGGATCCTATAAAATAATGTGGAAACCTTTCAACGAACTTTAACAGATTAGAAAAGGTATTTCGATTAATCACCATATTTCGATGCTGTTCTGATAGCAGGATGCAGTGTTCCGGATAATAAAGATATGGTGAATACTGGAGCATCCAGTTTTCGCCATCAAGCTGCACCCTTATTACACGATGATTGGATCGAGCTGGATGACCAACTCTGCCGGCATATCCCTCATTTTCAGCACAAAGCAAGCATGTTGGATATCCAACACTCTTTACCATTTTTTCTTTTTCAATTTGTTTTGGATCCTTTTCTGGCTTGGAAAGATTAATGGTAATATCTAGATTTCCATACTCGGTTGCCACTCGATATTCTATATTTTTTTGAATACGTTTCATCTGAATATAGTTGCTGTTTTGACTCAATTGATAGAAATAATTCGTTGCCAGTTGGGGATCCATCTTATATAATTGATGAAATTTGCGATTGACCTCCGATGGCCTGGCAACAAAGCAATTCATAATTTTACTCGCGAGGATTTCCTTATCATCCAAGTAATCCTCCACTATATTATTTTCACATGCATATTTTACTAAAATGTCTAACAGTTCGGGTATTTCTCTCTCTACTTCTATCCCCGTTGTCTCTTCATAAGCTTCTAATCCCAAAATAGTGAGAATCTGATTTCTTGCATAGATAACATCTTCTTTTTCTATTAGCTTTGCTTTTAAGGCTTGTGAAACAAGCTTCTGAATAGCACGGTTAATCTCTTGCATGTTTAATCACCATAACCATTTGGATAATGTGAATGCCAATTCCATGCGTCTTTAATAATTGTTTCGATTTTAGTTCTTTGCGGATTCCAACCGAGTATTTCCTGTGCTTTAGAAGAAGAGGCAATTAATTTACTTGGATCACCTGCACGTCTTTCTCCTATCACTGCAGGAATATCAATACCTGTTACCTTCCTCGCTGTTTCAATAATTTCCTTAACAGAAAAACCTTGGCTGCTGCCTAAATTGAAGATGTCGCTCTTTCCACCATTTTGTAAATAGCGTAGCGCCAATAAATGGGCATCTATTAAGTCCTCTACATGAACATAATCACGTACACATGTACCATCAACTGTATCATAATCATCCCCAAAAACAGTGATTGCGTTCCTTTTCCCTAATGCAGTTTCGAGCACTACTGGAATAAGATGCGTTTCTGGAGTATGATCCTCTCCAATTTCACCCGTAGCACGCGCTCCAGCTACATTAAAATAGCGAAGAGAAACATATTTCAAGTCAAATGCCTATTCGCACCATCTCATCATTTTTTCCATCGTAAGCTTTGTCTCTCCATAGGTATTAGTTGGTTTAGTAGGCATCTCCTCGTGAATCGGCACCTCTTCAGGCTCTCCGTATGTCGCTGCAGTCGAAGAAAAAACAATATATTTCACTTGAAATTCCTTCATCATCTCTAATAGCACTTGTGTACCGAATACATTATTATCAAAATACTTTAGAGGCGCTTCCATCGACTCTCCCACGAGGGAATTAGCAGCAAAATGGATTACTGCATCTATCCTTTCTTTTTCGAAAACCCCTCTTAGAAAGTCACGATTACGGATATCTCCTTCATAGAACTTTGCTTTAGGATGAACTGCTTTTCTATGCCCTGTTTGCAAATTATCAACTACTACAACATCATGCTGTTGATCCATTAACTGATATACCGCATGCGACCCAATATAGCCTGCTCCACCTAACACTAAAATACTCATAATAACACCTCATTCGTTAATTCTTTTGCGCCATCCCCAATACTTGCTACATAAAAATCAGCCATATACCCTATCCTTTGTTTGTATAATTTTCCGACCTCTTTAATAAAATCGGCCACTTTGTCTTTTTCCACAATTGCTATAGCACAGCCGCCAAATCCTGCTCCAGTCATGCGTGCACCAACCACCCCAGGCTGTGACCATGCGGCTTCCACTAAAGTATCAAGCTCTTCCCCCGTTACTTCATAGTCATCTCTTAGTGATGCATGGGAAGCGTTCATTAATATACCAAACTCCTGAAGATCTCCATTATTTAAAGCATGAAATGCTTTTAATGTACGCTGATTTTCATATACTGCATGCTTTGCACGTTTTCTTACAATCTCTTTTCTTATTAAATATTTATAATCCTCAAATATATCCTCTTTTATTTCACCAAGCGTCTTGATATTTAACATCTTTTGTAAATCAGATAGCGCCTCCTCACATTCCTTTCTTCTCTCATTATACTTAGAATCGGCAAGTTCCCTGCGTTTATTCGTATTCATAATAATAATTTGATGCTTTTCTAAATGTATGGGTGCATATTGATATTCATGGGACTGGCAGTCTATTAAAATACCAGAATCAATCTTCCCCATTCCAACTGCAAATTGGTCCATAATCCCGCTGTTTACACCAATAAAGTGATTTTCAACGTTTTGTCCAAGTTTGACTAGTTCAAGTCGCGGTATTCCCAACTGAAATAAACCATCTACCATGACACCGGTAAGTATTTCTATGGATGCAGATGATGATAACCCTGCTCCATTCGGGATATTTCCATAAAATAATACATCGAATCCAGTTGGGATATGATATCCACGCTCTCTAATAAAACGCAGCATTCCTTTTGGATAATTACCCCAGTCATGTTTTGTTTGATAATCAAGTTCATCTATTGAATATTCAATAGTCCCTTTTTCTGGAAAATTCACCGAGTACATTCTAACGATTAAATCATTTCTTTTTTTTACAAAGCAGTATGTTCCAAATGTAATAGCACACGGAAAAACATAGCCACCATTATAGTCTGTATGCTCACCTATTAGATTGATTCTTCCAGGAGCAAAAAATTGCTTTTCATGTTCACCTTGAAACTTCTCCTTAAATAACGCTGATAATTCTTTATCATTCACGATAGCTGACCCTCCAAAAAAGCATCATATTTTACTTAATCGTATCCTAATTAGTAAAAATATTCAATAATTTTACTAATAATTTTACTAAATACTTTTACATGTCATCTGATTTATTTCATCAGAGCGAATTAAAGAGAATCAATGCAGTTAAGTATTTTTATACAATTATTCAAACTCATGATTCATTTATGCTGAATGAAAAAGCCACGTAAGTTACGTGGCTTGTCTTGTATCCAAATATTTTTCAAATAATTTTTCTTTGGACATAAATAAATAGGTTGGACATTGCTTTTTAATATTTCTCATTGAAATGGAGGTTGTAGCCAAAAGGAAGATTGGAAATTGGGTGCAAAATTTAAAAAGCTTATAAAACCGGCTATTTGGCAGGAATTTTTCAAACCCTAAATGGGTTACACCTCTATTAATCATGGTAATACCTACAATTCCTTTAATTTGGGTAGACTTTGGATGGTTATCAATATACATGGCTAAAGATGGCATCGATTGTTCCACCATCCTGTATATAGCCAATGATCGCTGCAGAGGATGTCTTAAGGATAATGCTTCCTTTAAAATACGTACATTATGCAAATGTATTTTCAATAAGCAATCATTTTTGTTAATGGACGTTCCATCCGATAAGTCAACACGATGGCCTTTGTACTTTGTAATCCTCACTCTAAAGATCGTTTTTTCATTTTGATTTGTGAATGTATACTCAAGACGTCTAAAATAAAGAAAAAGTGCATCGATGAAATGACATACAGAAATAATCGAAAATCGAATTAGCAATAATCCTACCTCCTCTCCAATCAAAAGATTAAACAATACGAACAGTAATCCACATTCCACCATTATTATTTTTATCGGGAATATTATCATTAGTATTCCTATTTTTCAGCAACATTTTCACTTTATTTACATGTTTCCCGGGGAATTATTATAAAAGATGTCGATGTCCGAAAAAATGATTTAAAAAGGCGAATAAACATAGCATTTGAAGGGAAAATACATTTTAAGATTTGACAGCTTTCTTACAAATTGAAGGATAAATTAATAGTAGATAAAAGAATTCTTACAGTTTTTAATCAAACATTTGATGAGATAGCTATTTCTTCCATTTTGTCGTAATTCCTGTTGTTCATTTCATCGGGATCATATAATTATTTACTAGGAGGTGATAGTAATGGAGCAATGCAAAAGCATATGGATGAATAGTTAGTAGATATGCGAGTACTAAATAAAAAGCAACTGGTTAATGTAAAAGGTAAACTTGAAACCCATATTGGCAATGTAAAAAATCAGCTTGAAATCGTATTTACAAAATGAAAGTCGAATGGATAAACGTTTTGTTCGGATTGAGAAAAATTTAGACAGTATGCAGTAGAACTTACAGTAGCTCAAGAAACCGTAAATTATTTCGCAAGCAAAAATGTTCAGTATGATAAAAAATGCTGACAAATTTCCGATAGACCCTAATTCATCTAAATCAGAAGCACCTACATCTTACTAAAACCTTCCTTCTTAGTTCATTCCTATATATTATTGCAAAACAATAACCCTCCTATTTCAGGAGGGTTTCATAATCTATTATTCTACTACTCGTCTTACAACACCTTTGAATGTTGCTTTCCAGTAAGGGTTATTTAATGAGTCGATTGACACACCATGTGAACTATTGTCGTCAAGGAATTGTCCATTTCCTAAGTAAATCCCTACATGACCATTTGTTTTATACGTATCGAAGAAAAGAAGATCTCCACGTTTCATTTCCGATGCACTAACAGCTCTCCCTTGGTAAACAAGAGTATTAGTAGATGTTCCCGTAATGCTTCCTAAATTCACGCCTGCCATCGCATATGCCCAGCGTACGAAGGAGGAACAGTCAAATGATCTGTTCTGAATATCCGCACTAGAACGTCCGCCGCCCCAGTTGTATGGAGAACGACCAACAATAGATGAACCTGCACTAATAGCCGCTTCGATCGCTCCTGAACCATGGTAAACAGGACCATCAGAAGGTGCACTGTATGCAGAACCAGAGGAATGGCTGCCGCTGCTGTTTCCACTTGAATGGGACGAAGAATTGGATGATGTTGTCCGGAAAGCTTGACGTTCTTTTTCTTGTTCCGCTTCAGCTGCTTTTTCTTGCTCAGCTAATGATGCCGCTTTGTCCTGAAGATCTCCAAGTTCGCCTTTTGCGGATTCCTGTTCTTCTTTAATTTTTGCAAGAATACTATTTTTATCATTAATTTGATATTTTAATTGTGATTTTAAATCTTCCAATTTAGATAATTCTTGTTGTACTTCCTGCAATTTATTATTTAGATCTGCTTCTGACTGCTCAAGTGCTTTTTTATCTGCTTCTTGTTCTTTAAGAATCTTATGATCTGCACTTACAAAGGTAGTAACAGCTACAGCACGATCAATAAAATCACCAAAACTTTGAGAATTTAGCAGCACATCTAAATAACTGTCGGAACCATCGCTTTGTTGAATAGAACGAGCACGATCCTGTAAAACTTTATTACGTTCCGCTATTCTTTGTTTTGTTTCCTTAATTTTCGCCTGCAATTCATTAATTTCTTGCTTTGTATCATTTACCTTTTGAGTAGTATCTTTGATTTTTGCATTGGTATCGTTTACTTTGGCTGTAATTTCATTCATTTCGCTTTCCATTTCTTTAGCCTGTGCACTTAGAGTTGAAATTTCGGCCTTTTTCTTTTGAATATCGGATTGAACACTTTTTTGCTTTTCTTTAATGGATTGGGCAAATGCATAGTTGCTGGATAACGGGGCAATCAAGGTACCCGCACTAATAACGGATGCTACACTTAGGGTTAAAAGTTTTCTTTTCACTTTTTTTTCTCCTCCATGGTATGTAAATAAAGCTACTAGATTCTTTTTTTTATTTAAAATTATATAAAAGAGCGACTCGCGCACTCCTGTATTCACTAATTAATAAAGATATTATATCATCAAATTTCGACAATTTGGGCCATTTAAACATTACAGTTTTATTTCAATTTTATATCTGTTTTTTACAAAACCTCTATTGGAATACTTTTTTAAGAGGGTGCATAGAATCTATTAAACTTTGAAATTCTAGTACTTTTCTTATAGGAGGGCCATTAATGAGGAAAATTCTGAAGAATAATTCATACACATTGCTAGTTATTTCACTGGCTGTTATTACAGGGTTCCTTTATATTAACTCTCTTTAATTAATTCAAAAATGAACAACCATTTCTGAAAATTCTCTGTTTCTCGTTATTATTGAGATATATTTAAATCGGAAGGTGTGCAGAACAAAAAAAGAAAAGGAACAAACGACCAATTTCCTTTTCACTCAAATTATAAGAAGCGAGTTATTACCTTTATCCATCCAAAAAAGGAAAGCCACAATGGTATGCTTATTAAAACAGCCCAACACATTCCTATAAAAAAGTTTCCATCTTCATTATTCAAGGCATTAGCACTCCTAATAACTATCATTCACCAGTATTATAAAACCTTCGAATATAAAACTTTGTCGGAATGAAAAGATGAAAGCAAATTTTATTTGATTTTTATGGTCGAATTTCTGTGGTTTGTTTCTTCCATGCTTTAATTCTGTGGAAGTTCTTGAAGTATAATACTCTATTGCCTTGCTTAATACCGAAACACGAGACAATCATTGCAACTTGTGTGTCTGATAATACTATATTTTGGTCCGGAATAACTTCCAGAGAAATACTATTTTTCTTTAAATCAATATACATATAAATATCGACGTATTGAGCTTTTATTAAGGCTTGAATTTTTAGAGTTGTCCATTCCCGAAGCGGAGTAATATAGATTATGGATGATGAATCGGAGTCTTGATGCGAGGTGCTTTGAAGTGCATGACTTAGAGAAAAATATGTTTGTATTTTAACTACTTGATTCGATTGCTTATAACCATGGCAAACTAGAAAATAATCCCCTCTTATAAAACGACCATGTGATAGAATCTCTCTAAACCGAATATTTAGCTGGTTCATTATAATCTCCTTTCATCAGTTTTTATTACTATTTAACTATGTAATAGTTAAATATTACTATTAATGGTAATTTATTTTATAGTAAATAAGTTGCTATATTCTAAAAAGGAATTAAAAAATATATTCCTAATTTGAATACTATCTTTTATCAAAATAAAAAAGCTCTATCTTTATAGTAAAAAAAAGCTGCGGGTGAAATTATGTCTTTTTCAAAACGGTTCAAGGAATTTAGAGAAAATCTTGGATTAACTCAGCAAGAAATGGCTGCTAGATTGCATAAACAACAGCCGGACATTTCTAAAATAGAAAATGGTGAAAAAGAACTCACTGTTTCAGAACTAAATGAATTTCGAAAAACCTTTCACCTTTCCAATGAGGTTCTCTTATACCTAACTTATGGAATTGATTCAGAGTCCCTTGTTGCAAAAACGGTCATAAGAGAACGCTTTGAGGACGCAGAATCACAGCGCATCCTTGAATACCTGTTAGAGCATCCGAATTTTAAAAACTTACTTAGCCGGATAACATTGCTACCTGAAAAAAATCAGCAATATATTGCGCAAATATTAAATACCATCGTTAAAACAGAAGAAGCAAGAAAATAAAGAGTCCGATCCATGTTTTAAACAGGAACGACTCTTTTTCTATGATGATGCTTATATATTTTCTATTTTATAACTCATATTGACCTAACAACTTATCCAGTTTCAATGCCTGCCCAACACTGCCATCTATCTTAAGCTTTCCCATCATAAATGCAGCAGTGCTATTTATCTTTCCTTGTAAAAACTTTTTAAAATCGGAGACCTTCATCTTCAGTGTACACTGAGGTTCTTTCAATTCTTCAAAAAGTACTTTGGCAAGACCATCTGAAAATACTAACTGATAGATGCCGCCATCATCACCACTCAACTCAAATTGATACACAACATTCATATCCTGGAATGGAGTACGATTTGCATTTAACAAGTGTTCAACTTCCTTCCATATTTCCGTCACCGTTTTATCATTGAGTTGACTCATACATACATCCCCTTTTTCTATTACTATATTATATTAGTTTTAGAATTATCAAATAATAATTATAATATTAAAAAAGGGGGACTTTATTAATGAAACACGCACTTATTGTAGGCGGTACAGGTATGCTGTCCGAAGTTACCTTATTTCTGAAAAAAGAAGGATATTTTGTTTCAGTTATTGGCAGAGATTCCTCAAAATATGAGCGCTTATCTGATTCTCCCCATTCAACTTTTCTATCGGTCGATTATCACGATGACGCTCACCTTCTTCAAAAAATCCAATATACGATTAGACAACACGGTCCATTACATTTAATAGTCGCTTGGATTCACTCTTCAGCTCCAAATGCATTGGGGATTGTTTTAAAAGAAGCTGCAAAAACTAGTAAGGAATTTCGATTGTTTCATGTTTTGGGAAGTAGCTCTCATTTAGAAAAAATAAAAGAGGCAGCCGCTGTTCCGAAAAATTGTCTTTACCGTCAAGTACAGCTTGGCTTTATCCTTGAAGATAACCAATCACGCTGGCTATTCAATCATGAAATTTCTTTTGGGGTTATTCAAGCGATTCAAGAAGATAATCCTGTGAAAGTGATTGGCGTATTACAGCCTTGGGAAAAACGTCCGTAAATATCGGGGGAATCAACATGCAAGATCAGCTTTTAAAAGTGGCAACAAAATATGATGTAAAAATATTGTTTGCATGTGAGGCGGGAAGTCGTGCTTGGGGTCTTCAATCTGACCATAGTGATTATGATGTTCGGTTTATTTATATGCACCCACTTGACTGGTATTTAGATATCGATCAAAAACGTGATGTTATTGAACAACCAATTACACAGTCACTTGATCTATCAGGGTGGGATTTACGAAAAACTTTATTATTATTGAGAAAATCAAATCCTCCTTTATTGGAGTGGCTGCATTCAGACATCATCTATATAAAAAGGGAACCATTTTATCATGAAGTGAAGAATCTTGCGAAACAAGCCTTTTCTGCTAAAGCTTGTCTTTTCCACTATCTCAACATGTCAAAGCGAAATGCTAAAGACATTTTTCAAAAGGACAAGATAAAGGTGAAACAATATTTAAATGTTTTACGTCCCCTGCTAGCATGTAAAGCAATAGAAACCGAAGATTCGTTTCCAACGGTCCACTTTCCTAACTTAGTGGCCAAATTAATAAAAGAAGAAAACCTTAAAAAGGAAATGTATCATCTAATTCAATTGAAACAAACAAAACACGAATATATATGCGTGTCTAATTTACCTTTTGTCAACAAGTATATAGAAATGGAATTAAAGCATATTGAGGATTACGTTAACACTATTCCAACGGTTGATAAGAATGTAACTGAAGACTTAAATCAATTTTTTCGTAAAACGCTAAAGAGGGGTACCTACTAAATGAGCCCCCTCTCCTGCTAGAACGCTTTCGGTCCCAACAACAAGTATTGTAACTCCATATCTGTGGGCCCTCAAACACAAGTCTTATGTTAGTTAATCTTGAAATTTATTTTAAAAACTAAGATCTTCTCCGTTAGTTGCAATCACTTTCTTATACCAATCAAATGATTTTTTCTTTGTTCTTTTTAATGTTCCGTTTCCTTCGTCGTCCATATCTACATAAATAAAACCATATCTTTTTTTCATTTCACCAGTACCTGCTGAAACTAAGTCAATGCATCCCCAAGGTGTATACCCCATCAAGTCAACTCCGTCTAAAGTAACCGCCTTTTTCATTTCTGCAATATGATCTCGGAAATATCGAATCCGATAATCATCCTCCACATATCCATTTTCATCTGGCTTATCAATTGTTCCCATTCCGTTTTCAACAATAAAAAGAGGTTTTTGATACCGGTCATAAAGTTCTGATAAGGTGTATCTTAACCCTACAGGGTCAATTGCCCAACCCCACTCTGTTTTTTCTAAGAAAGGATTTGCATCCCCCATTTGTCCGCCGGTATCTGTATTCTGAATGATTTCAGTATGATATACACTACTGCGATAATAACTAAATGATAAAAAATCAGAAGGATTCGCCCTAATTATTTCTTCATCTCCTGGTTCCATGTTTATAGTTACTCCCATCTCTTCAAAAAAGCGGTCTGCGTAAGATGGATAATATCCCCTCATCATAATATCAGAATAAATCAATGCTCCTCTTCGATAATCCAAAGCACCAAATACATTTTCCGGTTTACAATCCTTGGGGTAGATGCAGCTTAATGCAACCATACAGCCAATCTTTGCAACTGGAATTATCTCATGACATAGCTTATTGGCAAGGGCACTCGCAACAAACATATGATGTTTTGCTTGATAACGTACCTGCGCGGTTGCCTCCCTTGTTCCCATAAAGGCGTATCCATTTAATACATTAATTTCGTTAATGGTGATCCAATACTTAACTAAGTCCTTATACCTTGTAAAGACCTCATTGCACATTCTTAAAAAACAATTGATTGTCTCACGGCCACCCCAACCATTAAAATGTTCAGCCAAATAAGCAGGAGTTTCAAAATGATACAATGTGACTAATGGTTCAATACCATATTTTTTACATTCCCTAAATACATCTTCGTAAAATTTTAACCCTTCCTCATTTGGCTGTTCCCCCTCAATTCCACCCTTTGGAAATATACGGGACCAACTAATAGATAACCGGAAACACTTAAGCCCCAATTCTCCATAAAGAGCAATATCCTCTTTATAATGATGGTAGAAATCAACGGCTTTATGGCTTGGATAATAAACGTTTTCATCAATATAGCCCGATGCACCTTCTGGTATGTTATCAATTTTTGGGTCCCCAGTAGGTCGCCGGTTCACCGTCGTTATTGTGCCATCTTTCAACTTGATTGTAATCTTTCGTGGATGGTCTGTAGAACCATTTGTTATGAAGTCACTTGTTGCAAGCCCTCTTCCGCCTTTATTGTATCCTCCTTCATATTGGTTTGCAGCTGTAGCTCCACCCCATAAGAAATTTTCTGGGAATGTCTTTTTCATTAAAGTTCATTTCCTTTCTCCATATAATTGTTAAAATCAGGTGTAAAATAACCTTGATTAAAAAAAGCCCAAAATAAGTCGGGCTTTTTTAAAGAAGACGAACATTCTTTCAATTATTGTTTCTATACCTTTTTGATAAGTTTGTGCAAATCGATGATTTCTTTTGCCAAATCTTTAAGGGTCATGGAAGTCATCAAATGGTCTTGAGCATGAACCATCATAAGTGGGAGATCAAATTTCTCACCATTTGCTTCTTTTTGAATTAGATCCGTTTGAACATGATGCGCTTCATTGAAGGCAGAATCTGCTTCCGTTAGTTTCGTTTCTGCCTCAGTAAAATTGCCTTCTTTGGCTGCATACATCGCTTCCATTGACAGGCTTTTTGCATTTCCTGCATGTAGGATTAATTGAAATGCAAGATTGTAAAGTTCTTCTTTATTATTCATGTTAAACAGCCTTTCATTTGTTTACTAGGAAAGAGCATTTCTTTTCCAATTTGTTTAATGATAAAAGTAAGTGTAAAGACAGTACTAGTAATACTTAGGCCCTGTCACTTTCTTACAAAATATTTTCTTTCAATTCTGCTGCATTCATTGCATCCTCTTCTCGTTTCTTGGCCCTATCATATATTTTGAAGAATGGAAGATAGATGAAGAATGAAATTAAAATGTTTACGATATTCATAACAGCTCCGGAAAGATGTCCACCGGAAGCAAGATAACCCGAGATAACTGGCGGCATTGTCCAAGGTACGGCAATACCTACTGGTTTTGCAACTAATCCCATATCCATTCCAAGGAAAGTTACAATGACTGTAACGATGGAAGTAAGAACGAATGGAATAATCATGATTGGATTTAACACAATTGGTAAACCAAAGATGACTGGCTCGTTAATATTAAAGATACCTGGAGCAAGGGTCAAACGACCAAGTTGTTTCATTTGTTGAGATTTTGCAAACAATACCATTGAAAGAACTAAACCAAATGTTACACCTGTTCCACCAATGTGGATGAAGTTATCAAAGAACTGTTGTGTAACAATGTGTGGTAGAGGTTCATGAGCTTGATATGCCGTCATATTGTCACCCATAGCACCATACCATATTGGTTCCATTACACCTTTAACAATGTTCGTTCCGTGTAATCCACAAGCCCACAGTATCGTTACGAATAATTCTGCAACAATTGTTCCTCCAAGAGTAAGCCCTACCAATTTTAGTGGTTCACCCAAAACTGTCATAAATAAGTTGTTAATATTTTCATATGGAGTTAGTTCAACAAGTAAGCGAATTACCCAAATTACAAATAGTACCAGAAATCCTGGAATTAAAGCTGCAAAAGATTTACCAACACTTGATGGTACGCTTGATGGCAATTTAATAACAATATTCCTTTTAACAACCCAACGATAAATTTCCGTAGATAATATACCAATAAGCAATGCAACGAATAAACCTTTACTGCTTAGGAAAGCCTTCGATATCGCACCGGTTACCATTACCCCTGTTTCAGCATCAACTGGAGTAAAATTGAAACTAAATGGTGTTGATAACAAGAAAGCTGCCACTGATATGGTTCCTGCACTCATCGCATCGACCTTATAGGTTTCTGCTAATCGGTAAGCAACTGCGAAAGAAGCAATAAGCGACATGATATTAAACGTTGCATCCACTGGATAGTTTAATTTAGCAGACCAGGTTGGACCAAAAATAGATGTCATCCAATCTGCATACCCAGGAATTGGCAGGTTAGCCAAGATCATGAAAAATGAACCAATGACAATGAATGGCATTGTCGCAATAATACCATCCCTTAGAGCTAATAAGTGTCTTTGCCCGCCAATTTTTGCTGCAACAGGCATGACTTTCTCTTCCAGAAAGCGATTGAACTTATTCATATGTTTTTCCCCTTTTTCCTTACTTGTTGTTATCTATCATATTTATTGCTGTTTTTAATACTTCTTGTCCATTACACATACCATAGTGAACCGGATTGATTGCATCCACCGGAATACCCTTTTCTTCACCTAACTGTTTCATTTTAGGTAATAAGAAGCGTACTTGCGGTCCTAAAAGAAGAACATCCGCCTCGTCAATGTTTAAGTTAACTTGATTGGAGGCAACCGCCCAAATTTTTGCATCTATACCTTGCTCCTGTGCTGCTTTTTCCATCTTAGATACTAGTAAACTTGTACTCATACCTGCTGCACAACATAGTAAAATATTCATTAGTAATTCCCCCTATAATGGTTAAAAGATATTTTAAAAAACATTATGCCAATTATTGTTGGCCACCGTTTTAAAGTGCATCGATCACTTTATGTTTATAGTTTAATTTGAAAGCGTTTAAAATTGCAGAAAGGTTTTTTCCGTTAGTAACGGAAAATCCATTCATTTTTCTAATAGAACAGCACTAAAAAAAGGTATCCCATTGGAATACCTCAAATAGATTGATTAAGAATCTTTATAATTTCATCTGCGGATTCACTCTTTAGAATTTTTTGGACTGTAGTACTGCTTTCAATTATGGCAATTAGCCTTTTATACATTCTTTCCAGGTCACCATTAGGTACCCTTCTTATATTTAATAAACAAATAAATTGAACCATATTTTTATCTGCCCATTCAATTGGCTTCTTTAGCGTACACACGGTCCAAAAGGTTTCCTCTGTTACCGGTGTAAGTGGGTGAGGAATCGCGACAAGATTACCAAAGCACGTTGGTGCGACAACCTCCCTTTCCAACACCGAATGTACATAATCTTTCGATACTAACTTTTGTTCGTATAACTTCTCACACATAAAGCGAATGACACTTTCCTTATCCTCAAATTCCTTATGAATAAATACCCTAGATTCATCTAGATAGCGCTCTTGATCACTTGATATGGCAGACGATATGCCCTGTCTGATCAATGCAATATCTCTTTCCCCCAAAAATGTATTGACGACCTGTACAGGAACACCAATATCCTCCTTGATTGGAACCGTACTAATAATAAAATCTATCGAGGATAGGTCATATTCATCTAATTGATAGTAATTCGTGGTAGCCACAATATCAATATCATCTTTAAATTCATTTTTCAACCGATAATACAACAGCTTTGCACTTCCAACACCGGAAGCACACACTACCATCACCCGTTTTGTCTGCTTCTGCATTGTCTTCATTCTTTCCAATGCCACACCGATATGTAAGGCAATATACGCTATTTCGTGTTCTCCTACCTCAATATTCAAATATTCTTCCATGCATCTGCTTGCAATGGCAGCTCCCTCAAATGCACTAGGATATTTCCTTTTAATCTCATCTAATAATGGATTGCGAATATTCAAGTTATAACGTAACCGGTTCATGGCAGGCCGAATATGCAAAGTCAAAGCCTGGATGAATTCAAGATCATTATAGAAATCCCAATTTAATTCGGTTTTCAGTCTTTCCAGCATACAGTGAATGATAGTGCCTAATTCATCAAATTTACTAAATTCATTTAGCGTATTCTTTTGAATTAATTTTGTCCCTAAAAGATGGACAACAATATAATCAATTTCTGCTTCAGGAAATGCTAAACCGGTTATTTCTTCTACTTCTTTTACAATTTCATTGGCAACAATTCTTTCAAAGGGATATTTTCCTGTTATATCGTGCTGAAGATTTTCAATCACAAAACCTTCATCAATTCTCTTACAGCCAATTGTGATATGGGTTGCTAAATTTTCAAGGGCAATGTCAGAAATCTCAATTCTGTATTCCTTCACTTTTCTTATGATAATTTTCTTAACTTTGTTAAATAGTACTTGGTCCAATAATTTAAAGGATTGGCTATCGATGTTTAAGTTGCCGTTTCGACTTAAAATATAATTTGAAAAACAGAGCCGCTTCATATATTCGTCTCCTTCGACCTGTGTTCCATAATGCGGTCTGGAAACTAGCTTCAAATCATAATTATCCAGTATTTCACGTACCATTTTTAATTCACTTTGTACGATCGGCTTGGAAACAAATAGCTCCTCTTCAAGACTTTCTAATTTTATTGGTTCCTTTTCTAATAGGAAACGTTTTAAAATATACAAAACGCGATTTTCATGGTCGGTAAAAACAGATTGATTTTCATTTATTGCTTCATTTGCTCTGGGACTAAATTCTCTTTCAAACACTTCATAATCCTTGATTTCTAATAGATATCCTTTTCCACGGACCGACATTATTTCAAGTCCTAATGATGCGCTATGTGATTGAAGTTCTTTAATCTCATTGCGAATGGTTCTGTCACTCACACCAAGCTCTTTTGCCATCCATTCAGCTGTAACAGGTTCTTTTTCTTCCATTAAAGATAACACGATATCTTTTTGCCGCTTTGATACCAATTTATCCATTCACCCTCTTAAGTGTTGCACTAATGTTATTAGTTAGTTTGTTCACAGGTCGCACCCCTGACTCCAAAATAAATATAACAGGACTTGAGTGATAAAGAAATAAAATAAGACGGCTATGCTTGGAATCCTGCACAAATTCTATTGACTCAAATATTAGTAAAAGGTAAATCACAAAAGGAAACTTGGAAAACGGAAGCGAAAACACGGCAAGAAAGTTAGTAATGGGAATTAATATGGGAACAACCAGGATTAGGTCAAGTATTTTTCACCCTAAGCAGTATATGTATTACATCCTCATCCATGATGGGAGGAGCAAAACCCGGCTGATATTAAAAAGGTAGGAATCAAAGAAGAGGAATTGCTTTCTATCAGATTTTCAACAGCGATGTATTCCACTATTTGTATAGATGACATTGGGAAACATCTGCCTTGATTCTCGGATAGAAGAGGTATTACTCTAGCTGAACAAATAAAAACAGGAAATGGGGAAAATTTTTAACTAAAAAAGGTATTCCCATTCATGAATTTGTTATGGACAGGAATACAACTATGAATTATTATTTAATTCTTCGAGTGCAATAGCATCCTTTCATTATTACAATAATTCCTGTTGAAATACATAACAACTCAGGCACTATAAAGTCAGATAACAGTTCAATTCGAACGTATTTTTCATCAAATATACTGTTGATAGCCTAACTTACTTTAGCCACCATAATTCAACAGGGTTTAATTCATATTGGTTATTTTCTCTGTACATATATTGACACATAATAAGCTCGCGTCTCAACGTTGCATAATCCTCATGAAACTGTTTTAAATACTCGTTAATTTCCTTTTCCGGATACACCTTGCCAAATTCTAACCCCTTTGCCATATAAGAAAGAACAACGAGTTTTTTCTTGCGTTGCGCAGGGTAATTCTTTAGCTTACCATCCTTCGTGAAGAAGTTATTAATTATCGATGCGCGTTCCTCTTCCGTTACAGACATTTCCATATTAGATTCCCCCCTGTTCCAACTGTTAAAATAGCTTTGGCACTTGTTTCTAAAATCTTCGTGTTTAATGAAAAATAAATGGTGTTTTTATCTCTCCGTTCTTTTATTAACCCAACCTCTCTTAACTTTGCAATATGATGTGTGATGGTTGGAGGCTTTAGTCCAAGCTTTCCGGCTATCGCCTGACCGTGCAAAGGACCTTGCTGAAGAAGAGCAATGATTTTAATTCGAGTAAGATCCCCCAACGCCTTATGAAATTCCACTATTTTGTTTAATTGCATATAAAAGCGCACCTACTTTAATATTTATCTAATTAGATGATAATCAAATTATATTTAAAAATCAATAGTTTATTAGGGGAATATTTTAAAAACTTTTTGATTTGATTCAAGGGAAAAAAATTAATGGATTTATTGTGCCTGTTTTAGCTTACAATGCAGGAAAATGGGTACAATACTTGTACGATTGTGACCGATTGAACCCTTGCCTACCTAGAACGGGAACTTTATTTACGCTTTCGTCCTCTAGTAAAAATGGTAATAATGCCGACTATCGCGACCACTTCAACTAATGCCTAGATCCCAGAGTTCCTCTCTCGATGATAAAAGCCCTACCTTTTAGATAGGGCCTTTATCGTTTTTAGATTAGGATAATTAGGGAAGTCTTTGTCTAGCCTTAAGGTATGATGTTACCTTGCTCTAAACGCTGACCCGCAGAAGCGACTCCCATTAGAATCACCTCTGCGGGTTAGCCTTTTGTATAAGCTAGACCCCTGATTTACTATAATATTCTTCCAACATAATATGTTTTTTATAGATAGTAGTCGCTATTTTAACTCCAACATAACGGAAATGCCATGGTTCAAATTCATACTTCGTTATCTTCTCTTTTCCTTTCGGATACCGCAATATAAATCCATATTCGTGGGCATGTTTGGCAAGCCATATTCCCTCTTTGGTTTTAGCGAACTTTTCTACGGTATGGTATTGTACACTTGCAGCAGTAATGTCGATTGCAAGTCCGGTTTGATGCTCACTTGTTCCCGGAAATGCTACAGACATTTCTGCCTTTTTGCGGCCATATTGTGCCACTTCTCTTTTAAAGAGGGCATCCTGTGTTTCATAAGAACGAAATCCAGATGCCCCGTAGAGCGTTATTTTTTGTGCGGCCGCTGCCTTGAACATTTTCTCTAATGCGGTTGCAGCCGGTTTTCTTAATAATGCCTTTTCAAGATTCTGATTACCGAATAGAAATTTTACCTTTGGCCGTTTCAAATCTTTTGGACGGTAGCCTTTTGGCAAAGCATTTGTTTTATTCACCATCACAGTCATGGAAGTGGGATTTCCAACAGTGTGGATGGCGTTTGTTTTTGTAGTTTTAGTTACTGTAAATACTTCTAAATTTATCTTTTTATCCGGAATGGTAATCACTCTAGATATCTTTGACTCACTGACAGCATTTGATTGAACACTGCACCCCATCATTAGGAGGGTACAGCTAATGAAAATAACGCCTAGCTTTTTAATCTCCCAATCCCCTTTTTTTCCAGTCACTCTTTAAGACGCATTGATGCGTTAAAAAATTACAAAAAGAATATCGCAACTTTCGACATTCTTGGAGTCGAATAGAGACTATTAAAGAAGCTGCAAAATGGCAGTCATATTTTAGTCAACTGCTAAATTTTAATGCTGATAATTACGATTAGGGGATACCATTTTTTAGGTTTCCCTCGTTCTTGTGTGCCTTTACTTTTTAACTACATAGTGTAGTTCAACAAATTGATTGAAGTTCCTTACACCTTTCAATGAGAGGTTTAATTGGTAACCTCCCTCTTTAAACAGAGGAATTCCTGATCCAAGTAAAATTGGAGCAACCTTAATGATGAATTCATCAACCAATTTAACTTTTATAAAAGAATGTAACAATTCTCTCCCGCCAACAACCCAAATGTTTCTCCCTTCTTGATTTATAAGTTTATTGGTGAAACTAATCGCATCTTCATTAACAAATTTTACATCCTCCTTATCATCAAGAGGAGAACTTGTAAATACATAACACTCTTTGTGTTTATATGGGAGTTCTTTTATACCTTGTTTCATTACCCAATCATAGGTCCTTTTACCAAATAAAATCGTGTCTACCGTTTCATAAAATTCAGAATAACCGTTGTCTCCTTCACCGTCTACTTTAAATAGCCAATCAAGAGATTCATCTTTTGTAGCTATATACCCGTCTAAACTTGTTGAAATAAATAGTACTAATTTTCGTTTATTCCCCATAGTATCTCCCCTCTGTTTTAGAAAGAATATTCCATTATTCCATTGGCTGAATAAGAACTACACGTTTTGATAGTAGTAAACGTGCATAGGTGTCAGTCATTTCCAATACACACCATCTTAGCATAAGCTCAGTAATATGTTACTTTGTGCTTTCATTACTGCGACTATCTAGGAACCAAAACCAAGGGTAAATGTCGAAATATTTTGTGGCACACCTTTTATCCGAGAATGAAAGTTACTGATTTTGAATACGGGTCAAGCCTTATAATAACTTGCTTTTCATCAATTTTTTCATATATAAACAATATTTTTAACAGAGCGTAATCAAAAAAAGACTGCTGACAGCAATCTTTTTCTTGAGGTTTAAATCTCTTGCATTTCAGGAAGTTTTCCAATGTATTGCGATTCTGGTCTGAATAAGACATTATGTTCTGCCTGTTCTAATATATGTGCAGTCCAGCCAACCACCCTACTTGCTGTAAAGGTTGGTGTAAAAAGCTCGTCATCCATAGCAATAGAACGCATAACAGCGGCAGCAAAAAATTCTACATTCGTATAAAGTTTCCTGCCTGGTTTATATTCCTCTAATAAACGAATAGCAGTTTCCTCGACATGTAATGCTAACGCAAGCCAAGGATCATTTTTTCCGACTTCTAATGCCTTTTCCCTTAGAGCTATTGCTCTCGGGTCCTTTGTTTTATATACTCGATGACCAAATCCCATGATACGATCACCATGTTCCAATTTGTTGCGCAACCAGTTTTCTGCATTTTCCTTTTTGCCAATTTCATTCAACATTTTAGTTACGTCTGATGGAGCCCCGCCATGTAGCGGCCCTTTCATGGTTCCAATTGCCGATGTTATTGCAGAGGCCATATCGGATTCAGTAGAAGCTGTAACCCTTGCAGAAAAAGTGGATGCATTCATACCGTGCTCTAATGTTAATATCATATAGGTTTCCAATGCTTTTACATGTACCTCTGATGGTCTTTCTCCTGTCAGCATATACAAGTAATTCTCAACATGACCATATTCCGAATTTGGTTTAATTGGCTCTAACCCATTCTTTTTACGTTTCCAATAAGCAATAATTGTCGGCATAATAGCCGTCAGCTTGATTGCTTGTTCAATGGTCGGTTTCCAGTTGTAGCTTTCATCCCCCATTGCAGAAATCGCTGTTCTCAAGACTCCCATTAGTTCCATATTGTTCGGAAGGTGTTGAATAATGGTTTCTATATAAGGAGGCAGTTCTCTATTCTTTTTCAACTGTTGATCTAATTGGTTCGCTTCTTCGGATGATGGCAATTTTCCATGCCATAGTAAATAGGCTGCCTCTACGAAATTGTAATGGATGGCAATTTCCCTCGCCTCATAACCTCTGTATACTAAATGTCCCTTTTCCCCATTAATATAACTAATCGCTGTCTCAGCAGCAATAACCCCTTTTAATCCATGTTGAATCATTTTCATTCCCACCTTCGTATTTATACATTTATTTTACGTGGTATAATTGATAAAAAAAATTAAATTATTTTTATCAATTCAATTAATAATTATAATTAGGAGCTGAAAGCATGGATCTAAAATGGATTCGCACATTTATTGCTGCAGCCAAGTATGAGAACTTTCGAAAAACAGCTGAAGAGCTCTTTATATCACAGCCAACTGTCACGGTTCAAATAAAGCTGCTAGAAGAAGAAATCGGGAGTGCATTGTTTCAGCGTGATGGCAGAAAAGTTATCTTAACAGAGGATGGAAGGAGATTCCTACCATATGCGCAAAGGCTTCTAGGAGTTTATGAATCTGGAATGTCCGATTTAAATCGATTTCGGCAAGGATTTAATCAAAAGCTTACATTATCCATTTCCCCTCTGATAGCAGAGACGATTATGCCATTTGTTTTAAAACGCTATATGACCTTACACCCAGAAATTGAAATTAATGTGCAAGTGGCAGATTCTGAATTTATTGCAGACGCCGTTTTAAACGGTGACGTTGATTTAGGGCTGTCAAATCAGCATACGAAGAATTCAGATTTGATATGCCGTCCTTTGTACGATGATCCTGTTGTTTTAATAGTCCCTCATGATGGAAAAGACAGTGAGACTGCTCCGCCATTGGATGCAGAGGAGCTACTTCAAAAAAATTACCTAATAACACACAACCATCCCGAATATTGGGATCAGTTACTTCGTTCCGTTCGTGCAGTTGTGCCTGAATTACGAACCATGGCTGTTTCTCAAGTTAATGTAACAAAACGTTTTATTATTGAAGGTTTAGGCATCTCATTTTTGCCGTCCTCTACGGTCCGCAGGGAGTTATTAGAAGGGAGACTACTGGAGGCACCATGCCATTTTATCAACATGCCAGTTTCAAAAACCTATGCTGTATTAAAATACGAGCATCCAAAAGAAATGAAATTCCTCGAGTTCTTAGGGCAGTTCCGTTTCTAGTCCCAAATCAAATGTTCAAAAAATTTATTTTACTGTATAATAGGGAAAGATGATGCAAGAACAGAAGGAAGATACGGATGATTAAAAATATCATTGAATTTAAACGCAACCAGCTTTATGAAACCATCGGACTTGTAGGATTATCTGCGGAAGAAACCCTTACCATTAGTCAGGAATTAGAGCGGTTTATGAATTATCATGCTAAAATAAACGGTACACTTCATAACATGCAAACAAATCAGGCAAAAATTCATGTTAATGTCTTACTTAATATTTTTCAGCTAATATCAGATGAAAAGCTTAATCTCCCATTTGAATTAAATAAACAAGTATTAAAAAAAGCTCAATGGATTAACTTTGACTTTGCCCATACTCTGTTACACGCAATGGTAGAATACTATGGCCCGGAAATAGAAGAATTTATTGGGGAATCTACCCCTATACATGCTGTTTTTCCAAAAGAAATTCAAAGCGTTCATGAAGCTTTAAAGCATCTAGACTTTATTTTTCACCTAAATCATAAAAGCCCCGACTATATCGGCGAATATTTACCTTTTATGGACATTAAAAATGAAGCCGTCTTATTTTGCCATACTCCGAATTATTCTTCTGCTTTCAACCATGGACTTATCCAAGGGCTATCAAAGAAATTTAATCAATCTTTGAACGTGAAGATACTCGATAAAAGCAATGGAGGACAGTTTAAAATTGTAGGCTGAAGCTCAGGTACTTGGAACCTGAGCCTTTTAGTTTCCAATCCAAAACCGTCTAACCACATTCCCGTCTTCTTCTACAAATCTATCATCTTCTACACCGCCATTGTTTATAATGGTCTTCGCGGATCCAATATTACTTTCATCACATGTTACAAGAACTTTGGAAATTCCCAGTTCCTTTGCTTTTTCCAATGATAAGGCGAGCAGTTTCGTTGCATATCCTTTCCTTCTTTCCGATGAACGAATCCCATAGCCAATATGACCACCTGTATTCAACAGCTTTTCTGTTAAGCTATGGCGAATATTTACTGCACCTATTACTCTACTATCTTCATGAACAAGCCAGTAAGTAGAGTCCGGCACCCAATTTTCTGGAATATTTTCACCTTTTTCAGCATCTAATAAGGATCGGACCATCGCTTCGAAATCACTCGGGTCTTTGCTAATCACCCAAGGCACCATATCTTCACCGCTATCTAACCACTCCTGATAGAAAGATAGATACTCTTTTCTTAACCTAGTAGTTGGCCTAACCAGTCTTACTTCACTTTCCATGTTCATGCCCTCCCATATATAAATTGAAACTAGTTTACCATACAGAAATATGGATGAATATAGAAAATTAATTGTGGGTAAGAATTCCGGTTATTTTACTAGGCAGATTTAGAGTACCGTTAAGCCATTCCTTAAAGGAAAAAGTCAACGGATTACTTTTGCCTCCAATACTAACCATGACTGATAGATCCAGTGGGGAATAAAGAACTGTGTGAAGGGTGCCAAAATAATCTTTATAATCTTGGAAGAATAAAGGGGAATGATGATGATTAAAACGATAAAATACTTCTTCGGGTAAGAGATCCTCCTTTATTAATGTTTGTAAATATCTCTTTCGTTCGATTGACTTTTGAATATATTCTTGATTTTTACATTGCAAGGTGTTCGTTTCAAAATGGTTAGTACAAGCAATAGATGAAGATGGACTCACCTCCTGATGCTGTGGAGAAGCTTCCATAATGACGCTGTTTCCATGTATATCGGTAAGTGAATAATTATAGCAATATCCGTGAGGAATCTTCCGCAAAAGGTCAATGGCTTCTGAGGTAGTTTTACATTGGTCTAAAACCATTCTAACGATTGTGGTTGCAAGAAACCCCGGTTGCTTATGCTCTTGATTTACAAAATGCAGACCAATAACAAGCCCTTTTTCATTCATACCATCCAACCTGCCAATTATTTGCTGACTAAATCCTACACTCGCAAACCCCGTAGCAGGCTGTACAAACACAAGTCTTGCATCATATAAATCCGGACTAAAATCATAATTGCGTACATAATACGAATCCTTCACTAAGGTAGAACAACCCATGTTAGGAAAAGGCACATCGTAACCGCTAAATGTACTTATAACTGTAGTAAGCGGCAAACCTGTTCCCTCCGCTAAGCCTTCCAGTTCCTCCAATAGATGCGGCGAAAATTTTTTCAAAAGGTATTCAGCTGTATTAATGGTATCTTTGTCTAGCATTATTTGCGGCGTAATATTCAATATTTCTTGACCCTGTTTTAAACCAATTTGATAAAAGCTTCCCCTTAAATCTAATACGTTTACGACTAATTCCTGTATTTGACTCATCTACTTCCCTCCTCTTTTAACTGAATGACAGGTAATAATATATCAACATTTTGTAGCAGCTACCATTCTAATATAGAACGAATTGGAACAAAATTATATTCCAATGCGAAATGATAGCCCTTCTTTATCTGAGAAATTTCGAATGTGAATGGCATTGCAATCATAGGCATGAAGGCATATGCTCTATCAAATCCATTTTGAGAACTATATTTTCCGGCACACCGAATCCTACTAATACTTTGAACTTTCTTGTTAAATACGTTCAATAGCCGATTTTTATTAATACCATTTGCTCCTCTAATTCTTCTTTTCTCTTCAGAGAAGAGCTTCCAAATCTCCCAATGGCCGATTCCTCCCTAAACCAAATAATTTTTTGCAGCTTCTTTTTCTATAGAATATATTTGTTCCTTGAAAAAGCTGTTTCTAGATAACGAATACCGGTATTTAGAATTTACTTCTTCAACGTTGTTAGCCATCATGATTCTGTTTCCAGTAGATATTGCTGAATATCCTTGATCCGAATACAAGCTAGTCTGAATCTAACGGTTTCTATATCATTCTGAGATTAATAGCGATAATCGTTTATCTCATCCCTTTTCAGATGATTCATAACATCGCAAGCTCCTTTTGGAGAAAGCATCGATTGACATCCATTCCATCACATCCCCTTTTATCATAAGTTACACCTTAAAGCTCCTTGAGGGTCAAGGGGAATTTTAATCAATCCCAATCATCAAAATAAAGATGATATACTCGTCCTTTTGTTGTGCCTGAATGCGGAAGGTTCATTTCCATTAAAAGCTTACGAGTAGTCGACTCAGATGTAATTTGTAGGAATGTTCTTGCCTCCAGATTAGTAATGGTAGGTTGAAACAAAAGACAGTAGTCCTTTAAGCTCGCAATATAAGCAATTTTCGAGAACATCTTGCATTTCGGACAGTACCACTTCCTTCCTTTTCTATCTAGCGGTATAAAGAAGCATTTAGGACAATGAACTCCCGTTGAAATTTCAGATTTTACTATATTATATTGGTGAAGAACATTAATATGTTTAGGAATATGGTGTCTTATTAATAGCTTGGAGAGTTTACGGAGTTCTTTTTTAGTTAATTTTTCTTCTTTATGTTTTTGACTTAAAGCATTCATTTTAGCT
>Ga0224736_1017_pt1 | contig 67750 bp, 70 predicted proteins | sample IA12soil_MG_GH6A_FD_161628 | JGI IMG/M metagenome (GOLD analysis project Ga0224736, IMG submission 161628) | Enriched cells from agricultural soil in Iowa, United States - IA12soil_MG_GH6A(-) | ecosystem: Environmental > Terrestrial > Soil > Agricultural land | place: USA: Iowa | collected 2017-05-08
CACATTTAGTGAATCAATGTGAAAAACTTCTTAAGAATATTAAAAAAGAAGCAGAAGCATTTGCAGAATAATAACGGATAAGAGGATGATAAAAACAGTTCGGAAAAAGTTTTCCGAACTGTTTTTATTATGTACCCAATATCGCCTTAATCATTGAGGTTGTTTCCCCACCATGATAAAAGACATATAGCAGCAAATAAACTACTATACCGGTGATAGCGGTTAAAAACCAAACAATACTAGTAAATGGTCCCATTTTACGATGGAATGAATACCTTTGTTTATATCCTGTCCATAAAGAAATAATCCCTAATACAGCACCAACTGTTGCTAAAGTAATGTGGAATATTAGGAAGATAGTATAAAATATTTTTATACTGTCTGGGCCACCAAAGGATGTATTCCCAATAAATATGGTTCTAGATGCATAGATAATGAAAAAAACAAGTGCAAAAATAGCTGCTGTAAGCATCACTTTCATATGCTGTTCAATTTTTCTCTGTCTAATAAGTGACCAGCCGATTGCAACAAAGATTGCACTAATCACGATACAGGACGTACTTATAGTTGGCAAAATAGGTAATGACATTATATAGACCTCTCCATAATTTTAATTAGTATATATGTACATAGAAGGAACACCTTCTTTATACTACTTCACTGGTTCTGGTTTATTGGCAAGCATCATTTCAGTAAGTTTCTCAGCCTCTTCTTGATCCTTTCTAAACCATTCAAATAGAATTTTTCCTAGTACAATAATATCAACAATTTCTTGAACAATTTTCATTATTACTCCACCAAGCTGCTGATCTTCCAAAACAGGCATAGGTGAAAATAGTTCTGGACCGCTTAAATTCAAACTGGCTAATGTTTCTGTAGGGACACATAAGGACATCGCTTGCAGCCAGCTTGTGCTATCGGAATATGTCTGATAAATGGGGTGACCGGCAAATATAATAATTCCACAAGCGGGTGTTAAAAGTATAGCGCTTGTAATTAAATAAGCAACCTTCTTCACACCAGACAATTGGCTCTGACTTGGTATGTTATTAATCATCGGCCACCATAAAAATATTGCTAGTACAAACAAAAATAATGTATACAATCCATGTGCAGCCCCATTTTTCTTAATTGCATCAAAAACTAGCGGCAAGTGATATAAAGAAAAGAAGACATTAAATAATATCACGGAAATGACAGGTTTAGTGAATAAACGAAATACTTGTTTAATTACTGGAAGCCTTAAAAAAGAGAGCCAAAGCCAGTTTGGGATAGCTAATATAAACAATGGCGGAATTATCATCACAAGAATGGACATTTGAACCATATGCATGGTGAACATAATATGTCCCATCAAATCAATTGGCGATCCTTTTACCGCATATATTAGAAACATTGCTAAAATAAAATATATAGCCTGTTTGGGTTTCAATGGTTCGCTCTCTTTAAAGTGTTTCCTCCAAACAGTTGTGGTAAGAAAATATAATACAGTTATAACTAATATCGTCAATAAAAAGAATGGACTCCACAATGCACGAAAACCAAAAATACTTATAGCACCCAATATTATCACCTCGCATAGTAAAATCTTCAACTTTCATTATACTTTTGTTCTATGGAGACTTCAATGTGCGGTGCACTTAGTTAGTGACAGAATCATTACATTTACATAGAACACGAGAGTTACCTAAGCTAGGCAAAGACCATCTCATAAAGTAAAAAATCCAGACCGTAGTCTGGATTTTTATCTTACCACCATATTATGGTACTGAAAGTTAGAATGGTAAGAAAACCAACTAAAGCTCCTGAAAATAGAAACAATTGTGGAGCTTCATGCCCTTTATGACTCATATGCATGAAATAATAAAGTTGAAATATAACTTGCACAATAGCAAGTAATAAAATAATCGGAATCGTAAACCATTTTGAAAAATCAGCGTATACTGCTCCAAATGCAATAAGTGTAAGGAAAATCATCAATATAAATGAAATTACTTGATATTTCATTTCCTCTGCACTTTTTCTTCGACGATAGTCATAATCAACCCGAGGGTTACCAGTTTTTACTTGTTCATTCGTCATATTCTTATCCCACCATTCCCATTAAGTATACGACTGTGAAAATGAAAACCCATACAACGTCGATGAAATGCCAGTATAAACTTGCAACATAGAACTTAGGTGCATTATATAGGTTTAAACCACGTCCAGAGTTTCGCAGCATTAACGTTAGAATCCAAAGGAGACCGAATGCTACGTGTCCTCCGTGAAATCCAACTAATGTGTAGAACGCAGAACCAAATGCGCTGCTTGTAAAAGTATGATGAAACTCAGTTACATAATGATGAAATTCATAAACTTCGGTACCTAGAAATCCAGCACCTAATAGGACTGTAATTAACAACCAAAATTGCATTTTTTTAAATGCAAAGTTTTTCATGTGATACATTGCATAAACACTTGTGATAGAACTTACTAAAAGTAACATAGTTGCTAAAAACGATAATGGTAATTCAAAAAGGTCCTTAGCATGTGCCATTGAAGGATCAGGAACTTTATCCTTCAATGAAATATAAGTAGCGAAAAGTGAAGCAAATAGTACAGTTTCTCCACCAAGGAATAGCCAAAAGCCTAAAAATTTATTTTTCGCTTCGAGGGTTGCTTTTTCAGGCGCTTCAGGCCAGGTTTTTGGCGTGAATTGTTCTTCTACATGCATTATGCCTTAACCCCCTTATCTTTATCATCTTCCAAAAGTTCTTCTTTATGAATATGGAATCCATGATAATCCTTCACAGAGCGTATTAACATACCTAATAGTGCAATACCAATTCCAATAATAAGAACTGGAAGTCCCCAAGTATTGCCTTTATCACCATGATATAGTGCACCGAAAGCGGCTATAAATAATCCGCCTGAGATGACAACTGGTAATATAGATGCATCAGGCATATGTATATCACCAAGCGGCTCAGCTGGAGTAAGTTCTTTCTTACCTTCCATTTTTTCAATCCACCAAGTATCAACTCCACGTACAAGTGGAAGCTGCTTGAAGTTATAGAATGGTGGTGGTGATGGAATTGCCCATTCAAGAGTACGTCCGTCTCCCCAAGGGTCATTACCAACACGTTTATTTTGTACCGTGGTAATAATAATGTTAATAAGCATTACAATGACACCGAATGCCATGAATGCAGCACCAACCGAACTTATTAGGTTTCCTGTATCCAAACCTTGGTTCGGCAAGAACTTCCAAATACGACGTGGCATACCCATTAATCCAAGGAAATGTTGAATAAAGAATGTCAAATGGAAACCAATTAAGAAAGTCCAGAATGTAATTTTACCTAAGACCTCATTTAACATTGTTCCAAACATCTTTGGCCAATAGAATTGCGTTCCTGCAAGGATTGCAAATACAACTCCACCAACGATTACATAGTGGAAGTGAGCAACAACAAAATAAGTATCATGATATTGATAATCTGCTGGAGCTGCTGCAAGCATAACCCCTGTAACTCCACCCATTAGGAAGGAAGGAATAAATGCAACAGACCATAGCATTGGGGTAGTAAATTTCAAATTTCCGCCCCACATTGTAAATAGCCAGTTAAAAATTTTCATACCTGTTGGTACGGCAATAGTCATGGTAGCAATTGCAAAAATTGCATTGGCCACATTACCTAAACCCACTGTAAACATGTGGTGAGCCCATACCATGAAACCTAAAAATCCGATTAAGACAGTTGCAAATACCATTGACGAATAACCAAATAGTCTTTTTCGAGAGAAAACAGGAATAATTTCCGAGAAAATCCCAAACGCTGGTAGAATCAAGATATACACTTCTGGGTGTCCGAAGATCCAGAATAGATGTTCCCAAATAATGGTGTTACCTCCGCCAGCAACATCAAAGAATTGTGCCCCAAACATACGGTCAAATGTCATTAAAAATAATCCAACTGTAAGTGGGGGGAATGCAAATAAGATTAGTGCAGATGTTACAAAAGTTGTCCAAGTAAACATAGGCATACGCATATAGGTCATACCAGGTGCACGCATATTGATAATGGTTACTAGGAAGTTAATCCCCCCCATTAACGTACCAAAACCTGAAAGCTGAAGACCTAATGAATAAAAGTCAATACCATGACCAGGTGATTCTTTGGATAATGATGCATAAGAAGTCCAACCTGCATCAGGTGCTCCACCTAAAAACCATGATAAGTTTAAGAATACTCCCCCAAAAAAGAAGAACCAAAAACCTAATGAATTGATGAATGGAAACGCAACGTCACGTGCACCAATTTGCAGTGGCATTACAGCATTCATAAAAGCGAACACCAAAGGCATTGCGGCTAAGAAAATCATTGTCGTTCCGTGCATTGTAAGCACTTCGTTATAAAGACCTGCACTAACAAAATTATTGTCAGGTATAGCAAGCTGGATACGAATCATCATGGCTTCAATACCACCGATTAAAAAGAACAATCCACCCGCAATGAGGTAAAGGATGGCGATCTTTTTATGGTCTACTGTCGTTAAGTAATCCCATATGGTAGCACCAAAACCTTTCTTTTGAGCTTTAGTACTCACAGTTAAACCTCCCTTTTGTGCCTAAAAACTTTTATCGATTTTCCACTTTTAAGCCCATTAGGTAATCTGCTAATGCATCTAGGTCTTGATCAGATAATTGATCTTTGAAGGCCGGCATCTTATTACCTGGTTTATAGGCTTGTGGATCCTTGATCCATTTTTTTAGATTCTCTTTATTGTGATCTAAAATACCTGCAACTCGCTCACGTTCACCAAAAGTAGCTAAGTTAGGCGCCAAACGAGCAGATTCAGGTCTTTTATCATTTGGTGTTACAGCATGACAGCTAGCACATGATTGTTTGAAAATATTTTCGCCATCCTTTGCAAGTGCTGTAGTAGGCGCAGGATTAGTATCTGCCTTCATTTCGTCTACCCAGCTTGCAAAATCCTCTTTTGACATTGTTTTCACTTTAAAATCCATTAGACCGTGTGAAGGTCCACAAAGCTCAGCACATTTTCCATAGAACAAATTGTTAGCTTCTTTTGCCTTATCACTGTCAACTTCTAACCAGAATTTATTTACGTTATCAACGTTTGCATCAATTTTTCCACCGATTGCTGGAATCCAAAATGCATGTTTTACATCAGCAGCTTTTACGTTGAAATATACTTTTTGATCTTCTGGCATTACTAAAGTCTGACTGGTAATTATACCTTGATCAGGATACTCAAATTCCCACCAATAAAGATGTGCACGTACATTAACAACAAGTACTTTGGAATGGCCGTTTTTGTCTTTCTTATCCATAGCCTTTGTATCCCCTAAATTAAAGGTGGCTGCAATTACTGGTATTGCTAAAATAACAAGTAAAACGATAGGAATGACAGTCCAGATAATCTCTAATACGTGATTTCCCTCTACTTGTTTAGGAATATAATCTTCTTTTCCTTTCTTGCGTCGGAAACGGATTAGTGCAGTAACATAAATAACGACGACTACTGCTATTACAATTACCATGATACTCGTGCTCAAAATCATTAAGTGATATTGTTTTTGAGCAACTTCACCGGCTGGATCCAATGCAGATAAATATGGTTTCCCACAACCGGAAAGAGCAAGCGCTAACACAGCAAATACTGACATTAAACGCCATTTTCTCAGCCATTGTTTCATAGCCTTTTCAAACCCCTCTTTCTATTATGTCTTATAGTTTACAAGGACAAAAAATATATTTGGATTTCTCTTAAAAGAAAGAATTCCCCTATTTAATAAGAGTTAGGATAACCATTGCAACAAATATTATTGTTAAATAATTGAGCGAATAAACAAACATCAGTCTCGCCCATTTTAAGTCATCTTTCATTTTATAACCGTATAAACCTAATACAAGCCAACCAATATTGAAGGCGGTTGCTAAAATGACGAATGGTATTCCAAGTGAAAATAGGAAAAATGGAAGCGGTAATAATAAGGCTACCCAAACAACCATATGATTCTTTGTTGTTTTAAATCCTTTTACAACTGGCAGCATCGGAATGTTTGCTGCTCTATACTCTTCACATCTTTTCATCGCAAGTGCGTAAAAATGCGGAGGTTGCCAAATAAACATTAATAAAAAGATAATCCAGGCTACTGTATGTAAGTGTGGATCTACGGCAGCCCATCCGATTAATGGGGGTACCGCTCCTGGAATACTACCTATAATCGTATTACTTACAAATAGTCTTTTTGACCACATGGTATATAGAACCACATAACTAAAAACTCCAATTATACCAATAACACCAGCAGTTACGGTGGTCATAAATAAAAGAATCAATCCTAAAATAACGAAGAAAAGTCCAAGTGATAAAACCTTTCCTGCACTTATCTTACCTGTTACGGTAGGTCTTTTTCTTTTACTATGCATGATTTGATCAATATCACGATCAATATAGTTATTGAGTGTACATGATCCTGCAATAATTAAGCCTGAACCTACCAAAGTCAGAAAGACGATATCTAGAGATTGAAAAAAATGTTTATTTGTAAACACGATTGCTAACCACAATCCAGTGAATGTTGTAATTAGATTTGAATTAACGATTCCTATCTTTATTAAAGAAAGAAAATCTTTTAACGCGGTTGTTTCTGGGATTTCTGTTTTTTCTACACCGGTTATGACACGACTGTCGGACATTTTTTTCCCTCCCCTCAAGTAGTTAAAATAAACATATAGCTTTACTATAAAACAAATCTTATATAATTGCTATATTTCCACAAATTGTCGTTAATTGTTCATTTTTTAAAAGAAACAAAGTGGATAATATATCATCAAAAAACCGACATTTAAAGTTTACCACAAAATAATTGTAAATAGACTTTTTATATTTGATTGTTTCATAAAAATAGCCGTCAAATTCATAATAAATCATTACTGGTTTGATTATTGTGAATTTTTTTTGACATAATTATGGCGAATATGTGTCGGTTTTTCCACATTGTTATTTTCCCCCATTTTTATATGGATTATTTAGTACGGTTGGTTAAATATGTAGGCAACTCTTAAATGCCTGTAACAAAATTTTCGTTTGTCTTTTCTATCTTATTTATGTAGTATCAGTAAGTGTACTTGATTCTATCATTTTAAAAAAACATTATATAATGAAATAAATAATGATTTTTAAAGGAAAAGAAGGTGTATAGATTGCATCGAGGATTAAAATCGCTTGCTGTATTAACAACACTTGGAATGCTATTTGTATTAATCGGTGGAGCGTTAGTGACAAAGACTGGTTCCTCAATGGGATGTGGCAGGTCATGGCCACTATGCCATGGTCAAATCTTACCAAGTCCATTAACACCAGCAACAATCATCGAATTAGCACATCGGTTAGTTTCGGGCAGTGTTGGAATTCTGCTTCTAATATTAGGAATATGGGCCTGGAAAGCAATGGGTTATAAAAGGGAAACGAAGTTTTTAGTCATATTATCTTTGTTCTTCCTTATCTTGCAAGCACTAATAGGAGCTGCTGCCGTTGTCTGGGGGCAAAATAGTTTCGTTCTTGCATTGCATTTTGGAATTTCGTTAATTTCATTTGCATCCGTCCTACTATTGACTTTGTTAATATTTGAAATTGATCAGAAATTCAACGCAGCTAAGCTTGTTATTGATAGACGGATGAAGTTCCATATTATTGGAGTGACAATCTACAGTTATCTTGTTGTGTATTCCGGTGCACTTGTGCGCCATACAAAGTCAAGTTTGACCTGTTTAGATTGGCCACTGTGCTACAATGGATCCCCAGAGCTTCCTACAAATATTCATCAATGGATTCATATGGGGCACCGCTGCGCAGCTGCAATCATATTTATATGGATCGTTTATATCACGGTAATAGCCATAAAAAATTATAAGCAACATCCTATTTTATATTGGGGTTGGATCATTGCCTTTGTTCTTGTTTTACTGCAAGTTATCGCAGGAGCATCCATTATTTATTCCTTAGGGAATCTTTATATCGAATTAATTCATGCTTTGTTCATCTCCTGTCTATTTGGCCTTTTAAGTTACTTCCTGTTGCTTGTAAGCCGTAACCATTACTACATAAAACATCAAAAACACCTAAACAAAACAACGTAAAAAAGTGCAGACATTATGTCTGCACTCTTTTTATTCTACAAAAGAAGTCTACGTTATTTATTATATAGATAACGAAATAAGGTTAGTTCTTATCTGCTTCAGCACTTATAGCTAGCTGGTTTCTACATCTCCACTTTAAGCTATGACAACATTAGGAAAAAATACACTTCAACTGTTACTCATCCATACTCCGAGGGCAAGTCACTTCGGCTTTTATTATGCTTTTTGTAATTCTATTAACAGGTCACCTGTTTGAATAGATTCTCCATCAGTGACGTGAATCTCTTTGACAATAGCAGAGAAAGGCGCTTGTACAGTTGTTTCCATTTTCATCGCCTCGGTAATCATAAGGTGATCCCCTGGTTCAATTCTATCTCCATTCTTTACAATAACCTTAATAACGGTTCCAGGCATTGTCGCTCCAATTTGTTCATCATTTTTCGGATCTGCTTTCACTTTTTGAACAACAGTTGATTTTAAACTTTCATCACGAATAATAACTTCACGCGGTTGCCCGTTTAATTCAAAATAAATGATTCTTGTGCCATCTGGTCTCGCTTGTCCAATCGACAGCATTTGAACAATGAGGGTCTTACCTGTTTCAATTTCAACCTCTATTTCTTCCCCTATTCTCATTCCATAAAAGAAAGTCGGAGTATCAATCACAGAAACATCGCCATATTGATCAGCTGTTTTCATAAAGTCAAGGAAGACTTTTGGATATAGAGCATAAGAAAGTAAATCTAATTTGGATATTGGACTATTTACTTCCATTTCCAATTTTGCTTTTAAATGATCAAAATCTACGTTTTCTAATAACTCCCCAGGTCTAACAGTAATTGGTTCCTTATCTTTTAAAATTACTTTTTGCAGTTCCATTGGAAAGCCGCCATGCGGTTGTCCTAAATAACCTTCGAAGAGTTCCACCACTGAATCAGGAAAATCGATTTTCGCTCCTTTTGCAATGACATCTTCTTCGGTTAGATTGTTTTGAACCATAAATAATGCCATATCCCCAACAACCTTTGAGGATGGGGTAACTTTTATAATGTCTCCGAACATCAGGTTTACTTTTGCGTACATTTCTTTTACTTCTTCCCAGCGGCTGCCAAGCCCAACAGCCTTAGCTTGCTGCTGCAAATTGCTGTATTGGCCGCCAGGCATTTCATGTTGATAAATTTCTGTATGTGGAGCATTCATTCCGCTTTCAAAATCACTGTAATATTTTCGTACATCCTCCCAATAGTGAGATAAAGCTTCGACATCATTAATATCAATATCAGGAACTCTTTCTGTCCCCTCAAGTGCATAATAGAGAGTATTCATACTAGGCTGAGATGTATGTCCAGACATGGAGCTTAAAGCAACATCTACAATGTCAACTCCGGCGTCAATCGCTTTTGCATAGGTGAATATACCATTTCCGCTTGTATCATGGGTATGAAGATGAATAGGAATATTCACTACGTCTTTTAATTCAGAAATCAGTCGGTAAGCAGATTGTGGTTTTAATAAGCCTGCCATATCCTTAATTGCTAAAATATGTGCCCCTTGCATTTCAAGTTCTTTTGCTAAATCCTTGTAATATTGAATATTATATTTTACCCGTGAAGGATCATTAATATCGCCTGTATAACAGATTGCGGCCTCCGCTATTTTTCCAGTTTGTCTAACTGCATCAATAGCGATTTCCATACCTTTCACCCAATTTAAGCTGTCAAAAATCCGGAAAACGTCAATTCCTTTTGCGGCAGATTCCTTAACAAATTCGCGAATAACATTGTCGGGATAATTTTTATAACCAACGGCATTCGATGCTCTTAAAAGCATTTGAAACAATATATTTGGAATTCGTTCTCTAAGCTCTGTCAAACGTTGCCAAGGGTCTTCCTTTAAGAAACGATACGCAACATCGAAGGTTGCTCCTCCCCACATTTCTAATGAAAAAACTTCAGAAAGTAATTTTGAAGTAGGTTCAGCAATTTTTTTCAAATCATGTGTCCGCACCCTAGTAGCAAGTAAAGACTGATGAGCATCACGAAATGTTGTATCAGTTAACAGCACTTGTTTATGCGATTTGATCCATTCTACTAAACCAGACGCTCCTTCTTCATCTAAAATTTGCTTCGTTCCTTTTGGAGTTATAGATGAATAAGGTAGTTTCGGTAACCTCGGTTTTGAAAAATGCGGCTTTTCTTTTTTCACGATACCAGGAAAACCGTTAATTGTAACGTTCCCAATATAAGTAAGCATTTTTGTTCCGCGGTCCTTGCTGATAGGAAAATTAAATAATTCCGGTGTTGTATCAATGAAAGAAGTATCATACTGACCACTTTTAAATTTTTCATGTTTAACAACATTTATAAGAAATGGAATATTTGTTTTAATTCCTCGAATTCGGAACTCCTGCAAGTTTCTGACCATTTTGGACGCAGCTTGATTAAACGATAATCCCCAAGTGGAGAGCTTTACAAGCAATGAATCATAATGGGGTGTAATCTCAGCACCTTGAAAACCATTTCCTGCATCCAAACGTACCCCAAAACCACCACCAGATCGATAAGCCATAATCTTACCTGTATCTGGCATAAAATGATTCAATGGATCCTCTGTGGTTACCCGTGATTGAATCGCAAAACCATTAATTTTTAGTTCAGATTGCATAGGTATACCTACTATCTCTCCATGCAATGTATGCCCTTCTGCAATTAATATTTGTGATTGAACAATATCAACACCGGTAATCATTTCTGTAATCGTGTGTTCAACCTGAACTCTAGGGTTCACTTCAATGAAATAAAATTCGTTGCCAGATACTAAAAATTCTACTGTGCCGGCATTAACATAACCCACATTTTTCATTAAACGAACGGCTGCATTACATATATTTTGACGTAGTTCTTCAGTTAGGGATACACATGGAGCAACCTCTACAACTTTTTGATGGCGTCGTTGAACAGAGCAATCCCGTTCAAATAAATGAATAATCGTACCATCATAGTCCCCTAAAATTTGCACTTCTATATGTTTAGGATTCTTTACAAACTTTTCAACATATACCTCATCATTTCCAAAAGCTGCTTTGGCCTCCGATTTTGCGCGGGTATACGCCTCATCTACTTCTTGGAGGCTATTAACAATCCTCATTCCACGGCCGCCTCCACCTAACGAAGCTTTAATAATAATTGGCAGCCCGTGTTGAGTTGCAAAAGCTTTTACCTCTTCCACATTTTGAACAGGTCCGTCACTACCAGGAATTACAGGAATTTCAGCTCGCTTAGCCTGCTCCTTTGCCTTTACCTTATCCCCAAACATATCTAAATGGATGGTTTTGGGACCAATGAAGATAATCCCTTCCTCCTCACATCTGCGGGCAAACTCAATGTTTTCCGAAAGAAATCCATAGCCCGGATGGATCGCATCAGCATGAGATTTCTTTGCAATTTCAATTATTCCTTCGATGTCTAAAAATGCATCAATAGGTTTCTTTCCTTCCCCAACTAAATATGCTTCATCTGCTTTATAACGGTGATATGAACCCAAATCTTCCTTAGAATAAATAGCAACAGTACGAATATTTAATTCTGTGCAGGCACGGAAAACACGAATCGCTATTTCCCCTCTATTTGCTACCAAAATCTTTTCAATTCTTTTCATCCTATCTCTCCCTTTCGCAAGATTGTCCAGATGTGATATGTATATTAATGAACCTTAAAGGTATTATACTTAATTGATTTAGCTGCAACTGGCTTTTCCTTTTTCTTTTTATACTTTTCCTCGTATTTTATAAACATTGCAACGTTTACTAATATTCCTAAGGAAATAGACAATAACAATAGAGAGGATCCACCATAACTTATTAAAGGAAGCGGTACTCCCGTAATTGGAATTAAACCTACTACACCACCTAAATTAATAAAAGTTTGAATAGCAATCATACTGGATATTCCTATAGCCAATAAACTGCCAAAGGTATCCTTGCATTTCACCCCTATATATATTCCTCTTAAAACAATATAGGCAAGTCCAATGATAACAAATGCAACTCCAAACACCCCTAATTCTTCGGCAATGACTGCCATAATAAAATCTGTATGGGGTTCAGGGAGATATCCAAGTTTTTCTATACTTTCACCAAGTCCTTGGCCTTTAATGCCTCCAGCACCGATAGCAAAGTAGGAGTTTACAAGCTGATGCCCTTCTTTATCTACTACATCTTTATCAAATGGATCTAGAAAACCGGTTATCCTTCCCATTTTCGTAGGGGAGAAAATCTTATCTTTTTTGATAATGACTATAGGTGAAAGCAGTAAGGCAATAACTAAACCGAATGAAACTAACTTCATTAACGTTTTAAGCTTCATTCCAGAACAAAGAATCACCGTCATACCAATTAAGAAAATAATAGCGGCTGTCCCTGTATCCGGCTGTATCAAGATTAGGAAGCATACTAATATTAGAAATGCCAGCGGTGGCACTACACCCTTATTAAAATTATCGATATATGATTGTTTTTTGGAATAAACTGCTGATAGATAAATGATAACACTGAGTTTTACAAACTCTGATGGTTGAATAGAACTGGAGCCAACTTTCAACCAACTATTAGCGTTATTCACTATTTTTCCAAATCCAAAGATGGCGATTAGCCCCAACACCGATAGAAGCATAATTGTCCCTAAAAACTTATTAGACTGATATATTTTGTAGGGAAAAAAGGAACAAAACCCAAATGCAATAAAAGCCAACGCCAAGTTTTTTAATTGTTTTACATAAAAAAAATCACTTTTCACATCATAATTTATAGCAACAACCATACTTGCACTATAAATCATGACTAATCCAAATAAACAAAGCAGTATGTACACGGTGATGATGGAGTAGTCGAACGACTTTAAGATTTTTTTAAACATAGTAACCTTCCAATCCTTTAGTCTACAAAAGATATTCTTCAAATTATTTAAATATCCTTCTTTTAAAAGTCATAATTTAAAAGGGAAAATTTGTTATACAAATAAGCAAACAGAACAAATATCAAAAAAACTCAAACAAATCCTAAAACTTGTTTGAGTTTTTAAACGTCTATTTTTTAGTGAATGCATCGTGTAAAGCAGTAAGTTCTCTCTCCAAAGAATCGAGCATTTCCTTGCCATCCTTTTCATTCACTAATCCCAATCTTACTGCAAAATCTATTTCACGGGAAAGGCCAAACATTTGTGTATCCAATACCTCTTCATATAAAGGACATTGGGGCATCGTCAAATTATCCATTTGGACCTTAATTAATCGCAATATTTTTTCTGCATCTATCTTTAACAGATTATAGGCTTTTTCCCGGTAATCCACTTTAATATCAGACGCCAACTTGATCCCCCCGTTTACCAGACAATAGACAATCCTATTTTAAAATTTTACTAAGAAATCGAATGAATTGCAAGAAAGAAATCCCTCGTTTACCTTGGAATTTAGAGTTCTTATAATTATTCTACTAAATGTGACAATTAGTATAGAAAAAGGTATAATTTTAATATCGCAGTAAGGAGGATTACATAATGATTATACCATTTAAAGGGAAAGTGAAATTTCCAATCACATTAGATGTTGGTACATGGATTTTTGATGATCGTAAAGTTGATTTAAATACATACTTTGATCCAGATAGAGAAGAAATTGACGAACTAGAAAATTATACAAAGCAAGTTGGACAATTTTTTGATCGTGAAATAAAAGAAGGTGCCACTCCCCCTTCTGAACAAAAACCAAAAAAAAGATTCTTAAAAGAAATATTATTAACTGGAACATTTGGAATGAAACTTGAACCATTTATTAAAAATGCAGAACCATATGGGAATACCTTTGTACTCGAGACATCTGACGGAGATATCAGCTTTCCAATCGAGGAAGCATATTCGTTTATAGCGGCCTTCTCAAAGGAAGGAAAGCGTTTGGATGATGGGCCAATCCACGTATTATTTGAAGATGGTTCAAATAAAGAACACCCCATAAAAAATGTGAAGGCTTTTCGAATTGAATAAAAGCTAAAAAAGCAGAAGAAACCTTCTGCTTTTTTTGATGAACATTTATTTCTTTTTTTTCATATTATATATATCGGTTATAAAATATCCGCTGCTAATTGTGCGAGGCCGGAACGCTCCCCTTTCATTAATTTAATATGACCAGCTACCGTCTCATCTTTAAATTTTTCTAGTACATATGTTAAACCATTATTGTATTCATCAAGATATGGATGGTCAATTTGTTCTGGGTCGCCCATTAAAACAATTTTACTTCTCTCTCCCACCCTCGTTAAAATGGTTTTTACTTCATGTTTTGTTAAGTTCTGAGCCTCATCAATAATAATAAACTGCTCAGGGATACTCCGCCCTCTTATATATGTTAAAGCTTCCACCTCGATCGACCCCATACCTGCTAAGATAGCATCTAATTCCCCTGGTTTTTTCGTATTAAATAAATATTCCAAGTTATCATATATCGGCTGCATCCACGGGCGAAGCTTTTCCTGTTTTTCGCCAGGAAGATACCCTAGGTCCTTTCCCACAGGAACAATTGGCCTTGCAACTAACAGCTTTTTAAAAATGTGCAGGTCCTCTGTCTGCATTAACCCTGATGCGAGAGCAAGCAATGTTTTTCCTGTTCCCGCTTTTCCAATCATGGTAACTAGAGGAATATCGGTGCGAAATAGTAACTCCATCGCCATTGTTTGTTGCACATTTCGAGGTTTTATCCCCCAAACGGAATCAAAAGCATGAATTAACTTTTTCACTATCTTTCCCGTTCTATCCACTATTCCAATCGCGGATGCCGAGCTTCCTAATGCATCTTTCAGAATTAGAAATTGATTTGGATAAAATGGATGATTGGTAATTTCGGATAAGTGCAGCTCTCCTTTCTCATAAAATTGATTTAATAATTCTATATTAATGTGAATTTCTAAAAAGCCTGTATATATATGATCAACTTCTACCACTCGATCATTCAAAAAATCCTCTGCATCCAATCCTAAAGCATCTGCTTTTACACGGACAAGTGCATCTTTACTGACAAGTATGACTCGCCTTCCATTTTCTTTTGTACTTTCCTCAAGAGACAGATTTTTTGCAACCGCCAATATACGATTATCGTTCGTTTTCTCAATAAAAATATCCTGAAGTTGATGAAAAGAGCGATGATTTAATTCAATTCGAAGCTCTCCACCATTATCAAGCGGAATTTTCTCGTGGAGCTTTCCTGCTTGTCTAAAGCCGTCTATCAATTTGGATACCTGCCTTGCATTCCTGCCTATTTCATCCATATACCTTTTCTTTGAATCAACCTCTTCCAACACAACGGCCGGAATCACAATTTCATTATCCTCAAATGAAAAAATAGCATATGGGTCCTGCAACAATACATTGGTATCTAACACATATATTTTTTTCAAATTGATGCCTCCTGCTCCTCATTGGATTAGTTTATCTTATGTTTCTTCTCTTCATCCGGTTCATTAGAAGTGGACGGACATTGCTAAAATATATGAAAGAACGAATAAAGATAGAAGAAAATTGCACACTAAAAAATAAAAGGTGGAAGCCTGCGGCCTGATGTTCGGACATTAGGGGCTTTAACTAAGATTATGGAAGTACAATGAGGTAACTGGCGAGCTATTGAAATTGAAAGTCAACTATCACTAATTTTGTTTGCATTGGCTCTGTTGGGATGGGACCCGATTGTCCGCTAGTCGATAAGCCGTTGAAACAAATAAAGAGTAACTGCTTAAAATTTAGGTAAAAACTTATTTTTTTAATTTTAATAAAGCTATTCGGGAGGGATTACAATTTGCCAAAAATATGTATATTAATATGTCTTCTTCTACTGTTAACTTCTTGCTCACAAAGAAATGGAGTATTGGAGAATAATCAAAATACCTCTCCACGTCCAGTTTCAATGAAAAATGATCAAACAACTGATAATGTAGATCGTAAAACAGGAATCGTAGTTTCAAAAAGGTTAGTAAAACTTGCGAGTGATGTCCCAGGAGTCCGTGATGCTACTGCTGTTGTGTTCGGAAAATATGCGATAGTAGGAATTGATGTAGACTCAAAGCTTGAGCGCTCACAAGTCGGAACAATTAAATATTCTGTTGCGGAAAGCTTGAAGCATGATCCATATGGTGCCGAATCCATTGTCGTTGCAGATCCAGATATCACTGCTCGATTGAAAGAGATAGCAGCGGATATTCGAAACGGCAAACCAGGACAAGGGATCGTTCGTGAACTTGCGGATATTGCGGGGAGACTGATGCCTGAAATTCCAAAAAATATCGTTCCTGCAAAAAATCCAGATAACGCACTGGAAAAACCTAAACAAAATTTAAACAATCAAAATGAAAATAAATTGGAGAAACAACAAGAGGAACAATCAAATCACAAAAAATAAATTTTTCACGATTAATCATGGTATACTGGAAAAGGATTGATTTTGAGAAAATTCTTGAGGTGTAACCGATATGAACGTGAAATGTATTTTATGTGAAAAGATAGAATCGATTGATGATGACACACTAATAGCCAAACGCTTAAAAAACCGTCCCATCCATACATATATGTGTGATGAGTGTCATGATAGAATAACCAAAAAAGCATTAGACAGACTTGCAGCCAGATCAGCAGAAACACAGCCAGAAGACGAATAAAGACCCGGCTATTATTAGCGGGTCTTTACATATTTTTTTGTGCTTCTGCTTTTTTCTGGTTGTGGAGGCGAATTTTATAAATAATCAAAATTAGACTTGCAACCACTAACCCTTCCGTAATTGGCAAAAATATGCCAAGAAAAGTTAAGATAGTACATCCCAATATTAAAAATATGTAAATGACAGCAGATTTTAATAATGGCAGCTTTTTAGCAAATCCAAGCTTAAAAACCAAAATACAAAGAGCAATAATAGTTATATAAAGCAGCCACATTCCCAATTCCGGATTCTGGTCAACCCGATATAAGGAAGCAAAGAAGGAAAGTCTTTCGTGAACATCTGTGCTTGGCAAGTCCTGTACCCCTTTCTGATTATTTTGAAGATAAATCATACATTTATCTTATTTGTCCCCTAATCCATTAAGAGAGATGTGAGAATGCCTTCCCACATCTTTAGAATAACATACTTCTACCATAAATCATTTTTTAAATTATTTCATTTCTGCAAACTTTTGCTTTTTAGCAACCTTTTCACGTTCGTTTTTATTTAATATTTTTTTACGTAAACGGATCGATTCTGGTGTTACCTCACAATACTCATCATCATTTAAATACTCTAGGGCTTCTTCAAGTGACATGATACGTGGCTTTTTGATAACAGAAGTTTGATCTTTTGTTGCTGAACGAACGTTTGTTGCATGTTTCACCTTAGTAATATTAACTGTAATATCATTTTCACGTGTATTTTCTCCTACAATCATACCTTCATAAATATCGGTACCTGGTTCCACAAAAATAGTTCCGCGGTCCTCCACTTGCATAATTCCATAAGTAGTTGCTTTTCCTGTTTCCATCGATACTAGAACACCTTGATGACGTCCCCCGACTTTTCCAGGCTGCATTGGCTGATAGCTGTCAAATGTATGGTTTAGGATTCCATATCCGCGCGTTAATGTCATAAACTCTGTTGAATAACCGATTAGTCCTCTCGCTGGTACGTTGAAGATTAAACGAACTTGACCGTTTCCATTATTAATCATGTCTAGCATTTCACCTTTGCGGGAACCTATTGATTCAATAATAGCACCAGTGTTTTCCTCAGGGACATCGATTTGCACGCGTTCAATTGGTTCACAACGAACTCCATCAATTACTTTTACAATAACTTCCGGTTTTGAAACTTGAAGTTCAAATCCTTCGCGACGCATATTTTCAATTAGAATGGAAAGATGCAATTCGCCACGACCGGATACTACCCATGCATCAGGTGAATCGGTATTTTCAACTTTTAAACTCACGTCTGTTTGAAGTTGAGAGCGAAGTCTTTCTTCGATTTTACGTGCTGTTACAAACTTCCCTTCTCTTCCTGCAAATGGGCTGTTATTTACAATGAATGTCATTTGTAAAGTTGGCTCATCGATTCGAAGTGGAGGAAGTGGATCTTGATTGTCAATAGGACAAACGGTTTCTCCGACGTTAATATCTTCCATTCCAGATACAGCTACTAAATCACCGGCATATGCTTCTTGAATTTCAACTCGTTTCAATCCAAAGAATCCAAATAACTTGGTCACACGAAATTGTTTTACTGAACCATCCAATTTCATTAATGCAACTTGTTCTCCTACTTTCATCGTTCCCCGGAAAACACGTCCAATTCCAATACGGCCAACATAATCATTATAGTCTAATAATGCAACCTGAAATTGTAATGGCTCGTCGCTGTTATCAATCGGTGCTGGAATATGTTCGACAATCGTATCAAATAGAACCTTCATGTTTTCATCTTGTTTATTAGGGTCTGAGCTTGCTGTTCCATTGATTCCAGAAGCATAAATAACAGGGAATTCTAATTGATCTTCATTTGCATCTAGTTCAATAAATAGTTCCAGAACTTCATCCACCACTTCTTCTGGACGGGCAAAATCTCGGTCAATTTTATTCACCACTACAATTGGTGTAAGATTTTGTTCTAATGCCTTTTTTAATACGAAACGTGTTTGTGGCATACAACCTTCATAGGCATCCACCACGAGCAATACACCATCCACCATTTTCATAATACGTTCTACTTCTCCACCAAAATCGGCATGGCCTGGTGTATCCATAATATTGATTTTTTTATCTTTATATTGAATGGCAGTATTTTTTGCAAGGATTGTAATTCCTCTTTCTCTTTCTAAGTCATTAGAATCCATTGCACGTTCTGCTACCTGTTCATTTGAACGAAATGTTCCGGATTGCTTTAGAAGCTGATCCACAAGTGTCGTTTTACCGTGGTCAACGTGAGCAATAATCGCTATATTTCGTAAATCTTCTCTTCTATTCAAAGTTGTTCCTCCTGACCTTAAAGACGATCATATTTATTAAAGGCTCTTTTCTTAAGCATTGTTACTTTTGTAAAAGAAAATCTTTTAAACTTCTCCATCCACCTAAAGCATAGGTATCTTTGTTAAGAAAAGATGCCCCGGAGCTAAGTCTAACAACAGATTACGAAAAGCAACAATTTATTCGAGAACAGCCTTAGTATATCTCCAACTTAAGTATTATATCACAGTGACTAGAAAAGCAGAAACTTTTTAGGTAAAATTAAACGTGAAGGCACTTTGAGTATCGATTGCATACTTTCGAAATAAAACTCAAGATGAAGGAAACCACACTCGATAGTTCATTTAAGACTATCGCAGAGTGGAGACCCAGAAGTATACTATTCGATAGGAGCTGGAAATGGAAACGGAGGCACTAAAAGTGAAGGATATAAAATGGATTTTCTTACTCTATGCAATCTGTGCAGCATTATCTATGATGGGTATCGGCGTTGCAATTGGTGAGTCAAGTATAATTGGAATAGTTATTAGTATCGTATTTTTAATGTTATTCTTAGGACTTGGATTTAAAACAAAGAAAAAATGGAGAGAAGAAGGAAGGCTTTAAAGACTTAAGGAGGGTGAATCACTTGATCCACCCTCCTCTTATTTCAATAAATAATCATGTAATATTTTCTCATGAAGCCCTGGTTTACTTACAAATACTGTACTGCCTTCTAGGAGATTCAAAGATTCTCCTTTTACTGTTGTTATTTTTCCACCGAGTTCTTCTACAAGAATTTTCCCTGCGGCAAAATCCCATGGGGATAGACGCATCGCTATATAAGCATCAAAGCGACCAGTAGCAATATATGCCATTTCAAGAGCTGCAGAACCAAGCGATCTTGTGGAACGAACATCTCTCACCAATTTATGTAAGTTCTCAATCGGCACATGTTTGTTCGATATTAACCAGGTTGCATTTACCCCTACTATAGCATCACTTAGAGGCGGTTCTTCCAGTTTGGGTAATTTATTTCCATTGAAGTAAGCACCAGTACCTGCTATGGCATGATAAAGTTCTTTATGTACCACATCATAAACATATCCTAATTTTCCGATACCATCCTCATAAATACCGATGGAAATGGAGAAATTCCTTTGCTGGTGAACAAAGTTGACGGTTCCATCAATGGGATCAATGATCCAAATAGTTCCTTCTGTATTATGTAAGTTTTCCCCGTAGCCTTCTTCCCCCAAAATATGATGTTCAGGATATTTTTCACGAATTTTCCCTATAAAGTATTGTTCAATTTGCTTATCTATATTTGTTACTAAATCATTTCTGTCTGATTTTGTTTGAATCTGAAGAGTATGGGTAAAGGAGTCTGTTATTTTTTTCCCCGCTTCTTTTAACCACTCCAATACATCTGTATGTACTTGATTCCAATTTGTCACAATGAATCCTCCAAACATACTAACCTAAATGTAAATTTAGCTTAAAGGAAAACGATAGCTATTTCAAGTTTACTGCTTCTAAATATAATATGGGATGATTCATTTATATAATACTCACAAAAACGAACCCCATCCTGATAGATGAGGAAAAGAATACAACAATCTTAACCACTTTTCTTTCTAAATTGCCTTCATTTTAAGAAGTTCATCTCTGATTTTTTCAAGTCTCATTTTTGCCTTTGTTTTTAATTCTTTATCATTATTTTGCATCGCTTCAAATAGTACCGCCAATTCATAATCAAGCTCCAATCGTAAAACTGCAATCCGTTCAAGATCATGCTTTTTCTTTTTCGTAGTACCCATTACCTGTTTCATAAAATTTCACATCCTTCCAATCTTATTACAATCTTAAAAATCTTTTTAAATGTAGTTAAAATTCCGGATTAAAATAGCTACTATGCAGTAATAAAAATATGAGATTCGTGCTTATGATATTGTATGTTTAAAGTAAAAGGTTGCAACTAAAATGTGTTTATGCCTAATAAGAGCACTATAAGCAAAAATATTGGACAGGTATCTAAATATGGTAAAATAGGTTTATTGTTACTAAATATCATTCATACCTATATTCCCACTTGCCAGGAACGATTAAACACATTGAACAAAATACTGCCATTTTTAAAGACAAGCATGAATTATAGAGAGGTGTCACAACTATGAGTTTTAACGGATTTACAAATGAAGATTTCGATTTATTTTTAATAGATGGGCTTGATGCAAGAATGGAAAAGCTTATTTCTACTTTACGGCCCAAATTAGCCCATCTTGGCGAGCATTTTGCTCCTGCTTTAAGTGTTTTAACTGGTGAAGAAATATTTCCTCATGTTGCAAAACATGCTCGCAGAACGATAAATCCGCCAAATGATACATGGGTTGCTTTCGCCAATAACAAGCGCGGCTATAAAATGGTGCCACATTTTCAAATCGGCCTGTGGCATACTCATCTATTTGTTTGGTTTGCAGTTATATATGAATCACCGCTAAAGGTAGAATACGGTAAAAAATTCGAGAAGAATATTGGGAAAATTATCGGTGAAATTCCCTCTACCTTTGTATGGTCTGGCGATCATATGAAACCCGATGCAAAAGCAATGAAAGACATGAGTAAAGACGACTTAATGCAGCTATTTAAACGTGTCCAAACGATTAAAAAAGCGGAAATTCTCTGCGGAATAAATATTCCAAGAGAACAAGTAGTAGAAATGTCTGGTGAACAATTAATAAATCATATTCAAGATACCTTTAATACTTTAGTACCCCTTTATAAAATGTAGCAAACAACATTTTGATAAAATAGTCAAAAAAACCGCAAGCATTAGCTTTGCGGTTTACATTTTTATAATCTTACCAGGCTCCATCTCTTTCATTTTCTTAATTACCTGATATGGAGAATAACCACTCTCTTTTTCAAATTCATTGCAATATTTCTTTTCTTCTGCCTTTCCGGGAACTATTTCCTTAAAGCGTTTATATTTTTCCATTAATTTTTCCCGAGGTATTCCTTTTTCGTATGCCTTTTCTATGGTTTCGAAAAATTGTATAACATCTACAACTTCCTTCGTACTCCAATCTGTGTCAAATGGATATTGGTACTCCATCTTATCACCATCTTTCTTATTTTACATGCTGTTATTTTGACCAATTTCCACGGATATCTTCCGCCTGTTTAATCATTCTCTCAAAAAGCTCTGCAACAGTAGGCACATCCTTTATAAGCCCCATCACTTGCCCAGCCCAAGCAAATCCTTCATCCACTTTTCCATCATAGATATATTTTTTGTTTGCTGAACCGCTTATGTATGTTTTTAGAGCTTCATACCCGCCCATTTGCTTTTCGATATCCAAAATTTGTTCAGTCCAATTATTTATAATAGCACGTGCAGGTGCACCAAGCGATTTTTTTATCACCACTGTGTCGGTTTCCTCACCCTCTACTAGGGCTTGTTTATAAATATCGGAAGCATGTACACATTCCTTTGTTGCAATAAATCTAGTGCCCATTTCGACACCTTCTGCTCCTAAGCTTAATGCTGCCATTAGCCCTCTGCCATCGCCGATTCCTCCCGAAGCAATAACAGGGATGCCTACTGCATCAACAACTTGAGGTACGAGGACAAATGTTCCGATTTCATCTTTTCCTAGGTGTCCTCCACCTTCATTTCCAACTACCATTACAGCATCTGCACCTAAGGTTTCAGCCTTTTGAGCCTGCTTTTTAGCTGCTACTAAGACAAGCTTCTTTACGTTTACACCCTCTAGTTGCTGAAAAAAAGGAGTTGGGTTTCCGCCTGTAACAGAAACAACTGGTACTTTTTCTTCTATGGCAACTTCTACAAAATGTGAAAAGGGCCTTCCATGCTGACCAATGGCAAAGTTCACACCAAATGGTTTATCTGTGAGTTTTTTAACCTTTCTTATTTCATCTCTTAGTTTTTCAGGGTCTTCCAATGACATTGCAGTGATTTGGCCGAGTCCTCCTGCATTAGAGACTGCTGCAGCCAGTTCAGCATAGGCAAGGTATGCTAATCCACCTTGAATAATAGGATACTTTATGTTAAAAATTCGTGTTACCCTCGTTTCCCAATTCATCCAAACACTCCCTTTCTCCCTTACATATTTCTATATTATAATAATAAATTCCTTTTTGGATAAAGTAACTATTTGCAAAGCACGGTTTAAATGCTATAATTCATTTGTTTTATGTAATTATTGCTTATCCTTGATTTATTAAAACAATATTATTAATGTGCAATAATAAAGGATGTAAAAAAAATTCACTTAAGATAAATGAGGTGCTCAACAAATTGTCGCAAAATGAAACTCCTTTATTTACCGGGTTAATGGAACATGCAAAAAAGAACCCTGTTCAATTTCATATTCCAGGGCATAAAAAAGGAACTGGAATTGATCCTGAATTTCGTGAATTTATCGGAGATAATGCTTTATCTATCGATTTGATAAATATTTCACCACTTGATGATTTACATCAACCTAAAGGAATGATTATGAAAGCACAGAGATTGGCAGCAGAAGCATTTGGTGCAGATCATACCTTTTTCTCTGTTCAAGGAACAAGCGGGGCAATCATGACAATGGTAATGGCTGTTTGCGGACCTGGCGATAAAATTATAGTGCCGAGAAATGTTCACAAATCTGTTATGTCAGCAATTGTATTTTCCGGAGCAACTCCCGTTTTCATTCATCCAGAAGTAGATCCGAAGTTGGGAATTTCCCACGGTATTACAACAGAATCTGTATCCAAGGCACTGCAGCAAAATCCTGATGCTAAAGGTGTTCTAGTTATCAATCCAACCTACTTTGGTGTAGCAGCAGATTTAAAGAAGATTGTAGAAATCGCCCATACTTATCAAGTACCGGTCCTAGTCGATGAAGCACATGGTGTTCATATTCATTTTCATGATGAATTGCCGATTTCCGCTATGCAGGCTGGAGCTGATATGGCAGCTACGAGTGTACATAAACTTGGTGGTTCTTTAACACAAAGTTCCATACTAAATGTGCGCGAAGGGCTTGTAAACGTCAGCAGAGTGCAAACTATATTAAGCATGCTCACTACCACATCGACATCCTATATTTTGCTTGCTTCTCTTGATGCTGCACGCAGAAGATTGGCAACAGAAGGAAGGGATTTAATCGACCAGACTATTCGTTTAGCAAATTCAATTCGTGAACAAATTAATGAAATTGACCATTTATATTGTGTAGGGAAAGAAATTCTAGGAACTAAAGCAACGTTTGATTATGATCCGACTAAGCTTATTATCTCAGTAAAGGACCTAGGCATTACTGGATTTGATGCTGAAAAATGGCTGCGTGAGGTATATAATATTGAAGTAGAGTTATCAGACCTTTATAACATATTGTGCTTAATTACTCCTGGTGACACAACAAAGGAAGCAAATATACTAGTTACAGCCCTTCGTGAATTATCTAAACAATTTTCTCATCTTTCTGGGAGAGTTCATATCGAAGTAATGCTTCCAGATATCCCTCTGCTTGCATTATCACCTAGAGAAGCATTTTATTCAGAAACAGAGGTTGTTCCTTTTGAGGAATCAGTAGGAAGAGTCAGCGCAGAATTTATAATGGTATACCCACCCGGCATCCCAATTTTCATTCCAGGAGAAATTATTACGGATGATAATTTAAAATATATAAAGAAAAATATAGAGGTTGGATTACCGGTTCAAGGACCAGAAGATTTCGAACTAAAAACCTTAAGAGTTATTAAAGAGCATAAGGCAATACGTTAAAGTATCTCCCCTTTCATGGGGAGATTTTTCATTAAAAAAGAGAGTGAATATTCATTACACTCTCATAAATTTTATCTTATTATTCTTCATTCATTATATCTTGGTCACAGCATTCGCAACAATTCGAGTAAAGAATACTGACTTTTTCATCCTCAAAATGATCAATAACAGAGTTACATGATTGACAAACTATAGTCCCCATTTTATTCTCCCTCTCATGATATATTGAAAACGCTTTATTTTCTATAATCATAATAATATATCACATTAGAAATTTCAAGACCATTTTGTATAACACATTTAATCAAATAAGACCAATTAATTCAAATATAATTATAAAAATGCCATCCTAGAGGGTAACATTTGATGTAGGATAAACTGAAGTAAGAAAAATGCAGATAAACTGAGTAAGGTAATGAAAATAGTAATGCGATTTGATTTTACAATCATTCTTGTTAATAAAAAGGCAAGATATAAAAACACAAGAAACATAAGAATTTTGTAAACTAAATGGTCCCGATTGGAAAGCCATTCTGCAAAAGTAAAACCACTCCACACCATTAATTGAAAGAGAAAGGCAACATAGTTTTTCATATTATCACCATCGAATATTAGATGTAATTCTATTAATATTCCTATTATATGCCCTTTACACACTGTTTTAAAACTGAATCCAAGGATTTTAATCAAGCTCCATCTTATTCATCTGCATCGCAATGTCATTCCGTACTATAGAGAGACATACACTAAGGTAAATATCCGTACGCTTCAATAAGCGCTGTTTAATCAAAAGTAAACTACAATTATTTTCACCGGACATAGGTTCCGGTGTTTCTTTAAAAAGCCGCTATTTTTTTTTTTTGCGAACAGACAGTACGTCATGGAACGAAAATCATCTAACAAATCACGACGGAATCTAGGATCATAAAGCTCTAAAAATATCCGCTTTTGACATAGATAACGAATAGTTTATTCCCATAAACATATGTATTTAACTTTATAAAAAAAAAAACAAAAGCACCCAAAAGGATGCTTTTGTACATAAATGCTTAATTACTTAATAATATGAATTGGAGTTCCAAGAGCTACTTCAGCAGCTTCCATTGTGATTTCTCCTAATGTTGGATGAGCATGAATTGTCATCGCAATGTCTTCTGCAGTCATTCCTGCTTCAATTGCTAGACCAATTTCAGCGATCATATCAGATGCGCTAGGACCGGCAATTTGTCCACCAATAACGAGACCGTCTTCTTTACGTGTTATTAATTTTAAGAAACCGTCTGTGCTGTTTAATGCAAGAGCACGGCCATTAGCGGCAAATGGGAATTTAGCTGCTACTACGTCAATTCCTTCTTCTTTCGCTTGCTTCTCAGTGTAACCAACTGTAGCTAGTTCAGGTTCAGAGAATACAACCGCTGGCAATCCAAGGTAGTCGATTTCAGAAGGATGTCCTGCAATTGCTTCTGCAGCAATTTTTCCTTCGTAAGATGCTTTATGCGCTAAAGCAGGACCAGCTACGATATCACCAATTGCATAGATGTTTGACACATTTGTACGGCATTGTTTATCGATTTTGATAAGACCGCGTTCAGTCATTTCGATGCCAACTTGTTCAAGACCCATTTCATCCGTATTAGGACGACGACCAACTGTTACTAATACATAATCTGCTTCAACTGTTTTTTCTTCACCTTTAGCTTCATATGTTACAACAACGCCATCTTCATTTTCTACTACGCCTTTTGCCATTGCATTAGTAACAATTTCTGCGCCTTTTTTCTTCAAGTTTTTAGAAACAATTGAAGTCATTTGTTTTTCAAAAGCACCTGCAAAAAGTTCAGCACTACCTTCAAGAATGGTCACTTCTGTACCAAAGTTAGCATACGCAGATCCAAGTTCCACACCGATTACACCGCCGCCGATAATTACCAATTTCTTAGGAATTTCTGGCAAGTTAAGGGCACCTGTAGAATCGATAACTCGTTTTGAGTATTTAAATGTTGGAATCTCAATTGGGCGAGAACCAGTAGCGATTATCGCGTTCTTAAATGTATACGTTTGGGCAGATTTTTCATCCATAACACGTAATGTGTTGGCATCTACAAAATAGGCTTCACCTTTTACAATATTTACTTTGTTTCCTTTCAATAAGCCTTCAACTCCGCTTGTTAACTTATTAACAACGGAACCTTTCCATTCTTGGACCTTTGAAAAGTCAACAGTTACATTCTCAGCTGAAATACCAATATCATCTGAATGTTTTGCTGTTTCATAGCGGTGGCCGGCATTAATTAATGCCTTAGATGGGATACAACCAATGTTTAAGCATACTCCACCAAGATTTGCTTTTTCAACAATTGTTACTTTTTGACCAAGCTGTGCTGCACGAATTGCTGCAACATATCCACCAGGGCCTGCACCGATTACTATCGTTTCTGTTTCAATAGGGAAATCTCCAACTACCATTTTTTATTACGCCTCCATTAGTAATAATTCTGGATCGTTCAACAAGCGCTTGATTTGGTTAAGTGCATGTTGAGCGGTTGCTCCATCGATAATACGATGATCAAAGCTCAATGATAATGCTAACACAGGAGCGGCTACAATTTCACCATTTTTTACTACAGGTTTTTCTGCAATACGTCCAATTCCAAGGATAGCAACCTCTGGATGGTTGATAACAGGAGTAAACCATTGACCGCCTGCAGAACCAATATTGGTAATGGTACAAGATGCACCCTTCATTTCATTTGGTGCTAGTTTTCCTTCACGAGCTTTAGTTGCAAGTTCATTAATTTCTTTTGAAATATTAAATACAGATTTACGATCTGCATTTTTCACAACTGGAACCAATAGACCTTTATCTGTATCTGCAGCGATACCGATATTGTAGTAATGCTTTTGAATAATTTCACCTGCTTCATCATCAATTGATGTATTTAAAGTAGGGAAATCACGAAGGGCACTAACAAGTGCTTTCACAACGTAAGGCAAGAATGTAAGTTTAATTCCTTTTTCAGCAGCAATTTCTTTGAATTTCTTACGATGTGCAACTAGTTTTGTTACATCCACTTCATCCATTAAAGTAACATGTGGAGCAGTATGTTTTGAATTTACCATTGCTTTTGCAATTGCTTTACGGATTCCGCTCATTTTCTCACGAGTTTCAGGGAATTCGCCTTCAGGAATTACAACCTGTGCAGCAGCAACTGTTTCTTCTGCAGCTTGTGGTGCTTCTGCTTGCGGGTTAGCTGCTTGGTTTCCACCGTTAGCAAATGCATCAATATCTTCTTTTTGAACACGTCCATTATTTCCTGAACCAGTTACAAGGCGAATATCTACACCTTTTTCACGAGCATATTTACGAACAGAAGGCATTGCAATAACGCGACGATTTGGGTCTACTTCCGCAGTTTTAGGAGCTTCTGAAGTAACTTCTGCAGCAGGTGCTGGAGCCTCAGCCTTTGCTGGTTCTACCTTTTCTTCTGCCTTTGTTTCTTCTTCATCATGATCCCCTTTAAACTTCAGATCTTCGTAACCAGGGGCATCAAATTTAATAAGAACATCACCGACAATAGCAACTGTTCCTTCATCCACTAGAACCTCTTCTACAGTTCCAGCTACTGGAGATGGAATTTCCACTACTGCTTTATCATTTTGTACTTCACAAAGTACATCATCTTCATTTACTTTATCGCCAGGTTTAACAAACCATTTTACGATTTCACCTTCATGAATACCTTCACCAATGTCTGGTAATCTAAATTCAAATGACAATGTTGTTCACCCTCCTATAGTAATATTTTTAAAGTCCATAGCCCTTCTAAATGAAGGGCTACTCTCATATTCTGAATCTAGCGCTTTACATTTAATCTTAGAAATTAAGTACTTTTTTAGCTGTTTCCATAATATCTTTGTGATTAGGAAGCCAAACAGATTCTGCTTGTGAGAATGGATATACTGTATCTGGTGCCGCTACGCGCAATACAGGTGCCTCTAAGCTTAGAATAGCACGTTCATTAATTTCAGCTACAACATTTGCTGCAATACCAGCTTGTTTTTGAGCTTCTTGAACAACAATCGCACGGTTTGTCTTTTCAACAGAAGCAATAATGGTATCTACATCAAGTGGACTGATAGTACGTAAATCCACTACTTCAACAGAAAATCCTTCTTTTTCAAGTTCTTCTGCGGCTTTTAATGATTCATGAACCATTGCACCGTAAGTAATAATGGATAGATCTTTACCTTCACGTTTCACTTCTGCTTTACCAAGTGGAATTGTATACTCTCCCTCTGGAACTTCTTGACGGAAAGAACGATAAAGCTTCATATGCTCTAGGAAGATTACAGGATCATTGTCGCGAATCGCAGAAATCAAAAGTCCTTTAGCATCATATGGTGAAGAAGGAATTACCACTTTTAATCCTGGTTGGGATGCAACAAGACCTTCTAAACTATCTGCGTGAAGTTCAGGCGTATGAACACCGCCTCCAAATGGCGAACGAATCGTAATAGGAGCATGCATGCTACCTCCTGTACGATAACGCCAACGTGCCATTTGACCATTTACAGAGTCCATTACCTCATATAAGAATCCAAAGAATTGAATTTCTGGGACAGGACGATATCCTTGAGTAGCTAAACCAATTGCAAGACCGCCAATACCTGATTCTGCAAGCGGTGTGTCAAATACTCTATCTTCCCCAAATTCTTTTTGAAGACCTTCCGTCGCACGGAATACGCCGCCGTTAACGCCAACGTCTTCACCGAATACCAATACATTCTCATCATTTCTGAGCTCTGTGCGTAATGCATCGGTAATTGCTTGAATCATTGTCATTTGCGCCATGGCTTATTTCGACTCCTTCGCTTTATATAATTCGTTCTGTTCTTGTAGGTTATGAGGAAGCTCCTCAAACATAACAGAAATTAAGTCTGTAACTTTTTGTTTTGGTGTATCATCTGCTTTTTTAATAGCAGCTTTAATATCTTCTTTTGCTTGTTCGATAATATCGTTTTCTTTCTCTTCACTCCATAGTCCTTTGTTTTCCAAGAACTTGCGGAAACGAACGATTGGATCTTTTTTCTCCCACTCGTTATCTAATTCAGACGTACGGTAACGTGTAGGATCATCTCCTGCCATTGTATGTGGACCGTATCGATAACACATTGTTTCAATTAAAGTTGGACCTTCACCATTAATAGCACGTTCGCGAGCATCTTTAACCGCAGCATATACAGCTAATGGATCCATTCCATCCACTAATTGTCCAGGAATACCTGCAGCAACAGCTTTTTGCGCAATAGTTTTTGCAGCAGTTTGCTTATCGCGCGGAGTAGAAATCGCAAATTGGTTATTTTGAACGACAAAAATAGCAGGAGCTTTGAATGCACCAGCAAAGTTAATTCCTTCATAGAAATCACCTTGTGATGAACCACCGTCACCTGTATATGTAATCGCTACTGCTTTTTTACCACGTTTTTTGATACCTAAAGCAACACCAGCAGTTTGCACATATTGGGCACCGATAATAATTTGTGGAGGAAGTACATTAACACCTTCTGGGATTTTCATTCCTTCAACATGTCCACGGGACCATAAGAATGCTTGATACAATGGTAGACCATGCCATACGATTTGTGGCACATCGCGGTAACCTGGTAAAATAAAGTCCTCTTTTTCTAATGCAAAATGGGATGCAATTTGAGAAGCCTCTTGTCCAGCGGTTGGTGCAACGAAACCTAAACGACCTTGTCTATTTAATGAGATAGATCTTTGATCTAGGATTCGTGAGTAAACCATGCGACGCATTAATTCTTGAAGCTCTTCATCTGATAAATCTGGGACTGCAGATTCATTTACAACTTCACCATTTTCATTTAAGATCTGAAACATCTCAAATTGCTCTTCAATTTTTTCGAGCGTCTTTTTCGGGTCTAATGGTGCTTTTTTTGTTGAAGCCATGTAAAGTCACCTCTTCCTTTCTTATAAAAAATATGTTTAAAATAGTAACTACCGTTTTTACGTTTAGATGAGCCTCACAATTCCTGTTAAAACATCTATATTTAAAAGAATATTTTTGGTTTTGGATATGTGGGACAGCATTCAAAAATAGGTTACCCAAAAACAATAGGAAATAATGTTTTATATAACCTTTTTAATGTAAAAAAACGTACAAACGAAGTAAACCTTTTCAATCTATAAACTGTATTAATAAAAATTCAATTATTATTAATACAATGTGTTAATTCCTCTAATAGATTACATCAAAACTTTTAACCAGTCAATCAATTAAACCATACAAACAATACTTTTCTAACATAACTTTTCAATTTATCTATATTTCAAACTAAAATCTGTACTAGTCGAAATATCATGTCTGTACTATAATACCTTTTTATTCCCCTAAAATATAAAAAACAGGGAAATAAATCCCCGTTTTTTATACTGTATATTAAATAAATAACAGTCTTAAGATAATATCGCTCTTATGAATTGTTTTTGATTCTCGCATGCTTATAAAAATCCAATTTCTTTTCATTATATATTTTGGTTTCATCATTAAATTGTTTATTCGCCTCCATCACTGCGGAGAACAACTTATTAGTTGAATTTATCTGAGCTTCAATATCATTAATCGAAACAGTTTTTTGTTTTAGTAATTCATAAAGTTTTTGATCTGCATCGAGTCCTTTAATATATGCATTGTAAAGCTTCTCATGTGTTTTATAACGTTTTTCCATTAAAGAATATAGACGGAATGCTTCCTCCTTTAAATTTTCATCTTGCAAATCGGATATGATTGATTTCAATTTCATAAATTCTTTTTGAGAGGAAAGCATCGAATCTTGTTCCTTATCCATTCTTTCTTTTCTTTCGCTAATATTTAATAATGCTCTATCTGATAATTTCACAACTTTTTGATAATCTTTCATTCCCAAATTCATAATTTGTTCAAATAGATGTGTCTCTTCCGATTCTAGCTTTGCTAAGGGGGATTGTTCACTTTGAAATCCTTTTTCCTTTGATACAGTTTCTTCTAATATTTGATAGATTTTTTCCTCTGGTTTAGACTGACAACCAGCCATCAAAATACAAAGACTAATACAAATGATACAAAAGCGAATCATTGCCACGATTTATCCTCCTTTATTCGTTGGATTTTAACTATATAAATAATTCTAAATTTTATCAATAGAAGATTGTGTCCTTTTTTTAATAGATTCCCTTCATATTTATGCCTGAATATAGAAGATATGACTTTTTTAATAGATTTGGCATCATGTGTAATATATGTAATACAGGAGAGATTTTATAGGAAACAAAAGTACCAAATATAATTCGAAAAATATTTTTTCATTAACTTATTTAAAATTTATATTAATGGAAGTTCATTGATCCGAGTTATTTTTAATTTGTGAAATCGGCTATTTCTTACCTTTTTGTCTGTCCATTTCCTTATGTAATCCAATATTAGCCAAGAGAGATACTGCTATTTTTACACATACTATGAATAAGAAATTCTTGTCCGCCTTTACTTTCCAGCAGATTTCATTAAAATAATAGGTAGGAGTGATTCGCCATGTTAAAAAGGCTTAGGAAAAAGCTGGCTAAACAATGGAACGATTTACTAAGAAAAAAACAAATTGCATGAAATGCACTTTTCTTCAAATAAAGTCCAATTAAATAAATTCTTCCATCATTTAATGGATTCCATTAAGGAGAAAATGCCTTCCCAAAGAAAATTATTCTTAGGAATATTTTAGAAAACGATTGATAAAAAACGGATAATGAGTTGTCCCTCAACCATGAGGGATTCTTCTTTATAAATTACCTTCATCATTTAATCTAATGATGAAAATAACATGAAAATCTTGTTAACTTTTTATATAATAGAAAAAGTTACAATTGAAAACGGAGTTAGGAGAGAAGAAAGATGATGTATAAAGTGTATTTTCAAGAAGACAAATATGAAGTACCAGTTCGAGAAAAAACAAAAACTATTTTCTTAGAAGCAAATTCGGAACGTGAAGCACGCCAATTACTTAAAGACCGCCCAATTAATATTGAATTTGTACAACTCGTTGAAGGACCGTACTATGAATACGAAAAACAACAAGAATATTTCAAAATAACGGAGATTAGGTAATTATATGAAATTTGTAAAAAACGATCAGACAGCGGTTTTCGCCCTTGGCGGTTTAGGTGAAATCGGAAAAAATACTTATGGCGTACAGTTTCAGGACGAAATTATATTAATTGATGCAGGAATTAAGTTTCCGGAAGATGAATTGCTTGGAATTGATTATGTAATACCTGACTATTCATATTTAGTAAAGAATGTTGATAAGATAAAAGGATTATTCATCACTCACGGACACGAGGACCATATAGGTGGTATTCCTTATCTTCTTAGACAAGTAAATATTCCTATTTACGGCGGAAAGCTTGCGCTCGGACTGTTAAAAAACAAATTAGAAGAGCATGGTTTATTAAGACAAACCACGCTTCACGAAATACACGAGGATGATGTGATCAAGTTTAGAAAAACATCTGTTACCTTTTTCCGAACAACCCATAGCATCCCCGACTCTTACGGAATTGTTGTAAAAACTCCGCCAGGAAACATTGTGCATACCGGAGATTTCAAATTTGATTTCACTCCAGTTGGTGAGCCGGCAAATTTGACTAAAATGGCGGAAATCGGTAAAGAAGGCGTACTATGCCTATTATCCGATAGTACCAACAGTGAAGTTCCCAATTTTACGATGTCAGAAAGACGTGTTGGAGAAAGTATTCAGGACATTTTTAGGAAGGTAGATGGGCGTATCATATTTGCTACATTTGCTTCTAACATACACCGACTTCAGCAAGTTGCACAGGCAGCAGTAGCCAATGGACGTAAAATTGCTGTTTTTGGACGCAGTATGGAAGCAGCTATCGAAATTGGACATGAACTAGGTTATATTCAATGCCCAAAGGATACGTTCATAGATGCTGGACAAATTAATCGTCTACCTGCAAATAAAGTGACGATTCTTTGTACAGGTAGTCAGGGTGAACCAATGGCTGCCTTATCGAGAATTGCCGGTGGTACACACAGACAAATTCAAATCCAGCCAGGTGACACGGTAGTCTTTTCATCATCGCCTATTCCAGGTAACACTATTAGCGTAAATAGAACGATTAACTTATTATATCGTGCTGGCGCCGATGTAATTTATGGACCATTAAATGATATCCATACTTCTGGTCATGGCGGTCAACAAGAACAAAAATTAATGTTGAGATTAATTAAACCAAAATTCTTTATGCCTATTCACGGAGAATACCGTATGCAAAGAATGCACGCTCAACTTGCTATTGATTGCGGTGTTCCAGAAGAAAATTGCTTTATCATGGATAATGGCGAAGTTCTCGCACTCGGCAATGATGTTGCACAGGTAGCTGGAAAAATACCGTCTGGAAATGTTTATATTGACGGAAACGGTATTGGAGATATCGGTAATATTGTATTGCGCGATCGCAGAATCCTTTCAGAAGAAGGACTTGTGGTAGTTGTTGTTTCCATTAATATGAATGAATTTAAGATTGCATCTGGTCCGGATATCATTTCGAGAGGTTTTGTCTACATGCGTGAATCCGGTGATTTAATTAACGAAGCACAAAGTTTAATTACAAAGCATTTAAATAAAGTGATGGAAAGAAAAACATCGCAGTGGACGGAAATTAAAAATGAAATAACGGATACACTCGCACCGTTCCTATACGAAAAGACAAAACGTCGACCTATGATTATGCCGATTATTATGGAGGTTTAATCAGGCGAAAAAAAATGGCAGCTACACTGCCATTTTTTTTATTTATCTAATAATAGATCCTTTTCAAAGCGATTAATATTTTCTATTTCACCAATGACGATTAATACATCATCTCGCTCTATTACATTATGGGCTTGGGGTGAAACTATGACAGAGGCCCCTCTTCTTATAGCTACGATTGTAATCCCATATTTTGCACGAATATTAAGATCAAGAATAGTATTTCCTGCTAGTAAATCATTGGATGCAATTTCCACTATACTATATTTATCGGAAAGCTCAATATAATCTAAAATACTTTTGGAAACAATATTATGTGCGATTCTTTTTCCCATATCTCTCTCTGGGTGCACAACATTATCTGCTCCAATCTTATGCAGAACTTTTGCGTGATAATCATTTTGTGCCTTAGCGGTAACTCTCTTTACCCCTATTTCCTTCAGCATTAAGGTAGTAAGAATACTTGCTTGTATATCTGCACCAATCGCTACAATCACATGATCAAAATTACGGATCCCTAAACTTTTTAGGACTGTTTCATCTGTTGAATCTGCAATAACGGCATGTGTAGCAATTGAAGCAAATTCATCAATTCGTGCTTCATCGCGATCGATTACTAAAACTTCCATTCCCTGTTCTATTAACGCCTTACATATACTTCCCCCGAATCGACCTAAACCAATCACAACAAATTCTTTTTTCACTGCCATTCCCCTTTTCTATTTCTTCTACTATTCTAGCAACCATTATATAAATATAAGCGAAATAGTTGGTATTTCATTATTTCTTCCTTTTATTATAATCCGCATCAAATAGAAATAGTTTCATTAATAGGTATAACGCAGGAATAAGTAGGCATAGACTTGCAATAAACGCAAAGACAAGCGCAGTTCCCATTGATGGGTTTGTTACACTAGCATGAATCGTGATGAATGGATAGAGAATGTAAGGCAAATGTGATGCTCCATACCCGAAAAAGGCAAAAAAGAACTGCAGCATAATCATTATAAATGCTGTTCCAAACAGTTTACGTTTATGGATTAAAAAAGAAGCTATCATGAAAAATATAAGCGATAATCCAAACATCCACCATAAATGCATTGCCTTTTCAAAATGTTTGCTATTATGTTCGTTCAAAGCAATAAATACAAGAAAACTCGCGATAATAGTGGGAGTACTCCAAAATAAAGCAAACTTTCTTAAAATTTCTCTTGCTTCAATATCATTTGCCCGATCTGCATAAAAGGTTAGAAATCCTGCACTAATAAATAATACGGAAACAATAGCAAGAAATACCACACTCCATGAATATGGACTCAAAAACAATTGCTTCGCCAAAAAATCTACATGGACGCCTTTTTGAGAAAGAAAGCCTCCCTCCGATATCGTTAAAGCAGTCGATAGAGATGCAGGTATTAACAGTCCTGTTGCCCCATATACAAATAAATAAGGAAGATTATCTTTTGATCCGTAATTTCCAAATGCATAGAACGAGCCTCTAATCACAATTAACAATAATGCAATACTACCTGGAATCAGTAATGCCGTTCCAAAGTAAAAAGCCGTATCCGGAAAAAATCCAACCAATCCTACTAGGAAAAAGACAAAGAAGACATTTGTTACCTCCCAAACAGGCGATATATACCTTCTAACCAAATGGTTTATAATATGGTCCTGTTTAGTCCATTTCCCATAAAAAGCAAAAAAACCAGCGCCAAAATCAATCGAGGCTACCATTAAATATCCATATAGAAATATCCAAAGGGCTGTGATTCCTAATACTTCTAAACTCATGTCCTCCACCCTTTCCAAAACAACAACACCAAATTGATGAAGAAGGATTTCTTATTTCATTATATCTATTTTATCAAAGAAAATAATCTTTTCCATTTTTGCATACTCATTAATAGGATGGAAAGTTTTCAAATTATTTGAGGTGAAATGACTTGAATGACCTATGCAGAATATTAGAACAAGTGGAGAGATGTGAAAAGGATAAATTAGCACTAGCTACCATTATACGTATTCATGGATCTTCTTATCGAAAAATTGGTGCAAAAATGCTGTTTTGGGAGGATGGGAGGCGTTTTGGAAGCATCAGTGCCGGCTGCTTAGAAGATGATTTGGCTATTCACTCCATTGAGGTTATGAAAACCCAACGCTCCAAAAGAGTCATTTATGATTTGCAGGATGAAGAAGATTTTACATGGGGTGTTGGATGCAATGGGAAAATAGAAATTTTTATTGAGCCGTTTATTTACGATTCCAATATATCTACACTCAAAAAAAATTTATTTAATGGTAAAAGAATCATTACGATTAAGCCTCTTATAAATAAACAGAAGCATGAGACATATCTCTTTACATGGGAGGGCCAGCAGATCACTAATGAAAAAAAGAAATTGGACATCGATATTTCACGACTCCTTTATGCTTTTATACATTCAACTGATAAAGTAAAAATTGCCACAATTTCTGGGGACGACTTTTTACTTGAAAAAAATTATCCCAAAAACCAGTTATATATTTTTGGAGCTGGACCCGATGCAGAGCCTCTTGCAAGGCTTGCTTCCAGCTTGGATTTTTCGGTAATAATGATTGATCCCCGTGAAAGCCGATGTAATCGAGACTTTTTTCCAACTGTTGAAAAGTTAATAAACGATCATCCATCTGTATTTTTTCAACATCATACAATAAATGACTCCGATTTTGTTATTATTATGAACCATCACTTCCAAAGGGATAAACAAATATTAGAGAACTTACCATTTGAGAAAACCGCATATATCGGCATCTTAGGGTCGAAAAAACGGACTGAAAGATTAATAAGTACGTTAAATTCAGCACAGAAAAAGAAAATCCATTTTCCCATTGGATTAAATATTTATGCAGAGGGTCCCGATGAAATTAGTGTAAGCATTATGGCACAAATAATTGAGGTCCGTCATCAATTATTAAGCATATAGCTGTTACGATTCTTTAATTAATTGATGTTTAAATGCGTAGATAACAGCTTGTGTCCGGTCTTGCACCTCAAGCTTGCTTAAAATATTACTTACATGTGTTTTAACTGTCTTTAGCGCTATAAACAATTCATCTGCAATTTCTTGATTGGATTTACCTTCTGCCATTAATAGAAGGATTTCAATTTCGCGATTTGTTAGATCATCATGCAGCGGGCGTTTATTCCCTTGCTTCATTCGCGTCATCATTTTTCCGGTTACCTGCGGTTCCAAAACAGATTGCCCCGCATAAGTTGAACGAACTGCTTCGGCAATTTCACTTGCCTTTGAGGTTTTTAACATGTAACTTGTAGCACCTGCTTCTAAAGCAGGATAAACTTTTTCATCGTCAAGAAAACTAGTTACAATAATTATTTTTGCTTCCGGCCATTCCTTCAGAATCGCTTTCGTTGCTTCAATACCATCCATACCACCCATTACTAAATCCATTAAGATTATATCAGGGCGTAAGGTCAGCGCTAACTCCACGCCCTTTTCCCCGCTATCTGCTTCTCCAACAACTTCAATATCCTGTTGAATGGATAAAAAAGCAGAAACTCCAATTCTAACCATTTCATGATCGTCAACTAATAATACCTTTATCATCTTATCCCATCCTTTCCGCTTCAATGATCGGCACTCTTACTTCAATACTAGTTCCTTTTTGCGGAAAGCTAATCATTTTTACTGTTCCGCCAATTTCCGCTGCCCTTTCACGAATATTTTGCAATCCGTATGAACCTGCTTTTTCCTTACCCATTTCATAACCAATACCATTGTCAATTATTTTAAGCAGTACAAATTGCTGACGATTTATTAAGTGAAGCTCCAGTAATTTTGCCTTTGCGTGACGAAGTGTATTAGAAATTGATTCCTGAACAATTCTGAATAAATGATCTTCCACTCCTTTATCCAAGTGTACATCATCGATATTATATGTTACCTTCATTGGAAGTTTAGCGGTTAATTCAAGAAGCAACTCTTCTATCCCTACTTTTAACGCTTTCCCTTCCAATTGTATTGGTCGTAAATGCAAAAGAAGTGCTCTCATTTCGGATTGAGATTCACTAATGATTTCTTCCACTAAGTTCATTTGCTTTTTTATTACTAGGGAGTCAGGGTTTGGATTTTGATTTATAGCTGACAAAAGCATATTAGCAGCAAACAATTGTTGGCTAACAGAATCATGCAATTCTCTTGCTAGACGATTTCTTTCCTGAGACAACACTTCCTGCTTCATTTTCTCACTCCAATCAGCTTTTTCACTCGCTAATTTTTGTGATGCTTTCACTTGATTCTCGAATCTCTTCTGAATAGCGGATAACCTTTCGTAAAGATAGGAAATCTCCTTTATTTTCTCTTGTGGGAGTCCTGAAGCATGAAAATCCCCTTTTTCCAGCTCCACTAAATTGGAACCTACTTCCTCCAGTTTCTTTTTCACAAAGAATCCTATTACTAATCCAAAAATGCCGCCGACAATTAAACTCGTTAATAGGATAAAAACGACAACTGGAATAAGAAAAATTTGCGTAAAAAAAAGCGCCTGATACCAATCAGTCTGGACGGATATACAATAGATGACTGTCGTGAAGGTAGCAATAATAATGGAAAAGGAACAGAAATAGTATATAAAGGATCTTTGTATACTCATATATGTTTCACCTCAATATCTCCAAAGGAAATTGAAGTGATAATTTTCACTTTTCTAGTTGCATCATTAAAGTTATCAGAGTAGCAGATAATATTTTGGTTTAGTAATTTTTCTTGTTTACCGTGCAACTTTATGTTACCTGTAAATGTTGAATGATTGATGGAATACCCCACATCATATGGTATAAGTAATTGAATGTTACCAATGAGCCCTCTTACAATTACAATGGATTCTCCTAATGGAAGCATTGTCATACTTAAGTCGATTACCGTGTCTCCAATCCCTGTTTGAATATTGATATCATCCCATTCAAAGACATGATTAACTACCTTCTGACTGCCGAACAGCTTATTCGTGATAAATGGCTGTTTTCTGTACATTTTTCTTTCAGATAATGGCTCTATCGTTTCAACCTTTATCGTTTTTGCTAGTTTCTTCTTTTTCCTGTACTTAAAAAAATAGAAAATTAGTAAACAAAAAAGGATGAACTTAAAAAAGAAGGTAGATATAACGATAATGACCGCAATGGAGATGCCTACGATGAGACAAATCATTCCTGTGGTAGTCCCGCTCTTTTTGTTTGCGAAATAAATTAAAATTGCGGCAAAAGCGAGTCCAAATAAAGAATCAGTTCGAAACGATATTTCAAATAATATTCCAATAATGGCAACAATGATTATCCAGGAAAGAGATGTATGTTCAAATAGTTTTTTCATTTGCTGCCTCCTTTTGCCTCTTTAAAAGAATACCTTCGATAGAAATAGCGTAATCTCCCTTTATTGTAAAGGGAGATATGATATTCTGAATATACCCGTCTTTAATATTACCATGTACACTCTATTCATTAACAGATATTTCTTGATTTTTTAGTTCCTTTTCTAATTGGCTAATTCGAGCATCCAACACGCTTTTCTCATATCCGGTATTGATACGGGTCTCAAGATGTTCCATATACCTTTCTGTCTCCTCAAATCTTGATGCTGCCTTCCCCATAATGGAGTCATCTAGAACATAATGAATCTTTTCATTCACCTTTATTACATTTTCACGACCCATTAGCTCTAATCTTTTAATGTTCATATCTTTCAATTTGAGCTTCATTTCTCGATGTTTGCGTTCTAAATTTTCTAATTGAGTAACTGCTTGTTCATATGCAAGCTGAAGCCTCTTCGCTTGTTCTCTATATCGGCCCTCTTCCTCTAATGCTACATCATGCAATTCTGGTTCATTTGCTAATTTTGCTATCTCCGCTTGCTTTTTGCGCTTATCTGCTAAGTATTCTGCTTGCTTCCATTCCTTTATAAATTCTTCTTTTAACATATACTGGCGCTCGATTAATCCCGCAACTTTTTTTGTTTCATTTTCGCTTTCCCTTAAATATTGATTTAAGAGTGAGATTGGATTTTTCTGTTCCCTCTTATCTAATACCTCATGTAAGTCAGCCATTACAGTATTTTTAATTCTTTCTAATAGATTTGTCATTTTTATTCTCCTTTGCATTTTTATAGTCTAACTACAGAGCCTTTCGACTAGTAGATTTCATCGCGGTCATAGGGAAGACTTTTCAAATTTAATATTTTTTCTTTAGTTCCTCCCACTGACGATCAAAGTTATCAAATGGGCTTTCACTTGTCTGTACTACATTCGCCTCTTTTTTCCAGTGTTTATATCCAACATAAAGCAGATAGATAGCTAATATCCCGGCTAATGCTGGTAAACTTGCTAAGACTGCAGCTAATCCCACGACTCCAATTAAAGCCCAAAGCAACTTACCCCAAAAAGAATGTGATTTTAAAAATTGTTTAAATGAGATATACACGACAATTAAGCTAATCGCAAGACCAATGATATGGCCTAGACTAGATAAAGCAACAATAGCTAAAATCACCGCCAAACTAAACATCAATACCTTTTTCATGTTATTTCCTCCTTTCGATATACTTATCATAAAAAATATCGACAGAATCCATAACAATCTCAGGCTTTATTTTTTATTAGGACTTAAGACGTATAAGAAAACCGCAGTAGCCTTGCACATCAGAGTTTCCTGGGCTATTGTAATTTAAAGTGCAATAATTTTACCGGACGTTCACTTTTCGTAGGGAGGATAGACGTAGCATTACGCAAGAAGGTAAGCCCTGAGCTAGAAAAATAATTTTAATAACACATAAAAAAAAAGGGAACAACCGTGAAGTCGTTCTCCTTGTTTCTTACCTATTTTTCTTCTAATACTTTAAATTGTGCCTTAACTAATCGGAAATATTCCCCTTGATATTTCATTAATTCATCATGATTTCCCTCTTCAATAATGTTTCCGTGATCAAGAACGAAGATCTTATCTGCTTCGCGAATCGTAGAAAGCCGGTGGGCGATAATGACAGATGTTCTTCCTTGTAATAAAGTTTTTAAGGCTAATTGAATTTGAACTTCTGTCTCTGTATCAATACTTGCTGTTGCCTCATCTAAAATAATAATTTTCGGATCTGCGAGTAATGCGCGAGCAAAGGATAATAGCTGACGTTCCCCAACTGAAAGGATATTTCCTCTTTCCTCTACTTGTGTTTCATATCCGTTCGGAAGTTTCTCGATAAAATGATGCGCACCAATTGCTTTTGCAGCATTTATTGCTTCCGCATCTGTTACATCAGGACGGCCAAACTTTATATTTTCCATAATGGTCCCTGAAAAGATAAATGTATCCTGAAGCACTACACTAATTTGATTTCTCAAACTGCGTAATGTAATATCACGCAAATCATGACCATCTATTTTCACACTTCCGCCGGTCGGATCATAAAAACGGCTGATTAGGTTAGCTATCGTTGTTTTACCAGAACCAGTGTGACCAACAAGCGCTATAGTTTGACCCGCCTTCATTTCAAGATTTATACCATTTAATGCTTTTCGTCTTTCATCGTATGCAAATTCAACATTTTCAAATACAATATGTCCTTTAATATCTGATAATGATTTTGCACTACCTCTTTCATTTACGAGCGGCATTTCATCTAAGTATTCAAAAATTCGTTCCGAAGAAGCCATTGCTTGTAATAACTGGTTATATACTTGCCCCATTCTGGATATTGGCTGCCAAAACATGCCTAAGTAAAAGGCAAAGGAAACAAAAGCACCTAATCCTAGTTGGCCACCTTGAATTAAATGAACCCCATACCAAATTAAAACCGCAGATCCCACGGCGTTTGTTAAGTCTACCATCGGGCGGAACATTGCCGATCTTCTTGTGGCATTTTTCCATGCCTCATAATTCTCGTAATTTACACCATCAAAGAACGCCATGTTCTCTTTTTCTTGTGTAAAAGCTTGGGTCACACGAATTCCTTGAATGCTTTCATTTAAATGCGAATTTAGCTTTGATTGCTTTAATCGCATATATTGCCAACCCATACGAATTTTTTTTCTAAGCTTTGTCGAAATCAAGAACATAATCGGCAAAATAATGATAATGGCCAAGGTCATTTGAGGACTTAAGGTAAACAGAATGACAATAACTCCTACCAGCATTAACATATCCATTAATAAATTGATGACCCCGTTTGTAAACAAATCCTGCAAGGAGCCTGTATCATTCATAATCCGCACGAGAATGGAACCGGCAGATCGTTTGTCGAAAAAATTATGGGATAATCCTTGCACATGTGTGAATAAATCTTTTCGTATATCATAAATAACATTTTGTCCAAGCCTATTTAACCAGCGAATTCGTAATATCCCGGCAATATAAGAGAGTATAAATAGGACCGAAATAATCACAATAATGGTAGTTAAAAACGAACCATCTTTTTTATCAATTCCTTTACCGATTGCGTATACTCCTATTAGGGTAGGAATAATAAGACGGATTATGGTATTCAATAATACTGTTATAAATGATTTTAATACTAATGTTTTTAAGTATGGTTTAACATAACCCAAAAGGCGAAGCATCTGTTTCCAGTTAAATGGTTTATCAATTAGTTGTTCAGATGAATAGTGAAACCTCTCCATCACTTTTGGATTAAGTTTTTTTGTTTTTTCCACCTATTTCACCTCACCCTGTTTGTGCTTGAAGTATTGCTTGTTGGTCTTTGTATTGTATTTTGTAAATTCTTTCATACGGTCCGCCATTTGATAGTAACTCTTCATGTTTTCCTCTTTCGACAATTTTTCCATCTTCAAATACAAGAATTTCATCTGCGTGTTTTAGCGATGAGATTCTATGTGCAATGATAAAGGTAGTTCGATCCTTCATTACTTCGCGAAGTCCTTCTTGTATTTTGAACTCTGTATCCATATCTACGGCACTTGTAGCATCGTCCAAAATAAGAATACTAGGATTTAGACAAATCGCACGGGCAATGGCAATTCTTTGTTTCTGTCCTCCTGATAATCCAAGCCCACGCTCTCCAAGCATAGTGTCATATCCATCAGGCAATTCCATGATAAAATCATGTGCTTGTGCAAGCTTTGCTGCATGAATAATTTCTTCCATCGTTGCATCTGGCCGACCATAAGCAATATTTGATTTTATTGTGGAAGAGAATAAAAAGGATTCTTGCAATACAAATCCAATATTATAGCGCAGGGAATGAAGGGAATAATCTGAAACAGGACGACCATCAATGAGAACCTGACCTTCAACCGGTTCATAAAAGCGTGTCATCAGCTGTGTGATAGTTGTTTTCCCAGAACCTGTCGCTCCAATAAGACCGATTACTTTTCCCTTTTCTGCTTTAAAATTAACATCTTTTATTGCTTCATTGTCATCTCCAAAATATTTAAGCGTAACATGTTGAAATTCAACATCTCCATTCAAATGTTCTACGTTTAATGCATTTTCCTTATCATATATTTCCTCGTCGGCTTCTAAAATCTCTAATAATCGCTCCCCGGATGCTTTTGATTGGGAGAACATATTAATAGTAAAACCAAGATTAATAATTGGCTCAATGACATATCCAACTAAACTATAAAATGCAACAAGCTCTCCTGGCGAAAGCTTATCGTGAATAACTAGGTAACCTCCATAAGCTAAAATAATGATGATGCAGGCATTACCTATTAGTTCCATCAACGGAAAGAACTTAGCCCATATATTGGATGTAGTAATTTGTCTATCTTTATAATCCACATTGGACAGGTTAAATTTCGAATTTTGAAACTCTTCACGAGATAAAGATTTAACAGTATTGATACCACTAATATTTTCTTGTACATTCGTGTTCAATTTACCAAATGATTTTCTAATTCCTCGAAATGCTGGATGGATTAATTTATCAAAGCGGTAAACAACTGCTGCCAAAAACGGTAAAGAGATCATAGTCATAAATGTTAATGAAACAGAGTAGTAAAACATGACACCAAAGCAGATTGCCAGTGTGAAAATAAACCTTAATAATTCACTGAATCCAAAAGATAAAAAGAAACGAAATCCTTCAACGTCAGATGTTAGCCTTGACATTAAATCCCCTGTTTTTGCGTTATCATAATATTTAAATGGTAAGAATTGCAGCTTTTTATAAAGTTCATTCCGCATACGGTAAACGGAAGTAATTCCAAACATATCACCCGTATATTGCTGAATAAATGTAGCTACCCCTTTCACAATCATGATACCGATGAATCCTAATGCCAAATATGGTATCCAGCTGTATTTTTTTCCTACAACCCCTTCGTCAATGGTTATTTGCAGAATGATTGGATAGACAATTGTAATAGCATTAACAAACAATAGGAAAATCATTGATGTTATAAACAAATGTTTGTAAGGCATATAAAACTGTTTAAGCTTTTTAAATGTCTCCACAAAATTCCCCCCCGATGTAAATTTTTAATTGAACGTAATTATAAATATATCGGGTTTCGAAATATTTTTCCACATTTTTATCCCAATTTTTTAAATTTTTTTAGATATTGATATGTTCCGTTTTTTTAAAAACCAATTTAGTTCTTTTCACTTAGATTTTTTTATTTTCCTTGGTTCATTTCGTAAAGTTTGTTGCTTTATACTTAAAAGAAACTGTTCGGATTTAGTCGATGACTCCAAAAGAACACTTCCTATCCTTATGTCCCTTTTAAGGTAATATGACTAAAAAAAGATAACTGCATTCAGTTATCTTTAAATCTCTTTATATTCCAGCATCCATTTCATCGAGTACACGGTTTACTCGTTTTTCTAGCATCTTCATCCCGCTGCCCCCTGCTTGAAAATGGCGAAGATTTCCCTCTTTATCAAATACATAATAAGCAGGTACATATTGATTTTCAAAAACGTCAGTTAGTTTATGTTCACTGTCTACAAAAATAGGCTGTGTTATTCCATGTTCCTTTGCCACATGCTTAATTTCTTCTATATTTAAATCGTCTTCAGAGCGTGGCATATGCACAGCAAGCACATTTAATGTATCCTTATATTTAACACGAAATTGATTAACATGCGGCATTGCTTCTTTACAAAGATGGCAACTAATAGACCAAAAATGAATTAATGTGGGTTTCTCCCCAACCAGTTCAGAGCGAGTAACTTCCCCATTAAGCCAGGCAGTTGCCCCTGTTAATTCTGGCATTGGTTCACGAAGCTTCATTCACCATTCCTCCATGTTAGCATCCCTTTTTATAAGACTCTTTTTGTATATTTGATTACGAACATAATTTAAATCCTATATTAGACTTAGTTTCGAGATATCTTTTTCTAATCTTCAAGTAGGAAATTATATGCTATTCTACACATGTGCAATCAAGTTTATAATAAAGAGCCTTTATGCACCATTAAACATTTAAAGTAGCTTGTCCTGGTTTCCAATTTGCTGGGCAAAGTCCACCAGTCTGCAGCGCCTGAAGGACACGTAATGTTTCTTCTACAGAACGACCAATATTATTATGGTTCACCACTTGGTACATTAATTCACCCTCTGGGTTAATGATAAATAGTCCTCGAAGTGCAACCCCCTCCTCTTCTATAAGAACACCATAATCGCGAGATACCTTATGATTGTGATCTGCAGCGAGCGGATAATTTAAATCACCTAGACCGTTATCTTTACGATCTGTTTTGATCCATGCCAAATGAGTATGTATCGTATCAGTAGATACACCAATTACTACTGCATCCAGATCTTCAAATTCATCGTAGCTGTCTGATAATGCAGTTATTTCTGTCGGACAAACAAATGTAAAATCCATTGGATAGAAAAATAACACTGTCCATTTATCATTTTTCATATTTTCTTCTAAACTAACTTTACCAAATTCTTTATTTGGCATTACCGCTTCCATTTCAAAGCGCGGGGCTTGTTTTGCTACCATGCGTTCCGCCATAAAGCATCCCTCCATAGTTAAAGATATTGGAATTACTAGGTAAAATAATAAAATTCTTATTGCTGAAATTTCGCCAACATCACTTTTTGTACCCTTATGTTTTTCCCGTTTTTATTAAAAAATAAACAAATATATTAAATGATAGTTAAAAACCATTTATTCCATAAGTAAATGTTGTATGATAATGTGATGAATATATCCGTTCTCATTAGTAAGAGAATGGACAACAACGGAAATGAGAGAGAGGAAGAAATAGATGGATTTTATAGTACAGAATGTAATGAAATTTGATTGGATGGCACTGTTAGTAAAAGTAGGGACACTCGTACTGAAAGTCATTGTCACTTATATCATCTACATCATTATAAAGGCGATTGGTAGGAAAATTATTCATACAGCTTTTATTAACCATGCGAAAAACCCGCTTGTCTCTACCAGCCGTTCAAAAACATTGGAAAGTTTATGTGAAAATTTATTTTCCTATGTATTGTTTTTTATTTTCTTTGTAACCGTGCTTCAACTATTTGATATAGAAGTTACCGCACTATTAGCAGGTGCAGGCATTGTTGGATTAGCGATAGGTTTTGGCGCACAGGGATTAGTAAGCGATGTGGTTACTGGTTTCTTTTTATTGCTGGAGAGACAAGTAGATGTAGATGACTACGTGACAACGGGAAGCTTTTCAGGAGTCGTCGAACAAGTCGGTCTACGGACTACAAAGTTACGCTCGATGGATGGAACTCTTCATTTTATTCCAAACCGTTTAATAACAAGCTTAAGTAACCATTCTAGGGGTAATATGCAGGCATTAGTAGATATTACGGTTAGTGATAATCCTAATATCGATGATGCAATGAATATAATTCAAAAAGCATGCGACACTTTAAAACTCCATGATAAGGATATTGTAGAAGGACCCAATGTTTTAGGAGTTCAATCCTTTAGCTCATCTGATATTGTCCTCCGTGTTATTGCAAAAACAAAGAACGGAAAACAAGCGGATGTGGAAAGAAAAATAAGGAAGATCATTAAAGAAACATTAGATGAACAAGTAGCAGAAGCATAATATTTTCAAAAAGGACTAGGCATAGAAAAAATGCCCAGTCCTTTTTGCTAAGAGCCCAAACAATTTATTTCCTGCTCCTTATAATAACTAAAAGGAGTGTGTGTCATGGAGATAATAACGATTTATTTATTATTCGGGATTATGATTAGCGGATTTTTTATGATAATTGCTGATTTTCACCCATGGAAGCTTTTTGCCATTGTATGTATCGCATGGCTGCCCTTTTTCTTTATTGGAACAATGATTACTGCATTTATAGATATAAAAAGAATCTCCAATAAATTAAACAAATAAACGTACAGATCCAAGAAATGAAACCGAAAACAATCACAATCATATTTTCCGACCAGCCGTATTTTAACCCGAAATGAAAATGAATAGGCGTCATTCGGAAGATTCGTTTACGAGTCAACTTAAAATAACTTACTTGCATAATCACCGATAGTTGTTCTGCAAAATAAACAAAAAACAAAATGGGAATAATGATTTCGACTTTTTCATAAACAGCTAAAAAAGCAAGTGAACCGCCAATTGCTAAAGAACCTGTATCCCCCATAAATGCTTTTGCAGGATATATATTATAGATAAGAAAGGCAAGGACACAAGCGATCATCATCAAACAAAAAATTTGCACTTCGATACTATCCGTGATGATGTAAAAGAAAAAATACGTTGGAATACAAACAACACCTAAAAGTCCGTCCATACCATCTGTAAAATTAATAGCATTTGCTGAACCTATTACAAATAACCCAACAATGATTATATAGACGATCATTGGCAAAGAAATAACTAGATTACTTGTTATTCTGATGTTTGTATCAATGCCTAAAATAGATACTAAATAATAAAGTAATACTCCAGTAAATAAAAATTGAAAGACTAATTTCGTTTTACCAGATATCCCACCTGGATCTTGTCTGGATGCTTTCCAAAAGTCATCCCAAAAACCAACTAAACCAAATAAAAAGTAGGTAATAGCAAGAAATATCATCAATGGAGAATGGTTAAATAATAATGCAATCATTACACCTATGGAAAAAATACTCCCTGTCATTAAGGGGGTTCCCTTTTTTAATTGATGGTCTGCTGGCAGTTCTTTTCTAATTGGCTGCGTTAAGCCTAATTTTTTTAATAAAAGAATGAAAAATGGGCAAAGAATGGATACAGACGCAAAAGATAAAATTGCAGGCATAAATGAACCTACCACTATAGGTCCTCCTTTTTTCTATATATTCACACTTATCAGCATACAGTAAATAGTTGGAACTTTCTACTTTTATTTTAAACAACCTCAAATATTATGATAATATGCAATTAACGTTAAAAAAGTTCATTACAATGAAAAAAACGAAGCAATTTCGCTTCGTTTTTTTTCTTAAAATAAGCTATTAATTTCTACATTTTCGGGAAGTTTGAAAGGATTTTGCTTATTAATATGATCGTAAAACATGATACCATTCAAATGATCAATTTCATGTTGAGCAACAATAGCCGCAAAACCGCTTAATTTTAAGGAAACTTCCTTCCCTGTCATATCTATTGCCTTGACTTTTATTCGTTCATATCTCGGGACATATCCAGGGACATCTCTGTCTACGGAAAGACAACCTTCTCCATTAGTAATATAAATCATTGAAACAGAGTGGCTGATGATTTTGGGATTCATCAGCCCGTATTCATGAAGATTACCTTTTTCATCATGAAAATAAGCGGCAAACATCTTTTTATTAATACCAATCTGATTGGCGGATAAGCCAACCCCAGATCTTAATTTATATTTTGCTGCTATTTCTGGGTTCTGACTATTTTTCAAAAATTGCAGCATACATTTTAATGTATCCAAATCTTCACTTGTTGGCGGAACGGAAACATCTTCTGTCACCTGACGTAAAATCGGATCCCCTTCCCGCACAATATCCTTCATCGTTATGATATATTCCTCATTAAATTTACTCATAAATAAACAACTCATCTACCTTTACATGTAAGTTCTGGGCTATTTTGAAAGCTAGATCCAAAGTCGGATCATATTTATCATTTTCCACACAATTAATTGTTTGCCTAACGACTCCACAATTATATGCTAAAGTTTCTTGTGTTAAACCAAGCTTTCGTCTTAATTCTTTAATCTTATTTTTCATAGCCGTCACCATTAAAAAGATTTATATAAATTAAAGTACCATGTATTTTTTAAAATGTCCAATCTATTTGACATAAATTTAGAAACGCAATGTTTCCATAATAAAAGAGACTTCCAATAAATCGGAAGTCTGATTTTTGTTAGCGATACATTGTCCATTTCCCAATATCTTCAAATCCCAATCGTTTATAAATTCTTCCTGCTTCAGGATTATCGTAAAATAAACACAATGTTTTTCCTTCTTCCAAAATATCTGCTATTAATTTTTCCATTACGAGGCTTGCATACCCTTGTTTCCGATGTTCTGGAGCTGTACACACTCCAACTATCATGGCTGATATAGAATTTTCAGCAGTTGTAGAGGCCGAAGCAACCATCTCTCCTTCTGCATCTATGTAGTATGTTCTGGCCTTTCCTATTTCCATTCCTTTTATCATCATTTCTTTTGCATGTGGATTTGGAACAAATTCCTGTATCTTCGTCCGTAACTCTAGGATTCTATCAATATCCTCTAAATTAGCCTTCTTTACACTGGAGAGGTTCGCACTTTCACCTTTGAATTGTGCTTTCCTACACTCACAAAAATAGGTTACTTGCTTTCTCCCAAGGTCCCCTTCAATTGCTTCTTCAAATCTGTCTATAATCCTTTCTATACCTGAAAGTTTGAATTCTGGGTCTCTTGTCAAAATATCTACAAATCCATTTAGATCAAAATTGTCTTTTCCATACGGAATATAAGAGTGGTAATAGCGCAGCAACACTCCTCTAAGTTCCCCAGTTTCCGCAAAGTCCCCCCATATATCTTGGAAATCACAATCATATCCGAATGCTTCAATATCTCCGATAATAAATAAATTCAAAGATGGTTCATCCATTAAAAATTTCATTACTTGCTCGTGGTCTAATGTTGTCAATTTTTTAATCATTTAAACTCCTCCAAGTGAATTTATAGACTATCATAAACAATCGCTATTAAAATATCAATCTAAATATTTTGAAAGTAATTTCGTTAGATTAAACCTCTGCTCTATATGTTTTTCCTAACGGTTTTCCTAATCCAAAGTAGTGCCGGAAATTATAGATTAACGGATTCCATTTTTCTGGATCAATATGATGATCTCCTGCCACTAACTCTTTTTGCACATGGACTTTTAATACTTTCGTTTCAATTATGCCAAAAAATGGAGTATGATCTGGTATTCTTATATCTTTAACCTCTGCTTCTATTTGAATCGGGCATTCATTAATTCTGGAAGGTTTAACAATATAAGATGCTTGCTCCGTAAAATGCCCTGCACTATATTTATTCTTTTTATAGGAAAATCCAAGTTGTTGTTTTTCCTCCGGAACAGGATTCTTACCTGTAAATGGAGCCAGTGCCTCAACTTGTCTCCAAAGTGAGAAATCCGGGATGTTTAACACACATTCCTTATGTTTTTGAAGATTTTCCATTGCTTTTCCTCCTAAACCAATACCTAAAATAATACAGTCCCCCAATGCCCATGAAGACGAGATCGGCGTTATATTTGTCGTACCGTCCTCATTAAGTGTATTTAACAAGATTACTGGTGTCCCATAGTATAAAATTTTTGGTGTAATAGACATATGATTTACTCGTCTTTTTATTTGATTCATTTCAGTCATCTCCTCTTCCTTTATCGTTTTTATTGTAAAGCAGGAATATTTCCATTAACATCGAAATATGAAATACATTAAAAGGAGTTGAAAGAAAATATGAGTATAAGTCCTAATATTGCAAAGGTTGCTTCCCTTGTTAGTGAAACTTCAAGAGCTGCAATTTTAACAACATTACTGGATAACCGCTTCCATACTGCTAGCGAACTCGCTTATCAAGCTGGAATTAAGCAGCAAACAGCAAGCTTTCATTTAGCAAAATTAGCGGAATTAAATATGGTTACTATAGAAAGCCAAGGACGACATCGTTATTATCGGCTTGCAAATTCGGAGATTGCTCAGATTCTAGAGTCATTGCTGGCACTTTCACCCCCCGTAGAAATTAAATCCTTGAGACAATCTACCGAAATGAAAGCCTTAAAAAGTGCTAGAACTTGTTATGATCATCTTGCGGGAAAATTAGGAGTTAACCTTACTAAAAGTTTGCTGAATATGGGATATATCAAAGAAGATTACAAAGAGTTTATAGTTACCGAAAATGGCAAGCAATTTTTTTCTGAATTTCAAATTGATATCGAACAATTAAAACGAAAAAAGCGAAAGTTTTCTTTGAAATGCATTGATTGGAGTGAGCGTCACTATCACTTAGGCGGAGCACTTGGAAATGCAATCTTGGAAAGGATGCTTGAATTAAATTGGATCAAGCGACATCCAACATCACGGGCAATCATTATAACTGAAATTGGCAGTAGGGAATTAGAAGTTGTTTTTCCTTCTATTAATTTTGAAAAGTAACACATAATGAATTAGTCGACTCCAAGGGTCATAAATTCTAGGAAATGACCTTGACCTTGTATTACGACTTTTGCGGAAATAGGTCAAAGTTATTGTTATAAAATCACAGAGAAATGAAATTGCTGCTTTAATGCTATATATAGGAAAAGAAATCCACGAATTTAATAAATTGTCCCCGTTTTGTCACAAATAAGGAACTGAAGTCCACCATCCAACCTCTAAAACTTGGGAAAACCGAGGGAAGTGTGGGAACTGATGAAATCCTGAGTGCGTGTGGAAAAATGGGGGATATCTGAAGAAATATCCGAGGAAAGTGTGGAATTATGTGAGGAAACCGCGGTAAAAATAGCGGGAACTGATGAAATCCTGAGTGTGTGTGAAATAATAGGGGATATCTGAGGAAATACCCGAGGAAAGTGTGGAATTATGTGAGGAAACGTGGAAAAAATAGCGGGAACTGATGAAATCCTGAGTGTGTGTCAAATAGTAGGGGAAATCTAAGGAAATACCCGAGGAAAGTACGGAAAAAGGTTAGGGATCCGCGGTAAAAATAGCGGGAACTGATGAAAACCTGGGTATGTGTGAAATAATAGGGGAAATCTGAGGAAATACCCGAGAAAAGTGTGGAAAAAAGTGAGGAAACCGCAGAAAAAATAGTGGCAATTGATGAAAACCTGAGTGAGAGTAGAAAATGGAGCAAACATGAAAAAGGCACATCCTCCAAAAAGGTTGTGCCTCTTCCCTTTTTATATTTGTGAAATGTATTCCGATACTACATTGATGGCAAATTCAATTGCTTTTTCATCAGGATTTAACATGGAGTGATGCAATCCGTAAGGGGAAGCAACCCCTAGCCAGAACATAAATCCCGGAATTTCTTTAAGCATATAACCAAAATCTTCGCCAGTCATTGCTTCCTTGCAAATAAATACATTTACGCCTTCTTTTTTCTCTAGATATTGTATAAAGTCCCTTGTTGGCTCTGCATGATTATATACTTGATGATACATCGCCCCATAGTCAATCACTGCTTCACACTCAAAGCTTGTACTGATTCCTTTTATAATAGTCTCAATTCGCTGCTTGACCTTCTGCATTGCTTCCGGTGACAATGTTCTGATTGTTCCTTCGAGCCTTGCTGTTTCTGCGATAATATTTTGTACGGTGCCACCAGTTATTTTTCCGACTGTAATAACCGCACTATCTAATGGATCGATGTTCCTCGATATAATGGATTGCAGTTGGGTAACCAAGTAAGAAGCTGCTACAACCATATCTCGTGTTTGGTGAGGATATGCTGCATGTCCACCTTTTCCTTTTAAATCGATAAATAATTCAGAGGTATTGGCAAATAACAATCCTTCTCTGATAGCAATTGTTCCGACCGGATATTCAGGAGCAATATGTAGGGCGAAAATTAGCTCAGGTTTCCATTCTTTCATAATGTCGCTTTTTAGCATCGGTTCAGCCCCACCTGGTCCCTCTTCAGCCGGCTGAAATATGAATAATATATCCTCTTGTACAGGATGATGGACAATATGTGTTAACACACCTAATGCTATACTCATATGAAAATCATGACCGCAAGCATGCATTCGACCTTCATGCTGGGATTTAAATGGCAGGCCTGTTTGTTCCTCAATTGGCAGGCCATCAATATCAGTACGATAACCAATCATTCTTTTCGGTGATGTACCATGAACTTTTACAAATAATCCTGTCTTCCATTTTTTTATTTCGAAGCGTTCTTGTGGCAGTGTTTCTAAGTAGCGTAATAAATATGCTTGTGTTTTAAATTCCTGATAACCCAATTCAGGTATTTGATGTAACTCGCGCCGAATTTGTACAAATGGATGTATGTTCTCCATTTTCATTAACTCCTTTTTGAAAAAGCCTGGCTGCAATGTGCCAGGCTTGGAAAAATTTACAGCTTTCTTAACTCTTGTTTAATTTCAATTTTGGACTTTGTTTTCTCATCAATTTCTTTAATTATTTTAGCAGGAACACCAGCAACCACTGTATTTGGCGGAACATCATTAACTACAATAGCACCCGCTGCAACAACAGAACCTTTCCCTACCGTTACACCTTCTAAGATTACAGCATTTGCGCCAACTAGTACATCATCTTCTATGATAACCGGTTTAGCAGAAGGTGGCTCAATCACACCTGCTAAGACAGCACCTGCACCAATATGACAGTTTTTCCCTACAGTAGCTCGTCCACCTAGTACTGCATTTAAATCAATCATCGTTCCTTCACCAATCACGGCACCAATATTGATGACTGCCCCCATCATGATAACTGCATTATTGCCGATTTCTACTTGATCGCGAATAACTGCGCCTGGTTCAATGCGAGCGTTAATTCCTTTAAGATCTAATAATGGTATCGCAGAATTACGGCGATCATTTTCAATCACATAATCTTCAATTTGTTCTTTATATGTATTAAGTACCTCAGATATCTCAGACCATTCTCCAAAAACGACACCTGTATTCCCATTGATGAAAGTTTGAACACTGTCACCAAAAGCTATTCCTTCTAAATTTCCTTTTACATATACCTTAACAGGCGTTGATTTTTTACTGTTTGAAATAAAAGATATAATTTCGTTCGCATCCATCATTTTCATTGTTGTATTCCCCTTTCAAAATTTCCATTTGTATAAATTCTATTTCTCACATTACTTTAACAGACTAAATCATACTGTACAAGTATATTCCACTAGATTGTGTGTGGTTGGGTTTTTAAAAAATCATTCACCACACCGATAAATGCCTGTACTTGTTTTAACTCAAATGCTGACTCGTATCCAAGCAGCCATGTATCACGTTTTAATCTCTGATCACGTCCGCCAATTAAAGGTATTTTCTTCATATTTTTTGCGGATTCATTTAACGTAATAGAAGGTAAAATGGCATAACCAATTCCATTAAAAGTCATCTGTTTGCATGTTTCAATTTGATCAACCACAATGGTATTCTTTGGAGTAGTCTGGAATTCACGGTGCCACCAATCTTGAATTTCTTGATAGTAATTGGAATCACTTTTAAATTGAATAAATGGACGATCCGTTTTTAACACGTCTTCAATTTTATCAATTTCCTTATCAACTAGGTATAATGTGTCCTCAAACAAATGAATTTTTGGTCCTTTCCAATCTGTTGAACCACGCAAAATTCCTATATGTACTTCATCTTCATATAATGATTTTAGGATTTCACTGCTCCAACCCGTTATTAAAGAAATCTTGGCCAACGGATACTGATCAACAAAGCTCTTTAATACCTGGGGAAGCCAATTTTGACCAACAATAGATGCACAGGCAATTTTCAATGTTCCATGAATCTTTGAATCCAAGGACTGCAATTCCTCTCGAACCTTTTCTTCCTTTTCCAATACTTCATTAGCAAAACGAATGACTAATTCACCAGATGGAGTTAAGGTCAGTCCCTTTTGTGTACGAATAAAGAGCTTTGTCCCCCATTGCTTCTCAATATTTTGTAATCGCTGGGAAAGAGCCGGCTGGGAAACAAATAATCGTTCAGCTGCCTTTCTCATATTCATCTCTTGTGCCAGTACTGTTAATAATTGAAATTCAGTCGTTGACATTTTTCAACCTCTATAAGTTTTTCTTATATTATATCTTATTAGTACTAAAATTACATTATAAAGCAAAAAAGCCCCTAAATGGAGCTTTAAAAATGATTCAGTTTGTGTATATGGTGGTTCAGTTCTTTCAACAAAGCTCTTCTAGTAAAAATACCTGCAAAATAACCTTCATCATCCTCGACACATAGAAATGGATGGTCAATTAGTAATCCAAGTGCTTTTTCAAATTGATCGTCTAATTTTACGCGAGGAATTCTTTTCGTCATTACATTTTCAACTTTATAATCACTTAATTTTTCAAATTCGATTCTTTCCAATCCAAGAATAGATTCTGTAATCAGAGACGAGCTGATTAAGCCGTGCAATTTAAATTTCGCATCTAAAACTGGAATAGCAGAATAGCCACTCTTTGTTAATACTAATAATGCATGCTCCAGACTATTGCCGACTTGCACATGCGCAACCTTCTCCGATGGGATCATAAAATCACTAATCTTTGGTTCTAAAAATTCATGGCTTTGCAAGGAAATCATTATAAAACTCCCTCATTTATATTTATATTCCCCTACATATTCTATCATATATCATGGAAATAAGAACTAGATTTTCGGCTATAGATCATGTTTATTTCGTCTGTATTTTCTTTTTAATTAAGTCTTTTACATCCGCTATTTCTTTTCTAATGTTCATTAATTCTGCAACCATTAGCAGCATAATAAGTGTTTGAATTCCCAGGATGATGTATAATATCATTTACTTTCTCCTCCACCCTTTGTTATATTGTCCCATCACTCATTATAACCTTTTTGAAACAAAAAAAAGAGCCATATTAGGCTCTAGGATGGATTTCTTTCTTCTTGTACTAAATCAAAGATTTCAATGGATGTGATATCAATATCATCAAATTGGTACTTATTCGTTTTTTTATCATCACCATATACTTCCAATTCAAATGTTTCCGTTGCTGGAAAGTATTTTACTTGGCAAAGTGTTTTTCCATTTACTTCAAAACGACGTTGCTGAATATCACCCGCTTCATTACCTTCCTGCATTGCTTTTAATCTTTGTATAATACCTAACAACTGAGACATATATAAACTCCTTTCAACAATCAAGCATAATCTGCTCGCTCTTGCAATTTACCAATTTAGAGGTACTCACATTTACTTTTCTAATTTTATCATTCCCGAATGTTCATTTCTAACCATCAAAAATCGATATATATTTACGATTAGCCTAAGCAATTTTTGCAAGCAATAAAAACATTATAAGAGAATATAGATAAGGATTGCAATGAAAAAACTCAAAATAAAAACCTCACAGGTAAATGAGGTTACACTCCAAGCTTCATAATAAACATCTAAAATGGTTGAATATTGGTTGGTAAAATGAAGGACGCATAGGGGTTAGAGATAGTATCTATATTATCCTTTACACTTTTTTCTTTATAAAATAAATTTTGATGTCTCTCTGTTTCATTAGATGGATGTATGATATTTTCCGGAACAGAGTAATGAATCTCATAAATTCTCCAACAGCCGCCAGCTTTTTTTAAACGTACACCCTGAAAATCACTTTTAAACACAACTGGGCCTTCATCTTATTTGCTCATATTTTCATAAATGTATAATCTATTACCTAATTTCTTCACTTTGGCAGTCTCATTATAAGAAAAGAAAGGAATGTAATATAACGGAAAATCCTTTGATTTCGTATAAAGGTCGTGCTTTTTCGCTAAGTGCAACTTGTGTAACAAAAGCTTCCTTTACAAATCGCTTGTAATCTACATGTTTTCCTTTCGCCATAGCATTGCAATTAAAACTAAATAAAATACACTCATAACAGAGATAATGATTGATTTTTGCAACATTCCTTTCTCCTTTCCGATGCTTGACTCTCTTTTCTCATTGTAACAATAGGAACATGTTGATATGCATAAAATGATTCGCAAAATTTCTTTAGAAACAGACATGCCGTCGGAATTATTGATAATTCTTTCTCCTGCCATTTATATAGGATATTATCGAGATCACTACAAATTGTAGGTTTCTATCTTGCAGCTATTTTTGTTCGACAAACACACGAAAAAATCCTCGCCAATAAATTAGCAAGGATTTTTCATTTAATTATGAAGCAAGTACTTCGGCACATTAATTCTTATTGTTACTAACGGGTTGACCAGTTGGCTAATTTGAATATCACACAATGCACTAAGTAAGCGGTATGCATCATTAAATGTCAAGGATTGCTTTTTTTGAATGGCTTCTACAGCAGCAACCATACCTTTTTCTGAAGCCTTCTCTACGGTTTTTTCTGATGCAATAAACATAAAAGATTCCTTTGTTTCAACAATCGGTAAAGATAGCGGCTGTTTTTCTTTTCTTGTTACTTTTAGGGTAACTTTGCCGCCAATTTCGATACCAGAACCATCTAACTCGCCATCCCCCATTGCTGCATGTAAATCACCTAATGCTAAATAAGCACCATCATGATAAACAGGTAGGTACAACTTATTTCCGGAAGTGATATATTTTGTATCCATGTTCCCTCCATGGTCCCCAGGTGATTCACATAATACCTCCCCATTTAACGGAGCAACCCCAATAACTCCAATCATTGGCTGAACTTGGAATTGAAGATGTTGCGAGAAGTAAGCGGTATTTTCTACAATTGGAATAATCTTTGTATCTTCTACCTTTACTTTATCACCTAAAGTACCCATTCCTGGGTAAAGAACCATTACACCTTGGGAATCTAATTCTATATTTTTCACTTCAATACAAAGGATATCCCCTTTTTTTACATCATTGATATATATGGGACCAGTTGCTGGATTAATATAATCAATGCTCACACTTGTTCTCAATTGGTTTTCATTGGTGAAAGCTCCTCCATAACAATCATGCGTTTCGACCTGAAATGTTTCCCCTAAATCAACAAAGAATTTTGGTTTATTCTTTGCGGAAAAACTTGTAATATAATGCTCTTTTCCAAAAAGCTTCAATATGTACGGCCCCCAATCATTAAAAAGGATACTGATTCAACCATTGACCTCCATCCATTGTTATGCATTCTCCATTTATATAAGAGGATTTTTCTGAAAATAAAAATGCTGCTAAGTTTGCAATTTCCTCCGGGTTCCCTAATCTGCCCAATGGAATGCTATTTATGGTCCTCTTTGCCGCTTCCTCCGATTCCCATAACTTTTCTGCTCCACCTGTTTTATCGATTGGGCCAGGCGCAATCGCATTTACACGAATTCCATATTTTCTTCCCCATTCCACCGCTAAGGTTCTTGTTAAAGCAAGTACACCAGCTTTAGCAGATGCGGAGTGAATGACTCCCGGTCCTGCATTCCATGCATATGTTGCAACCATATTAATGATACTTCCCTTGATGCCTTTATCAATCCAATAGTTACCGACTGCATGGGAACAATAAAATGTTCCATTTAACACAATGTCTATCACGGAATTCCAGCCGTTAATGGACAGTTTTTCTGCAGGACAAATAAAATTCCCGGCAGCATTGTTGACAAGGAAATGAATATTTCCAAAACGGTTATGCGTATCCTCAACCATACGTTGTACATCATCTGGTTTTCTTACATCCATTTGAACAGTAAGAATATTTGAATGTATTTTCTCTAACTCTTCTTTCACCGTTTGCAGTCTTCCAGCATCTCTGCCAGTAATTACAACCTTTGCACCATCCTCTGCAAACCTCTTAGCCATATATTTCCCCATTCCACTTGAACCACCTGTGATAATCACTACTTGATCCTTCATTCATTTCCTCCCCCTTCACTAATGAATGATTAGTCATTCATTTTTTTGATTGTTTATCTCCCTTCATTTTAACATGAAACCGGAAGTTTAAAAATATTCAAATTCTTTAGATGCAAAAAAAGGGCTTCATAACCCTTTTTTGATCTCTACTTATCTCTATTTTTATTAAGCAATGAATCATTTAATCTAGAAATCGATTTAATAATTGCCTTCTTTTGATTATATCCTTTAACAGATACCGTAATATCATTGTATTCAGTAAAAACCTGACCCCATGATTCGCCAGATGAAAAACCGTATGAATAGATTTTTATCATTCCGGACCTTGTCGGTAAAAAGAAAACGTCCATATGCTCATGTTTCTGCATGAAAATAACCCCTTTCCTATCTATTCACGATATTTCTAAAACTTTTCTATCTTATAAATTATTATTCATTTAACATCGCAATATAAATAGAATATACATTTAAATATTTAAGATTTCAATAGATAAGGCGTGAAGGAGAGAAGCATATCGCGATTCAAATGGAAAACTTATCAAATATTTTATGTGGCTTCATGAAAAAAAATGAGTAATCCCATATCCCGAAGACGGTTCTTGTTAAATACAATTAGGTATTTCTTGGCATTAATTGGCTTTAGTTATGGCGGATATTTTTACAGCCGTTATCTCGAACCCCATCGTCTAGAAATAAATCAAGTTACAATACAGCATAAGAACATTCCGAAAAGCTTTCATGGCTGTAAAATCGTTCAATTTAGTGATACACATCTTGGTTTTCAGTATAATTTGGAACAATTAAAAAAACATATAGCAACTATAAATAATTTGCAACCGGATATTATTTTTTTCACAGGCGATTTAATGGACAAACCAAATCAGTATCCCTTCAAAAAAGAACTTTGCAATACATTACAACAATTAAAAGCACCCTATGGAAAGTTTGCGGTTTATGGAAATCACGACCATGGTGGTTATGGTACAGAAATATATTTGCAAATGATGAAAGATGCAAACTTTTACGTCTTAAGAAATCAAACAGCTTCGGTTGAATTAGAGGACGGCAATAAAATTTATATTGCAGGAATTGATGATGCTATGTTAGGAAAACCTGATATTCCAAGAACACTCAAGGGGATACCCACAAATGCTTTTTCTATTCTCCTATCCCATGCACCGGATATGGCAGATGCAGCATCTGCTATTGGTGCAGACATTCAATTAAGCGGACATAGCCATGGCGGACAAGTAAAATTACCGTTTTATGGGCCATTGGTTACTCCTCCATATGGAAGAAGATATATTGAAGGACAATATCTTATAAATAAAAATGCACCCCTTTTTTTATATGTTAATCGTGGTCTAGGAACAACTCGATTACCTTTTCGTTTTTTATCCGTACCCGAAATAACAGTCTTCTTTTTGCAATCAGAACAGAGACAAAAATAACCGCTTCCATTTTTTAGAAGCGGTTATACTATGATTAGGAATGAAATCTATATTATACACATAGTACATTTTTTTCTATTTCATCCGCACTTACCGGACGGCTGAAATAAAAGCCTTGCGCTTTAAGACATTGGGCAGAGATGAGGAATTGTACCTGATCGCTTTCCTCTACACCCTCTGCAATTACCTCCATTCCTAGATTATGGGCAAGATTGATAATTGTTTTGGTAATGGCAGCATCTTTCTCATTTACTTGTATTTCTTTTACAAATGACTGATCTATCTTAATAATATCTATCGGAAATTTTTTCAAATAATTTAATGAAGAATAACCAGTACCAAAATCATCAACAGAAATTACTAGTCCAATATCTTTCAAACGTTTCAACATAGTTAGAGCATTCTTCGTATCTTCCATTGCCCCTTCGGTGACTTCTATTTCAATGGAGGATGGCGGTAAATTATAAAATAACAATGCCTTCTTAATAGCAGATGGCAAGTTTGGATCCAGCAATTGTTTTGGTGAGATATTAATGGCAACACGAATATCTTCAAAACCCTTCTTTCTCCAAATCGACAGTTGTTCGCAAACTGTGTTAATAACCCATTCACCAATCGAGATTATTAAACCTGTTTCCTCTGCTAATGGTATAAATTGCGCAGGAGAGACGAAACCAAATATACGGTTATTCCAACGAATCAAAGCTTCAAAACTCTTAATATTGCCGTCAAGTAAATTGACTTGCGGCTGATAGTGCATAATAAATTCGTTTTTCTCAATTGCTTTTCGTAAATGTGATTCCATTAATATGTAGTTTGGAAATGCTTCACTCATTTCGGTGCGATAAAAACGATAATGTCCCTTCCCTTTTTCTTTCACCTGTATGAGTGCACTGTCAGCATTTTTAATCAAACTTTCAGCGTCGATCCCGTCTTCGGGAAAAAGACTAATTCCAATGGATGGTGTCAAGTAGTAGTCTTGATCATAGATATTAAATGGTTCATGAAACAATGCAAGGATATTCCCTGCAACACGATCCGCTTCCTTCTTCTTTGTTCGCGGCATAATAATGACAAATTCGTCTCCACCTAAACGATATACACGATAATACGGAACATTTAAGGTTAATAATCGGTCGGAAGTTTGCTTTAACAATTCATCCCCTGCTTGGTGTCCTAAAGTATCATTAAAATATTTGAAGCGATCTAAGTCGATATAAAAAATAGCAAATTCCTGTTCTTTAATCATTGATTTCGTAATTTCCGCTTGTAGATGCTCCAATAAAGCAGGACGGTTCCACAATCCAGTTAAATGATCGTGCATCGCCATATAATTCATCTTTTCGTTTGTTCGCCATTGCTCTGTAGTATCACGAATGATGACATATATTCCTTGAATTTCACCATTTATTTCAATAGGAACCGTTTTTAGCTGCGCATATAACTTAACCCCATATTTATTAATAAATGTGCAGTCATTCGTTTCCTGGGGCTCTCCAGATAGCGTGTTAGACATTACTCTGAATATTTCCCGAACACCGCTCTTATCTATTAATTCGTAAATAGATCGATTAATAAGTTCTTCTTCTGTATAACCGATCATCTTCATACTTGCAGGATTTGCACTTACTATTCTACCGTTTTTATTAACAGAAAAAATGGTGTCCATATTATGATCCACTAAGGATTGATATTTTTGTCTTGTTTCAATTAAATCTGTAACATCACGCGTAATGCCAACAATATAGGAAATAGCATTTTGATCATTTATTCCAGTAAGACGGGATTCAAACATTCTGTTTTCATTTTCATTAACTTGAATATAATCGGTAAAAATGACCGTTTCATTTGTTTCTAAAACTTGTTGATAATATATATTTAAATGAGCGGCAGTTTCTTCCGGCAATACTTCTTCCATAAGACAGCCAATATGCTCTTCCTTAAGATTTGCATGATCCAGTCCTTTTTGATTTACAAATACATATCGAAACTTTGGACCAGGTTCTACTTTCATGATAAAAACCATATCTGAAATTTGATGCAAGAAAATATCACGAAGCATTTTTTCTTCATGTGTACTTTCAGGATGTACCAATTCTTTCTTTGTATGTATCCTATTTGTCTGCTTCATATAACCATCCCTTTTTATCCCCAGGTCCTCTTCTATTCAAAAAAATTGTCACTATTTATCTATTTATGTCTATTTTACTAATTATCAGTATAAACGAATAGAACGAAAGATAAAATAATTAATTTTAACTAATTACATCTTGATATCAATGCCTTTTGTTTAAAAAATATAATACCCACAAAAAATGTCAGACTCATCCATTTTATAAGAGTCTGACACTAAAATAAAGGATATATATTATTTTCTATTTATTCGATATAAATGGCCACCAATTTACTTTTCCTATTGCTTTTACCATTACGGGAACAAATAGAGGAAGCACTATGAAGGCATAAAATAATAGCCCAGTTAAAACTAGAGTAGCAATTTGCAATAATGACATTACACCTGATGGAAGCATTGCTGCAAATGTTCCTGCAAGTATAATCGCAGCCGAGATAATAACAGTCCCCATATTTTTCATCGCTATTAAAATACCTTCTCTTACTTGTAAATTTCGATATTCTGTGAACCGATCCATTAAAAAGATAGAGTAATCAATTCCCAATGCCATTAATATAACAAATCCGAAAAATGGAACCGCCCAGCTAATTCCGGAGTATCCAAGAATATGAACAAATACCAACTCTGTCATTGCAATAGAAGAATAATAGGTTAGTAATAAAGATAATATTAAGTAAATCGGCATGATAAGAGACCTCAAAAGAATGATTAGGATAATCCCTATTCCTGCAAGCATGAACATAACTGTTCTACTGTAATCTGCATTAGACATATTATTCAAATCGCGATTCATACTTGTAACACCTGATATCCCTATATGGACATTTTCTAGTTTCGTTCCTTTTAATGAAGTTTTTAACGCTTGATTTATATGCTTAATCGTCCGCATTGCTTCATTTGAATAAGGATTTTGATTCAAGATTAAATCAAAACTTGTCATTTTCCCATCTTTCGAAATATAAGTATTTAATGCCGTTTGATAATCAGTATTGGTTAATAATTCATCTGGAATATATACACCTGATTGATTAGTATCAACTGCCATCTTACTTAAATAGTTACTAGCATCATTTAATCCTGACTCAATTTTCCCTAATCCGTCTGTACTTTGTTGAAGTCCATTTGTCAGCTCTGACAGTTGCCCGTCAATAGACCCAAACCCTTTTTGCAGCTGTGATTGGCCATCTGCAATTTTTTCTAATCCATTTGAAACATCTGGAAGCTTTTGAATAACCTGGGCTTGAGCATCAGCTGCCTTAGTTATACCTGATTCCAATTGGTCTAATCCAGCTATTATTGGATCAAATCCCTTTGCAAATTTGGATATTCCGGATAAAACATCACTTAAGCCTTTATTAGCTTGCTGAAAACCATCATTAATGGTTGACAGATTTTTATTTAATTGAATCATTGCTCCACTGCTTCCCTCAAGGCTCTGAATAGCTCCTTGTACCGTATGCTTAATGGTTTGATAGTCCAGATCCTCTTTCAGTTCACTATATTTGGATTCTAGCTGGACAAAATGGTTGTTTAAATTAACTAGACTATTTTGGATGGAGGTTATTCCATTAGATAATTGGTTATAATTAGTCTGCAATTGCTGAATTCCTCGATGCATCTTTTGATAGTTTATCAGCAGCTGATTTACTCCAGCTTTTAATGTGTAGGTTTGTTGGCGGGCCTTGATAATTCCATTCTTTAAATTATAAGCTCCATTTGATCCACTACGAATCCCATTTTCTATTTGCTCAAGCGCCGTTTGTAAATCTGTGATACCTGACTGTAATGATTTTGTTCCCGACTGAAGATTACCAATACCTGCTGTTACGCTTTTGAGTTTTGGTTCATTTTTGCTTAAAGACTTAGCAGCGGTATCCAAGCCGGATTTTATATCTCCGATGCCCTTCGTTCCTTTCCCAATTCCTTCACTGATAGTACCAGCTTGATTTCTTACATATAATTCTTTCATCACATCTCCAACAGGACGTGTAGCACTGCGCACCTTTTCGATATGATCTACCTTGGATAAATCACGGCTGATATTTTCTATTAATCCCAAATATTCCTTAGATTTCATCGATTCATCATTTTCCAGGAACACGGTAACCGGCATTATTTCCCCAGATCCAAAACTGTCCGAAACAATATTGAATGCCTGAACTGATTCATAGTCATTCCCAAGTTCATCCAAGGAATTAAAAGAAAGTTTTCCATTATAGCTTATTAATAATGGAATTGTAATAATAGCAACAATCCCAAGTGCGATGAAAGGACGTGTAATGGCCAAGTTCCCTGCCCATCCCCACAGCCTACTTTCAGAATGAGAAATATTTCCTTTAAGTGGCCAAAAAATGACCTTTCGAAGCGTTGCCATAAAAAAAGGAACAATGGATAGCAGAGCCAAAAGAAGAAATATTACTCCTACAGCAACTGCAGATGCAGATTGATATAGCTTAAAGCTCGCAAAACCTATGGATGCAAAGCCAATCATAACTGCAATTCCACTAAACAAAACTGTTTTCCCTGCAGTTCTGTAAGTGGTTATAATCGCTGGAACCACTTCGTTTCCCTTTGATAATTCTTCCTTAAAACGACTTAGTAATAAGATGCAGTAATCTGTTCCTATTCCAAATAAAACGGCGACTAAAAAAATCTGTGTGAAATTCGATAATGGAAAATTTACTTTTTCTACCAAAAACGCAACAACCGATTGACTTACTAAATAAGTTAATCCAACCGTTATTAGAGGAATGATTGGAGCTACTATGGATCTAAACACAAGAATAAGAACAATTAGGATAAAGGCTACAGTAATTAATTCCGTCTTCTTAAGTCCTTTTTGCGAACTAATCACAACATCTTCATTAATTAGCCCATTTCCTGTCATCAACGTCTCAACATTAGGAGTAGAGATAGCCTTCTCCAGTTTATCTCTGATGCTGCTAATATCCCTATTTCCTAAATTCACATCGAGTATGGCTAGTATGGTTTTACCATCTTTTGATACTAATTGATTCTTTAACTCTTGTTGGTCAAAATGAGTTGTAACTCCATTTACATTAAATTCTTGTTTTTTATCTTGTATTTTCTGAATGGTTGTATGAATACTTCGGATTTGACTAGAGTTCAATTTTACATTATCGTGAAATACAATAATAAAGGATTCTGATCCACCTTTTTCACTTGTGTGTTGTTTTTTTATTTCAGAAGCTAATTCAGATGGATAACCATCTGGTACAGTAATCTGGCCTTTTTCTCTAACAAGTTTCTCCATATTTGGAGATTGCCAGACGAGAACAGCTGCCATCACCACCCAAAAAACTAACAATAGCCATCTAAACCGAACAACATACTTCATTCATTACTCTACCTCCTTTGATTTCTGAATGATATTGGTTATCTTTTCATAAAGATTGATAAATAGTTCCAAGTCTTCAGTATCAAGCTCTTCTAAGTATTGCTCGACAAACTTTTCTATTTTTAATTCTACTTTTTCACAAATCTTTTTACCTTCTTCTGTAACGGTTATGTATACATTTCTGCGATCGGATTGATCTCTTTCTCTTGAAATAAAGCCCTTACTTTCTAATTTATCTACCTTAGCAGTAATAGCGCTTTTATGAACACATAATTGTTCTGTTAATTCTGCCGCTCGAAGCGGCCCTTGATGATAAATAATTCTAAGCATGGAATACTGTTCAATAGAAAGATCCTCCAACACCATATCAGATATTAGAGAAGATATTCTTTTTGTAGCAAATAAATATACATCTTCATATCTTTTTATTAAAGTTTTTATTTTATCCCTTTCCAAATATAGTTCACCCCCTAAACTGTTAACACCCATAACTATAAATTGGTCATAATTGTCCTGTCAATAAATTGATGATATTTTCACAAAACATTTATTACTTTGGAGAGAGCCTTTCCAATCCCTCGAAATAGTAGTATAATAAAATTAATCAATTTCAAAATTATTTCACAATGGAAAGGAGTTCGTTTTTTTGAATTCACACTCTTCCGCTCCATTACCACCTTCTATATTAAACCTCTCACATGCTATTTTCACTGTAAATCGGCATGCAAAGACAGCCATAAATCCAAAGTTTTTATATAAATTAAAAAGAGAAGCAATTGAGAAAATGGTTCAAGAAGGAAAAGCAAAAAAAGTAGGTCTTCATTTTTCTGATAATCCAAAATATAGTCAGCAGCAATCAGATGTTCTTGTACAATGCGGTGATTATTCGTTTCATATTCCCCCGACAAAAGAAGACTTTAAAACACTTCCTCATCTCGGAAAGTTAGATCGCTATACACGGAATCCAAAATGCCAAATGCCTTTAAATCAGGCTAAGCAATTATTACAGACATATACCGGCTTAAGGG
>Ga0224736_1018_pt1 | contig 67077 bp, 66 predicted proteins | sample IA12soil_MG_GH6A_FD_161628 | JGI IMG/M metagenome (GOLD analysis project Ga0224736, IMG submission 161628) | Enriched cells from agricultural soil in Iowa, United States - IA12soil_MG_GH6A(-) | ecosystem: Environmental > Terrestrial > Soil > Agricultural land | place: USA: Iowa | collected 2017-05-08
CGACTGGTATTCCTTTGCGAATCCCTTCTTTCCGAAGCTTAGTACGGATGACTTTTGCAATCGGATCAGTATGTGTTTTTGAAATATCGTCAATACGCAAGCGTGTCGGATCCGTTTTATTCGCAGCTCCCATGCTTGAGATAATTTGAATATTTCTCTTCAAACATTCCTTCATTAAGTGGATTTTATAAATAATCGTGTCGGAAGCATCCACAACAAAATCCAAATTGTGGCTAAAAAATTCTTCGTATGTTTCTTCTGTATAGAACATTTTTAACGCGATAACTTCACATTCGGGATTTATATCCTTTATTCTTTCTTTCATTAAATCTGCTTTTGGTTTCCCAATAGTGGAAAGAAGTGCCGGAAGTTGTCGGTTTATATTGGTAATATCTACATCATCTTTGTCAACTAAAATTAGTTTACCTACTCCACTTCTTGCAAGTGCCTCTGTAGCAAAGGAACCCACACCGCCAATTCCAAGAATTGCAACAGTACTATTCTTTAATTTTTCAAGACCCTCCACGCCTATAGCAAGTTCATTTCACAAATTATTCTTACTATCTCCGGCTATATTGTTTACGAATATGTCCTGAGTCAGGGGCTGAAAATAGAACCTTTCCCTTATTTAACATTTGTAACATTTTTTCTCCTTCTATTATTAACTGGCTTGTATTTTTCGTGCTGGATCTTATTTTATTGGTGTATTTTTCACTCACTTGGAAAATATCCAGGTATCAAGAAAATAAGATGGTTATTCATCCTAATTTTGTGGTTCATCTTTAACGCCATTGAAACTGCTATCGCGCAAATAGATTCTTTAAGAGATGTAGTAACGAAATGGAAACTCTCGTTGGATATATATCCAAGATTTCATTATGAGGTAACTTCTCATAAATGGAATTTGCATTTTGATATGCAACCAGTATCTATCATTCCAATCTTTATATACGCCATAATCGCAGTTACTCTTTATTTTATTTCCAGCTGGTTATTGGACAAAAAAGTTGAGGTGTAAGAAATGACAGAAGAATTTCAAACATCCAAACCGATTTATATGCAAATTGCCGAACGTATTTTTCAACAAATTGTCAGAGGCGAAATGGCATCCGGGGAAAAGCTAGCATCGGTAAGGGAAATGGCTATACAAACCGGAGTAAATCCAAACACAATCCAAAGGACATATAGTGAGATGGAGAGGATGGGTATAGTGGAAACCAGACGGGGGCAAGGGACTTTTGTGACAGAAAATAAGGAAATATTAGCTGAATTAAAAATTCGATTGCAAACAGATATAATTGAATCATTTGTCAAAAACATGAAAGATATTGGTTTTTCCAAAGATGAAATAGTGCGAGGGTTACAGGATTATTTAAGCGGATGTGATAATCATGATTGAGTTAAGAAATGTATCCAAAAAATATGGAAAGGATTTTACCTTGAAGGATGTATCCATTTCCTTTCATCCTGGGAAGATTTATGGGTTGCTTGGTCCTAATGGTAGTGGGAAATCAACCACCCTTAAAATGATTTGTGGGTTAGTCTATCCAAATAAAGGAGAAATATATGTAGATGGAGAGAATGTAAATCGAGGAATTTCAAGAAAAGTTGCTTACTTGACAGAACTTGATATGTTCTATGAACCGTTTACCGTTGAGCATATGATTGAATTCTATGCCACTCAATTTCCTGATTTCGATATAAGAAAGGCAAATATCCTTGTAAAAGATTTAAAACTGGATCTTACAAAAAAGGTAAAACAATTATCAAAAGGAAATCGTGGCCGTTTGAAACTTGTTCTTGCCCTATCAAGGAAAGCTCCAATCTTGCTTTTAGATGAACCATTTTCGGGATTGGATCCGATGGTAAGGGATTCAATGGTGAAAAGTTTATTAAGCTATATTGATTTTGAAAAACAAACCGTCATTATTGCAACCCATGAAATTGATGAAATTGAACCATTATTAGATGAAGTGCTTGCCATATATAATGGGAACCTAATTGATATACAAAACGTAGAAACATTAAGGGAGGAATATGGGCTTTCTGTATTGCGATGGTTTAAAAACATTGTGGAAGAAAATGAAATATATGGAGGAGAAAAAGAATGAAACCGGCAGTCGAACTAAAGAATGTCACTAAGGTGATTAAAGGTAAAAAAATTATTGATAATCTAAGTTTTACGATAAATGAAGGAGAAGTATTCGGCTTTTTAGGGCCTAACGGTGCTGGAAAGACAACCACTATTCGAATGATTGTTGGCTTAATGGGTATTTCTTCTGGTGAAATTATCATTTGTGGAAATAGCATTACGAAAAACCATGATCAAGCTTTACGCAATGTGGGGGGAATCGTCGAAAACCCTGAAATGTATAAGTTCTTAACGGGGTATCAAAACTTAATGCAGTATGCCCGTATGATCAAGGGAATTACGAAGGAAAAAATAGATGAAGTAGTTAAACTGGTAGGTTTAACGGACCGCATACATGATAAGGTGAAAACCTATTCTTTAGGGATGAGGCAACGTTTAGGGTTAGCGCAAAGTTTGCTTCATGACCCAAAAGTCATGATACTTGATGAGCCAACAAATGGATTGGACCCTGCTGGAATAAGAGAAATCCGTGATCACTTGCGTATCCTCTCGAAAGAAAGAGGCATGGCGGTTATCGTTTCAAGTCACCTCTTATCGGAAATGGAGATGATGTGTGATAGAATTGCTATCATTCAAAAGGGGAAGTTGATTGATGTTCAGCAAGTCCATGATTTTGTTGCAGATGATGTTAATAAATATTTCATTGAAATAGATAGTACCAATCTAAATTCTGTACCAAATCTTACTAATATTGCATTTGATCTTCATGAAAATGGAATTGAAGTGGAAGTAGAAAAGGAAAAAGTTCCGGACGTCATCAAACATTTGGTGGAAAATGGGGTTCGTATTTATGGAGTCAAGGCAGTATCCAAATCACTGGAGGATCGTTTCTTAGAAGTTACTGGCAAGGAGGAAGTTGCAAATGCTTAATCTTATTACGAATGAATGGTTGAAGATTTTTAAACGCACGGGTACGTATGTGATGATAGGCCTCATTATTATTGGGGTCATTGGTATGGGAGCAATACAGAAAATATATTTAGATAAAGACAAACAAAATGATAATTGGAAAACGGAACTAAGTGCGCAAGTGCAAAATGATGAAAAATCATTGAAAGGCATGCCGAAAATTGCAAGAAGCGAAATACAGCAACAAATTGACATTAATAAATATCGAATCGATCATAATATACCACCACAAGAAAAGAAGACGATGTATTCTTTTATAAATGATAGCTCAGAACTTATTACTTTTGCAGGTCTATTTACCATTATCATTGCCGCAGGGATTGTAGCCAGCGAATTCGGATGGGGAACTATTAAATTATTGCTGATTAGACCTATAAAGCGTTCCAAGATTCTGTTATCTAAATACGCAACGGTTATCTTATTCGGTGTTTTAATGACTGCAATACTTTTTGTCAGTTCAGCACTAATCGGTTTAATCCTATTTGGTACAGGAAACGGAAGTAATATTCATCTAGTATATGCAAATGGTCATGTAGTAGAACAAAGCATGCTTTGGTATTTGGTGAAAAAGTTTTTACTTTCGTCCATTGATGTGTTAATGCTAGCAACGATGGCATTTATGATATCAGCGGTATTCAGAAATAGTTCTTTAGCTATTGGAATCTCTATTTTCCTTTTAGTGATGGGTTCAAACGTAACATTGCTTCTTTCAGTGAAATTTGATTGGGCAAAATATATCTTGTTCGCAAATACCAATTTAATGCAATATGTGGATGGATCGCCAATGATAAAAGGGATGACTCTTGGATTCTCTATTACGATGCTCTTTATCTACTTCATTATCTTCCATATACTGGCATTTGCAGTATTTACGAAGCGTGATGTAGCAGCATAAATCAAATGAAAAAAGGAACAATCATTCTGTTCCTTTTTTTTTATTTCTTAATAGTTTTTCATAAATTCCAGCGAGTGCTTGTTCAAATTTTCCTGTTTGCTTTGGCTTATAATATGTTTTCCCTTTTAGTGTATTTGGCATATATTCTTGACTTACCCAACCATTTTCATAATCATGAGGGTATTTATAATCAATCCCTCTTCCTAATTGTTTTGCTCCTTGATAGTGTGCGTCCTTAAGATGCAAAGGGACATCTCCGCTTTTTCCTGCACGGATATCGGCAATTGCCTCATCCATTGCTAAAATAGCTGAGTTTGATTTTGGTGATAAACAAAGCTCAATTACGGCATTTGCGAGAGGAATCCGCGCTTCAGGAAAACCAATTTTTTCAGCGGTTTGTATTGCCGCTAATGTTCTGGCACCGGCTTGTGGACTAGCAAGACCTATATCCTCGTAAGCGATAACCAGCAGGCGTCGACTAATGCTTGGCAGATCGCCGGCTTCAATTAATCGCCCTAGATAGTGAAGGGCTGCATTTACATCACTGCCGCGAATTGATTTTTGAAAAGCACTTAGTACATCGTAATGTCCATCGCCATCTTTGTCATGTGCAAAAGCTTTCTTTTGTAGGCATTCCTCCGCAATATCAACCGTTATGTGAACCATACCATCGGCATCTGGCGGGGTCGACAGAACTGCCAATTCAAGTGCATTAAGAGCACTGCGGACATCTCCATTACTTGCAGAAGCAAAGTGAAGAAAAGCATTTTCTTCCATTTCAATTTGTTTGTTTCCTAATCCTCTTTCAGTATCATGTAGCGCATTCCTTAATGCTTTTTTCATTTCTTCCAGTGTGAGCGGAAATAACTCGAAAATTTGGCAACGGCTACGTATGGCTGGGTTGATTGCATGATAAGGATTGCTAGTTGTTGCCCCTATTAATACAATCATTCCATTTTCTAGGTATGGAAGCAGAAAATCTTGTTTTGTTTTATCTAGCCGATGAACCTCATCAAGCAATAAAATAACTTTGCCGGACATTTTCGCTTCAGCTGCAACTATTTCCATATCTTTTTTATTATTTGTTACCGCATTTAGTTTTCGAAATGCATATTTTGTACTCCCAGCAATGGCGCTAGCGATGGATGTTTTTCCAATCCCGGGGGGACCATATAAAATCATTGAGGATAATTGCTTAGCTGTAACCATGCGGTGGATGATTTTTCCTTCTCCAACTAGATGTTGTTGTCCTGCAACTTCTCCCAAGGTCCTTGGTCTCATACGATAAGCTAATGGTTGATCATTCATATTTCTCTCTCCATGAGTTAATAGATTCGAATTTTATAATAGAAGTATATCATTTCGAATGTCTGAAAATGAAATAACAAGTATTTAATTTCATTCTAACAAATCAGTGGAATTTCAACATAATGCAAAATGTTGTTTGCCTATGCTATAATGTCATAAGTTATAGATACTTTTACCACATGAATTGAGGCGTATTAATGAGGGACAAAGGGATATTAATGGTTCGATTTCTTATTTTTGTGATCGGATTACTTATTATGGCGTTTGGATTGGATTTAATCATTGTGGCTCACTTCGGTGCAACGCCATGGGATGTTTTACATGTGGGATTATTTCAGCATTTTGGCTTAACAATAGGTTCTTGGTCGATAATCATCGGCTTTTTTGTTTTAGGCATATCAGCAATGTTAATGAAAAAATGGCCCAAATTAGGTGCTTATTTAAATATGCTATTAGTTGGAATATTTATGGATGGGTTTATGAATCTGGCTTTTATGATTACACCTGAATCTACTATTGGAAAGATTTTAATGTTTATTGCCGGAGTAGTTATTAATGGAATTGGAATGGGAGTATATATTTCTGCCCAAATGGGTGCTGGACCAAGAGATAGTTTCATGCTGGTTCTTACTAACTTAACAGGTTGGAAAATCGCTCATGTTAGACGCTTAATGGAAGTTTTGGTCTTGATTTTGGGCTGGTTATTTGGCGGACCGATTTATTGGGGAACGATTATTTTTAGTATTTCTATAGGGACGATAGTAGGAATTGCCTTACCTAAATGTCAATTTCTTACCGATGCCATTTTAGCGAGACTACGTAATAAAAATTGGAAAAATGATATAAATAGAGGTGCTAGTGTATGAAGATTTCTACAAAGGGCCGATACGGCTTAACGATTATGATTGAATTAGCAAAGCGATACGGAGATGGTCCTATATCCTTAAAGACGATCGCCCAAATTAACGATTTATCTGAACATTATTTGGAGCAATTAATTGCACCATTGCGAAATGCAGGTCTGGTTAAAAGTATAAGAGGGGCTTATGGAGGGTATATCTTAGCAGATGAACCGTCTAAAATAACTGCAGGTGATATTATAAGAGTTCTGGAAGGCCCTATTAGCCCTGTGGAGGGTATTGAAGAAGAAGAACCTGTGAAACGTTCTCTATGGATTAGAATTCGTGATGCCGTAAAGAATGTTCTCGATAATACTACAATAGAAGATTTAGCAAACTATAAAGATGAAGGGGAAACAGATTCCTACATGTTTTATATATAAGGTGTAGGCAAAATATTTGAGGTGACAGTAATGGAACGTATATATTTAGATCACGCAGCTACATCAGCAGTACATCCAAAAGTGGTAGAAAAAATGGTGGGCATTCTAACAGATTCTTTCGGAAATCCTTCCAGTATCCATTCATATGGTCGTGAGGCAAGACATATTTTGGATGAAGCAAGAACAACGATAGCAGACAGTATTGGTGCACATTTTAATGAAATTATCTTTACAAGCGGTGGAACCGAAAGTGACAACTATGCCATTATTGGTACTGCAGAGGCAAAGAAAGAACAAGGTAAACATATCATTACAAGTAAAATCGAACATCATGCTGTACTACATGCTTGTGAGTACCTAGAAAAAAAGGGATTTGAAATAACATATTTAGATGTTGACCAGAATGGCAGAATCAACATTGAAGATGTGAAGAGTGCCCTTCGCGATGATACGATACTTGTAACTATCATGTATGGAAACAATGAAGTCGGTAGTATTCAGCCTATAAAGGAAATTGGTGAGGTTCTAAAGGATCACAAGGCATATTTTCATACAGATGCTGTTCAAGCATATGGTGTAGTGAAATTAAATGTAGAAGATTTACAAGTAGATATGTTATCTGTTTCTGCTCATAAAATTAATGGACCTAAAGGGGTAGGATTTCTCTATATTCGCAATGGGGTTAAAATTGTACCTCGTTCCCATGGTGGAGAACAGGAGTTAAAAAGACGTGCTGGTACAGAAAATATAAGTTCTATTGCAGGATTTGCAGAAGCTGTAAAAATCTCTCAGGAGACTATGGAGGAAAAACAGGCTTCCTATAAAAAATATAAGGAAACATTTATTGATATATTAACAAAAAATCAAGTCGAATTTTCGTTGAACGGAACGATTGAACAATCGCTTCCGCATGTTTTAAATATAAGCTTTCCTGGAACGGACGTAGAATCCTTGCTGGTGAATTTAGACTTAGCTGGCATAGCGGCTTCAAGCGGGTCTGCATGTACAGCGGGTTCTATTGAACCATCACATGTATTAGTAGCAATGCATGGAAAAAATTCTGAGCAACTTAGAAATTCCATACGTTTCAGCTTTGGTATTACTAACACGATGGAGCAGATTGAAGAAGCTGCTGAAAAGATATCTGAGATTGTACGTCGATTCCAGGCATAGTGATAGTTGAAAGTAGGAGATAAAAAATGAATAAATCACCAAAAGATACAAGAGTAGTGGTCGGTATGTCAGGAGGAGTAGATTCCTCTGTGGCCGCATTGCTTTTAAAAGAACAAGGTTATGATGTTATCGGAATTTTTATGAAAAATTGGGATGACACAGATGAGTTTGGTGTCTGTACTGCTACAGAAGATTATAATGACGTCATTAGAGTATGTAATCAAATTGGGATCCCATACTATGCAGTGAATTTTGAAAAACAATATTGGGATAAGGTTTTCACCTACTTTCTAGATGAATATAAAGCGGGCAGAACGCCAAACCCAGATGTAATGTGCAATAAAGAAATCAAATTTAAGGCTTTTCTAGAACATGCTATGAATTTAGGCGCAGACTATTTGGCAACAGGACACTATGCGCAAGTAGCATTTCAAGATGGTGAATATAAAATGTTAAGAGGTTTAGATGATAATAAGGACCAAACATATTTCCTAAACCAATTGCAACAACATCAACTTGAAAAAGTAATGTTCCCAATTGGGAATATTAATAAAAAACAAGTACGTGAAATTGCTGCAAATGCTGGACTTGCTACCGCTACAAAAAAGGATAGTACAGGGATTTGCTTTATAGGTGAAAGAAACTTCAAGGAATTTCTAAGTAACTATCTACCTGCACAAAAAGGGCAAATGAAAACCTTAGACGGTAAAGTTATGGGGACACATGACGGTCTTATGTACTATACAATCGGACAAAGACATGGCCTAGGAATTGGTGGATCAGGTGATCCTTGGTTTGTAGTAGGAAAGGATTTAAAGGAAAATGTGCTTTTCGTAGAACAAGGATTTGATCATGATTCATTGTATTCTGATTCCATTACAGCAGTTAAAGTAAGCTGGGTATCTGATCGTAAAAAGCCAGAAAGCTTTGAATGTACGGCTAAATTCCGTTATCGTCAACCAGATCATAAAGTAACGGTACAAATTTTACCAAATGATGAAGTAAAGGTAATATTTGATGAACCGATTCGTGCTGTTACACCTGGACAAGCTGTCGTATTTTATGATGGCGAGGAATGTCTTGGAGGAGCCACCATTGATAAAATCTATAAAAAAGAACAACAATTATTATATGTTGGTTAGGTCTTTGCACATAATTTGCGAGATACCATACTAGCAAGATTAAATTGTAAATTCGCTAGAAATTTTCCGATAATTCATCTGTAAAAAATGGCCGCTGTACTCTCATTGAGTTGAGCGGTCATTTTTTTTCACTTTCGTGTTATAATTTGCATATAAACTATGTGCGGAGTGTGAATAATGGATAAGAATAAACAAGGGATTGAAAGTTTAAAAGCTGGAAAATATGAGGATGCCATTAAATTTTTTAGCGAAGCTATTGAAGAAAATCCAATGGATCCAGTGGCATATATTAATTTTGGGAATGTCCTTACTGCAGTAGGGGAAAATGAACGTGCTATTAACTTTTATTCTAAGGCAATTGAGCTCGATGAAAATGCTTCAGCTGCTTATTATTGTTTGGGGAATTTATACTTTAATCTAAATAATTTTTCTGATGCAGCCGTTCAGTTTGAGAAGGCTATGAGAAACGGTCTTCAAACGAACGATGTTTATTATATGCTGGGCATGTGTTTTGTCAACATGGATAATGTAAAACTTGCAATTCCGTATTTACAAAGAAGTGTTGAATTAAATGAAGAAGATGTAGAAGCTCGTTTTCAATATGGACTTGCATTAGCAAAGAGTGAATTATATAAGGAAGCTGTTGCACAGTTTGAAGAAGTTGTAAAACAAGACATTCATCATGCAGATGCTTTTTATAACTTAGGAGTAGCTTATTTGGGAATTTATAACAATCCAGATAGAGCGCTTGGTTATTTCACGAAAGTATTAGACATCCAGCCTGATCATATGTTAGCTGGTTATGGATTGAAAATGATAGAAAAAATAAAAGGCCCGCAGTAAGGGGGACTTTATTTGGAACGGCAAAATTCAATGGATTTATTCGAAAATGAGGAAAAGTTCATTAAAGGCAGACATTTAGTGACGATTTTCCATAATGAGCAAAATCTATATTCTGTTATTCGCATTAGAGTCGATGAGACGAATGATAATAGTGCGGATAAAGAGGCAATTATTACTGGTCATTTTCCTAAGATGCATGAACAGGAGACTTATATTTTTTACGGTGCTTTTCAAGAGCATCCAAAATTTGGTCTTCAATTTAATGCAAAGCACTTTAAGAAGGAAATTCCTCATACAAAGCAAGGAATCATAGGTTATCTTTCCAGCGAATTATTTAATGGAATTGGTAAAAAAACTGCAGAGCGGATAGTGGATGAATTAGGTGAAAATGCTATTAGTAAGATATTAGAGCAGCCATCCTTGCTAGATAAGGTGCCAAAGCTTCCGCCTGAAAAGGCAAAGCTCCTCTATGATACATTAATGGAACATCAGGGCTTAGAACAGGTTATGATCGGACTTAATCAATATGGATTTGGACCGCAAATCTCCATGAAAATTTATCAAATGTATAAGGAGCAGACCTTAGAAATAATTCGCAAGAACCCTTATCGACTTGTGGAGGATATTGAAGGTATCGGGTTTGGGAGAGCGGATGAACTTGGTAAATCACTTGGAATAACTGGCAATCATCCAGATCGTATAAAGGCTGGAATTAAATATACGGTGGAAATTGAATGTCTCCAGAATGGACATGTTTATGTAGATGCAGAAGAATTATTGCCTCAAGTTAAAAAACTACTTGAATACCATCAATCATACGAAATACAATTTACGGAAATCTCCACGGAATTATTAAAAATGGAGGAGGAAAGCAAATTAGTTATAGATAATAAACGAATATATCTTCCATCTCTTTATTTTTCTGAAAAAGGAATTGTAACAAACATCCAGAGAATTTTGGCACAAGACGAATATAAGGATCAATTTCCAGAGTCCGAATTTCTGTTAGCATTAGGCAATTTAGAAGAACGAATTAATGTACAATATGCTCCGTCTCAAAAAGAAGCGATTCAAACTGCATTAATGTCACCAATGATGATATTGACAGGAGGACCTGGTACAGGGAAAACTACTGTTATTAAAGGTATTGTCGAGCTATACTCTGAATTGCACGGGTGCTCATTAAATCCTAAAGACTATAGTAAGGATAATCCATTCCCGATCATTTTAGCAGCACCAACTGGGAGAGCTGCTAAACGTATGTCAGAATCTACAGGTTTGCCTGCTATGACAATTCACCGCTTGTTAGGAATGACAGGTCAGGAAGGAATGGACACCGATGATGATAGGAAAGTAGATGGCAAATTCATTATTGTGGATGAAATGTCCATGGTGGATACATGGCTAGCCCATCAATTGCTAAAGGCGTTGCCAGACCATATACAAGTTATCTTAGTTGGGGATGAGGATCAGCTGCCATCCGTTGGACCTGGGGTAGTCCTTAAAGATTTATTACGTTCAAAAGCCATTCCTACAGTAAAATTAACAGATATTTACAGGCAAGCTGATGGCTCATCCATTATCGAGTTAGCGCATGAAATAAAAAATGGCCGTATGCCGCCAAACCTAATGAAACAGTATAATGATCGATCATTTATCAAGTGCACTACACAACAAATTCCGGAAGTAGTAGAAAAAGTTGTTTTGAGTGCAAAAAGAAAAGGATATTCAGCGAAGGATATACAAATTTTAGCGCCGATGTATCGAGGACCAGCAGGAATTGACCGATTAAATTCTATGCTTCAAGAAATTCTTAATCCGAATACCGGGAAAAATCGAAAAGAGCTTCAATTTGGGGATGTAAAATACCGAATTGGGGATAAAGTGCTTCAGCTTGTTAACCAACCTGAACAACATGTATTTAATGGAGACATAGGTGAGATTATTTCGATTTTTTATGCAAAGGAAAATACCGAAAAGCAAGATATGATTATTATCTCCTTTGATGGTACGGAAGTAACGTATACACGGCAAGATTTTAATCAATTTACACATGCATTTTGTTGTTCTATTCATAAATCGCAAGGCAGCGAGTTTCCAATTGTTATTTTACCTGTTGTGAAAAGCTATTACCGTATGCTCCGCAGAAATTTATTATATACGGCTATTACAAGAAGCAAGCAATTTCTCATTTTATGCGGGGAAGAAGAAGCATTTCGTCTAGGAGTAGAACGGGAAGATGATGGGCAGAGAAAAACAACTTTGTGTGAAAAATTGAGTTTGCTTGATCATTCTTCCCTCGAAGATCAACCAAAAAGGTCGGATCATTTTATTTTAACGGAAGATACGATTCTTACCGTTGACCCAATGATTGGCATGGAAAACGTTACACCTTATGATTTTATGGTTTAAGGCGTAAAATAGAAATGTTCGAAAAGGTGGGGGATGCTTTTGCGAACATATTCTCTTCTGAAGAACATGCCGGTTTATGACTGTAATGGGTGCTTAGTGGGAGAAGTTTGTGATATCTGTATTACAGATGAGGGAAGAGTAAAATCCTTAATAGTAAAAAGCAAAGGTTTCTTTCATAAGCTGTACAGTGTGCCAATGGCTGAAGTGAAGTCCTTTGGACGGCAGGCTATTGTACTTCAAAAATGTGAGCAATGGACCAAATATAAAGAGACACATAATGAATATTCTATGTTTCATTATCAGCCTATTGCTCAACGGTATATGATATCAGGCAGCGGCGAGGAGTTAGGGTTACTGGAGGACGTATATTTTCAAGAAGAAGTGGGCACAATCATAGGATACGAGCTTACGGATGGCTTTTTTTCCGATATGTTGGAAGGGAAGCGAGTTATTCATTCAGCCCATCCTCCGAAGTTTGGGAAGGATGCCATCATCGTGACTGTAAAACCATTACGAGGTGGAGATATTGCCTATGATGAAGTGTCCAAATTGCCAGAGTAAAGATTTGGGGAAAATTGGGATTAACCAATTTTATTGCTGGAATTGCTTTATTGAATTATCCGTTAACAAAGAGATGATTTACACCCATCAAGTGGAAGAAGACGGATCATTAAGTTCTCTGGACGATTTATTTGATGAAGAATCAAGAAAACTAAGCTAATGGAAAGGGTGCATAGTTTTGAACAAAACGATTGTTTCCTTGCTAGGCTTTGGAGCAGGTATTGCTGCAGCTGCCTATTCGCAGCGCCAAGGATTTAATGGAAAACAAATGCGAAAAATGACAAAACGCTTACGAAAAGCGTTTAAATAACCTTTAAAGCTGTCTCATTTTGAGGCAGCTTTTCTATATACTGCGGATAAATACGCTCCTTTTACAAATAATACAAAAAGGAGTGATAGATATGAAACAGCCTCGTGGGAATTGGCTATATAATCTTAGCGTTATTCTGTTAATATTTATTATTTTATATATTTTATTATTGTTAAAACCTATATGGTCCCCGATTTTAAAGGTCTTGTTCATGTCTTTAATCCCTTTTTTTATAGGGGGCTTTATTACATATTTGCTTCACCCTTTAGTAGAAAAGCTTCATGACAAAGGGATGCATAGAGCACTTGCCATTTCCATCATTTATATCATTTTTTTTGGAGGAATCTGTTATGGTATTTATTTAGGGATTCCGTTATTAATTGAACAAATGAAGGATTTATCCGATCATTTACCAGAATTCGCTAGCCAATATCGGAACTGGATTCAACAATTACATGATTCCACTTCTAGGTTTCCAGACGGCATACAAGATCAAATCGATAAACGGATAGACCGTTTTGAAATTTGGTTAAATGAGTATTTAGTGAAAATTATTAATACGATGATGAAATTGGTGAATTTTATATTTATCCTTGCAATCATTCCGTTTATTTCCTTCTACTTTTTAAAGGATATAGAGGCGGTTAAAAAATCTGCTTGGTATATCACCCCTAAAAAATGGAGAAAACGGGCGATTTCTTTTTTAAAAGACGTAGATCTGTCTATTGGGAGCTATATTCGAGGTCAATTATTGGTTTGTTTTTTAATTGGATTAATTTCAACTATAGCCTTTTGGGTGCTTGGGATTCGTTACCCTGTTTTACTGGGTTTAATAGTCGGTATTACCAATATTATTCCATATTTTGGACCGATTATCGGGGCCATCCCTGCCGCGATAATTGCGATGACCCTTTCAACAAAACATCTAATATATGTGGTCATTATTATGTTTGTCTTACAATTTCTAGAAGGAAATGTTCTTTCGCCGCTTATTGTTGGTAAGTCCCTGCATTTACATCCGCTTTTTATCATTATGGCATTAATCGTGGGAGAAGAAATCGGCGGTGTCCTGGGATTAATCTTGGCAGTGCCTGTTTTAGCGGTTATTAAAGTTGCATTGATCCATGCAAAATATCATTTTGCCGCTAATAATCAAACGAATAATTGACAAATGGGTAGGAAATTTTTATAATTCGACTATACATATTATTCATTATGTAAATCATTGAAAGATCGAGTATGTTATAGGCCATCTAAGAAGAGAGGAATTTCCACGGCTGAGAGAAATTCTAGATGAAGGATAACAGAAGGCTAATCTGGAGAGCAGCTAAACCCTGCCGTCTTGCCACGTTATAGGCACCCAAGAGTTAGGCATTCATTTGGTCTGTCTAAAATCAGGGTGGTACCGCGAGTCAATCTCTCGTCCCTGCAATACCAGGGATGGGGGATTTTTTTTATTTTGAGATATTGTCTCATAAATTTAACAAGTTTAGACTCTCTGTCTAACCTATTTCAAATTAAGGAGGATTAATATGAAAAAACTAACAGGAGCTCAAATACGTCAAATGTTTCTGGACTTTTTTCAAGAAAAAGGCCATAAGGTTGAGCCAAGTGCATCACTTATTCCACATGAAGACCCATCATTACTTTGGATAAATAGTGGGGTTGCAACACTAAAAAAATATTTTGATGGACGTGTAATTCCCGAAAATCCAAGAATTGTAAATGCGCAAAAAGCGATCCGTACCAATGACATTGAAAACGTTGGGAAAACTGCCCGCCATCATACATTCTTCGAAATGATGGGGAATTTCTCCATCGGGGATTATTTTAAAGAGGAAGCCATAACATGGGCATGGGAGTTTTTAACAAGTCCTGAATGGATTGGCTTTGATCCAGAAAAATTATCTGTAACTATTCATCCTGAGGATGAAGAAGCATTTGAATTATGGAATAAAAAAATTGGTATTCCAGAAGAAAGAATTATCCGTTTGGAGGAAAATTTCTGGGATATCGGTGAAGGACCAAGTGGACCTAATACAGAGATATTCTATGACCGTGGTCCAAAATATGGGGATGATGAAAATGATCCAGAATTATATCCAGGTGGAGAAAATGAAAGATATTTAGAAGTTTGGAATCTTGTATTTTCTCAATTCAATCATAATCCTGATGGTTCCTATACACCACTTCCTAAGAAGAACATTGATACAGGTATGGGATTAGAAAGAATGGCATCAGTTGTTCAGGATGTTCCTACTAATTTTGATACAGACCTATTTATGCCTATAATAAAAGAGACCGAAAAAATCTCTGGAGCTGCATATGGAAAAGATAAAACTCTTGATACTGCCTTTAAGGTAATCGCAGATCACATTCGAACAGTTGCATTTGCTGTAAGTGATGGTGCGCTTCCTTCTAATGAAGGACGTGGATATGTATTAAGACGTTTGCTTCGCAGGGCAGTAAGATATGCTAAAAATATCAATATTGGGGAACCATTTATGTATAAATTAGTGCCTGTTGTGGCAGAAATTATGGTTGATTATTATCCTCAAGTAAAGGAAAAAACTGAGTTTATCCAAAAAGTAATCAAAAATGAGGAAGAACGTTTCCATGAAACTCTGCATGAAGGTTTGTCTATACTATCTTTAGTTATGAAAAAAGCCAAAGAGGAAGGGAAAGAGACAATCTCAGGTTCAGATGTTTTCCGCTTATATGACACTTATGGATTCCCAGTCGAGCTCACGGAAGAATATGCAGAAGAAGAAGGCTTAAAGGTCGATCACGAAGGCTTTGAAGTGGAAATGCAAAATCAAAGGGAGCGTGCTCGTAAGGCTCGTCAAGATGTTGGATCTATGCAGGTTCAAGGCGGTATTCTAGGAGAAATTAAAGTTGAAAGTGAATTCGTTGGATATCAAACCTTAGAAACAAATGCCAAAGTGATAGCAATTGTAAAAGATGGCGAATTAGTTACAGAAGTGCAAACTGGAGACGAAATCCAATTTGTATTGGATCAAACCCCATTCTATGCGGAAAGTGGTGGTCAAGTAGCAGATGCAGGAACCTTAACAGCAGATGGGTTAAAGGTAACAGTCAAAGATGTTCAAAAAGCTCCAAACGGTCAGAATTTACATCATGCAATTGTAGAACAAGGCAGTTTAACATTGGATCAAGAAGTTTTTGCAGAAGTAAATCGTGTAAATCGAAATAAAATCATTAAGAATCACTCTGCAACTCATTTATTGCATCAAGCATTAAAGGATGTTCTTGGAACACATGTTAATCAGGCTGGTTCACTTGTAGAACCAGGTAGACTTCGTTTTGATTTTTCCCATTTTGGGCAAATTACTCCTGAAGAACTTGTAAAGATTGAAGAAATCGTCAATGAAAAAATCTGGGCTAGTTTACCAGTGAACATCGACTTGAAAAATATTGACGATGCAAAGGCAATGGGAGCAATGGCTTTATTTGGTGAGAAATATGGTGAGATTGTCAGAGTTGTTTCGATGGGAGATTACAGCTTAGAATTATGCGGTGGATGTCATGTTCCTAATACCTCGACAATTGGTCTATTTAAAATCGTATCGGAAAGCGGAATAGGAGCAGGAACTAGACGAATTGAAGCGGTGACAGGAGAAGCTGCTTACCATTTAATGAATGAGCAAATTCAAACGTTAAATCAGGCAGCATATGCTTTAAAAACAAATCCGAAAGATATTTTAACTAGAATTGAAAATGTCCAAACAGAAATAAAAGAATTACAAAGGGAAAATGAATCCCTTTCTGCAAAACTTTCCAATATTGAAGCGGGAAGTCTTTCCGAATCTGCAAAAGAATTGAATGGCATAAAGCTTATTGTAAGTAAGGTTCAAGCACAAGATTCGAATAATCTTCGAAATATGGTGGATGAACTGAAAGAAAAACTGGGTTCAGGTATTGTAGTGCTTGGATCTGTACAAGATGATAAAGTAAATATCATTGCAGGTGTCACCAAAGATTTAGTCGAAAAAGGATATCATGCAGGTAAATTGGTGAAAGAAGTTGCATCACGCTGCGGCGGAGGCGGAGGAGGTCGTCCGGATCTAGCTCAGGCTGGTGGAAAAGATCCTGCAAAACTTGATTCTGCACTACAATATGTGGAAGAATGGATAAAATCCATTTGATTAGTATAAAAAGTGGTGTACAATGGTAATAAAGTTTGAATAAGGTTCTTGTTTAGAAATGGACAAGCCTTAAAGTGAGGTGCTGTAAGATGAGCTCTTTTGACAAAACCATGCGATTTAACTTTTCGGAGGAACCTTTCGAACATGATGTGAAGGAAGTGCTTTTGCAAGTATATGAAGCACTTCAAGAGAAGGGGTATAATCCGATAAATCAAATTGTCGGTTACTTGCTTTCCGGTGATCCTGCATACATTCCAAGACATTATGATGCCAGAAACATTATTCGAAAGCTCGAACGTGATGAAATCATCGAAGAATTAGTTAAATCGTATTTAAAACAGCATCGTGAGGGATACTAATTGAGAATAATGGGTCTAGACGTTGGATCCAAAACAGTTGGAGTTGCCATTAGTGATGAACTGGGTTGGACAGCACAAGGTATTGAAACCATTTCTATTGATGAGGAAAATGGAAAATTTGGTTTTGAACGTGTACAAGAACTAGCGAGCGATTATAAAATCGAAAAAATTGTTGTCGGTTTTCCAAAAAACATGAATAATACAGTAGGACCAAGGGGAGAAGCATCTTTGGCGTATGCTGATAAATTAAAAGATCTTCTTGGCCTTCCTGTTATCATGTGGGATGAAAGAATGAGTACAATGGCCGCTGAGAGAGTGTTACTGGAAGCTGATGTAAGCAGGAAAAAAAGAAAAAAGGTAATTGATAAAATGGCTGCAGTCATGATTTTGCAAGGGTTTCTTGACAGCCAATTATAATGAGGTGAAAAAATGGCACATGAACATGAAGAACATCAACATATTACAGTAGTAGACGAGAACGGAAATGAGCAATTATTTGAAGTGCTCTTTACTTTCGACTCCGAGGATTTTGGTAAATCATATGTCCTCTATTATCCTATAGGTGCTGAAGAAGACGATAATGAAGAAATTGAAATTCATGCTTCCTCTTATGTACAACATGAAGATGGTACAGAAGGAGATCTTCAACCAATAGAAACAGACGAAGAATGGGATATGATTGAAGAAATGTTGAACACATTTCTAGATGAAGAAGAGGAAGAATAAAGAATTAGAAGCCGACTTAGTTTTTCTAGGTCGGTTTTTTATTTTTCTTTTTTATTCCTTACTTTTCGATCATTTTCATAAAATAAATCGAAAATGACGAAATTTGTAGTATAATGTACTGGGAAAAATAACATAGAGGAATGGTTAAGGACTATTGGAAAAATAATATATAAAACTTTTCGAGGTGTGCAATAAAAAGCAATTTTTTGCAAAAGGAGTGTAATCTATTTGACAGATAAACAGCAAAGTGGGAAATCTTCCAATGAAATAATGGAAAAATTATTAGCCAGACAAACAGAAGCAAGAACCATAAGAAGAATTGTCGGGATAATTAGTATTTCCATCATTATCATTATTGGAGCTTTAGTTTTATCAGGTTATTTATATGTGAAATCTGCTTTAAAACCCGTAAATTCAAAAAGTGAACAACAAAAAAGGGTGGTAATTCCGATTGGTTCCAGCGTCTCTTCTATTGGGAATATTTTAGAAGAGAAAGGAATAATAAAAAGTGGATTTATCTTCAAATATTACGTTAAATTCAACAATGAGACCGGATTTCAAGCGGGTACATACAGATTATCTCCCGCTATGACATTAGATGAAATCGTTAAATATTTGAAAACAGGGAAGTTAACAAAAAATGCAGAAATAAAATTAGCCATACCAGAAGGAGTGCAACTTACAGAGATCTCCAATATTATTGCGAAGCATACCCAATATAAAAATGTGGAAATAATGAAACAATTGGATGATACAAAATTTGTCACGAAACTGATGAAAAAGTATCCTGATTTATTATCGAAAGATATCTTAAATCCTAAAATCAAACATCCTCTGGAAGGATATTTATTCCCTGCTACTTATTATTTTTACGAAAAGAGGCCATCACTAGATTCCATCATCGTGAAAATGCTGGATAAAACAAATATAGAGATGAAAAAGTATCAGGAAGATATGAACAAGAAGCAATTGACTCCTCAGAAAATGCTTATTATGGCCTCATTAATTGAGGAAGAGGCGACGAGCAAGGCAGATCGTCATAAAATTTCCAGTGTCTTTTATAACCGTTTAAAAGTCGGGATGCCTCTGCAGACGGATCCAACTGTCCTTTATTCTTTAAATAAGCATAAAGAACGTGTTACTTACAAAGACTTAGAAGTGAATTCACCTTACAATACTTATAGGATTAAGGGACTTCCTCCAAGTCCGATATCAAATGCAGGGGAATTATCAATAGAGGCAGCTATACATCCTTCAAAAACTAATTATCTATACTTTCTCGCTGCTACCAAAACAGGAAAGGTATATTTTTCTTCCACTTTAGCTGAACATAATCAATTAAAGGCTAAATATATTACCAGTCAAAAATAATAGGAGAAAATTCGCATTCCACATGAAAATATGCTAATATAATAAACGGCTATCAAATGGGCGATACATTCATATCGTGCTATAGTAGAAAGCTAAGTCCATTAGCTTTCTACTTTCTTTGTAATGGAGGCTAAAAGAGTGCAAGATAGAATACATACCTATATTGAATCTTTAATTCAAAAAAGAAAGCCGATATTTGTCGAAATGGAGCAATATGCATTAGAACATGATGTTCCTATTATGGAATTGACTGGGATAGAGGCACTGCTGCAAATATTAAGAATACAAGGTCCTACCAAAATTCTTGAAATTGGAACTGCCATAGGTTATTCTGCTATGAGAATGGCAGATGCTTTGCCTAATACAAATATCGTGACGATAGAAAGAGACGAAGAGCGTTTTAATGAGGCAATTCATAATATTACCCGTTCCGGCTTGGACCATCAAATTAAAGTTCTGCATGGTGATGCCTTAGAAATAGTGGAACAGATGAAAGATTTAGGACCTTTTGATGCATTATTTATAGACGCAGCAAAAGGGCAGTATTTGAAATTTTTTGAAATGTATACGCCTTTCTTATCACATGACGGAATTATTTACACAGACAATGTATTATTTAAAGGGCTAGTAGCAGAAGAATACATTGAAAGTAAACGGACAAGAAATTTAGTGAAGAAAATTAATCATTATAATGAATGGCTAATGAACCACAATGAGTACATTACATCCATTATTCCAGTCGGTGATGGACTTGCCATCAGCAAAAGAAAATAATAAATAAATTATGTAGGTTTTTAGATTGAAGGGAGTTCTATTTAGATGGTACGCAAGCCAGCAGTTATTGGGGTAGCAGGGGGATCAGGGTCAGGAAAAACAAGTGTTACAAATGCTATTTATGACCAGTTTAAAGGTCATTCCATACTAGTGTTAGAGCAAGATTATTATTATAAAGACCAGAGTCATTTGCCTTTTGAAGACCGATTGAGAACCAATTATGATCATCCGCTTGCATTTGATAATGATTTATTAATTGAACATATACAAAAGCTGTTGAAATATGAATCCATTGAAAAACCAGTGTATGATTATACAAAACATACACGTTCTGATAAAAGGATACTTGTAGAGCCGAAGGATGTCATCATTTTAGAAGGAATTTTAGTATTGGAAGATGAAAGATTGCGCAACTTAATGGATATAAAACTTTTCGTTGATACGGATGCTGATTTAAGAATTATAAGACGCCTGCTTAGGGATATCGAGGATCGCGGAAGAACAATGGATTCTGTCATTGATCAGTATATAAATGTTGTAAGACCAATGCACAATCAATTCATAGAACCGACAAAACGATATGCAGATGTCATCATACCGGAAGGCGGACAAAATGTGGTTGCCATCGATTTGGTAAATACTAAAATTCAAACAATTCTTGAACAAAAGTCATTTTTGTAATACGATTATTTATAAAATAATTAGATACACAAAAAGGCGCGACATTTTTTAAGTCGCGCTATGGTGTATTTTATATAACATTTACTGATAGTGAATGGGATAAAAGTGTAGAAGGTTATTTTATCAGTGATGCGTTATCGCATCTGAGATTTTTCTACATAAAAAATAGAATTTATAGGAGTGAAGGGATATGGCTACAGAAAAAGTATTTCCAATGACCGAAGCAGGAAAGGAAAAATTAGAACAAGAACTTGAATATTTGAAAACGGTTAAACGTAAAGAGGTCGTGGAACGAATTAAGATTGCAAGAAGCTTTGGTGACCTTTCGGAAAACTCAGAATACGATTCTGCAAAAGAAGAACAGGCTTTTGTTGAGGGAAGAATTACAACCATTGAAAATATGATTCGCAATGCAAAAATCATTGAAGATGATGGTTCCAATTCTGATACTGTAACGCTAGGAAAATCAGTTACCTTTGTTGAACTGCCTGATGGTGATGAAGAAACATACACAATTGTTGGTAGTGCAGAGGCGGATCCTTTTGAAGGGAAAATCTCCAACGATTCCCCAATTGCAAAAAGCTTATTAGGGAAAAAAGTTGATGAGGAAGTGACGGTTCAAACTCCGGGAGGAGAAATGAGGGTTAGGATTACTTCCGTAAAATAATTAAGATGAAAACATCGATGTTCACGAAATGTGAATATCGATGTTTTTTTTGTGTATTTTAAACATCAAAGTTGGTCAATACTGATAGGGAAATGCCTATTCCATAACGTTATAAAGTGTGGTGTTTAAATGCGAATTAAACGTTATTATGTCTTAGCGGCCCTTATCTTGTTGATGATTATTGCTTTAATGGCTAGACTTGTTCAAATTCAATTATTAGAGACGGAATCTTATTCAAAACATCATATAAACTTATTAAAGGACAGTGTTGCACAAAGGACTCAAGAAATTGTAATTGATGATGGAAGAGGGCAATTTCTTGATCGATTTGGCATGCCATTAACCTATTCAGAGAAAAATGTACTTATTTTATTTCCTTTTTTAAAGAATACTCAATGGAATGAAGATACTGTAGCAAACATATTAAATATCCCTGTCAATAATTTGCAAATGGCGATACAAAATGCAAAGGAGCCATTTGTATTTGGCGGGAAGGACCCATATATTTTGGATGAGAAACAAATGAAGAGTATAAACCGTTTAAAAATACCTGGAGTATTTGCTGTTAAGAAACGATCCCCTGATAATAACAATCCCGCAAAACAGCTTATTGGAATAGTCGGAGAACAAGCAGAAACCTTTTTGAAAAGATATCCAGATAAAAAGGGGATGCAAAATGAGAAAATTGGGATAACGGGTTTGCAGAAGCAATTTGATGAATTTTTATTACCGGAAGGAGAGTCTAAGCTTGTGTTCCATGTTGACGCACTCGGCGCACCGCTTTTTGGAGTGGATGTTAAATATACGGGATCCGGTAATCCCTATTACCCTGTAAATGTTCAAACGACCATTGATAAAAATATACAAGAGAAAATGGAAAAGCTTGTAGATCAATATCACATAAATAAGGGTGGGGTAGTTCTATTAGATATCGAGAGCAATGAAATACTTGCAAGTGTATCAAGGCCAGCTATGGATCCAAACCATCCCTTTGCAGGTGGGGCAGCAGTAAATATGATGACAACAGAGCAAATTCCGGGTTCCGTTTTCAAAACCGTAACAGCTGCAGCCACCATTGAAAAGCTTGATGTTCAAAAAAATGAATTATTTCATTGTAGTGAAAATATGTATGGAAAACCTGATAAGCGTAAACTTGGCGACTTAAATTTTGAGGAAGCTTTTTCACAAAGCTGTAACCGTGCATTTGGGGATTTAGCCAAAAGATTAAAAGATAATAATCCAAATCTTTTAGAAGAATATGCAAATAAATTGGGGTTAATTGGACAAATCAGCTGGCATGGCGATGTTTATCATCTGGAAGATTTTCAGCAGCTCCAGGTAGATAAAGGAAAAATATTTGCTAGTTTCGAAAGTGAAAAAGATAATAATTTAGTCGCTCAAACGGGTATAGGACAGCAAGAAGTAAGAGTAACCCCTTTGGGTGTTGCAAATATGATGGCTACGATTGCAAGGGGCGGTCAAAAAGAGATGATCAGAGTTGCTTCAGCATTAAAATATAAGGATGGAACCACTCTTGTTCCATTTGCTGAAAAGAACCTATCAGGCGAAAATATATCACGCGTGACTGCTATAAAGCTGCAGAAAATGTTAAGACATGTTGTAACAAGTGACGCTGGAACTGGCAAATGGTTTCAAAATCTGCCTTATGACGTGGCAGGAAAATCCGGAACTGCAGAAACTGGGATTTTTAAAGGGAAGGAGCAGCTTCATAACAAATGGTTTGCTGGTTATTTTCCATTTCAACAACCGAAGTATGCATTGGTTGTAGTAAACTTAGGTGTTCCAGAGAATGCAGGAGGGGTAAATCCTCTTTTTGCTGACATTGTAAAATATTTATATGAGGAAGACCATAAGTAAACCATCATAGGAATAAAGATGGATGATTTGCTTTTAAAAGTGATATGTCCTTTTCTCAAATTTAATATCGTGTTATGATATTGACATTGGAAAAGGGAGGTTGAAACATGGCGAATGATTATAATCATCCAAACCGATCTCGCTCATTACAAAGAGCTAAACGCCGAAAAACAAATATTATTTTAAACTCATTAATTGTCATCGTGATATTATTAATTATCATTGTGGCGAGTTTTATATTTTTAGGCGGTGGAAAAGACGATAATAAAAGCTCTGCACCTGCCAATACCGCACATAAGCAAGAAACGTCAATAGATTCGAATAAATCGAAGAGTGAATCAAATGGCGATAAAAATGGCAGTAGTGACGGCACCGTATCCGATAATAATGATAACACAGGGGATTCAAGTGATGATTCTTCTGCGGATAAAGATAGTGACAATAGCCAATTAGATGATTCCAATGTTGTTGCCAACGAAGGTAATGACCCAAATGTGAAAAAAACATATGTAAATCCTAGCTGGAAACCTGTTGGGACAAGTCAAACTGGTGGTCATCAATATTCTTCTGACTTTAATTCAACTGACTGGAAGGAAAAAGAAAAGGCATTATCTTATGCTACGGGAATCCCTTCTGATCAAATGACTATTTGGTATATGTCAAGAGTTGGATCTGACTCTTCTGTAATTGGGACCATTACTTCTAAGAAAGATAAAAAAGCATATCGTGTATATCTTGAATGGATAGACGGTCAAGGCTGGAAACCATCTAAGGTAGAAGAATTAAACCACAATGATAGACAATAAAGAAAAGGATATTAATTCGAGGTGAATTAATATCCTTTTCTTAATTTAAAATGAACGACAGCAGAATAGAATCTTCTTCCGCTTTCATCTACATGCATTTGATGAGAAACAGATGCAACTTCCAGCATAATCGCTTTATTTTGCTCAATTTTTTCATTTATTTGTTTTTCTAAAGTATGTAAATCCGTTCCTTCAAAAATTCAATTTTATCCTCTATCATTTCTAATTGAAAATCCATAATCATCCCTCCAACGCTATTTTAGCTTTCAGAAATCGACGATTCAAGGATTCTTAGTATGTTTTCCTCTTTATTTGTTTTATAATAATGAAAGTGTTGATTTTTGAGTAGAAAGAGGTTATGAAATGAAAGCAGCTATTATTGGAGCAATGGAAGAAGAAGTTGCACTATTACGCGAAAATATAGTGAATCCTAAACTTCAAACGATTGCAGGGTATGAATTTATTTCTGGAATGATGAAAGGAAAGGATGTTGTTCTCCTTCGGTCAGGTATTGGGAAAGTAAATGCGGCGATGTCTACTGCTATTTTATTGCAGGAATTCAAACCAAATGTTGTCATAAATACAGGATCTGCTGGCGGATTTGACCCAAATCTTCAAGTTGGGGATATTGTTATTTCCAATGAAGTTCGTCATCATGATGTAGATGCTACGGTTTTTGGATATGAGTATGGACAGGTTCCGCAAATGCCCCCTGCTTTTAAAGCGGATGAACATTTGATAAAGATTGCCGAAGATTGCGCCATAAAAATAAATGAAATACAGGTAGTAAGAGGGCTAATTGCCACTGGTGATTCATTTATGAGTGATCCTGAAAGAGTAGAAGCTATTCGTGATAAATTTCAAAATCTACAAGCGGTTGAGATGGAAGCAGCTGCTATAGCGCAAGTAGCATACCAATTTAATATTCCATTTGTGATCATTCGTGCTTTATCGGATATTGCCGGAAAAGAATCCAATATTTCATTTGATCAATTCCTTGATAAAGCTGCACGTCACTCCGCAAACTTAGTGATGGATATTGTATCTAGTCTTTAATCAATCATTCGGGAAATAATATTTTTATTTCCCCCATCTTCCATCCTTTCCTACATTTACATACTAAATCACTGTCTATTCTATGTTAAAGTTAAGTTATAGATTCATAGAGAAAGTAAGGTGTGTAAATGTGAATAAAGAAAAGAAATTATATGGAAAGATGAATGATTTTAAAAGATTCGGTTTTACTTTATTGGCATTAACAGCCTTTCTATATTTAGGTGTTGTCATGCCCATTGCCGGCAAAACCTTAATGAAAACTTACACATTAATAGGTGGAACTTTTATACTAATGATATTATCAGCAATATGCTTTTTATTTTCCAATAAATGTCGAAACCAATTATTAGAATCTGAAGAAGGGCAAGAATATCTTCAAAAAAAATAGCGTTGGCAAAACGTTATTTTTTTTTTGCTCTAAATATGTCGAAAAGTGAATACGCTTTATTTTTTCATATAATATTTTCTTCTTGACATACTATTATGTGAGTATGGTATTATATATCTCGTTAACTTAATTCGCATGCGAAATATTTGGATAAGAACGAATTGTTGATGAGGAGGGGGGAAATGAAGCTTCTTAATAATGAAATCATCGAATCATTTACTAAAATAAATAAAGCTATCTACAGACTCTTGAAAAAGGATGCGGAGTCTATAGGTGTTACAGATGTTCAGTTAAAAGCATTATTTCGAATCCAAAATCATCCCAATATTGGACTAAGTGAATTAGCTGAAAATATGAGGTTAACGAATAGTACCGTAAGTGGGGTAATTGACCGTTTAGTGAATCAAAAACTTGTTGACAGGGTAACATCTTCTCATGACCGTCGCGCTGTAACATTGCGTTTGACACAAGAAGGAGAGGATAAGCTAAATAAACTGTTTGGATCGGATTCACTTTTGATTGAAAAGTTAAATCAAATTCAGCAATTTCCACAAGATGAGATTCAGAAGTTACTTCAATTACATGAACGTATATTAGAAACAATGACTATTAAGGAGGAATAATCCATCTATGAATGCAAGACGTATGATTTTAATTAATGTTATCTTACTCATAATCCTGGTTGGAGGAGGATTTACTGGTTACTACTTCTATAATAAATCAGTTAATTATTTATCAACTGACAATGCTCAAATTGCTGGCCAACAAGTTTCCATTGCATCACCTGCAGCAGGTAAACTAGTGAGCTGGAACGGCAAAGTTGGAGATACATTTAACAAAGGCGATAAAATTGGTTCTGTAGATGTTGTAAGTGATAAAGGGGTATCGAGAGTTAATATTACTGCACCTGCAGATGGAACAGTTGTACAATCTACTGCAGTTAAAGATACTTATGTGGGAGCGGGAGTTCCGATTGCGCAAAGCTACGACTTAAATAATTTATGGGTAACAGCAAATATTAAAGAAACAAATATTAATGATGTTAAAGTTGGTCAAGATGTAGATATCTATGTAGATGCATATCCAAATACAACTTTAAGCGGTAAAATTCAATCGATTGGTTTAGCAACAGCGGGTACTTTTTCTTTACTGCCTAGCGATAATGCTTCAGGTAACTATACAAAAGAGGTGCAAGTCATTCCTGTTAAAGTCTCTATCGAAAATTATGGTGGTCTTGATTTAGTTCCTGGTATGAATGTGACTGTGCGAATTCATAAGTAGGTGATATCATGACAATATTTATCGCTAGTTATGTTCTTATATCGGTTATATTGCTTCTCGTTATTAATTTTGCGATTAGAAAAGGGAGAAATAACCGCCAAAATATAAAAGCAAGTGTACCGGATGAATCGGTTACTAGAAAAGAAAAAGTGAGACAGGAAGTTAGGAAAGATGCAAAACAAGAAACAAAAGTGGAAGCGAAAGAAGAAACTTTCCAAAAACCTGTTAATATTCAGCATGAGGAAAAGGAAGAAATAATCGAAGAAAGTCCTCAAACTACATCGATACAGGAAGAGGACGACTCATCAAAAGATGCCACTGTAGCTGATAATTTAATACGCGATACATTGAAAGACAATGCTGTTTCTGAACCTGCATTAGAATACGTCAATGAAGAAGCAGGGAATACAGAAAATGCCGAAGAGAAGAAAACGGCAAAACAAGGACCAACGATTTCACCGGATATTGCCAAGCATCGGGGTAAAATTATTGCGGCAATGATGTTAGGAGCATTTGTCGCCATATTGAATCAAACTCTATTGAATGTTGCAATTCCTCATATAATGAATGATTTAGGAGTAACGGCGAATACTGTACAATGGTTATCAACTGGTTATATGCTTACAAATGGTATCTTCATACCAATAACCGCCTTTTTAATCGCACGATTAGGAACAAGAAAACTATTCCTATCAGCGATATTTGCTTTTACAATAGGATCTGTTATATGTTCTATTTCTACCGGTTTTTCTATGCTTATGATCGGAAGAGTCGTTCAAGCTGCCGGAGCTGGTGTCATCATGCCGCTCTTGATGACTGTATTTATGACTATATTCCCTCCTGAAAAACGTGGGGCTGCAATGGGTTTAATGGGCGTTGCCATGATTTTTGCCCCTGCAATAGGTCCAACGCTATCAGGATGGTTAATTGGACATTTTTCTTGGAGATTATTATTTGATATCGTTATTCCGTTTGGAATATTAGATCTTATCCTAGGCTTTATCTGGATGAAGGATGTAACAAAAGTTACAAAACCAAAATTTGATACATGGGGATTTATTTTCTCCACTATCGGATTTGGATTTTTACTATATGGATTTAGTGAAGCCGGAAATGACGGATGGACGAGTGGGACGGTAATGATCTCACTAATAGTAGGAATTGTGGCCTTAGTTGCCTTTACTATTCGTGAATTCTCAACAGATCATCCTATGCTTGATTTACATGTATTTAAATATGATATTTTTGCTTTGACAACGGTAATAAGTATGGTTATTAATATGGCTATGTTTGCTGCGATGATTCTATTGCCAATTTATTTGCAAAATATCCGTGGATTTACTGCATTGCAATCAGGGCTATTGATGTTGCCTGGTGCCATTATTATGGGGATTATGTCGCCTATATCGGGAAGACTTTTCGATAAAATGGGTGCTAGACCACTTGCCATTATCGGCTTAATTATTACTGTAGCCACTACTTGGCAGTTTACCCATTTAACCATGCAAACAACCTATGCACATATTATGCTTTTATATGTCTTACGGATGTTTGGAATGTCCTTTATTATGATGACTGTTATGACCGAGGGAATGAACCAACTTCCACTTCATTTAACAAGTCATGGTACCGCTGCTTCCAATACAGCACGAACAGTCGCTGGTAGTATAGGTACTGCTTTCTTAGTTACGGTCATGACGACTAGAGCAAGTTTTCATAGCGCCAACTACTCAAATATTATCAGTAGTGCAAACCCTTATATTACAAACAAGCTTTCACAGCTTGGCCAAGGGTTAGCACAAATGGCCGGACTTCCATCTGAAGCTGGTCAAACCTTAGCTACCACTGTTATTTATGGAAAAGTTGCGCAGCAAACTACTGTTAGCGGAATTAATGACGCATTTGTAGTTGCAACAGGAATAGCTGTAGTAGCTCTAATCCTTGCTTTCTTTATCAAAAGATCAAGACCAGCAACAAAAAAATAATTTTCTTAGCCAAAGAGAGGAAACTTTCTTTGGCTTTTTGCATATAGTAGAGGGTCGGCCTTTTTAAGGAGAAAAATAACTTTGTTTTCTTTTCAAAATTAAATCATGTTTTCTTGAAAATTTATGTTTACTTTTATTTTAAAATTGGTTATACTTACCACTGTAAGCAAAAAATTCTTTAAGGAGGTCGTTTGTTATGAAAAAGTTAATCGCAAATGTATCAGCCCTAAATTCATATTGTTCACATTCGACCTTGGATGGATGGTTTCTGTAATTTAACTTCAATAATCCAGCCGTAGGAAGAATGTCTTTCTTCCTGCGGCTTTTTTATGCCCTTTTAGAGGTATGCGTTTTTTTAAGCCGCAGGAGGTTTCGATGACTTTCTGCGGCTTATTTATTTTTAGGTGGTGATTAGAATGTTACTCAATATAATCTTTACAAAAATGAAGGTAAAAAAGAAAAACAATGCAATAAAAGAATACAAACAGGTGCAACATATAGCCGACATTTTAGAGAAAAACAAGTTAAAGCATAATGACATGATGTTAAGACATTATTACTAAGTCCACAACAATAGGTGGTGATAGGTATGATACTGAATGTAATATTTTCAAACTGGAGTATAAGAAAGAAAGCAAAAGCAATAAAGGAATACAAACAATTGCAGCATATAGCGAACATTTTGGAGCAAAACAAGTTAAAACATAACGAAGGGATGTTAAGGCACTATTACTAATTAGAGCGCCAGGTGGTGGTAAATATGATACTGAATCTATTTTTTACAAAGATAAATATTAAAATACCTGTAAAGACGACAGAGCAATACAAAAGAGAACAGCTTAGTATAGAGGTGTATGAGAATAACAAACTTAGGCATGCAGATATGGTAATGAGGAAACTTTATTAATCTTATATTGAATGGGAAATATAGGGAGGTGATAATAATGACGCTCAATTTGATTTTTATTACGGTTACTATTAAAAAGCGAAGAAAAACGACCGAAGAGTATTTACATGAAGAAAATATAGCAAGAATTTACGAAGAAAATAAATTAAAACATAGTGAAATTCTTTTAAGAAATTATTTTTAAACTATCAAAATAGTAAGGAGAGGTTAAAAATGTTTTGCGTATTTCAAATCAAAAGACTAAATTTCATGTGGGTGGAGAAAGATTCCGCCTAACTGTCGAAGATAAGGGGGATATTGATGTTTTTACACATTTTAGTTTGGACGATAAGATTAAAGAAAAGACAAAAAATATAAATGAGGGCTGACAGATTTTATGTCAGCTTTTTTTTATTATATTTTTGTAGGTAAAATATACCGAATATTAATATAAGTCAGATATATCATGAAAACCAAGTGAATTATGAAGTAAAATAGAATGAAATAGTGAAAGGAGATGGACTAAATGGACAAGCATGTTCAAATTATTGGCAGTGAAAGAAAAATTCTTCCTAATGCACGAAGAGCAAGTGAAGCAAATCTAAATGATGAGATTTCTGTTTTGGTTATTGTGCGTCGCCATAGTAAGGATAAAGATTCTTCCGCAATATTAAATGATTGTCAATTCTCCAAAATACACTATACACACGAGATGTTTGAAAAGAACTTTTTTATTCATCCTGATGATTTGAAAATTCTTGAGGATTTTGCTGATGAATATGGTCTTAAAATAAATGAAACCATTTCATCTTCAGGTATTGTAAGTTTAACAGGATCCATTGAGAATTTATCCAGAGCATTTCAAGTGGAAATGGCAGACTATGAACACCCTCATTTCCATTACCGAGGCAGAAATGGATATGTTCACATACCTCAAAAGCTTTCGCATATTATTCATGCAGTTTTGGGATTGGATAATCGGCCACAAACAAAAGCGCATTTTCGACTTATGCAAAACGGTGATATACGGATGAGAAAAAATGGGCAACCATCCTCCTTTACCCCTTTAGAAATAGCAAAATTGTATAACTTTCCGCAGGATATAGATTGTAGTGAACAATGCATCGGAATTATTGAGTTAGGTGGAGGCTACCTTAAGGATGATATCGATCAATATTTTTCTAGGCTGGGTGTTCCCGCACCGGAAATTGTTGATATAGAAGTCGATGGAGCAAAAAATTCACCCACCGGTGACGCGAATGGTCCTGATGGTGAAGTTGCTTTAGATATTGAAATTGCCGCAGCAGTTGCACCGAATGCTAAAATAGCAGTATATTTTGCTCCAAACTCAGATGCAGGATTCTTAAAAGCCATTACAACTGCTATCCATGATAAGGTAAATAAACCTTCTGTTATTTCCATTAGTTGGGGTGCTCCTGAAAAAAGTTGGACAAAACAGGCAATGGATGCTATGAATAAGGCATTTAAAGATGCAGCAGCCCTAGGAATTACCATTCTCTGTGCATCGGGGGACAATGGTTCCTCCGATGGTGTGGATGACGGAACCGTCCATGTTGATTTTCCGGCGTCAAGTCCATTTGTAATAGGATGCGGTGGAACTCGTTTAGAGGGAATAAATGGTTCCATTGCTCGTGAAATTGTTTGGAACGAAGTAAACAATGGATCTACTGGAGGTGGATTTAGCTCTTACTTCATGTCGCCTGAATGGCAAAAAAATCTGCAGAACTCTCAAGAGGAGATACAGAATGAAAGAAGAGGAGTTCCGGATGTAGCCGGAAATGCAGATCCATTAACTGGATATAAAATCTTAGTGGGTGGTCAAGAATATGTATTTGGGGGCACAAGTGCAGTAGCACCACTTTATGCAGGATTAGTTGCTAATTTAAATCAGCAGCTAGGGCGTCCAATTGGTTTTATTACTCCCTTTTTTTATCAGATGACTTCTTCAAATAACAGCTTTCGGGATATTACAGATGGTAACAATGATACAGTCGGGAATGGTTCTTATGCGGCAACAGTTGGCTGGGACCCTTGTACAGGGCTAGGGAGTATTGATGGTTTGAAGCTATTAAATGCACTGTCAGCTTATTTTTCTTCAAATTTGATTGTTCAATAAGCGGAAGGGATATCCCTTCTGCTTTTTATATTTTCTTGAGTTTTACATACGATGTTGCATAGCTACTGTGTTTGTTTATTTGAGACAAGTAAACAAGAAAATTGTATTCTTTTAAAATATAAATTATTTAAAATAGTCCATGTACGATGTGAAAAATTATGGTATGATTGCTTTTGGAAATATTTCGATTCACTAAACATTATTCGGGAGAACTTTAAGGAGAGAAGTCATTATGACGTATTGGAAGCGTAACTTATGGATACTTTGGGTTGGTGCGTTTTTTACTTCTGCCAGCTACTCAATGGTTATTCCTTTTTTGCCACTATTTCTTCTTCAAATTGGCGTACAGGAACATACAGAAGTGTGGTCGGGGATATTATTTAGTGCGGCTTTTTTTGCAGGTGCCATTGCTTCGCCTTACTGGGGAAGACTGTCTGACCGTTATGGCCGCAAGCCAATGATCATAAGGGCAGGCATAGCACTGTTTGTCATCTATACACTTACGGCCTTTGTAACAAATCCTTATGAATTACTACTTTTAAGGATAATGCAAGGACTCTTATCTGGGTATATACCAGGAGCAATTGCGCTAATTGGAACGAATACACCTAACGACAAAGTAGGTTATGCACTTGCCATGATTTCAACTGCTACAGCCTCAGGAGGTGTTGTTGGCCCATTATTAGGTGGAGGGATAGCCGAAATAGCAGGAAATCGCTTTGCCTTTGCAAGCGCTGGTATTCTTGTCTTTTTATCTACTATGTTAGTAATTTTTTGGGTCAAAGAAAAAAACTTTACTCCAAACAAATCTAAAGGCTCTGTGTTGATGGATATTAAGGAAGCCGCAGCCAACCGCACATTTATGATTGTGATGTTTATGACAGTCATTACGTCATGCTCATTAATGACGATTGAACCAGTTCTTCCATTATATATTGTAAAGCTAGGCGGAGCTGCGGAAAATGCATCATTTATAGCAGGGGTAGTATTTTCATTGCCTGGCATTGCTAGTGTCATCTTCGGGCCGTTTTGGGGAAAATTCGCGGATAAAGTCGGCTTCCGAAAAGTATTAATAATAGGGCTTCTAGGAGGGGCAATCGGTACCTTTGCCCAAATGATATTTGGTCATATTTGGGGATTTTCAATCGTCCGTTTTATGTTCGGAATTTTCTTTTGTGCCGTATTTCCTGCTATCAACGGACTTGTCGTCCGCTCCACCAGAGAAGATTTCAGAGGACGTGCTTTTGGCTTAAATCAAACCGCTAACCAAATTGGCGGCATGATCGGACCAATGATTGGCGGGTTCATTGGCGGAATATTCCCGATACAAACAGTATTTTTCGTAACCGGAATACTCCTAATAGCTGCAATGGGAATGGCCTACCTAGCAAAACAAAAACCACTAAAGAAAGTCTCCACCGTATAGGGTGCCAGGCACCACTCATGGACATTTTGACAAATTGTCCGCCATAGGTGGACAGTGGGGATGGATGAAAGTGAGGATAAGAAAGGAGGCAGAATTTACCTGCTAAATTTATCCCTCGGACAGACACAATTAACCTCCGTTACACATAAGCATTACTATAGGCAACTGCCTAACGGAGGTGAAAAAATGTCCGGAATCTTAACTGCAATCGGTTATTTATTTAAAGAACTGTTTTTTTTGGTTTCCTATGTAAAAAATAACGCTTTTCCACAGCCGCTCTCAGCCAGCGATGAACGGAAGTATTTGCGGAAAATGGCTGAGGGCGATGAAGAAGCCCGGAACATTTTAATTGAGCATAATTTACGCTTAGTTGCTCATATCGTCAAGATGTTATGAGGTTGAAGCAATGTCAACATGATATGGATAAAGCCATTGAAATAACAGGAAGGTTTTTATTGGAGAAATTAAATAAAAGCAAATCAACATCACTTATAACAAGCCTATTTTTAAAGTATGCTTAGGTGAAGATATACCTTTATTTGAATAAAGTTCAGTGAGTAGAGGGAAATGCCGAACAACATTTTGAGCGGATGAAGCAGCATGATATTTCAGAGTAAACTTCTTCGAAAACCATTCATTGTTAAATGGAATAGTTGAACAAGTGACCAGATATGTCACTTTTTAATATACCAGTGAGCATTAGAGATTCTTTAAAGGGAGGATTCTGTTATTAAAAAAGTGGAAACAGTTCGTTCGGCTAAACGGTAAAAAATAACTTAAAAAATACTCTTTACTTTTACAGATTAGTTGTATATAATACTTACAAACGAACAGTTACTTACTTTTAGTAACCTGATTAATAAATTTAAAGTTGCAAAGCATATTTTTTTGTTTAATATCTCGAAATTGAGATATTCGGTATACGAAACAAAAGGAGTTGAAATAACCTAAATTATTGTCTTGGTGAAAAGAAGGTTTATAAGTATTATTCATGATAATGCAATGCTTGATCGCAAGAGAGGAACTTATTAATATTTGTGAACTTGTAAAATTGACTCCATCTAAACGGAAACATACAAAGTAGCTGGTCAATTGATTGTTTGATATAGGTAAAAGTGAGGCAAACTGCGAATGGACAATATAAAATTCAAAGTTCAATTGCAGTAATTCTTAATCTTAGTGGATAGAATGCCTTCTAAAACTCCAGAAGTTAATTTTTGTACCTTATTTAAAAAATTATTGAAAGGACGTGTGTGGAATGAATAAGCAAACAATGGGAATTCACCATATAACAGCAATTGTAGGACATCCACAGGAGAATGTAGATTTTTATGCGGGGGTTTTAGGTTTACGCTTGGTTAAGAAGACTATAAATTTTGATGATCCAGGAACATATCATCTTTATTTCGGAGACGAGGGTGGAAAGCCTGGGACTATCATTACCTTTTTTCCATGGGCAGATGCTGTGCAAGGGAAAATTGGAAGTGGTCAAGTAGGAGTCACTTCTTACGTAGTTCCAAGAGGGGCAATGGATTTTTGGGAAAAACGGTTAACAAAGTTTAATATTCCCTATGATAATACAGAACGGTTTGGAGAGACCTATTTAGAATTTGATGACCCACATGGTCTTCATTTGGAAATTGTTGAAAGAGAAGAAGGAGAAAAAAATACTTGGAAGTTTGGAGAAGTAACACCTGATGTTTCCATAAAGGGGTTTGGAGGTGCTACCTTATTATCTGCTCGCCCAGATAAAACATCTGAACTATTAGAAAATGTGTTAGGGTTAGAAGTTGTTGGAGAAGAAAATGATATCCGTCGTTTCCGTTCGCCAAGTGATATTGGAAATATCATCGATTTAAAATTAACTCCTGTAGGGCGTGGAGAAATGGGGGTAGGAACTGTCCACCATATTGCGTGGAGAGCCAAAGATAATGAAGATCAATTAGATTGGCAAAAATATGTCAGCAAACATGGTTACGGAGTGACACCTGTTAGAGATCGCAATTATTTCAACGCCATTTACTTTAGAGAGCATGGAGAAATATTATTCGAAATTGCTACAGATCCCCCAGGTTTCGCACATGATGAATCATACGCGACAATGGGTGAAAAATTGATGTTGCCGCCACAATACGAAATGTACCGAAGCCGTTTGAATGATATTTTGATTCCGATACAAGTAAAAGAAATAGATTGATTTTACGAAAGGAATGATAATCTTTGCTTTCGATTAACCCATCTTTAAATACAGAAAGAGAAAACTATAAACTATTAATTGGAACCATCATACCAAGACCCATTGCGTTTGTAACGTCGGTTTCAGACAATGGGATCATAAATGGAGCGCCTTTTAGCTACTTCAGTATTGTTTCATCGAATCCGCCGATGATCTCTCTATCGATACAGCGTTCAGGAGGGAAACAAAAGGATACTGCCCGTAATATTATTCATACCAAAGAGTTTGTTGTTCATATCGTGGATGAACAAAACGTCGAAAAGATAAACCAGACAGCTGCAACCCTACCGTCAAATCAGAGCGAAATTGAGTTGGCTGAGTTAACGTTAGTTGATAGTATAAAAATCAAGGTGCCTGGGGTTAACGAGTCTAAGGTTCGGATGGAGTGTACTTTGGAGTACTCCATAGTACTGGGGGAGAATAGCTCGATAGGCTGTGACTTAATTATTGGGAAAATAGTGCAATTTCATATAGACGAGGAAATTTATGAAGAAGGAAGAATTAATCAAGCAGGCTTAGCTGCAGTGAGTAGATTGGCGGGAAATAATTACGCGAAAATTGGTGAGGTATTCTCCATTGAGAGACCGAAATAAAAAGGTGGTGTACAAATGCTAAAAACAGATGGGATTCATCATATATCTGCGATGGTCAATGATGCACAAAGAACCATTGATTTTTATACAGGATTACTGGGGCTTAGATTAGTGAAGAAAACCATTAATTTTGATCGTCCTGAAGTATATCATCTTTACTTTGGAAATGAAACTGGAGATTCTGGAAGCGTTATTACCTTCTTTCCATGGGCTAAACAACTTAAAGGACGGATCGGAACTGGTCAGGTAGGTGCAACGGCATACATGATTCCAAGTGGTTCCATATCATTTTGGGAGAGTCGCTTACAAAAATATCAAATTCCATTTCAATCTTCGTCTAGGTATGGTGAAACATACTTGGAATTTGGTGATCCCGATGGACTTCATATTGAGTTAGTGGAACGAGAAGAAGGATCCATGAATAAATGGAATGCAAGCGAAATCCCTGCGGAATATGCAATTAAAGGTTTTGCCGGAGCGACTCTATTGTCAAAATTTCCTTATAAGACTGCAGAAGTTCTGGAAACTATTTTAGGATTAACCTGTCTTGGTCAAGAAGGTGAATTTCTGAGATTTAAGGCTGTCGGACACCTTGGAAATATCATTGACATTAAGTTATCTGCATCTGTAAGAGGGCTGATGGGTGCGGGAACAGTCCACCATATTGCGTGGAGAGCCAAAGATGATGAACAACATCAGAAGTGGAGAGAATTGCTCGAACAAGAAGAATACTTTCCAACTGAGATTTTAAACCGTAACTACTTTAAAGCATTATATTTTCATGAAGGCGGAGGGATTTTATTTGAAATCGCAACAGATCCACCTGGATTTACAGTTGATGAGCCCATGTCTGAATTAGGGGAAAATCTTATGCTGCCTACATGGCTAGAGGAAAAACGGGAAGAGTTGGTTGAACTACTTCCTCGTGTAGAGGTTAAGAGTTTGAAAGGAGAATAAATAATGCGACATTTTTTTCAAAAAGGGAAAGACCCTTCAAAACCAACTTTACTTTTGCTTCATGGTACAGGTGGTAATGAATTGGATTTACTTCCCGTTGCGGGAAGAGTTGACGATGAAGCATCCTTATTAAGTGTACGGGGAAATGTACTAGAGAATGGAATGCCGCGTTTCTTTCGCCGATTAGCTGAAGGAGTCTTTGATGAAGAAGATCTACTCTTTCGAACAAAGGAGTTAAATGAATTCCTCGATGAAGCAACTGAAAAATATCAGTTTAAACGAAATAATATAATCGCAATTGGTTATTCCAATGGTGCAAATATAGCAGCAAGTTTATTATTTCACTTTCAAAACGCTATAAAAGGAGCAATTCTACATCATCCTATGGTACCGAGAAGGGGGATTGATCTTCCTGATTTATCAGGAAAAACAGTATTTATTGCTGCAGGGACAAACGATCCAATTTGTTCTTCCTTGGAATCTAGAGAGTTATACACATTATTACAGAATGCTGATGCTGATGTAGAACTTCATTGGGAAAATAGAGGTCATCAGTTAACTGTTGAGGAAGTTGAAGCTGCTGCTAACTGGTATAAACAAAAAGTAATTAATTAAGTTATGATAAATAAATTTGGAGGTATTAATAATGCAAGATTTAGGACTATTATTAATTCGTATTATGATTGGAATTGTGTTCTTCTTTTACGGAACTCAGAAGTTATTTGGATGGTTTGGTGGATATGGAATAAAGGGTACTGGTGGATGGTTTGAATCTATCGGAATTAAGCCTGGAAATGCTGTTGCCGTTCTTAGCGGCCTAGGTGAGTTAGTAAGTGGACTACTATTTATTCTCGGAGTATTTTTACCTGTGGGTGCTGTAATTATTTTAATTATAATGTTAGGCGCAATTGTAAAGGTACATGGACCTAAAGGTTTTGCAAATGGTGCAGGTGGTTACGAATACAATTTGGTGTTGATAGTAGTTGTTATTGGTTTAGCTTTAATAGGTCCAGGGCAATATTCCTTAGATATATTAATAAGATAAAAGACCACTTTTTTTATATTGTAGTAAAAGCCCATTACGGGCTTTTTTTATAAAGTAATACTTTGAAATTATAGCTTGAAATTTTAGTATCATTATGATGTTTATCAATTAAACGAAAGGGCATTCTTCCATATCATGGAGTATTCTTTTCTATTGAATAAGGCGATTTGTTGAAAACCCTTTTCTGGGATTGTCCGTGTTTTTTCTAGATAATGTATGTCAATTTTGTGAGTTTGCTTGTTAATGATAACGATTCTACTTATTATGTGTGCATATATTTAGGATTTGAAAAAGGGAGTCGGGAAACTTGAACAATCGTTGGAATCATTTCATTTATAAATGCTGGTCACCTATTTATGATTATTTTTTTGAGTCGGGAAAATTTCGCAAAGCGAGAGAAACAATTTTTAAAGATATCCATCTTGAAAAAGGAAGTAAAGTTCTCTTTGTAGGGGTTGGAACCGGGGCGGATTTACCGTACTTCTTGAATAAAAAATACGAAATAACAGCAATTGATTATTCTAACGAGATGTTACAGGTTGCTAAATCCAAATACAATGACAACTCTTTAACGTTTATGGTAATGGATGCGCAAAACATGAATTTTCCAAATGAATCGATTGATTTTGTTGTCGCAAGTTTAATTCTCAGTGTCGTAGCTGATCCCCAAAGAACAATGATGGAAATGTCCAGGGTTTTAAAGAAGGATGCCAGATTTCTCATATTTGATAAGTTTGAGAAAAGGGATAGTAACTTTTTACTTCAAAGAATCCTTCGCCCTGTGATTAAAATAATGGGTACCGATATAGGATTGGATTTTTATGACATTTTTACAGAAGTTGAGGACCATTGTATAGTGATAGAAGATAAAAATATCATGATGGGTGGGGTATATAGAAAAATAATGGGGATGAAAAAGGAGGATAAGAAATGAAAAAGTCAGGAATTACTGAGTCGAAGCATTGTCACTGCATTTTATACAAACGCTTTAACCGAATAAAAAAGGGACGGTTAGTGTAATAGGGATCTGAACGGTGAAGAAGTGAGCATTCAGTTCTCATACTAGTTAGGTTACAAGTGCTTTGTCGGCGGTTAAAGGATCAAAACCAGTCCACAGCTAAGACTGGCTTTGATGGATTCATTTTTTTGAATAAATCTCCTATTTATCATGCTTTCGAGCTGTTCCATTGGATCTTACTCTCTTTCATACGCTTTTGGTGGTGATTCCAACCATCCTTTATCAATTAAGATATTCATACCGTCCTCAACAAATAAGCCAATGTTTATAAGCGTTCTTATATACAACATATCTATATCTCTTCTTGCAGTTACTGCCAGTGAGTTTCCGAATGACCTTATCTTCATAGCAAACATGTCCACTTTATGAAACAGCATTATTTTATCGGAAAAAGGAGGAAATGTAGATGTTGTAACTAAATGGTCCAGATATGATGGTGATTGCATGTGTTCAATGTGAAGTTTTTCCTTATACTGCTTTACAGCTTTTTCAGTCATAGTTAAACCCCGTTTAAACAAAGCTTTTATCTTTTCATCTTGAACTATCTGATAAAATCCCAATAATAACGCCAAGCTTGTTGTGTTATTCTCAATGTTATCCCACAGATGAATGATCTCTAATGCCTGTAATGGTCGGACTTCACCAATGAATCCTTTTAAGTAACTTTGTTTATCGACCTTATCAATTCCTTCTGGTGTTGGAATGAAAGGAGGTTGTATAATTAATTTTTTTTCCATAAGAACATTATTAATTTGCCCTAAAAAGACTGTAGTACATTCATTACAATATATAAAGAACTCTCTTATATCCTCCCGTAATATTAATGGAACGGCTACTGCGTAGAGACTCATACCTGCCTTAGCAGCATATTTTAGATAGTGAGCATAAAATTCATCTGCGTATAAACGCGGAGCTCCAAGATTTACATCATCTTTAGTAAATCCAATAGGTATTGGGAAGTTATCTTTTTTAAAAAATCCTTCTATCCTATAGATGAAATCCTTTGATAAGGCTAAACCATTTTCCAATAGTGTCCTAATTTCTTCATCCTCACAATGTTGAAGAAAATAACTTAAAATTTGAATCGACATACTGTTTCCCATATATGTAGTCCAAAGTTTTCCCATTTCGAAAGTCGATAAAGGGTGACTCTCATCCATTGCTTTTGAACTAAACTTTAGAGGTTTCATCACATTCATAGGATTTAATTCTTTGTCTGTAGTCATAACTATCCCCTCATGCATTTTTACTTAGCATTACCTGTAGCAAATATTTAATACCATAAATTCTATCCTTTTCGTATTTTTTTGAAAGATAGTTGAAATATGGCATATTTTTTGATGAAACATCTCTTCATTGTCAATACATAAAAAACAGATCCCTCTTTCTTGGCACTGACTGTTTTATCAAGATATCTAAAAAAGGTGTTAGGTGATATCGAGTATGAACCCGTTTATTCGGTGTTTTTATTTGATAATCCTTCTTTCCTATACACTTTTCTGTAATACCAGTAAGATTTACTCTATTTTCCTGCATATATAGTCGTATAAAAAGAGGCTGGGACAAAACGCAGTGAAAATCAAAAAAGCGCATGAAATCAAATTTAAAAACCTTGATTTCATGCGTTTTTGCTTTCGTAGATTTAACCAATTTCAATGATTTTTTTACTTATGTCCAAGCCTCTTTTTGTGTTATTTATGCTGTGAATGTAGAGGTGACCCTTTTGGTATTTTGATAAAAAATACATGTGATAATATCCGTTTTCACCTCACAAGTAAACAGGTTAATCTAATATGGATTAGGTCATTTTTATGGATAGAAATAATACGTTAGTACTCCTACTAATATCCCTGTTATGGCTCCACAAAACACTTCAATTGGTTTGTGTCCTAGCAGTTCTTTTAATTTTTCTCTGTACTCTGCCTTCTTTAAATTAGGATTTTTTAAGGTATCAATAAGTCTATTAAAATCAACTAATAATTTATTTAGAACTTCAGCATGAAAACCAGCATGTCTTCGAACCCCAGTAGCATCGTGCATTACGATAAGGGATACGACAAGAGCAATTGCAAACTCATTTGAATAAATACCAGAAGTTAATCCGATTGCCGTAGTCAACGCGATAATAGTTGATGTATGAGAACTTGGCATTCCACCTGTACTGAACATTAATTTCCACTTTAATTCTCTTGTTGTTAATAAATGAATGGGAATCTTTACAAATTGTGCAATTAGCATACCCATAAGCGCAGCTAAAATTGGATAAGATAATAACATTTTTCCTCCTATTTGTTTAAGAAAATATCGTGCTCAAAGATCGATTAGGATGGCTTTCCTTATGAAGAAAAGATTCATTTACCTAATAGGTCCTCTGTTTATAAAATAACAGTGTAGTACTAAAAATCTCTTATTGTTTTATTAAAGTTTCATTAAAAAGAGCTATATCAAAATAATTAGTGCTAATTTTGATGAATAAAATAATGAATTAATATCTGAACAAGGAAATCAGGATTTAATGGGAATATTAACTCTTAAAACCTAAATAAAACAAGAAAAAATCCAAATATTTCTTCCTTTCTTATTACTATTTTATGGCTCCTTACCATTTTTCGTACTTGGTGAAGACGCCCCTGCTGCTTCAAGACGTTTGGACTCCTATATTGCTTGGTATTTAGTCTTATAAGCCAGTGGTCAACTGTCCATTAATGCTAATATTCCGCTAATCATTAATGGTCAATTATTACGGAATGCTTATTACTCAGAATACTACGCGAATAGTTGAATTGTTCCATTATTTTTCACCGTAATTACCTATGGATTAAACCTGGCCAACAGTGGTTTTATTAGTACAGCAAAAAATCAGTTTTTGTAGTGTCCATTCACACAGATTAATAGGATGATATAATATCATTCGTACGGTATATGCTCAATAATCCGCTGTTTTTGTAAAGACGTCTTTTTAAAAAAGCTCCTACACAAAAATTTATGAAAAATTTCACATAAACTATAAGAGGCGTTAATTGAACAGGAAAATATAAAAAACACCGAAATAAATTCGGTGCTTATTTGTATGTGCATTTTTATTTAAATATGTTGTTCGATTGTTGTTGATTTTAGTTTAGCTAACTTTTTCTCTGCCTTACGCTTCGTCAGAAAACGTTGAAGGAAATAAGATCCTAAAACATAAATAACAGCAACAGCTTGTAAGGATAATCCTTCCACATTAGGGAATACACAGAACCAAACTCCGATCCAATCAGGGAACTTTATACCGATTGATGTTGTACTCATCCATCCAGCAAGTTGCATTTCCTGAACAGTTTCTCCAACCATTACGGCAAGAACCATTACTAAAAGGACACCAGTAAACACCAACATTTTCTTGTGTGGAAGTTTCTTCTGAAATAAGAATGTAAGGACACCCACAATCATTGTGAGGGATAATCCAATTAATGTCCCTTGAAGGATAATATCAGATCCAACTTTTAATCTAAGATTTTGAAGGAATAAAACAACTTCAAATCCTTCTCGATAAATGGACGTTAATCCAACGATAAATAAAGACCAAAAAGCACCTTTCGTTACAACATTATCTTTACCGATGTATTGTTGCTTCTTTCTGTTATGGAGACTTATCCACCCAGTCCAATATATTTTATGGAAGAACCAATTAAGAATGACTAATAATACAACAACTGCTAAAATTCCTGTAAATGCTTGAATATCTAATTGAGGTGCATTAACAGAGGAAAGGATAGCAACTACTATAAACCACGTAATTAGAGTAGCAACAAAAGAAACACCAGCTCCTAATGAAATAGGCTTCCAATAGTTATCCTGTTTCTTGCGAATTAGTCCTGAGATAATCGCTGCTAATACTAAAATTGCTTCTAAGCCTTCTCGAAAAACTAAAATGGCAGTATTAATAACTGCTGCACCGGGAGTAATATGACTGGCAGTAGGATCGGGATTTCCTTTAAAATAAATCCCTTGCCAAATTAAAACACCTATTAAAACAATGATGGAAAGAGCGATTAGAATCGTTTTCATATTAAATATTCTTTTAAGCATGTAAGATTCCTCCTAGTATGTAAGTGAAAATGATAATCGTTATCAATTACTAAATATATAATATGGTTTTGTGTGGTTATCGTCAATACTAAAAACGCGTTAAAAGGAAATAAAAAAAGAAATAGTCTATTTTTTATTTTTTCTTGACATAGGGTAGGGGTACCGTATTATAAGAGCTGGAAGCGCAAGGGAAACGTATTTCGTGTAATTAATAGGAGGTTTCAACATTGGTTTCAACTATCTTAGCAATATTTATTTTCTTAATCACCCTCATTTTGGTTATCTGGCAGCCGAAAAATTTATCCATCGGGTGGTCCGCTTGCGGAGGTGCTGTTTTAGCTCTTATAGTGGGAGTCGTTGATTTCAACGATGTTATCGAAGTTACGAAAATTGTGTGGAATGCCACATTTTCTTTTATCGCTATTATTATTATTTCTTTAATCTTAGATGAAATTGGGTTTTTTGAATGGGCGGCCCTCCATATGGCAAGGACGGCAAAAGGTAATGGAATTAAAATGTTTGTCTATGTAAGTATTCTTGGGGCATTGGTTGCAGCATTCTTTGCGAATGACGGAGCAGCCCTTATTTTAACGCCGATAGTACTTGCCATGGTTCGAAACTTGAACCTGGATGAAAAAATGATCTTCCCGTTTATCATTGCAAGTGGATTTATCGCCGATACGACATCTCTTCCACTAGTGGTAAGTAATCTTGTAAATATCGTTTCAGCTGACTTTTTTGGAATTGGGTTTGTTCATTTTGCATCTAAAATGATTATTCCAGACTTATTTTCGTTAGTAGCAAGTATACTTGTTTTATTTCTTTACTTTAGAAGGAATATACCAAAGCAATATGATTTATCGAAATTAAAAAAGCCAGTTGATGCTATTCAAGATAGGAAGATGTTTCGAATGTCTTGGATAGTGCTAGCGGTATTATTAGCAGGTTATTTTATCAGCCAGACATTCCATTTGCCAGTTTCTATTATTGCAGGGGTTATCGCTATCTTCTTTTTACTTATGGGAAGAGAAAGTAAGGCGATTGCAATTAAAAAGGTGTTAAAGGGTGCACCTTGGGCAATCGTATTTTTCTCGATTGGAATGTATGTGGTAGTTTATGGATTGCGAAATGCTGGCCTAACCACTATATTGGGAGATGTCATTCAAGCGGCTGCCAATCATGGTACGCTGGTTGGAACGGTCTCCATGGGATTTTTGGCGGCATTTTTATCTTCTATCATGAATAACATGCCGACCGTCATGATTGATGCTCTTGCGATAAGTGGAACCCATACGGCAGGAGTGATAAAAGAGGGACTGATTTATGCGAATGTCATCGGTTCCGATTTAGGACCAAAAATTACGCCAATCGGCTCATTAGCAACACTCTTATGGCTTCATGTATTAAAAACCAAAGGTGTAAAAATATCATGGGGAACGTATTTTAAAACGGGAATTGTATTAACCATTCCGGTCTTATTCATTACCCTTTTAGGATTGTACCTATGGTTACGACTTATTTAATTAAAATGGATTAAGGAGATTAAGAATGTCTAAAAAAACAATCTACTTTTTATGTACTGGTAACTCCTGCCGCAGCCAAATGGCAGAAGGATGGGCGAAGCAATACTTAGGGGATGAATGGACAGTCAAAAGTGCTGGTATTGAAGCACATGGATTAAATCCTAATGCCGTAAAGGCAATGAAAGAAGTAGGGATTGATATATCCAATCAAACGTCTGATATTATTGACCCAGAAATATTAAATAATGCAGATCTAGTGGTCACGTTGTGTGGGGATGCTGCAGACAAGTGCCCTGTCACACCACCGAAAGTGAAACGAGTTCATTGGGGATTTGATGATCCTGCAAAAGCCCAAGGGACAGAAGAGGAAAGGCGGGATTTCTTTGGACGTGTTCGGGATGAGATAGGGGAGCGCGTTAAACGTTTTGCTGAGACAGGAGAATAGTTTTCAGCTAAGATTTTGATGCTCTTGGCTTTTCTATGTAAAACATGTATCGTTTTTTTTTTTTGCATTGGCACCACAGCCATTACTTATTCAGCTTGAAGTATTAATTTCAAATATTTGTCCAATAGATTTATATCAATTACATTGAGAGCCATAAGACTGCAATTGGCAGGAAGATGTTAATAATTCTGTTTAGTGGAGGAACTATGCCTGCTTCTGCAACAATTGAGTTACGACAAACTTGGTGGATTCCGTTATGTATTAACTCTAGGAAAACAATATGCAAATGTAATCACATAACGATACTGTTCCATTTTAAAGTAAAATAACAATTTCATATCGATGAACAAAAGCATAAGACAAGTCAACTCTTTCATACATTTTGATGAGGTGAGTACCTTGTCAAAACATCTAGAGTTTGTGTATCACCCTTACAATAAGAAAGAACAAGATGAAAAAAGAATAGAAGAAGCTAAAAAGTTAACTTTAGAGTTTCTTGTCAGAAAATCCTTGAAAAAAGTCGCTGATAACTAGCGGCTTTTTTGTTTGGTAATTTACTCCCCAGTATTGTGTATCTGAATGTAACTCCTATACATTTAATGAACTCTACATTTAATGAATATACATAATAAAAAAACTGTAAGGAGATTTATGATGATAGGAATTTATTGTCGTGTCAGTACACAAGCTCAGGCGAATGAAGGCTACAGCTTAGAAACCCAGGAAGAACTTTGCATGAAACAGGCAATAAGTCTTGGATATTCTCAATCTCAAATAAAAGTGTATCGCGAAGAAGGGCGAAGTGGAGAAGATATCGATCGCCCAATGATGAATCAACTTCGTGAAGATGCAGCTAACGGAATCATTAATACGGTCATCATCACAGATCCAGATCGTTTAACTAGGGATCTTACCGATAAATTGATTGTTTGTAAGGAATGGGATAGGCAAGGGGTAGAAGTTATTTTTATTGATACGGAATATCAAGATACACCAGAGGGTCAAATGTTCTTTAATATGAGGTCCGTGTTTGCTCAATATGAATTAGCGCAGATTCGGAAAAGGACAACAAGAGGAAGACTTCGAGCAGTGGAGAAAGACAAAAAAATCATGCCGATGAGAGTCCCTCCTTATGGATATGATTACCGAGACGGAGAATTAATTATAAATAAAGTAGAAGCAGAGTTTGTCAAGAAAATTTACAAATGGTATCTCGATGGATATACCCTCCGTAATATAGGAGATAAGCTTTATAAAGAAGGAGCGGTGCCGAAACGAGCTGAAACCAAAAACTTTGGGGCTTCTTCCATTAGAAGAATACTAACTTCCGAAATATATATTGGGAAGTACGTCTATAACAAGCGGGCAACCAAAAAGGTTTGGGGAGAGAAAACAGCCTCTGGAAACCCTAAAAAAACCTACACTATTCGAGATGAATCGGAATGGATTACAGTTGAAGTTCCATCTATTATAGATGAGAAAACTTTTGCTTTAGCCCAGAAACAAAAAAAGAAGAATATGAAAAATAGAGGAAATGTAAAATTACAGTACCTATTTAAAGGGATGATCCGCTGTAAACACTGCGGTCGTATGTGGGAATGTACTTATTATTGCGGCAGAGAAGACAAAGCTACTGGTGTAAAAAAAAGATATGCTGTCTACAGATGTCCCAACATGAATCCTAAACGTTATGGAGATGGGATTGAAAGATGTCCATCAACGAGTATCCGTGTTGAACTATTGGATGAATATATTATGGGATTAATCGGAGATGTCTTATCAGATCGCGAAATGTTCGATGAAGCAATTCGTTCCCAGTTTGAGGTGAAGGATGAGACAATAGATTTACAGATTCATGATTTTCAGAAGCAATTAAGCAAGAAAATTGATGAGCGTGACCGAATTAAACGAATGTATGTAGTAGCACAAGTCATTACCGAAGAAGAAATGCTGAAAGATATGAAAAGGATTAATGAAGAAATATCCTTTATAACTAGCGAGATAGAAAAGTTAACCAAGAAAAAAAATATGCAGGAAAGTAATGTTTTAACTGACGAACAAATTAAATTGATCATTACTAATACGATAGATATGTTTGAGAATGAATTAACCTTTGATGAGAAGCGTGAGTTAATGGAACTCCTGGTGGAGGAAATTATTATTAATGCTACCAGTCCAAAGGTTGAAGTTAGTGTAAAAGGTTTATTAAATGACATAGCTTTATGGTCACAACGTCAAAAAGTTTGAAAATACCGGCGAGGATGTGGAAGATTTAATCTCAATTGGAACAATTGGCTTGATTAAAGCCATCGAAAGTTATTCAGAAGGAAAGGGTACAAAATTGGCCACTTATGCTGCTCGCTGTATTGAAAACGAAATACTAATGCATTTACGCGCTTTAAAAAAGACTAAAAAAGATATTTCACTGCATGATCCCATCGGTCAAGATAAGGAAGGAAATGAGATATCTTTAATAGATGTATTAAAATCAGAAGCGGAAGATGTTTTTGATACCATTCAGTTAAGTATGGAGCTAGAGAAGGTAAAAGAGTATATACGCGTTTTGGACGACAGGGAAAAAGAAGTAATCATTGGAAGGTTCGGATTGGATCTTCAAAAAGAGAAAACGCAAAGAGAAATTGCAAAAGAGTTGGGCATTTCCAGAAGCTATGTATCACGAATTGAAAAGCGTGCTTTAATGAAAATGTTTCACGAATTTTATCGTGCTGAGAAAGAAAAGCTGAAGAGAAATCAGCAAGAATGAACAATCGGTCACTAATGTCCGATTGTTTTTCATTTGATACCCGTTTAAAACAGGTACACCGTTATTCGTTTCTCTAAAAAATATTTCGGATTTAACTATGTTTTAAATATTAGAAAAATTAACGGAATTGATATATAATAAAGTCCGTATCAAACATAGAAAGGGGATTCACATGACAACAAGTACATATTCATTAACCTGGGATTTGGATGTTTTTTTTCAAGGCGGAAGCAACTCAAGGGAATTCCAAACCTTTTTAGGAGAAATCAAAGAAACGTTAAAAAGTTTTGATCAACAAGTAAGAGATTGGCAGCCTGAAACCGTTTTAAACGATCCTTCAAACTTTGTATCAATTCTTGAAAGCCTTCAAAATAGCAACCAAAAGCTTGGACAGGCTGGAGCATTTGTAAGTTGTCTTCAAGCGCAAAACACTGAAGATACGAAGGCAAATGAATTAAGAGGCTCTGTTGCTACTTTAAGAGCACAATTAAGTACTATTTTAACGAACTTTGATGATAAGTTAACCAATATTAATGATCAGGATTGGAATCAATTATTAAAGGTAGATGGAATTAATGAATTAGAATTTATATTAAATGAACGTCGCCAAAAAGCGAAAGAAAAGCTTTCCAAGGATCAAGAAGCGCTTATAAATGCTTTAAGTGTAGATGGATATCACGGCTGGGGAGAAATGTATGATTCCCTTGTAAGCAAGGTCAAGATTCCATTTGCAGAAAATGGAGTAGAAAAGGAATTATCAGTCGGCCAAGCACATAATAAATTTTCTAACCCAAACCGAGAAGTTAGAAAAGATGTATTTCGTAAATGGGAAGAGGCATGGGATGATAAAGCAGATTTATTTGCTGCTACTTTAAACCATTTAGCTGGATTCCGTTTATCTATTTACGAGCAAAGAGGTTGGGATAAGGTTTTAAAAGAACCACTAAGCTATAATAGAATGAAAAAAGAAACGCTTGATACAATGTGGCAGGTAATTAGCGATTATAAACAGCCTTTTGTTGAATACTTAAATCGCAAGGCAAAAATGTTAGGGGTAGAAAAATTAAGCTGGTATGATTTGGACGCTCCTGTAGGGGATGTAAACAGCCATTTTAGCTTTGATGAAGGTGCAGAATTTATTATTAAACATTTTGGTGAATTTGGAGATACACTTGCTAGCTTTACGGAAAAAGCATTTGAAGATAGCTGGATTGAAGCCGAGGATCGTGCTGGAAAACGTCCTGGAGGTTTCTGTACAGGATTTCCATTAAGCAGTCAATCAAGAATATTTATGACTTATTCTGGCACACCATCGAATGTTTCAACTTTGGCACATGAATTGGGGCATGCATTCCATTCCTATGCGTTAAGGGATGTTCACCCATTAAAAAGAGGATATGCCATGAATGTTGCAGAAACAGCCTCTACCTTCGCTGAAATGATCGTTGCAGATGCTTCTGTGAAAAATGCCAAGGATGAGAAGGAAAAATTAACCTTATTAGAGGATAAGGTACAAAGATCGGTAGCGCTTCTAATGAACATACATGCACGTTTCTTATTCGAAACTAGATTCTATGCAGAACGCAAAAATGGAGTAGTAAGTAAACAACGATTGAATGAGCTTATGGTTGAAGCTCAAAAAGAGGCATATGGAAATGGACTGGAAGAATACCATCCGTTATTCTGGGCATCTAAATTGCACTTCTTTATTACAGGGGTTCCTTTTTATAATTTCCCTTATACATTCGGATATTTATTCTCGTTGGGTATTTACGCTCAAGCTCTGAAGGAAGGGAAAGGCTACGAGGAAAAATATATGGCTTTATTAAGAGATACTGGCTCTATGAATGTGGAAGAGCTCGCATTCAAACATTTGAATGTAGATCTTACTCAAAGAGACTTCTGGGAAGCGGGAGTAAAGCTTTGTGTAAAAGATGTAGAAGAATTTTTGGAAATGACAAAATAGAAAATATAAAAAAATCCGGCAAAAATGCCGGATTTTTTTATATTTTTTTTAATTTAAACGATGAAATCATTAAAATGGATAAGATAATTATTATGAATAAGTATGAATGCGGTGGGAGATATGGAATACCTAAGAAGCTTAACGTAAGCAGACAACCTGCTGCAGTAATTGGCATACCTGTAAAATATCCATTACTTTCTGTGATGTTAAAACGTGCTAGGCGATAAGCTCCACAACCAATATAAAAAACGGTAAAAAATAATCCTGGAAAGCCAAACAAATTTAATATTCCTTGGTATAATAGTAAGGCTGGAGCGACGCCGAATGATATAATATCACTCATTGAATCAAGCTGTTTCCCTAATTCTGATTCGATATTTAGCTTTCTGGCAATTAAACCATCAAATCGATCAGCTAGAGCAGCAAGAAAAATTAACAGTAAACTTAAGCTTAGCTGTCCACGGACCGCAATTAATATGGCAAATCCCCCTAAACTTAAATTTGTTAAAGTCATTAAATTAGCTGTCTGTGCTCTAAGTTTTTTTACAGTTTGATCAAAAACACCGGACCAAAACAAACTAGATCACCTCCTGTAAGAAGGATTTATTTTACAAATTAAATCTGTATTATATTATTATATGCCCAATTAGACTTAAAGTTAAGAAGAAATTTTTTATGTTTGGAGGTTTTACCTTGAAAACCTGGTTTTATCGATTATTGATTGAATTAACAAATCATAAATTTACCTCTGCCTTATTGAAAAAATTTTCTCAATCTAAAATAAGTAAATTCTTAATTCCATCGTATGCAAAAGTTTACAACATTAATCAAGAAGAAATGCTCTATGATATAGATACTTATGAAAACCTTCATGAATTCTTCACACGAAAGTTAAAGCCCGGTGTGCGGAGTTTTGTAAATGACGAAAAAGTGATTACTAGTCCTGTTGACGGAGTGCTGGAGGATTACGGTATCGTTGAATCAGATAAAATAATAACGGTAAAAGGGAAACAATACTCAATACTGGAAATGATTGGTGATGAACATCGTATAAAAAAATATATTGGTGGGAAATTCCTTATTCTATACTTAAGTCCAAGTCACTATCATCGTATACATAGTCCCATTGATGGGGAAATCATTACACAATATACATTGGGCACGAAATCCTATCCTGTGAATCGATATGGTTTAAAATATGGGAAATCGCCCTTATCTAAGAACTATCGCGTGATAACAGAGTTAAAAGCACAGGGCAACCACCTGCTATTTGTAAAGGTAGGTGCGATGTTTATTAATTCGATTGAGTGCATGGCAACTCATCAAAACTGGCAGAAAGGGGAAGAGGTTGCCTATTTCTCGTTTGGCTCTACTGTGGTACTTTTATTCGAAAAAGATACATTTGAGATACAAAATCACATACATATTCCTTATGATATTCAAGTCGGGGAACCGTTGGGCCATATAAAGTAGATAAAAAGAAATATCCCTGCTGTTGCAGCAGGGATCTACCTATTGTTTAGAACGAGCAGAAGCAGAAAAGCAGACTTAAACTCTCTTTCTGATGGAAAAGGAATGGGCTCCCTCTGTTTCCAGAAGATCGAAGCCCTACTGTCTGCGAGAGGAATATGACGCTCATGCTTTTCAAGTTACGAAGATATTTTAATTTTTTGTGTTAATGAACGACGGTGAATTTCTAACTCAATGAGGCGTATAAAATCCTGGCTTAAACGTAATTCCTTTGCCTTAAAGTAGGATTCGATTAATAATTCATCGGATAATTTTCTCATAAGCCATCACCTCCACTTTGACGTTCTAAATAATATATATACTGCATATTATGTAGGTTGTCATGTTGTAATTTAACTTTATCAAACATCAGGGAATGGAACAAGCGTTCTAATTATCCACAAATAGCAGTGGATAACCTGTTATTAACTTGTTTATAATTGGAAGAAGACTATATAAACCAATGTGTAAAATGTGTATAAAATTATCCACAAGTGTAGGGAAAAGGGGAAAAATGTCGAATTTTCTTTAGATAATTACTAATTCTTACTAATTTTTCTACTATCCAAAGCTAAACAAATAGTTTTTCTTCTTTGATTATGAAAAAATAACTGATATGATAAAACGGTAAAAATAGATAGGAGTGTACCTGATTGCTATTAAATAAATTTTTGCCTAATGAACATGTTAAGGATGTTTTTCAAATAGACCCGCAAAGTTTGAAAGCCAAAGGCATAAAGGCCATCATTACGGATTTGGATAATACATTAGTAGAATGGGATCGTCCAAATGCAACACCAAACTTAATTAAATGGTTTTCTATGATGAAAGAGCATAATATTCTTGTGACAATTGTCTCAAATAACCATGAAAACAGGGTTAAAGCCTTTGCTGACCCTCTTGGTATTCCGTTTATTTTTGAAGCGAGAAAACCGCTAAGAAGTGCATTTAATAAAGCAGTATCTATGATGGGAGTAAAAAAAGAAGAAACAGTGGTTATTGGTGATCAATTGCTTACAGATGTACTTGGCGGCAATAGAAGTGGGTTTTATACCATTTTAGTTGTACCTGTCGCACAGTCTGATGGTTTCATGACCCGATTCAATCGAATGATTGAACGCAGGATTATGGCATGGTTTAAGCGAAAAGGATTATTACAATGGGAGGATAAAATGTGAGTAAATCAGAAATAACATGTATCGGCTGCGGAGTAACCATTCAAACAGATGATCCTAAACAAATTGGGTATGCACCCGCTTCTTCGTTGGAAAAGGAAACGGTTATTTGTCAGCGATGCTTTCGACTTAAGCATTATAATGAGGTACAAGATGTATCTTTAACAGATGACGACTTTTTAAAAATACTAAATGGTTTATCAGAAGTCGAAGGATTAATTGTAAAAATCGTCGATATTTTTGACTTCAATGGCAGTTGGCTGCCTGGATTGCACCGTATTGTCGGGAAGAACCCGATTTTACTTATTGGAAATAAGGAAGATCTACTGCCTAAATCAGTAAAGCGGTCAAAGCTTATTCAGTGGATGAAGCAAGAGGCAAAACAATTAGGGCTTCAGCCAATAGATGTTTTATTGGTAAGTGCTACGAAAGGTAGGTCTATTAATGAAGCGATTGATGCCATTGAACATTATCGGAACGGTAAGAATGTTTATGTGGTAGGCTGTACGAATGTAGGAAAATCTACCTTTATTAATCGAATTATTAAAAATGTAGCGGGGGAAGAAGATGTTATTACTACATCTCACTTTCCAGGGACAACCCTTGATATGATTGAAATTCCATTGGATGACGGCAGCGCATTAGTAGACACTCCTGGAATTATCAATCATCATCAAATGGCTCATTTTGTAGATAAAAAGGATTTAAAACTTATTACACCAAAGAAGGAAATAAAACCAATGGTTTTTCAGCTTAATGAAGAGCAAACCTTATTCTTTGGTGGCCTAGCCCGGCTTGATTATATTAAAGGTGGAAGACGTTCCCTTATTTGCTATGTATCAAATGAACTTAAGATACATCGTACAAAGCTGGAAAACGCAGAGTCTCTATATAAAAAGCATGTTGGTGAACTTTTGCATCCGCCTAGGAAAAATGATTTAGAGGAGTTTCCTGATCTAGTTCGCCATGAATTTTCTCTAAAACAAGGGAAGACAGATATTGTTTTTTCAGGTCTTGGCTGGGTAACCATTAATGAACCGGGTGCGGTTGTGGCAGCTTATGTTCCCAAAGGGGTTAGTGTGTTAACTAGACCATCCTTGATTTAGATGGGGGGATATTATGAAAAAGCTTTTTGGAGTAATCGGTGACCCAATTTCCCATACCATGTCCCCAATGATGCATAATGATGCCTTTGAAAATTTAAAGATAAATGGATATTATCATGCATTTAGAATTTCACCAATGGACTTGGAGACTGCCGTAAAAGGAATGAAGGCAATAGGGGTTGAAGGATTCAATGTTACTATTCCTCATAAAACGTCGATCCTTCCATTTTTGGATAGGATCGACCAGCTTGCACAAGCTATCGGAGCTGTAAATACAGTAGTTCGAGAGGGAAATGATTTTGTAGGCTATAATTCGGATGGACTAGGGTTCAATCGCTCTTTGCAAGATGGATGGAAAAAGGATTTTAAAAATGAGAAAACGCTTATCATTGGTGCCGGTGGTGCTGCCAAGGCTATATTCTATTCACTTGCCTCGTCAGGAGTTGACAAAATAGATATTTGTAATCGTACACCCGCAAAAGCTCAAGCGTTAGTGGATTACTGTCCTTTTCACTGTGAAACAAATATATTAAGTTTAAACGAGGCTAGTGAACAACTGGCAGAATATACTTTAGTCATTCAAACGACGTCGATTGGAATGAGTCCAAACATACAGGAAATTCCTATTAGTTTAGAAAATCTCATGCCACATACACATGCAGTAGATATCATTTATAATCCATTAGAGACAAAATTTCTATGTGAGGCAAAGCAAAAAGGTGCAACCACCCAAAATGGGATTGGAATGTTTGTGCATCAAGGTGCCGTTGCCTTTGAAAAATGGACCGGTATGAAACCTGATATTATTCGAATGGAACATAAGGTTCTTCAACATTTAGGAGGTTTAAAATAATGTTAACTGGGAAACAAAAACGTTTTTTACGTTCACAGGCTCATCATCTAAATCCAATTTTCCAAGTTGGAAAAGGTGGAGTTAACGAAAATATGATAAAGCAAATTGGTGATGCTCTTGAGGCTAGGGAGCTTTTTAAAGTAAGTGTTTTACAAAATTGTGATGTTGATAGAGATACAGTTGCAAATCAACTAGCTGAAGGAACAAAAGCAGAAATTGTACAGATAATTGGAAATACTATTGTTTTATATAAGGAATCGAGAGAAAACAAACAAATTCAGCTTCCGTAAAGGCTATATTTTTAAACTTGATATTTTAAAGACGAATGTCTGGTAAACATCGTTAATAAGGTTTTAAAAAGATAGGGGCTTATAGGAAATGATGCCGCGAAACTAAGCCTGTATTAGGATATATTGCCTTTTACGAAAAGCAGCAATCTAATACGAAAACATTCTCCATAGAAGGTGAGAAGGATGAGGAAAAGAGTAGGGATTCTAGGAGGGACATTTGACCCTCCACATCTCGGCCATTTAATCATCGCCAATGAGGTATTACAGGTGCTAAATCTTGATGAAATTCGATTTATGCCAAATCAGGATCCTCCACATAAGCAAAAGGATAAAGCGATTTCGAATGATGATCGCATTCATATGCTAAAATTAGCGATAGCTGACCATCCGTACTTTGCCGTTGAAACAATTGAAATGGAACGAGAAGGCCTTTCATATACATATGATAGTATTGTTTTGCTGCGCAATCGGGAGCCAGAGACTGAATTTTATTTTATTATTGGTGCAGATATGATTGAATATTTGCCGAAATGGTATAAAATTGATGAATTATTGAAATTAATTCAATTTATAGGTGTCAATCGCCCAAATCATTCTCAGGAAACTAACTATCCTATTTTACAAGTTACAATACCTGATATAAATATTTCTTCCACGCTGATAAGGAAAAGGATATCCGAAAATAAGTCGGTAAAATATTTAATTTCGGATTATGTTTGGAATTATATTAAGGAGCGGCATTTATATGGATCAAAATAAGGCTCTAAGTATCGTCAAGAAACAAATAACAGAGAAACGTTATATTCATACATTGGGTGTTATGGAAACAGCCATTCAATTAGCAGAGAAGTATGGTGCTGATACAAAAAAAGCGGAGACGTCCGCTATCTTTCATGACTATGCTAAATTTCGTCCATTGAACGAAATGAGACAGATTATTGTGGAACAGCAGTTTGATCCAAGGCTGTTACAATTTAATCCTGAGTTATGGCATGCGCCTGTTGGTGCATATTTAGTGCAAGCAGAGGTTGGAATTACGGATCCAGAGATTTTAGATGCGATACGGTATCATACATCCGGAAGGATAGGAATGACATTATTAGATAAAATCATTTACCTCGCGGATTATATTGAACCTGGACGGATGTTTCCAGGCGTGGAAGATGCTAGAGAGTTGGCACAAATAAGTTTAGATAAGGCATTGGTCTATTCTGTTCGGAATACCATTCAATTTTTATTAAGCCGAAATCAAACCGTTTATCCTGATACAATTGACTTCTACAATGATCTTATTATGAAAGGTGAGGATGTACAAAAATGAAGAATCATGAGTTATTATCTGTAACGGTAAAGGCCGCCGATGATAAGAGAGCGGAAGATATTGTTGTCTTAAATATGAACGGGATTTCCCTTATAGCTGATTATTTTTTAATTTGCCACGGAAATTCCGACAAACAGGTGCAAGCAATTGCAAGAGAAATAAAAGAAAAAGCAGAAGAAATGGGTTATAATGTAAAAAAGATGGAAGGCTTTGATGAAGGAAAATGGGTGTTAATCGACTTGGGAGATGTTATCGCTCATGTCTTTCATCGTGAGGAAAGAAGCTACTATAATCTTGAAAGACTGTGGGGAGACGCTCCGACAGTTAATGTTTTTAGTGAGTGATGAATGTGTCCTATGAAAGATTTGCTTATGTTTATGACTATCTAATGAAAGAAGTTCCGTATGAGGAATGGGTGAATTTTTTAAAGTCAAAACTTCAGAGAAATTCTATACCAGGAAATGAACTACTTGAAATCGCCTGTGGTACGGGTGAATTGTCCGTAAGACTAGCTAAAGCTGGCTTTGAAGTCACGGGTGTTGACTTATCTGATGATATGCTTACTGTTGCCAGTCAAAAGGCAATACAAAATCAGGTGGATATTTCATTATTTCAGCAAAATATGTGCGAGTTAGAGGGACTGGGAAGTTTCGATATAGTGACGATTTTTTGTGATTCTCTTAATTATTTGAGAACACCTGAAGAAGTTCAAGAAACGTTTCGCAGGGTTTACTCCCATTTACATAAAGATGGACTTTTTCTCTTTGACGTACATTCTATATATAAAGTGGAAAATATATTTCATAATAATACATTTGCTGATAATGATGATGCTGTTTCTTTTATATGGAACTGTTTTGAAGGTGAATATCCATATTCTGTTGAACACGATCTTTCCTTTTTTGTTTTGGATGACGAAACAGAACGTTATGACCGTTTTGATGAATTACATGTTCAACGTACTTTTTCGCAAGAGGAATATGCACAATGGCTAGTATCAGCTGGTTTTGAAATACTGGAAATAAATGCTGATTTTCACCATAACAAACCAGATGAAACTTCAGAAAGAATTTTTTTTACGTGTAAAAAATAGTGGGAGCGCAATTGCTCCCACTTTTATTCAACAAAAAAATTATAAAAATAAAAATATTTTGAAGGAATTTAGGCATCCTTGTAGAATAATTTAACTGACTCCGAATTGTTTTGTAACAGCCTCCACATCCTCATTAAACTTTTCATGTGTAGCAACAAAAATGTGCTCGAAGACATCTCCAAGCTCATTTTCCAAAACTTTTATTCCTTCTCCCGTGATTCCGCCTTTCACACATACTTTTTCCTGTAAAGTAGGGAGAGTGTAAAATCCTTTTTTTAATAAGTCTCCTAGGCCAACTAACATTTCTCCCGCTAAAACAGTTGCAGTAGATTGGTCAATGCTTGTTTTTTTTACCGCAGCATTAATAAATGCTTGTGTTAAATAACTAAAAAAAGCAGGACCGCAGCTAACTATATCCGAAGAAACGCGTGTAATAGACTGATTTATTTCAAGGGGAATAGAAATATAAGCTAGTAATTCTTTTATCGCTCTTTTCCAATACTCATCACAGGATGTCGAGAAAGTAAGTAAAGAAACTCCTGATAGTGCCCTATTTGTAATGCTGGGTATTGCCCTTGCGCATGAACAGTGGAGTATAGATGAGAGTTGTTCTACGGAAACAGAACTTGTAATGGACACCAGACATTTGTCTTTAGAAAGTATATCCTTATATTTTGTTAGTAATGGGTGAAAATCTAATGGTTTCACACAGAGAAAAATCAAATCGCATTCTTGTATCAGTTCTGGGATTTCTCTGCAAACATGAATGGACGGATATTTGGTCTGTAATTTCTCAGCTTTTTCGATTGTCCTATTAGTTATATATAGATTGGAAGGAGAAAGTGCCTTACTATCTACGAAGGATTCCACCAAAATAGTCCCCATATTTCCTGTTCCTATGATGCCTATTTTCATTTGTTCTCTCCTCCTTTACGAGAATTTAATGGCTGATTAAACCTTCACAACGTTGTTAAATTTCCTTCATAAAACTCTATGTCATTTTTAATACGAATATTCATCATTATCTTACACTGTGAAAAGGGTGGTTATTATGAAAGCATTCTTATTAAAAAACAAAATGATTGTATTAGGAATTGGTATCCTTGGTTTAGCATTATGCGTTTATTTATATCAACATAGGTCCCTGGAACAAGAAAATAACGAAACTCCTTTCCCTTATATGGATGAAATTCAAGAGGAAGAGAACAAACAGGAGGAAACGCAAAATAAGAAAATGAAGATTGATGTAAAAGGAGCAGTAGTACATCCTGGAGTTTACGATGCTCAGAAAGATGAAAGGGTATTAGATGTAATTCAAAAAGCTGGTGGATTTCAAAAGAAGGCAGATCAAAGAAAGGTTAACTTGGCAGAAAAGGTCCATGATGAAATGGTGATTTACGCACCTGAGAAAGGTGAAACCCCGGATAATGAAATAAATTTCGAAACCCCCATTTCAAGTCAAGATGAAGGTAAAGTTAATATCAATACGGCGGATTTAGCACAATTACAAACATTAACAGGGATTGGACCATCAAAAGCATCTGCGATTATTGAATATCGGGAGAAAAATGGAGGCTTTAAAAAAGTGGAGGATCTTACTAATGTTACGGGGATAGGGGAAAAAACACTTGAAAAATTAAGGGATTCTATTATAGTTCATTAATGATACACTTAAAGAGAGAAAAGGTGAAAAATGTCGGCTTTCGATCAAAAATAGTTTATTGTCAAACTTGTATCTATCAGATACGTTGGTTTAGTTACATAGGATTATGGAAAGGAAGACAGAAATGGAAAGAATATCTTGGAATCACTATTTTATGGCGCAAAGTTTTTTATTATCTTCCAGGAGTACATGTACGAGACTAACAGTTGGAGCAACGATTGTTCGTGATAAAAGAATTATTGCAGGTGGATATAATGGCTCTATTGCCGGTGGAGAACACTGTATTGATGAAGGTTGCTATGTCATTGATCATCACTGCGTTAGAACGATTCATGCGGAAATGAACGCAATTCTACAATGTGCAAAATTTGGTGTTCCTACAAATGGAGCGGAGATTTATGTTACTCATTTCCCATGCTTACAATGCTGTAAAGCTATCATTCAGGCGGGGATTAAGGCAGTGTATTATGCACAGGATTATAAAAATCATCCATATGCGATTGAACTGTTTCAAAAAGCAGGAGTCCAAGTAGAACAGGTGCCGTTTAATCAACATTCATTAGATCTTGCAGCTAATGAAAAAGCAGATTTTGTTCATTCCATATTAAAAATGTTAGAAGAAAAAGGGACAGATGGAGAGACGCTATCCACTTTACAGTTACAGGCTGAAAAATTATTTAAATAATTCCTTTAGGTGGGTGGCTAAGAGCTAGCTGCCCACCTGAAATACAAAGGAGAGATTATGCAAGGATATTGGTTCTATTTGTCGATGGCTGCTCTAAGTGCAACGTCTTTAGCATTGCATGTTCATTACGGTCTAAGTATTATTTTTCACCTATTCTGCCTACAGTATATCCTCACTAAAAAAAGAAAACTAATCATTTTTACTCTTTTGACCTATATTCTTTTTTTTGTAATTAGTTTCTACAGCAATCAGTCTCATAAAAAAACAAATTTTAGCATTCTTCAAACTGAATTTCATATTATCTTTCAAAATATGCCAATAATAGATGGAAATAAGGTAAGCTCCATTGTGCAAACAGATAAAAAAGAACATGTGGCACTTAGTTATATAATCGCAAGTGAAGCAGAAAAGAAGCATCTGGAGCGTCAATTTAAAACAGGTATTTCCTGTAATGTGACAGGTACATTATCAAAACCTGAGAAAAATAAAAATCGAAATTTATTTAATTATAAACAATATTTATTTAGACAAAATGTTCACTGGAAACTCAAGGTAACACAATTTAAAAACTGTAGGGATAACGGGAAAGGAATAGTCTATAAATTAAAACGTGTTCGAGAATCCGCACTAAAGGAAATTGAACTTCAATATCCTCCAGAATTAATACCTTATGCCAAAGCACTTCTTTTTGGTGATCGTGTTGATTTCGAAGAGGATGCTTATTCCCTTTTTCAAAGATTAGGGATTGTTCATTTATTAGCTATTTCCGGGCTGCATGTATCGTTAATATATTTAGGATTTTATTATTTTCTGATTCGGATTGGTGTAACAAGAGAGAACAGTTCGTGGATTATTATTTGCTTTTTACCTATATATGCTATCCTTTGCGGTGCAAATCCACCCGTTATACGAGCAACGATTATGTTAATTATTATTCTTTTATCTACCCATTCGCGACTTTCCTTAACTTCGATAGATGGTTTGGCCATTAGTTTTTTACTTTTTTTAATGAAAGATCCCTTTATTATTTTTAATGTCGGTTTTCAGCTTTCCTTCATTGTAAGTCTGTCCATTCTTTTATCATCTAGGACTGTTATTGCAAGATATAAAAATAATATCGTACAATTGATGGTCATTTCCTTCATTTCGCAAATATCCTCACTTCCAATTATCATGTATCAATTTTATCAAATTTCCATTATTAGCATTCTTAGTAATCTTTTTTTTGTCCCTTTATACAGTTTTGTGCTTTTACCACTCTTAATCCTCTCTTTTTTTACCCTGTTTCTCATTCCAATGGTATTCCGTTTAATTGTTAATGTTCTATTAGTTATTATCTCTGCTTCAGAATGGTTCGCAGAATTACTGGATTTTAAATGGTCGGTTTTAATTGTGGGGAGACCGGGTATATGGGTATTGATCGTTATCCTGCTGGCAGTTCTATTCTTATTTTATAATTGGGAAAAAGGTAAAAAAATTCATGTTTCTGCATATCCGCTTTGTATTGTAATTTCTTTGTATATGATATCAAAGTGGTTTAATCCTTATGGAGAAGTGGCTTTTATTGATATTGGTCAAGGCGACAGCATTCTCATACAACTGCCGTATAATCGAGGAACGTATCTGATTGATACAGGAGGATCGATGGCTTTTGAAGTACCTGAATGGTCGAAGAGAAAGCGCCAATTTTCAGTGGGTAAAGATATTCTCGTTCCATATTTAAAAGGAAAAGGAATCAGTAAAATTGATAAATTAATCTTAACTCATAGCGATGCAGATCATATAGGTGCTGCCAAAGAGTTAGTTGGAACCATCAAAATTACGGAAGCTTATATTTCTCCTGATTCTTGGAGAAAACCGTTGATGTATGAGACGCTGTTCCATTTTCAAAAAGAAAAGATAGCGATTATGGAAGTAAAAGATGGATTTGGCTGGAAAACAAAGGAAAGCAGTTTTCTAATGGTATATCCATTTGACCGTCAGTATGAAGGGAATAATGATTCATTGGTGCTTTTAGCTAAAATTGGGGGACGTAGCTGGCTATTTACTGGTGATTTGGAACAGGAAGGGGAAGAGGAGTTAGTCCGTTCTCATCGTATCCAAGCAGATGTATTAAAGGTTGGCCACCACGGAAGCAAAACCTCCACTTCATTAAAGTTTCTAGAAAGTATTGATCCAAAAATTGCTGTTATATCTGCAGGTGAGGATAATCGATATGGTCATCCTAATGAGGAAGTATTGGAAAGATTGAAACATGAAAAAATAAAGGTGTTTAGAACAGATTTGGAAGGAGAAGTTATCTATAAATTTACCGGAAATAATGGAACTTTTGAAACGGTGTTTCCATAGAATAATGTATGATTTCTCCAGGAGAAACAGAATTTCAGCACTGAATTTTCGGAAAACAAAAAGGAGTTTGCTTCATAGCAAACTCCTCCGGCAAACTCATGATCTTAACCAACGAGCTTGATGACAGTTGCGATAATGAACATAATTGCAAAGAAAGCAAAAGATACTCCAAATCCAATGCCGGAATCGATTGCATCATTTCCTTTATACTGTACATTCTTTTCAAATTGATTCACAACTACCCCTCCTATATCCACTTTAGTATAGACGATTTAGTATGAAAAATCTATAGTAACCGTCCAATTTCCTTCGCTGACAAGAGTTAACACAAATACTTTTTAATCAGTAGGTCAAAATATTATTACACCCGAGTTTTTCCGTTAATGAAAAAGTATCCTAGGCCTTTTTCGTTAACGTTTAATATAGATAATGGAGATTGACTCTCTCTCTGGGTTAATCTCCACTTGTCAAATTCATCATCCTTTTTTACCATAGAGATATGATTTGAAATTTTGGAAAGAAGGCTTCTGCGATGATTGACATGTGGACAAGAATAGAAAGAAAACAATTTTCTCCGATATATCTATTATATGGAATTGAAAGCTTTTTAATCAATGAGACAAAGCAAAAATTATTGAAAAATATGTTAACGGAAGAAGAATTGGATTTTAATTTTGCTTCGTATGATTTGGAGGAAGTTCCTATCGACGTAGCAATTGAGGATGCTGAAACGCTTCCTTTTATGGGTGAAAGAAGATTAATATTTTTACATAACCCCTTTTTTTTAACCTCTGAAAAAGCGAAGTCTAAGGTAGAACACGATATTTCAAAACTGGAGGCATATCTACAGGAACCCGTACCATACAGTACAATTGTTTTTGTTGCACCATATGAGAAGCTGGATGAGCGAAAAAAAGTGACAAAGCTATTAAAGCGGACCGCAGACGTGTTAGAGGCAAAAAAATTCAGTGAACAAGAAATAAAGGCGTGGATACGTCATCGCGCAGAAGCAAATCAAGTAGAGATTCTTGATGACGCCGTTGAAATGTTATTAACATTATCTGGCACCAATCTTATGATGCTAGCAAGTGAAATAGATAAACTTGCACTTTATTCCAATGGGTGTATAGATAAAAATACAGTGGAAATTTTAGCTTCAAAATCATTAGAACAAAATATTTTTTCTCTCGTTGATAAAGTAATGAATCGTAAAATAGACGAAGCATTACGAATCTATTATGACCTTTTAAAACAAAATGAAGAACCGATAAAAATTCTATCAATATTAGCTGGACAGTATCGATTACTGTATCAAACAAAGGAATTAATGAGACGCGGATACGGGCAGCAGCAAATTGCTACTTATCTAAAAATCCACCCGTTTAGAATTAAACTTGCAGCTGGACAAGCAAAAATGTTTTCGGAAGAAGAACTAAATAAGATCATGATGTGGATAGCTGATGCAGATTATCAAATGAAAACAAGCGGTTTAGCTAAATCGATGATTATTGAAATGTTGTTATTTAAAATACACGGCAGTAAATAAAAGAAATGCGGACAAACCTCGCATTAGAAAAAATGCATAAAAATAAAAACGATCCAAAAGGATCGTTTTTTTATTATGCATTAGCAGCATTCAATTTTTTCATTAAGCGTGCTTTTTGACGATTTGCAGCATTTTTATGAATAAGGCCATTAGATGCAGCTTTATCAAGTTGCTTAACAGCAGTAGCTAATAAAGTTTTAGCGTTGTCATCGTTATTTACAACTGCAGCCTCGAATCTCTTCACAGCCGTACGCATAGTTGATTTTTGAGCTGAGTTTTGAGCATTGCGCTCTTCGCTTGTTTTAACGCGTTTAATTGCAGATTTAATATTTGGCATTTATTTCACCTCCTACGAGTAATACACATTCACTACTCGACTATCACAGTAAGAACAAGTGATATTTTATCAAACGAGCCGTGATAATGCAATACTATTAGTAAAAACAGATTGAATCTGAATGAAAAATGTTTTTTCTTGTGAGGATGAATTTTTTCAGAAATGAATGATTTTTTCCTGGAAGGGTAATCATGTAAATTATGTATAAATTCTTCTAAAAATCTAAGGAGGAATAAGTTTGAAAAAAGATGACCATCTTGACTTAAGTGTTTACTCTATTAGAACTGATTTGGCGCTTGAAGCACATAATATGGCTGTTGAGGAGCGTAAAAAAAATAAATCAACCGAGGAAGTTACGGAAATAGAAGGCGTAATTATTAAAGATCGGGAAGTTGATGATATTAAAATTTCCTCAGTGGAAATTACAAAAGAAGGAGAAAAGACAATAGGGAAAAAGGCTGGATATTACTTAACTCTCGAAGTGCAAGGGATACGCCAGCATGATACAGTACTACAACAAAAAGTCGGGGAAGTTTTTGCAAAAGAATTTAGTGGGTTTCTAAGACAATTAGACATTCCAAAGGATGCAAGTTGTTTAGTTGTTGGTTTAGGAAATTGGAATGTCACTCCGGATGCACTTGGTCCATTGGTTTGCGAAAATATTATTGTAACAAGACATTTGTATAAGCTTCAACCTGAAAATGTGGAAGAAGGGTATCGGTCTGTAAGTGCTATTGCACCAGGTGTAATGGGGTTAACAGGTATCGAAACCAGCGACATTATTTTTGGTGTCGCTGAAAAATCAAAACCCGATTTTATCATTGCTATTGATGCCTTAGCATCTCGTTCGATTGAAAGGGTGAATGCAACTATTCAAATATCGGATACTGGTATTCATCCAGGGTCAGGAGTAGGAAACAAACGCAAGGAATTAAGTAAAGAAACCCTTGGAGTCCCCGTTATCGCTATAGGAGTTCCAACTGTAGTAGATGCAGTCTCCATCACTAGTGATACCATTGACTATCTATTAAAGCATTTTGGAAGAGAAATGAAAGAAGGTAATAGGCCATCTAGTTCACTGGCACCATCAGGGATGACATTTGGGGAGAAGCGGGTGTTAACGGAAGAGGATTTACCTGGTGAAGAACATCGAAAAATGTTTATGGGTATGATTGGAACGCTTGAAGATGACGAGAAAAGGAGACTTATCCATGAAGTGTTAGCGCCTCTTGGACATAATTTAATGGTTACACCAAAGGAAGTGGATCTTTTTATAGAAGATATGTCTAATTTAATTGCAAGTGGATTAAATGCTGCACTTCACGAAGCAGTTGATCAAACAGACACTGGCTTTAAAACTAGATAGGAGATATCAAGCAAAATTTGTTCTACTTTCTCTAGTAAATTCATACATTATACTAGATTAGCTTGGAGAGGGTGGAACAAATTGAAGCCATATAAAAATCAAAACTTCATTATTTCATTGCAATTAACTAGTATTTTAAAAATATCCGGGATGATTGTTCTAACCCTAATTCTTATTTTTTCATTGAGCGGTATTTTAACTACCATCAAGCCGGGTTATAGAGTGAGTTCTAATTTAGTCACAGATGCAAGTCAAAATATTTCCGGAGGACTTCTCTATCATTTAATGGCATCAGAAAATCATAGCTTAAGTTCTAGTATCGATAACAACCGAATTACCGATTCAATAGGAAATATACTTTTTCATGTAGTGACTAATATAAGTTTTAAGGATCCTAGAAGCTTTTTAGGTCGAGAACTTTCAGGATTTAATATGTTTGACAGCAAAATTCTCGTAGCTGGGGAGGGGACAGATTATACAAACCTTCCGATTGAGTCGGTTCCTCCAGAACATGTTTTTCATTCTAATAAAGATCCCGACTTGAAAAACACAGAAAATATTGTAACTACAAAGGGATCAAGCAATTCGGAACAACATTCTATTTTAACGACTGGTAATAAAAAAGTGGTATTTCTTTATTTCACTCATACACGCGAATCTTACTTACCGTACTTAAGGGGGATAACAAATCCAAATGCGGCAAGTCATTCAAAAATGAACGTAACAATGGTTGGTGACAAGCTGAAAGAAGAATTAGAGGACCGCGGTATTGGGACTACCATTGATAAAACAGATGTTCAAAGTCAATTGCTGAAAAAAGGTTGGAAATATGGACAATCCTATCTTGAATCAAGAACGCTTGTTCAGGATGCAATGAAACAAGACCGAGACCTCCATTATTTTATTGATATTCATCGGGATTCTGCACGTAAGAAAAAGACAACTGTCGTAATAAATGGTCAGTCCTATGCCAAAATTTCATTTATTATTGGCGGTGAAAACCCTAATCATGATAAAAATGTTCAGCTTGTTAAAAATATACACAGTCGACTGGAGAAAAAATACAAAGGAATAAGTAAAGGAATTATTGAAAAAGCTGGTGCATCTACCAATGGAAAATTTAATCAAGACCTTTCTTCTAATTCTTTTTTAATTGAAGTTGGGGGAGTGGATAACACATTTGAAGAAATGTATCGAACTGTCACAGCTTTCGCGGATGTGTTTAGTGATTTTTATTGGCAGGCAGAAAACGTAAATGGAAGTGAACTGCTGCCACCGGCCAAAAAATAGGACGCATATAGGGGAGCAGGCATATGAAGTGGTTAAAATATGGAATAATATAAAGGATGATATAAATGACGAGGTTTTTTATAAAATGTTCTCTTCTCATTGCCTTATTATTCATAGGTGTTTTAATAGGAATGGAAAAAGCCAATCAGGGAATGGTTAAAATGAAAGGGTATGATGATCCATCCTTACAATCTCCTGTTCAGACACAAGAGAAAAATAATGGGAAAATAGATACCGTTGTTATGGGGAAGAATATTACATCTCATAATTTGGAAAAGAAAAAAGAACATTTGCAGGATATT
>Ga0224736_1019_pt1 | contig 64507 bp, 64 predicted proteins | sample IA12soil_MG_GH6A_FD_161628 | JGI IMG/M metagenome (GOLD analysis project Ga0224736, IMG submission 161628) | Enriched cells from agricultural soil in Iowa, United States - IA12soil_MG_GH6A(-) | ecosystem: Environmental > Terrestrial > Soil > Agricultural land | place: USA: Iowa | collected 2017-05-08
AACTCCAAGCATTCCAATGGCTCCAAATATTATTAGTGGAATAGCAGTGCTTCGGTGTTTCCATACTCTAATGATTTGCGAGCGATCCTTTCCAAAAAGCTTTACTGATAAAAGCAATAAGCCTGCTATTAATAGACGAGTAGTCACAAGCCAATTTACATCGATTGATTGATATTTAAACAGTTGTCCAGAAACAGTTCCGCCAACACCCCAAAAAATCGCCCCTGTAATCACAAGAATGAAGCCTTTCAACCTATTAGTTTTAATCATCCTAAGTCGCCAACCTTACATATAAAAATAGTGTTATTATGTTCTTATGATAAAAGGTAATTCCCTTTTAGAATACAAATATTGAATAAAAAAATGTAAGGATATTGAGGTGGAAGGTTTTTAATGAAAAGCTTTCAGATTGATCAAAATCTAAAAGAAATGACACAACATCGTACAGTTGATTTGCCGATGGCATGTTATGAAACAACCATTCATCAAAACATCCACGGTTATATCCCTTTGCATTGGCATGATGAGATTCAATTTGTGCGAATTATAAGGGGGGAAGCTATCTTTAAAATAAATGAGGAAAGTATTGTAGTTGGAGAAGGTGACGGGTTATATATAAATAGTGGTTGTTTGCACATGGCAGAAGAAATAAATCAATCCAATTGTGTGTATGTTTGTTTAAATGTTTCACCATATTTTGTATTACATTCAGAGTTTTATAATAACTATGTATATCCATATATTCGAGCAACCAATCTTCCATATTTGTTCTTAGATTCTAACGATTTTTGGGCTAGGAACATATTAGATGCTATTCTTAAAATAAAAAAATTAATAGAACGAAAACCAACACTCTTTGAACTCGATATTACCGTACATTTAACATTCATTTGGCAAAACTTAATGAATAATGGATTTAAACTCGAACATAATCCAGTGGAAATGCAAAAGGATCAACGAATGAAGCAAATGTTAAATTGGATTCATCAACATTACACGGGTAAAATTTTGCTTGACGATATAGCTAAAGCCGGACAGTTAAGCCGTTCCGAATGCTGTCGATATTTTAAGCGAATCTTAAATACCACACCATTAAATTACGTGACGAATTATCGCATTCAAAAAAGCTCAGTTCTCTTAAAACAAACGGATGCGAGTGTTACAGAAGTAGCTTATCAAGTAGGATTTAACAGTACGAGCTATTTTATCGATAAATTTAAGAAATTAATGGATATGACACCATTAGAGTATAAAAGATTAAAATAAAAGGTAGTGGCTAGTATCCATGTTTGCCAGTGCATTAAGGAATATTAGTCAGTCGTACATGTAGATAAATCTGTTCAGAAAAATAAAGAGATCAGCCGGAATGACACTTAAGGGATTACCTTAAATAAATGTTAATTTGGAAAATGGTTCAATAAATATTGGACAATCCTTTCAGCAGCAACGATTGTCCTTAATGAGGAAAACGAAATTCTATTAATCAAGGGACCTTGGAGATGTTGCGAATGCCGGGTGGGCAAGTGGAAGAAGGCGAATCATTGAAAGCTGCCGCACTTAGGGAACGAAAGAGGAATCAGGTACTGATATTGAGATTATAAAATTTTGCGGTATTTTTCAAAATGTGGTAATGAACGGTTTAGGATATGGAATACTTCCGAGTGTTCTTGTTCAGGATCATCCAAACCTTAATCGAATAATTCTCAAAGATAAAAAAGGAAACCCCCTAGTAAGAAAAACTTGGATGTGGTTTCATAAAAATTCTCTTGAGTTCAAGGTAGTAAAAGAATTTATTGAGTTTGTAAAAAAATTGGACTTTACTTCAGCTATTTAAAAAAGTGTGAGCAGCTGCTCACGCTTTTTTATTTGATGGAATCAGTAGCAGTTGTCATTCTTCTTTTGAATGGATATCGATGAATTTTTTATATTTCAACTAAGTAGATATTGTTTTTACAATGAAATGGAGGAGGGGAGAGAATAATGGAAGGCAATTCAAAGAAACTCATTACCTTTTTTATGGAGCAAGAAGGGAAAGACTTCGATACTATCTTATAGGATGAAAATGATGAAATCGTTGGATTTAGTTTTATGACTTATGTAAAGGCCAAATGGGCAGATATTTAGTCTGGAGATGACCTTTAGAAAGGTTATAAAGGCCAAGAGGACAGGTATTTAGGCAGAAGATGTCTTTTAGAAAGGTTATAAAGGCCAAGAGGACAGATATTTTGTCTGGAGATGACCTTTAGAATGGTTGTAAAGGCCAAGAGGACAGATATTTTGCTTGTAGATGACCTTTAGAATGGTTGTAAAGGCCAAGTGGGCAGATATTTTGCTTGTAGATGACCTTTAGAATGGTTGTAAAGGCCAAGTGGACAGATATTTAGTCTTGAGATGACCTTAAGAACGGTTGTAAAGGCCAAATGGATAGGTATTTAGGCAGAAGATGTCTTTTAAAAAGGTTATAAAGGCCAAGAGGACAGATATTTAGGCAGAAGATGTCTTTTAGAAAGGTTATAAAGGCCAAGAGGACAGATATTTAGTCTGGAGATGACCTTTAGAAAGGTTGTAAAGGCCAAGAGGACAGATATTTTGCTTGTAGATGACCTTTAGAATGGTTATAAAGGCCAAATGGACAGGTATTTAGGCAGAAGATGTCTTTTAGAAAAGGTATAAAGACCAAGTGAATAGATATTTAGTCTGGAGATGTACTTAAGAATGATTGTAAAGGTCAAATGGACAGGTATTTAGGCAGAAGATGTCTTTTAGAAAGGGTATAAAGACCAAGTGGACAGATATTAGGCAGAAGATGACCTTTAGAAAGGATATAAAGGCTAAATAGACTGATATTTTGCTAGAGTTGCTCCTTTTGAGCCCTTGTATAGATAATAGTAGCTGTAAAGGGTTCTTCTAACCAATCAAGGTCATTCTTCATATTCATCCCATCCCGACCACGAGTAACTCAAATATAAATCTCCGCCGCTAAATCATGCCTCAACGCTTTTTTATTATGTAAACTGGCCAGATTAATCGGATAGTGTACGATACTAGTACTAATCTAGAATATAGACTTTTTCAAAATACTTTGCTTGTATCCACGCATCTATTTAAATAAGTGGTTTCATTCATTCGAGTAAAATTGAGTTATGATTACAGAATCCATTTAATAACGAGATCGTCCAACAGATATATGTTTCTCAAAAAAACTATAACGTAATAAAGTAAGCCAATTAAATTGATATAGAAATTGGAATAGTTAATCGTTGTTTAACTGTCAATGAATACTGAATATAGAGATGGTTGGGAGAAACGAGTAGATATACGGAGAGACCATCAACTGGCTTTGATGGTCTATTGATTTTAATGGAGTAATTGCTTTAGTTTTCCAACATGTCTTCTGTTAGTGTTAATAACGTCTTCCACAATTTGTTTGCTCGTCTCGTCTAAATCTCCCTTAACTAGCTCTTCTGAATAGTGGACACCATAGTTATCTATTCCTTCTATTGCATCCTCAATGATTTTGTTTTTATCGTGAGGCAGCTTTACTTTATGCATGAAACTGTGAATGGATCCAGATATCCCTTCACTATCTGCTGGGACTCCACCAAGGTCCTGAATACGCTTAGCTAACTTGGAGGCGTTCTGTTTTAAATCCTGTTGCATCGTTTGGAAGTTCTGCTTCAAATCGGTCTTATCTAGCTCTTGAATATAATGCTCAAATGCACGTATACCCATGTAGGTTCCTCTCAGTATAGTGTTTAATTCTTCAACAATAATTTCATTCGTCATTTACATCACATCCTTTACGCGAACATGCATATGGTTACTTTATTAGCGTACCCACTATTTAACAATCTTTATGTAAAGTGTATAAATGATCTCCCCTATAATAAGCAATTATCCAAATGATTCTTCAAAGATCCAGCAGTTCAGTGCGGAAAATGGGTTTGTAAATACGTTTAAGATTCGTTATTATTTATGTATGGGTTTAATCCCTATATTTGTAATAAGGAGATATTTCCATGATTATTCAATTCATTCGTTTTAGATAAAACCGGGTATAGACTACTTTCAAATCCAACTCATCTTTAAAAAAAATATGATGTGGGTTTATTTGTCTATGCCTTTTTCATGTATCTAAAAACAAATGAATGAGGTGACTTCCTTGTTACAAGAGAATAAAAGAATTAAAAGTGCAAAATATGTAAGCAACCATAAAACATTTTTGCCTGTCCAATTTGTAAATCGTCAATGAAGGTTGTCGAGTATAAAAGTTTAATTTGCTCAAATCATCATACGTTTGATTTTGCCAAGCAAGGATATTTGAACTTGACGACTCATTCAGTAAATACCAAGTACAGCAAAGAGCTTTTTGAAGCAAGAAGAGCACTTATTACCAAAGGTGCATTTTATAAACCATTAAGCCACGTAATTGCAAAAATGATTAATAATCATCTTATTAAGACAAAAGAAACAATATCTATACTTGATGTGGGATGTGGTGAGGGTTCACATCTTTATAATGTTTGCGATATTGTTGCCCCTGACTTCTCTAAAAATGTAGTAGGGGTAGGAATTGATATTTCTAAAGAAGGAATCATTGTAGCTTCAAAGAACTATTCTAATAAAATTTGGGCAGTTGCTGACCTTGCTAATACACCATTTAAGAGTAAAGAATTTGATGTTATTCTTAATATTTTATCTCCTTCAAATTACGCTGAATTTAATAGATTGCTGAAATCAGATGGTTTCGTCATTAAAGTTGTGCCTCAAAGTGATTATTTAAAAGAGCTACGACAACATCTATATCGTGAAACAGAAAAGCAACATTACTCTAATTTGGAAACCGTAGAGAGATTTAACGAGAATTTTCAATCTGTTGAAAGTTTAAGGTTAAATTACACCGTGAATCTTAACAAATCTTCCATTGCATGGTTGATTCAAATGACTCCATTAACGTGGTCAACAACAGAAGAACAGGTGAAATCTTTTTTAAATAAGAATTTGTCTCCAATAACGGTAGATTTAGATATATTAATTGGAAAAAACAAAAATAAAAAATAGACTAATATGTAAGAAGGAAAGTAACTATTGCTTGTTAGAAAAGGAATGTCTCCAATTTTGGGACATTCTTTTATTATCTAGAATCCAATTTAAAATACTTGTATATTACTTTCATTTATTTGGCAGATCAGAAACGCACACATTAATTTTGCGTTAAAACTTAGGGTATCGTTTGATAGTAATTTTAGAAAAAGGATAAATCAATTTATAAAGAACCTTAATATTAATTTGTTTTCTTTATTAAATGGAGGAGAATTAATTGTCGAGAAATAACACAGTTAATCAAAAGAAATAATATTTAAAACAGGGGGAGTATAATTGGAATTCAATTTTTGGGATTTTGATGTTATTAAAGGAGAAGAAATTGATTTATTTCTTGTAAACACAGTCCCAGGAAATAAAGATAAGAACTGGGTTCCTGCTTATCATTTTGATATTTATTTAAGCGGTTCCTCCGAATCTATCGGAAAAATAGATATTAGAATTGGGTACAATGAAAATTTATACTATGGTGGACACATAGGATATACAGTTAAGGAGGAATTTAGAGGAAATCATTATGCTGCAAAAGCCGTATTGCTTTTAAAGAAAGTGGCACATGCTCATGGAATGGAGAAACTGATTGTTACCTGCAACCCAGATAACATCGCTTCAAGAAAAACATGCGAGTATGTTGGGGCAAATCTAGTAAAAATAGTTGATATACCAGAATACAACGATATGTATCAGCGAGGAGAAAAAGAAGTATGTATATATGAATGGGTGCTATGCTAGCAGATAGATTCCATCATATTAATATAACAAACGAAGTGTTTTCCTCTTTATAACAATTCCTATCGAGTACAAAATTTTAAATGTATGAAGGTTAAGCAGGATTGCTTATTAAGAAAAACAAATCTATAAAACGAATGAGCAAAGATTGGGGTTATTATATTTGATCATTGATTATTTTATGTTTCATGCAATGCCTGAGGAAAAGATATAGAAGGAATTTTGGAATTACATAAAGATGTTTTTTGGCACTTCTGATGGATTAATGAAAAAATTTTTATAGCTGGCTCGGAGGAGTGGATATTACTATAGAAAAAATGGTTTTGATGTTATCAGTACATATATAGATGAAAAAGGTGTCCACAAAATTGTCCTTGAAAAAAATATATTTAACGAGCATTTCCGCTAATACCAAGATAAAGAAATTCTCAATATTTACAATAAGAAAAAGGATATTTTTAGATTCAGTAGAAATCTAATTTGTAGAATATAAAAGCATCCTAGATGAATAATGGACATACCGAATATGGAGGAGGGAGTGCTTTGAATAAAGTTGAAACACGTATGGAGTCCTGCATTAATGCTTATCACGCAGAAAAACCGTTAAGCGGGACTATTTTAATATCAAAGGATGACAACGTAATTTATGAAAAAGCATTTGGAGAGGCAAGCATTCAACTAGGGGTTCCCAATAAGATTGAGACAAAGTACCATATTGCATCTGTGACAAAAATGTTTATAGCGGCAGCTGCCTTAAAACTGCATGGCAAAGGTCAAATCAACCTCGATTATCACCCCAGCACATATTTGTCAGGTTTAGACGATTTACACCGAAAGATCACACTTCATCATTTGCTCTCACATACATCTGGCCTTTTTGATATTTATGATGTTCCAAATCTTCGGCATGAGGTTAGTAAGTTGCTTCATGAGAACGGAAATTTTCTAAGATATTTAGGAAGACAAGAACAACTATTTTCACCTGGTGAAAAATGGAAATGTAGTAGCACGGGCTTTTTATTAATCTCCTATATATTGGAGGAAGTAACGGGGAAACCTTTTGAAAAGGTTTTAAAAGAAATGTTTTTTGAACCGCTGGGAATGGAAGATACTGGACAGGATAACCCACGACTTATCCATGTTAATCGCGCATATGGGCACACCATTGTAAATGGAGAATATAGAAATGCTGAGAACGATAAATTAGCAGATCTTGTACAAGCACCCGGAGAACTTTACTCAACTGTCAGGGATTTAAATAAGTGGTGCAACGCTATTTTATCAGGAAAGGTATTAGATGAGGAATTATCGAATAAGATGTTCACACCATACGCCACGGTTGATTTTGATCCAGGGTTAAAGTATGGATATGGTTGGTTTTTAAGGGGGGATCTTCGTCTAATTGGTGGAGGAACACCGGGTTTTCGATCAGAAATTTTTCAATATCCCGACCATAAGATAAATGTTATCATGTTGTGGAATAATGAAAAAATACAATCTCACGAATTGTTTTGGCAGATTAATCGTGCTCTATTTGATGAATGAAAATAGTTATAGGTGAACAGCTGTAACTTCTTCCAGAAGGATTTATTAAAGGAAAGGTACTTTTCTTATCGGTTGCATAAGAATGCTTCAAAACCAATATGATAAGAAGTAAAAGTCCTTACGAAGGAGTGTTGATGGTATGGTACTATTCAATAAGATTGCTTTATTTTTTGTATTGTTTTACTCAGCGATAATTCTGGTTAATACCTATATTGGTGAGACGGAGCGGGCTCAATCCAATGTAATTTACTTATTAATGAACGGCTTTGCTTACATTGTCTCTGCAATGGAAGTTGAAAAAGAAAAGCCGCTTTTAGAGATAAACAATCTATAAAGTATAATGGCGGTTTTTCAGGTAGCTTTTCTTTCAATAATTCTTTGTTAGGGATTGATAAAAGGCTTTTTCTAAACAAATACGAAATAGTTTTAAAACGAGAACCTTTAGCAATGATTTTTGGTATGTATGGGAATGGTAGGTGTAAGCCATTATTATGGCGAACACCTCTTTTTTTATAATGTGAGAAAGAAGCGAAAAGGCACAGGGCTTATAAAAAAGTCCAAAAGATGAAGTAGTTAATGTTTGGAAAAGGAAACGCAGGAATTTAAAACAGGATTATTTCATTAAACCTCGAATGTAATAAACAGATGATTAATAAATTTGTTATGTCCGAAGTCATACAGCATACAAGATCTGTACGGCTAGCCCCACATGCTTTGATTTTTACTAAAACTTCTCCATATTTCAAAGTAGGCTACGGCACTCTTTAATATCTAATTGCTTTTTGAATTCCTTTACAACAGCAGCCTTCATTTCTCCTAGTTTTTTAGATTCATTTTTTAAAATGCAATTATTGTACCAACTCTATGAAACAAACTTGGACCGTAATTTTGGCACAATCCGCCAATTTAGCCGGCTAAAAGAGCTGGAGAAATGAAGAATACCGTAAATATAGTTTAGTACGGAAGGAAAATAATGTGAGAAGGATAATATTTAATTTCCGGAGAATAAATTTTCATAATGAAAAATATAGGGGGGAAATTGGTGAATAAGGGTGATGAACAAGAGAAAAGACAGAACCAAGAGAATAAAGAAAATCCAATGGGTAATTTAGGAGACGCTATAAATCGTTCAATGTCGGGTGACATGCGGGCTTTAACCGGAGGTGGCTGTCTTACAAAGATTTTCACAGTAGTGATTGCTATTGCCGGAATACTTATCCTTTCTCGCTGTTCTTATTAAGGTTATTCATTTGGATGCTAATATGAAGTGTTACCTGTTTGTTGTATGTTACGGAACTCCGAGAGTTGGATAGATGGTGCTGGTTTGAAAATTTTGATCCCCGTTGGAGAGTAATCGTACCTGATAGGGAATGAAACTTTCCAATCACATTAACAATCGGAGCTAGAGGATTTCCCAACATGCTGTCGGAGAAAATAAGTTGCTCAAAAAATATATAGATACCATTAAGAGTGGACACTTGAAATAGGGTTTTCATGTCTATAGGATTTTTTCATGAGAATACCTTTCTAGATAAAATCTTTGAGGAAAATGGATTAGATATAATATATGGTGATTCAAGGTATCTAACAATGAACAAACTGGTAGTTAAGTTATTTATGTTATTCCGAATTTTTATTATTTCGTATATGCTTGATTTATAGATTGAAACTTATGTTTAAAGAAAGGGGAAATAACCGCATGTCGATTTACTATAAAGTAATTGGTGAAGGATATCCCATCGTTATGCTGCATGGATGGACACTTGACCATCAAGTGATGTTACATGCAATGGAACCATTATTCGAGAAAAGAAGTGGTTGGAAGAGAATATACATAGACTTACCAGGTATGGGACAATCAGACCCGCAACCCTCAATTCAGAACTCGGATGATATGTTAGAGGCTGTGTTACGTCTCCTGGACGAGCTTATCGCTGATCAACCATTTATTATTTGCGGTAATTCATATGGCGGGTATATGGCTAGAGGTATAGCCCATTTTCGGGAAGCTAACATTCGCGGATTATTTCTGATGGCACCCATGATTATACCTGAATTCGAGCACAGAGAAGTACCAGTACAGAAGGTTCTAAAAAGAGATATCAATCTTATATCAAATTTGTCGCCAGAGGAGGCTGATGAATTTTGCTCGATGGGGGTAGTGCAAGGTCAGACTGAATGGGAGAGGTTTCGGAATGAAATTTTACTTCCTTCTAAACAAACAAATGAAAAATTCCTAGAGCATATTCGTAACAATGGGTATGGCTTTACCTTCGATATTTCATCAAGACTTGAGTATCCCACATTAATTATCACTGGACGTCAGGACCATGTAGTCGGATACCAGGATGCCTGGAGGCTAATCGAGGATTATCCAAGAGCAACTTTTGCAGTGCTTGATATGGCTGGTCATAATCTACAAATTGAACAAGCCGATGTATTTAATACATTAGTGCATAATTGGTTAAACAGACTTGAATTGGAGAATTTTAACACAACAATCCGATGAAATATCTTTGGGTATCTTAAAGCGATGTGAAAGAACATTAGGACTGTAATAGTTTTATTAAGCTCAAATCAATAACTAAAAACCCCCTAAGTTGGATTATCCATTTTAGGGGGCAGATTTTTATGTCATTAATGGGAAGAATAATAATAGATATATACAAAGTTGGGGTATTTTTTATTTTGCAAACACATGATTTCCTATTGTTGTCACAACATCTCTGCTGCGAATCCAAGTATCTGTTGCAATCTCTGGGTTATAAAAATAAACGGAATCATGTAAACGATCCTTGCTTTTTAAAGCTACCTCGGCAGCTTTTTTAGCATCTTTGGATGCAGGCTTTTTAATCTGCCCATTTTGTACAGGAGAAAAGGCATAGCAATCCCCAACCTTTTGTTGTATGACGCCCGTTATCGTATCTGGAAATTCAGGAGATTTCAGACGATTTAATACTACGGTTGCAACGGCCACCTTTCCTTTAAAAGGTTCGCCTTTTGCCTCAGCTTGAACCAAGCGCGCAAGTAGATCCTTCTCTTTGCTTGAAATCTTTATAGAATATTCTTCTTTCTTTTTTTCCTTTTTCCCTTTATCCTGTTTTCTTTTTTCCTTTTCTTGTTTTATTACTTTGTCCTGAATTTTATCGTGAGTCATTGATAATTTTTGAATATCAAATCCTGCTAGTTGTATTTTCGTTTCTTGCTTTTCCTTGATTAATAGGTTTTCTATCTTAACGGAATGTTCTCCAGTAAAAGCCTCTGCGGTTCTATTTTGGATGCCAATTAAAGTAGTTGTAGCAACACATGCTACAACTACCACCTTCATGTATATGTTTTTCATGGATGCTACCTCCTGTAAATGATCTTCTATCACATTATCACAGGCCTGTAACATATTTACAGAACGGTTAGTTTACATTTCTTTTTAATTTAATGACAACACTACAAAATCGGAACAACTATGACTTTTTTACTACATATTTGTTATATTTAATCCAAAAATTATAAAACGAAGGAAAACGTTGGGGTTAGTTCCAGGCATCAAAAACATGACAAGTCCCAATTAGAACGAAACCTGTATAGCTAAATGATTGTAATTATTCATTGTTAAGGTCAGTTCGAATTTTATGTTGAGAGTGTTTATGGAGATTGCAAGAAGTAATCCATACAAATACCTTGGATTTTAAACAATGAAATATATAATCAAACAGTTCTTGAACTAACATGCAATAAAAGAAGGATAAGGATAAAGCATTGTAGAATTTGTAATGAAAAGTGGATTTTGGCCAGCTTGGCTAGCTACTGGTAAGCAGTGATTAATAAATGGAATAGTGTTCCAGTTAGAACAATATAAAACGACTAGCATTATGCTATATCAAAGTGGGGATAATCATGAAGCAATTCTATATAAAGCAAAAGGTATTGAGTCTAAGTGGAAAATTTGCAGTAAAGGATGAGCAGGAGAGGGATATTTATTTCGTGGAGGGCAGTTTTCTGCAAATTCCAAAGACTTTCTCCATAATGAATACAAAAAGAGAAGAAGTTGGGCGCATTACAAAAAAGGTGTTCAGTTTTTTGCCAAAGTTCTTTGTTGAGGTCAATGGTCGAGAAGTATTAACCATTAAGAAGGAGTTTTCTTTTTTGAAAGCACGTTATACGATTGAAGCTGCAGACATTAAAGTACATGGCAATTGGTGGGATATGAATTTTTAGGTATTCCAGCATGGTGAACCAGTGGGAAAAGTAAGTAAGGAATGGTTCACTTGGGGGGATAGCTATAAGGTTCAAATAATGACTGAAGAGATGGAGACCATCATTATTGCGCTCGTGGTTGCAATTGATTGTGTGAAGGCTGACCAGGTAGCGGCAACTTCCGCATCAACAACTTATTAAATAGACTGGGAAGGGGTTTCTTACATTATAAAATTAGTGGTTTTCTTTTCCTCCAAAATCACAAAAATACTTTGAATATACACCTACCTAAGGGTTGGTATCGACCTTTAAAAAAACAACCCTTTTGAATTTACACTAGTCTAGTAAGTTGGAGGTACTTTTTCTACTGTTGAACATGTTATTTGGTGAAGATGCTCCGATATTGAATTTGCATTGCTAAGGAGGGCCATAATAATGGTATTAATTAGTTTAGTATAGGAGGATGATCGTCATGAAAAAGCATGAAAATGTTACAAATGAAGAGTATAGTACTGCCCTATACGAAGAAGAGGATGTAAATGGTGAAAACGGACAAAGTCCACACAATAAAGTCCAATCATTTGATGGAGAGCAACTATCTGATGACTGAGCTTCTTTAATAAAAAAGTTTTATCATTTAAATTAAAAATTGATACTCTATAATAAAGGATGAAAGATCAGTAAAGATATATACATTAATGGTCTATATTAGAATGAGTATGGTTGAGGGAGGGAATGCAAGATATGGAATTCGAAACAGTTATGCAAGAACTGGAAGCCCTGGGGAAGGAACGAACGAAAAAAATATACATATCCAACGGTGCACACGACCCACTTTTCGGAGTTGCTACCGGTGCAATGAAACCAATCGCTAAGAAAATAAAAACAAATCAGAGTTTAGCTGAAAAGCTTTATGCCACGGGTAACTATGATGCAATGTACTTTGCAGGAATTATTGCAGACCCAAAAGCAATGAATGAGTCGGATTTTGATCGTTGGATGGATGGAGCATATTTTTATATGCTGTCTGATTTTGTGGTGGCTGTAACTCTATCAGAGTCAGATATTTCACAAGCAGTTGCGGATAAATGGATTTCTAGCGGTAGTGAACTGAGGATGTCAGCGGGATGGAGTTGTTACTGCTGGCTTTTAGGTAATCGCAAAGACAGCGAGTTTTCTGAAATTAAGATTTCTAATATGCTGGATACGGTGAAGAATTCGATTCAGGATGCACCGGATAGAACAAAATCCGCTATGAATAATTTTCTATACACCGTGGGGATCTCATATTTGCCTTTACATGAAAAGGCGGTCGAGATCGCGAAGGAAATTGGTATAGTTGAAATCAAACGAGACAAGAAAAAAAGCAGTATCCTAAACGCTTACGATAGTATCCAAAAAGAGATTGAAAGAGGGCGGATTGGTTTTAAACGCAAATATGTAAGATGTTAATAATATATTTGTATGGAGTGTGATCCAAGCGGAGGCACTCTTTTTGTTGAAGTTTCCAGCATGAGATCTAAGAAAGAGGAGGATGCCTCTGACGGGATTCGAACCCGCACTCCTTTCGTAAGCATAGGCTAGGGGAGAACACGCTTCCCTACGGACTTACACCGACAGGAATTTCACCTGTCTCAGCTAATTTGCTTTTCGGTGCTTCTGAAACCCTTGCCTTGCGACCCGGTGATGCAATTGTTTTCCGGCGCTCTTCCCTTCTAGAGCTACAGAGGCGTTTAATAAAAATATATGGCGAGGAATTGTAAAAATGAATCTTCTTTCGGGAGTTATGTCTGCTACTTCCCTCATATTTATACGAGAAATAAAAGTGGAAAGGAAACCATAATGAACGTTGGATATGCGGTGATATCATGATTTCCCATGATTATAAAATAAAAATATTTTTTCAAGATCACAAATTTTAATTTGTTTTTTCTAGTTCATCATAAACTTCATAGGACTGCAGTGTTTTCTTAAAAGCAGAAGTAGGCTTAACACTAGTTTCTTTTTGCTGTTGGCGTTGGGCTTTATGTTCAGCAACATGTTCATCTCTAGATATCCATGTCTTAAAATCTTCTTGTTTTTCCCACTTCGATACAAATACATACTCAATAGTATCTTTTTTTTCTTTTCTCCAGCATTCATATGAAACTAATCCTTCAGCACCTTGAATATCCTGTTTATTCTTTTTTGCTTTAGCTTTTAAACGTTCTTCATGGGATTTTTCTGCTTCAAAACGGGCATTCATGACAAACATATATAACCCTCCTCAAATATCTTTTCTATTTATTATATATATAATGATAATCATTATCAATTAAATTAATTTTTTCTCCAGCACTTAACTCATGTGCCTTTTGACTTTCCAATAGTTTTAAGAACCATTTCTGATATTTTTTGATGTAACGGGGCTTCCTAACTTAAAAGCAGAATATTTGAAGCCTCATAAAGAAGAGATTAATTTTCCATTTGATTAACTTGTATTAAAATTTTGGTGACGAACTGTTCCTTATGATTCACGACAACAGTATCGTAAATATATTCTTCAAAAACATAATCTCCTAAGGCTAAATTTAAACGTTCCATCTCAGTGAAAAGTCGCTTATATGTCTTATGTATCGTTTTCTCGTCCCCTATGTGATATCCACAGAGAAATTCCCCCTTTACACTGGTGAAATACGGATATCCTTCCTTTGGATTTGGCTGTTCAATATATAAATAGCTATAATTTGTGAATTCTCCTTTCAGAATTTGCTCCCGTTTTGTTATAACCCCGATGGGATAACCCGTATCGAGTTGCAATACATCTAACTCATTAATAAAATCTGAAACAACTGCTACAAATTCGTCTGCAGTTATATTTTCAATATTTCTGCTTAAATAAAGTGTTGCATCTGGTAATTGTTCAAGCGTAATTTGATTGAAATCAAGACGTAATGCTTCTTCCATTAATGCTATTTTTGTCTCAATAATTTTTTCTTTTATTTCGATTTCCTGACGTTTTTTCACAATCTCTTCTCTTTTTTGATACATGATGGATAAAAAACCTTCCGGCGATTTGTTTCGCGTATATTGTTGTATATCGTTTAGCGACATACCAAGATCCTTTAATAAATCGATAACAATAAATAGTTCTATTTGGCGAATCGAATAAAAACGATAACCTTTTTCGTTTTTATATTCAGGAGAGAAAAGCCCGATTTGATCGTAAAAAAAGAGTGTCTGTTTATTTACTTTGCAAAGCTTTGCGAATTCCCCTGTCGTTAAATATTTTCCCTTTTTTTTATTCATTTTTACCATTCCTCCTTGACTATATAGTTACTGTATACAATAGGATGGGAATTGTAAAAAATAAAAACAATACTTGTTATTGTACGGTTGCGGTATCTAGTTTGTTAAGGAGAATGGAAAAGATGAAAACTCAAAAACTTACTTTAGGATTATTATTAATGAATTTATTTATAGCTTTTTTGGGAATCGGTCTTGTTATCCCGGTGTTACCCACATTGATGAATGAATTGGGTATTTCTGGAACAACGGTTGGTTATTTAACAGCAACATTTGCCATTGCGCAATTGATTGTTTCACCCTTTGCAGGGAAAGCAGTTGATAAATTAGGTCGAAAAATTATGATTGTCATTGGCCTATTTATTTTCGGAATCTCAGAATTTTTATTTGGAATCGGAAGAGAAATTGAAGTGCTATTTATTTCTCGTGCCTTGGGGGGAATTAGTGCGGCATTCATTATGCCTGCTGCTACAGCTTTCATTGCTGATATTACCAATTCGGATACACGTCCGAAAGCGCTCGGATATATGTCAGCGGCAATCAGTACTGGATTTATTGTTGGTCCAGGTATTGGTGGATTCTTAGCGGAATTTGGAACACGCATCCCGTTCTTCACAGCAGGGGTACTTGGTGCCATTGCAGCTATACTTTCCATTGTTTTGTTATCTGAGCCAAATCGTAATGAAGATAATAGTGAACAAATTTCAGACGGTAAGAATGGTCTCAAACGTATAGTTGCTCCAAAATATTTCATTGCGTTTATATTAATTTTTATTGCCTCATTTGGCTTAGCAGCTTTTGAATCATTCTTTAGTCTTTTTGTGGATCATAAATTTCAATTTAAGCCGTCCGATATAGCTATCGTTATTACAGGCGGTGCGATTTTTGGTGCAATATCACAAGTGGCGCTCTTTGATAGGCTTACACGAATGTGGGGCGAAATTAAACTTATTCGATATTGCTTAATACTATCGGCATTACTTGTCTTTTTAATGACTGTAGTTCATTCATACTTCTCTGTTTTACTTGTTACATTTATCGTTTTTGTGGGATTTGATTTGTTCCGGCCGGCGGTTACTTCTTACCTTTCCAATATCGCTGGAAACGAACAAGGGTTTGTTGGAGGAATGAACTCTATGTTTACAAGTCTAGCGAATATTAGTGGACCTATTTTAGGAGGAATATTATTTGATATAGATATTAACTATCCTTACTACTTTGCGACGGTGATATTATTTTTAGGCATAGTTATTACATGGTTCTGGAAGAAGCCGGTAAATGATTCTTTAAACGAAGTGAAGGCTAATGTTGATAATTAAGGATGTTGATATAAGCTTACTATTTAAAATGTAAGCATGTCTTGAAAAAACTTGAAGTTCCTATCTTAACATGGGCGATTTTCTAATCACACTTCACGAATTTGGGCGAGAGTATATTCTCAGTGGTATCAATCTTCCAACTATCAAGTAATGGTAGAACCAGAAATCTTGAAGATTAAAAGAAGAGATTTATCATCACTATCAGTAAAGAGCGAACTCTGGATACAAGTGATTAAAAAATAACTTAGATTTTCCTCAGCGAGCTGTTTGGACAGCTCGTTTTTTTAACAGGCAGAATGCTTAGACAATCGGCTGTTGGTCGTTTTTATAATACGATAGAAAGCTTTGAGGAAGTGATCTAAACGAATTTGGGAGGTTTTTATTGAGAAAATGATTGCTGGTCGCTTATTGTTTCTCTTTTTTCCACGATTCACAAATAAACCTGGCTTCGGATGTCAACCACTGCATGGCGGAAGGTTTTTCGAAAAGTACATGATGCTTTAAAAATAATCGTTTCGCATAGGGAAGACTCATTTCACGAATCGATTGATTTATAAGATTTAATATATTTTTTTCCACTTGTGATAAGTCTTGTTCACTTCTCGATTGTTCTTCCTGCATAATTTTAAGTAATTGCTTTGCATTACTGTTTAATAACTGATAATTCTTATATTCCTTGAGATGGCTCCATTCTTTTTCGATTAATGAGCGTGCCTTAGAATAATTATTCTGGTTCGAATAATGATTGATTAGATTTATGGTGGGAGTTATTCTCACATTCTTGCTCCTTGTATTTATTATCTGTAAGTAAATATACCTAAATATTCTGTTGATTTAAATAGTTAAATAGAACTATAAAATAGAAAATAACTGTAAAAAATAAAGAAATCTAGCCGTTGGCTAGATTTCTTCAAGTAGAAAGTTTCCTCAAAGGAAGGTATAGAATCATCTATATAATATATTTTAGTTGATCAATGTTAAGAACCTATAAAAAATCGATAAAAAGTTAATTACATTTTATTACTTAGACAATTCTTTTCCTTGTTTGGCGAAATAATTTAAGAAAGAACGCTTTCTGCTAAACATGCTTTCTTTTTGTGAAATAAATCCTTTTTGTTTTAATAAGGAATACTGCATAATTCCTTTTCCAAACGCTGTAAAGGAAAAAATCGTAAAGGTAATGCAAATACATGCAAATATTGGCACCCAAGGACAGTTATTTATATCATTGAAGGTGTTAGCCAAAAAGGTCGGCCAGGCAATGGAAGTATTCTCAATCTGATAAAATGCGATATGCGTGCCTGGTATACCGCCCACTTGAGTGAGTTTTTGTGCCACGAAAATATTGAAAAAACCTAGCTGACCTAATAAAAATAACATATTCCCCATATGAAGAATAAAATAGGAGAGCCATTGTGAAAAACAGCCCGGTACATAGTACCATCTCCAAAGTCCGGAAATCTTTGTTCCGGATACAATTCCCGCATCATAATAGGCGGTTTGTTGTATTTCTTTAATCGATTTATGTATAAATTCCGCCGCTTTCCCGACCTCTAGAATAATAATTAAGCTAATCATCCATATCGGCCGCTGCTGAGAGAATACGAAAAATGGGATTGTTGTGAGCAACACAACGAAGAAAAATACTGGTATTCTTGAAAATAAATAATTCCATGCTTCTAGTATTTTTCTTAATAATGGTATATGGGCAGATAGCATTCCAAAAGGCAGTGCTAACACAATAGTGATAATCGATATTAATGCTATCTCAATGATAGTTGTCCTTGTTCCTAGAATTAACGCACTATACATATCTCTTCCTTGTGCGTCAGAACCTAATGGATAGCTTTCAGATGGCGGATAGGGAGGGAGAATAAAGTCTAAATTACCGTTATTGCCCAAAGTATAAGTTTTTGGGGCTAGCTGTCTATCAATCTTTGGTAAATGGGGCCCAAAGATAAAGAAAAAAGCAATGATGCTGCATCCGATAATACCAATCCATAGTAGAGGGACCCTTCTCATGTATGCTCATCCTTTCGAACTGGAATAAGAAAATGTTTGATAACTTGGCTTACCCATTGTGCCAATAAAAGGATGATCATAAATTCTAAGCTAAACCCAATTACAGTAGGTGTTTCAATTGGCAGAATCGTATCTGTAGATGCTATCGTATCTTTGATCTTTATAGCTTCCATTAGTCTAGTACCCATTCCGCGATACAATGTCATATATTCTACTATTACCATGGATGATAACAAGGTTAAAATGATAGGCATAAAATGGATTAATATCTTGGACCAGCAATTACGCAATACATGCTTCCAAAGAATAATCGTCTCGGGTAATCCTTTTGCCCTGGCAGTACGGATATAATCCTGATCATCTTCTTCTTTTAATGCTTGAGTAGTATAATTTGCAATGACTGCTGCCGGATACATAGATAAAAATAGAATTGGCAAAAAGATATTATACCAATGTTCAATCCCATACAGCTGAAGATGTGGAAACATTCGATGTATAGTCAAAGAAATAATCAGTTCAAGTATGATAATAATGAAAAAATCAGGAATGGATTGTCCTAACCAGGTTGTCCCTTCCCCTAAGACCTTCCACAATCCGCGATTACGCCGATAATCAAAAACGCCTTTCAAAATTCCGATTAGAAAACTGATGATTAAAGCTGGAACCAAAATGGCAATACTTCTTTTTCCATAATGGGCTAGCTCCCATTCAACCGGCTGATGTGCAACTGAAGTTCCTAAGGTTTTATTTTCTTTTACATCTGCTAAATATTGCTGGATATTTTCTTTATAGCCTGACCATGTAAAATGGTAAGACATGTGATCCTTGACACCAATACGTTTTACTTCCATGTCCCTCGGAAGTAGGATAATTAGCACTAAAATAACCATCATGATAATCCATAGAAGCAGACTGGTTGCTAAACGAAGAAGTAATTTCATGAAGAGACTCCTTTCTGCAACAAAGTGAGATTTAAATTATAGCACACTAAAGGGGGAATTTTCATATTTTTTTAGACAAAAAGGTCTATTCTATTATTTTTAATGGTACTTATGAAAGAGTAAATAGTACTTATATCTATCGATAGAAAAAAATATCCCTTTCCATAACGGAAACAAGCGGTTATGGAAAGGGAAGAGTATAATGGAGTTTCATTTTTAAATATTTGGTAAAGATGGTTGCATGAAGCTTGAATTATTTAATAAATCCGCAAGCGCTAATTGTAAAGTTCCTTTTGTGATTGCTTTTTCATTCAAATTAAGTCCAATCTTTAACATGCTTTTTACAATTTCGGAACGTAAACCAGTGAGCACTGCTTGGCACCCCATCATCGAAATGCCATCTATAATTTGGATTAACTTTTGCATAATGATTCCTTCCATTTGAGCAACACCAGAGAGATCAATAATTAAGTATTGAATATGAGATTTACCAATATGATCTATTACTTTATCTCCGATCGTTTCAATTCTTTTAGAATCAATAGCCCCAATCAATGGAAGAATGCAAATAGTCTCTGAAATAGGGATAATTGGAACAGATAGATTTTCGACTATTTTCATTTGAGACGAGAGAAGTTCATCTTTATACTTTGAATAGCTAATAAAGAAATGGTTTAAGAATTGATCTACCATAGCATTAATATTTTTCTCCATAGAAAAAAAGTCCTCGTTACTAGTCAAATCCCTAATATTGTTCGTATAGTTATAGAGGAACTCCCATAGTGTTCTGCGAATAGCTTGGACCCATTCTAATTTAAAGGCTAACGTTAAAGAGTGCTTGGCCCATGCGATTCCTTCATTCTTTGCAAATTGAATTAATTCGTGCTCTCGATTATCTACTACGAATAAGGTAAGCTTATGAGCATTTTCAATTAGATTGATATTTCCTATTGCCTGAATTTCTGCAATTTTTTCTTTAACATTGGTCGCCTCACATAATAATTGCTCTTCGAAATGTTCTCTGTTTGAAATAAAAAACTCTCTGATTGAGGCATTTTCTGTGTATTCAAGTTCCAATTTAGAAACGCTCCGCTTCGTGATGAGATTTTGAAGAGGTAATATAACGGTAAAGGTAGTTCCGAGATTTTCCTCACTATCTACAATAATTTTTCCACCGTGCTGATATACAACCGAAAATACTTGCGTTAGTCCCATACCTGTTCCATTCTCTTTCGTAGAAAAGAATGGTGTACCCAATAATGATAGTTTTTCTTTTGGTATTCCGATTCCAGTATCACTTATAACCACTGTAACTTCATTTTGAGTAGCAAAATGTTTAATGGTTATGGTACCAGTATCGGTAATGGATTCAATGGCATTTTTAATAAGATTAAAAAATACCTTTTTTAACTGATTTTTTCTGCCAGAAATAGCAGTATCTGCATTTTTAAAATCAGTCACTATATTAATCTTGTATACTTTGTCTTGAAATAAATTTAATATTGTTTCCAACTCAACAGCTAGATGAATTGGCTGAAATGCTTCATCTTCAAGATCCGGCTTGGACACTTGTAATAAATTGTTTAAGGTTACGAGAGCATTGTCTAATTCTGATTGTGCGATATCGATGTATTCTTGTTTGGAATCTTGCTCTAATAGCTGTAGAAAGCCTTTAACTGCAGTTAAGGGATTTCGAACTTCGTGTGCAATTCCCGCGGCAATTTGGCCCACAGATGCTAATTGACTTAAATGAGCTTCTTCATTTATGTCAATTTTCTTAGGTTGACTTTCCTCCATGCCATTCACTCCTAAAATTACTTTTTAACTATGTTTTAACATATATTTCGAATAATGATATAGTTTTTATCTGACTAATTTTACTAAAATAATCCATTAACGTAAATGGATTTTTTAAATATTTTGAACAACACGACTTTATTCTTATGAATTAAAAGAGAGACAACTTGAAGGTTATTGAAACATTTGGATGAATGATCTAGCATTTTTGGATAAGTATCTATCCTTCTTCCAAACGATGGCTGCCTCGGTTGAAATAGTAGAATCGCTGATATGAAGTACTTTTATATTGTCAGTGGGAAAGGACAAGAGGGTATCTCTTGGAATAATAGTTGCACCAATACCCGCCGATACTAGGGATAAAATCATTGAAACATCTGGGCATTCGCAGACAACTTTTGGTTCAAATCCATGACGTCTGCATTCATTTATTATTAATTCGAATTGTCCATAACCTTGAATACGATGAAGCAGTAACAATGGGAGTTCTTTTAATTCCAGCATACTAATTTCGGTTTTAGTAGATTGCTGTTTTAATAATTCTGCCGGAAGGACAGCTACATATGGATCTTTTGATAAGCGAATATAAGAGAAGTCATTCAAGTCCATGGGAAGTCGTGTAATCCCCACTTCTACTTCTCTACTTTTTAATAACTCACTAATGACAAAGGTGTCACCCTCTCTTAGCTGCAAAGTCACGAGGGGATACTTTTGAAGATATTCTTTAAGCTTTTGTGGCAGATGAGCAAAGCATGATTTTACGGATCCTACGGATAATACTCCGCGCAGGCCTTCATTTGATTCACGTACCTCTTTGATTGTTTCCTCCAATTGTTTAAGTATATTTTGAGCATGTTTATAGAGAACTTCACCAGGTTGGGTTAGTTCTAATTTTCTCCCATTTCTTTCGAATAAGGTTACACCTAAATCTTCTTCCAATAGCTTTAGTTGATGGCTGAGTGGAGGTTGTGCTATATGTAATTTCTTTGCGGCACGTGTAATTTGTCCCTCTTGGACAATGGTGGAAAAATAGCGCAATTGCCTAATGTCCATCATTTCTCCTCCTGAATGACATATTTCATATGCATACTTTTTTTATATCTAAAACAAATTTTTTAAATATTTTAAATATATTTTAACATATGATACATTTCGAATGTAAGGGTTTTCAAATATCGAGTTTTGAATTCATTCATAATAATTAGGAGGAGTGGAAAAGATGAACCGTTACGAAGAAGCAAGGAAAAAATTGCGAGGATCGATAGCTCCAATCGTTACCCCATTCAACGAAGATTTTACCATTGATTATTTGACTCTGGAAAAACTTATTCACTGGCATATAGAAAGTGGGACACATGGAATTTCTGTTACTGGAACAACGGGTGAACCAAGCTCTTTAACTGTGGATGAGCGTGTCAAAGTAATGGAGACGGCGGCAAAAGCAATAAATAACAGAGTGCCATTTGTCCCCGGAACAGGATCCACCAATCATCAGGAAACCTTATACCTCACGAAAAAAGCCCAAGAATTAGGTGCAGATGCAGCACTTGTGATTGTGCCGTACTACAACAAACCTTCACAACATGCCTTATACAAACATTTTAAAGCCGTTGCTGAGTCGGTGGAAATCCCAATCATTGTATATAACATTCCAGGTAGAACTGCAACCAATTTACAGGTCGATACATTAGCAAGACTTACAGAAGACTGTCCAAATATCATCGGTGTGAAAGAATCCAATAAAGATTTTGAACATGTAAATCGTGTGTTACTAAAATGCGGTAGAGATTTTCTTCTATATTCTGGTATTGAATTATTATGTTATCCAATGCTTGCGATTGGCGGAGCCGGCCATATTAGTGCAACAGCAAATATTACACCGGATAAAGTTGCAGAAGTTTATAACGCTTGGGCAGAAGGGGACGTAAAACGAGCTCAAGATCTTCATTTTGAATTAATGGAATTAAACGATGTGCTGTTTAAAGATACCAACCCAGCTCCATTAAAGGCTGCATTGGGAATGATGGGGAAAATCAAACCGGTTTTACGTATGCCAATGGATTTACCATCAGAAGATTTACAAAATGAAATTCGCTCGGTTTTATCGCACTATGTCGAATTACATGATGAAATCGCTTCAAAATAGCAGGAGGGTTTGGAATGGAGAAATTACAGGATGTAAAACTCTATATCAATGGCCGATTTGTTGACGCTCATTCAGGAAAGACATTCGAAAATCTAAATCCATTTTCGAATGAGGTGATAAATAGAGTTGCTGAAGGGGACAAGGAAGATATCTATGCAGCCGTAGAAGCCGCCGATGCTGCATTCAAAGGCGAATGGGGAAAAATGAAGGTTAGCGAACGACTCAAGTATATTCATAGAATTGCAGATTTAATTGATGAACATATTGAAGAAATAGCTCCCCTTGAATCATTAGATACAGGGCTCCCTATTAGTCAAACAAAAAACATGGTAGCACGTTCAGCACAAAATTTCCGTTTTTACGCGGAAATGGTGTCGAGCCGAATGGTTGGTGAAGCCTACCAAGTAGATGGAGAGTTCTTAAATTATACGATCCATAAGCCGGTTGGTGTTGCAGGATTAATCACTCCGTGGAATGCGCCGTTCATGCTCGAGACATGGAAAATCGCACCGGCATTAGCGACTGGAAATACAGTTGTGCTAAAACCGGGGGAATGGTCGCCGCTGACAGCAAATCGCTTAGCGGAAATCATTGATAAAGCTGAACTTCCAAATGGTGTTTTCAATGTTGTCCATGGCTTTGGAGAATCTGCAGGAGCCTCACTGGTAGCCCATCCGGACGTTAAACTGATTTCTTTTACTGGAGAAACGACGACTGGCTCTGAAATTATTAAAAACGGGGCTGATTCCCTAAAACGTGTTTCGGCTGAATTGGGGGGGAAATCACCAATTATAGTTTTTGAAGATGCCGATTTTGAAAGAGCATTGGATGCAAGTACTTGGGGAATCTTTTCTTTTAACGGAGAAAGATGTACGGCAAACTCGAGACTATTTCTTCATGAATCTATCTATGACAAATTCGTTTCGGCTTTAAAGGAACGTATTTCTAATATTGTCATCGGAGATCCATTACATAAAGAGACAGAGGTCGGCCCATTAATTCATGTTGACCACTTTAATAATGTCAAACATTATCTGGAGATTGCTGTTCAAGAAGGCGCGGAAGTGTTTTCAGGAGCAGTGCCCGAGGAGTTTCACAAAGGAAACTTTATCGCTCCTACACTGCTTTTAAATGTTGAAAATCATATGCGTGTAGCTCAAGAGGAGATTTTCGGGCCGGTAATGACAGTTATGAAGTTTAAAACGGAGGAGGAAGTCATTGAACTTGCAAATGATGTCAAGTATGGATTGGCCGGTTATGTATGGACCAACGATATCAAACGCGGACACCGAGTTGCCCAAGGGATTGACTCAGGAATGATTTGGATTAATTCGCAAAATGTTCGGGATCTCCGCATTCCATTTGGCGGTACAAAGGCAAGCGGCATTGGCCGAGAAGGTGGACATTATGCATTTGATTTTTATACAGAAGTACAGGTCATTCATGTAGCATTAACGGATCATTATATTCCACAATTTGGGAAAAGGAAGATTTAAGAAGGGGGATTCAATATGCCAGCTAAAACAGGAAAAGAATATATCGAACGTTTAAAACAAGCAAATAACAATGTCTATATTCATGGGGAACGAGTACAGGATGTAACAGAGCATCCCGCCTTTAAAAACGTTATTCAATCAATGGCGAACTTGTATGATCTGCAATATGAAAAGCCTGAAAAAATGCTGTACACCTCCCCAACAACTGGTAATAAGGTAGGAATGACCTTCCTTCAGCCAAAAACAATTGATGATTTAATTGCCAGAAGAGAAGCTATCACGGAATGGGCACGTACATCCGGCGGTTTAATGGGACGTTCTCCGGACTACCTTAATGCCGAAGTGATGGCAATGGGAGTATCCAATGATTTATTTGCTGAAGCAGATCCCATGTTCGCAGAAAATGCTAAAAGCTACTATGAGTATGCAAGAGAGAATGATATTAGTTTAACCCATACACTAATCCATCCTCAGGTGAATAGAGCAAAGGCGCAGCATGAACAAAAAGATGCCAATGTTGCACTGCATCTAGTGGAAAAAAATAAGGAAGGGATTATCGTAGATGGCATCCGTCTGCTTGCTACTCAAGGTGGAATAACAGATGAAATCCTTGTTTTCCCATCAACGGTGAAAAAATCCGGTGAATTAGATGATCCATATTCTGTCGCATTTGCCATTCCAAACAATACGCCGGGCCTGAAATTCATCAGCCGTGAATCATTTGATTACGGCAAGAACGCATGGGATCATCCGCTTTCTTCCAGATTTGAAGAAGGCGACGCAATTGTTTCCTTCGAAAATGTATTTGTTCCATGGGAGCGAGTATTTGTTTGTGGCAACTCATCCATTTGCAATCGTACCTTCCGTGAAACAAATGCCGTTGTGCATATGGCCCACCAAGTACTTGCCAAAAATATTGTTAAAACGGAGTTCCTTCTTGGGTTAGCATTAAGTATCATGGATGCCATTGGTATCGATCAGTTCCAGCATGTTCAGGACAAAGGTACAGAAATCATGATGACACTGGAAACAATGCGCAGTCATCTATATAGGGCAGAACATAATGCCAAACTGGATAAATGGGGAACGATGACACCGGATTATGCTGCTTTAGACACAGCAAGAAACTGGTACCCTCGCGTCTATCCTCGCCTTGTAGAAATTTTGCGAGTATTAGGTGCTTCCGGATTAATGGGAATCCCCACCGAAGCAGACTTTCGAAATGAGGATATCGGGGCAATTATCCATCGCGGACTCCAAGGAAAGAATTTGGAGGGATATGAACGCGTTCAATTATTCCGATTGGCATGGGATATGACCATGAGCGCTTTCGGAAGTAGACAAATGCATTATGAATATTATTTCTTTGGTGATCCAATTCGCATGGGAATGGCATACTTTGACTCTTATGAAAAGGATTCCTATAAAGAAATGATTCGTGAATTTTTGGGAAAGGCAAACACTGGTAATCCCAGTTTTGTGTGAGGGGGACATGGGAGATGAATTTTAATATCATCCGTGCTGCTAGAGCTGTTTATAATGTTACCAATTTAGAGAAATCACGCCGTTTTTATATAGATGCTCTTGGTTTTGTGGAAACGGCCAGTGATGATGAACATATTTATTTAAGAGGTTTAGAGGAACATTGTCATCATAGTCTTGTATTAAAAAAAGCACTAGAACCGAGTGTAGAGGTTATCAGCTATAAGGTGCAATCCGAGGCAGATTTGGATGCCTTAGCGGAGTTTTTTATGGATAAGGGTATGCAAACGAAATGGATGCAGAAAGGAACGCAAAAGGCAATAGGACGAACTTTAAGAGTTCAAGATATTTCTGGATTGCCGGTAGAATTTTTCGCAGAGATGGAAACGGTAGAGCGATTACTGCAACGCTATGATTTATACAGGGGTGCACGTGTACAACGAATTGATCATTTTAACTGTGCTGTAGAAGATGTTGAAAAGGCATATCACTTCTATATCAATGAATTAGGATTTGCCTGTTCGGAATATACTACCTCCGATGATGAAAAAATTTGGGCTGCATGGCTTCATCGCAAGCCTGCAGTTCATGATGTTGCTTTTATGAACGGGGTAGGACCTCGTTTGCATCATGTTGGCTTTTGGCTCAGTGATCCTATGAGTGTCATTAACACTTGCGATGTTTTGGCATCGATGGGTTACGGTGCGAACATTGAGCGGGGGCCAGGCCGTCATGGCTTATCCAATGCCTTTTTCCTATATTTACGTGATCCGGACGGCCATCGAATCGAACTTTATAATGGGGATTATTTGACTAGTGATCCGGACTTTAAGCCAATTCGCTGGGACTTGGATGACCCGATGCGTCAAACCTTTTGGGGCCATGCAGCACCAGATTGCTGGTTCAATGAAGCATCTATTGTACTGGATGTTCATACGAAAGAAAAAGTGGCAACGAAGGAGCCTAAGTTAGAAAAGAAGAAGCCGACAATCATTATTTAAGGTCTATTCTACATTAGGATTTATAACGATTTACGAAAGGCAAATTAATAAGGAGTGACTTCATGTCCAAGGTAATCTTTACATTTCAAGGAAGTCATCTATTCCACGATGGAGAAGTAAGAGGAAATTTTCTCCATTATAACGGTGAATCCTATGAAATCAATAAACTTCCATTGGATGCTCCGGTATCAGGAACCATTTATGGCACTCTATTAAACTATAAAGGAGCACTATCACAAATGGGGAATGCGGTTTACGAAGAGCCATATAATATGCCGCCGGAAGCTCCTATCCTTTATATTAAGCCTATTAACACTATTATTGGTTATGGGATGCCTATTCCAATGCCAATAGATGAAACCGAATTGGAAATAGGTGCCGCTCTTGGGATAGTCATCGGACGTTCCGCAACCAAAGTGTCTGTGACACAAGCCTTAGATTACGTGGCGGGTTACACCATAGTGAATGATGTGTCCATTCCTCATAAGAGTATTTATCGTCCCGCTGTTAAATTTAAAGCAAGAGATGGTTTTTGTCCTGTTGGGCCATGGATTGTTCATAAAGAGGATATAAATCCTGATTCCCTTCATATTAAAGTTTTTATCAACAATGAACTGAAGCAAGAAAATACAACCGGTAATCTGATAAGATCGGTTCCTAAATTGCTTGCAGATGTGACGGAATTTATGACCTTATCTGAAGGGGATATCTTGCTCGCAGGCATACCCGAAAATCCTCCAAAAGCAAATGCAGGGGATCAAGTCCGCATTGAGATTGAAGGAATTGGATACTTGGAAAATAGAGTAATGAAGGAAGATGAGCTGATAGCGGGGGTGAACATATGAAAAGGGCTCGAATTGTGTATGGCGGGTCTATCCACCATGCTAAGGAGCATGAGGGTAACCTCCTCCTCGACAATGGAACACTAGTGGGCGAAGAAGAAGTAGTGTGGCTGCCCCCAGTTGAACCCAAAACAGTATTTGCCCTCGGACTAAATTATGCGGATCATGCATCAGAGCTTGCTTTTCAAGCACCATCGGAACCGCTTGTATTCTTGAAAGGCCCTAATACATTCATCGGTCATAAAGGTCAAACAGTAAGACCTGCTGATGCCACTTATATGCATTATGAATGTGAGTTAGCTGTAGTTATAAGTAAAACAGCGAGAAAAGTGAAGGCAGAAGACGCATACAACTTTGTAAGAGGCTACACCATTGCGAATGATTACGCTATTCGGGATTATCTAGAAAACTATTACCGCCCTAATCTAAGGGTGAAAAATCGCGACACATGCACCCCAATCGGTCCATGGCTAGTGGACGCAGAGGATATACAGAATCCAATGAACCTAACTTTGAAAACATATGTAAATGGAGAGTTAACGCAAGAAGGCAATACAAAGGACATGATTTTTAGTATCCCAGTTTTAATTGAATATCTAAGCAGCTTTATGACTTTAAACGCAGGCGACATCATCCTAACAGGAACACCAAAAGGCTCCGTTGACACCCCCGTCGGAGCACAAGTCATCACCGAAATCGAAGGACTTGGCCGCCTAGCAAACACCATAGTGGGATGAAGGGTCCGGTCCCTCGTCCCACCGGGATTGAGAGCTGGATAGGGAAAGGAACAGGTACGTTCATCCCAAAAGCGATAGGGCTCGAGTTCCTCCTTCCCGCCTAGTGAAAATGGGATACGGGGTCTGGTTCCTTGTCCCAGCTTGGATAAATAGATGAAAAGCAGCCATTCCATCCGAATGAGTTTAGCTTCTGGACACCGAGGGAGGGCCCTCCAAACTGAGAAGAAATTGAGAGAGGATTTCAGCAATTATAAGGGGATTCGACAAAACCAAGCGGTGAATCAGCCAAGACGCCCAACAGATCGGCCCAAATCGAAGACAATTCAGCCAAAACGATCAACAATTCAGCCGAAATCGGAGATGATTCAGCCAACGCCCAACAAATCGGCCAAAAACGGGGATAATTCAGCCAAAACGATCAACAATTCAGCCGAAATCGGAGATGATACAGCCAACGCCCAACAAATCGGCAAAAAATGGGGATAATTCAGCCAAAACGATCAACAATTCAGCCGAAATCGGAGATAATTCAGCCAAAACGATCAACAATTCAGCCGAAATTGGAGGTAAATCAGCCAACGCCCAACAATTCGGCCAAAATCGAAGATAATTCAGCCAAAACCACCAATCATTTAGCCAAACCTCATGGAACTTGGGCTAAGACCCAGCAAATATCTTACTCAAGAAAGGAAGGGAGTCATGCCGCATTTTATTCTTGAATATACTGACAATCTTAAGCCGGAGGCTAATATTCCGCAGTTGCTTGAAAAAATCAATAATGTTCTAATTTCCTATTCATCTATTTTTCCTATTGGCGGTATCCGTTCAAGAGCTATCGAATTGCACGATTATCGGGTTGCAGATGGGAAAGAAAATGATGCATTTGTACATGGCATGTTGAAAATTGGTGCCGGGAGGTCCGAAGAGGACAAAAAGCAAGTTTGTGATGAATTATTTGCTGTTATCAAACAGCACTTTCAGGATTTGTTTGAGAAGCGTTATCTTGCTTTATCCATGGAAATAGTTGAATTCAGTGAAGCTGGAACGTATAAACATAATAATATTCATAATCGATTTAGGAGGTAACGGAACATGAATGCATTAAAGGAGGCCCACAAAATGGATGATCGTACATTTCGCAACGCTATGGGGAAGTTTGCAACGGGGGTAACGATTATTACTACTTCAGTGAATAATCATGTGCATGGGATGACGGCAAATGCTTTTATGTCCGTTTCTCTTAACCCCAAACTCGTTTTAATTTCAATTGGAGAAAAGGCAAATATGAATCAACGAATTAAGGAATCTGGTAAATTTGGAGTAAGTATTCTCACCAAAGACCAGCAGGAAATGTCCATGTACTTTGCTGGTCAATTGAAGGAACAAAGAGAAATTGATTTTGACTGGATACAGGGAATACCTGTCGTCCCTAATTCAATTGCCAATATTGCGTGCAATGTAAATGCTTCTTATCAAGCAGGGGATCACACGTTATATATTGGTGAGGTTAGCGATATCTCAGTAAAAGATGGTGATCCACTGACATTCTTTGAGGGGAAATATAGGAATCTAGTTAATTTATAAACATGTTAAATTAATTTTTATAAAAGAAAGAAGTGGTTTAACTATGAGGGATGAGGAAAAATATGAAAAAATAGTTGCGTTGCCAGGCTTCCAAGATATGTTAGCCAAGAAAAAGAAATTCATCCTGACATCTACTCTCATCATCTTTATTCTATTTCTAGCCCTGCCCGTTTTGACTTCCTACTCAACTGTTCTTAATCATACTTTTATTGGTCCAATTACATGGGCTTGGTTTTGGGCATTTATGCTTTTCATTATGACCTGGTTCTTCTGTGTTCTTTATACGAAAAAAGCAAGCTCTTTTGATCAGTTAAACGAAAAAATTAAAGAAGAAGCAAATAAAGAGTTGACTGTTAAGGAGGCAAATGTATGAATGATACAGTCATTACATTATTCCTGTTAATAGTCGTTGCTACCCTGGTTATCACCTATTTCGCAGCAAAGATAACAAAAAATACCAATCAATTTTATACTGCTGGTGGGGAGCTAAAAGGCTGGCAAAATGGTGTTGCCATTTCCGGTGATTTTATGTCTGCCTCCTCCTTTCTCGGAATTGTTGGCGGCATCGCCTTAACTGGATTTGACGGCTTATATCTATTGCTCGGTGCATTACTTTCATATCTGATTGTTATGTATTTAGTAGCGGAACCGCTTAGAAATCTAGGGAAATACACGTTAGCAGATATGATAACAGCCCGCTTTAAAGCAAACAAAGTACGGGGATTTGCAGCCCTTAATACAGTAACAATTTCTGTCTTTTATATGGTAGCTCAATTAGTTGGTGCAGGGGTACTAATAAAAATGTTGATTGGGATTCCATATGTTCCATCCTTAATCATTGTTGGAGTACTCATGACGGTCTATGTTCTGTTTGGAGGGATGACTGCAACAAGCTGGGTACAAATCACGAAAGCATTTTTACTATTAGGCGGGACATTCATTCTTTTTATTCTGGTATTAAGCAAATTTCATTTTAATATTATTGATATTTTTGAAAAAGTAAAAAGTGCCACGCCATTTGGAGAAAAATATTTAGAACCAGGTATTAAAAATAAAAATGGGCTGGACGCCATTTCCTTAAACTTTGGATTATTGCTTGGTACAGCGGGTTTACCACACGTATTGATCCGCTTTTTTACCGTAAAAGATGCGAAGACTGCCCGTAAATCTGTGACAGTAGCTACCTGGGTGATTAGTATATTCTATGTAATGGCTATTTTTCTAGGATTTGGTGCAGCTGCACTCATTGGAACCGATAAAATTATTGCTGAAAATCCAGCTGGCAATATGGCTGCTCCGGCATTGGCACGAATTCTTGGCGGGGATTTCTTATTCGCTTTTATTGCAGCAGTTGCATTTGCGACCATCTTGGCAGTGGTTGCCGGTATTGTATTATCCGGTGCATCCGCTTTTGCCCATGATTTTTACAATGGAATCTTGAAGCGCGGAAAAGCGACGGAGAAGCAGCAATTAAAAGCAGCGCGTATTGCTTCCATTGTTGTTCCGGTAATTGCGATTATTATATCTTTGTTTGTTCAAAATTTAAATGTTGCATTTCTTGGATCATTAGCTTTAACGCTTGCCGCTAGTGCGAATCTCCCTGTTATTCTATTAACCATATATTGGAGAAGATTTAATACGGCAGGAGCTATTACAAGTATGATAGTGGGATTATTTTCAACTATTATTTTGGTACTACTGAGTCCAAATGTTTGGGATCCGAGCGGACATGCTATTTTCGTAGGAAAACCATTATTCCCACTTGCTTCACCAGGAATTGTTTCCATTCCTCTTGGATTTATAGGGGGATTAATAGGTACAATGCTATCGAAAGAAAAGGATAAAAACTATCAAAAAATCCTTGTTCAATCCAATTTAGGTCAAGATGTATAAAAAAGAAGATTCCCAGCAATCTTCTTTTCTTTTTGGAGTGGATGTTCGTCCATTTCGTTTCCTTCTAATTGGTAAATCTCAATCGAAGTATCGGAAAACACTACTCTGGCAAGGTTATTTCACTCTCTTGTTAAAATATTCAAATCTTTCAATTTATTGAAGGGATTTTTATTTAGTTTGTCGAAGTATATAGAAGGAGCTCGATAAAAAGGTTCAGGGGGAATGCAGATGATAACCATTAAAAAGAGTGATATAGTGGAGGATTTTCATGGCACTAAAGTTGCTGATCCATATCGATGGTTGGAGGATTCTACTTCTCAAGATACAATAGACTGGGGAAAATGGATGTCAGAGCAATCGGATGCCTATTTTGAACAAATCTCGACACGGGAAAAAGACAGAGAAAGATTAACAGAGCTATTTAATTATCCAAAATATTTCGTGCCAAAGAAGGTAAAAAATCGCCTCTTTTATCAAAAAAATGACGGACTGCAAAATCAGGCTGTCTTATATATGAAAGAGGGAGAGAAAGAAACCGTACTTATTGATCCTAACACTTTAAGTGAAGATGGTACGGTGGCAATGACTAATTATTCCTTTAGTAAAGATGGTCATTATATTGCGTATGCTACATCTACTCACGGAAGTGACTGGCAGGAACTCCATGTAATCGACATTAACAACGGCGAAAAGCTTGCTGATCATATTCAGCATGTGAAATTTACGGGAATTGCATGGGCACCTGATGCATCAGGATTTTACTACAGCAGATTCCCAGCACCTGGTTCCGTTCGCAAGGAAGATGAGAGTAATTATAACGCAGTATATTTTCATAAACTCGGAACGGCTCAAAGCGAGGATCAGTTAATCCATGAGCAGCCGGAAGAAAAGGAATTAATGTTTGGTGCATTTGTAAGCGATGATGAAAAATATTTATGCTTGCACGTTAATCTGGGCACCGCTACAGAAAATCGTTTTTATGTAAAAAGGCTACATTCGGAAGAGGTATTCACACGTTTATTAGATAAACAGGATGCGGAGTATTCATACATTACTAACACTGGTTCCACATTCTATTTTAAAACAAATTTGGATGCACCAAACGGCAGAATCATCGCGATAGATATCACAAAACCGGAACCGCAAAATTGGACAGAAGTACTACCAGAACAACAGGATGTCATGGATAGAGTTATATATGTTAAAAACAGATTCGTTATTGCAACCCTCCATGATGCCCATCATCAACTTCATGTTTACAAAATGGACGGAACATATGTCAATGAAATATCGATTCCAATAATAGGTTCTTTAATAAATGTAACAGGCAGTAGTGAGGATGAAGAAATTTATTTAGGAATGACTTCATTCCTAAATCCAACGACCGTTTATCAGTATAATGTTAGCGAAAATAAGCTGAAGGTATTCGCTGAATCTCCACTGAATATGGATACTTCAGTCTATGAAACAAAGCAAATTTTTTATACTTCTAAAGATGGCACAAAGGTTCCAATGTTTCTTACTCACCACAAGGAAATCGAACTGAATGGACAGAATCCAGTTATTTTATATGGTTATGGCGGATTCAATATCAGCATGACCCCTTCTTTCAATCCTGCCATCTTACGCTGGCTGGAAAAAGGAGGTGTGTATGCGGTAGCGAACTTGCGCGGCGGTACAGAATATGGAGAAGAATGGCATAGAGCCGGAATGTTGGAAAATAAACAAAATGTGTTTGATGATTTTATTGCTGCTGGTGAATGGTTAATTAAGAGCGGCTATACGAGCAAAGAGAAACTATCTATCATGGGTGGTTCGAACGGAGGACTTTTAGTAGCTGCATGTATGGTTCAAAGACCTGATTTATTTGGTGCAGTGCTATGCCTTGTACCAGTAATTGATATGCTTCGTTATCATAAATTCACCATTGGACGTTACTGGATACCAGAATACGGAAATGCCGAGAACCCAGAACATTTTCCATTTATGTATGCTTATTCTCCGCTTCACAATATTAAAGAAGGCCAAAAATATCCACCTGTACTAATAGCAACAGCGGAAAGCGATGACAGAGTTGTACCGGCCCATGCGAAAAAGTTTGCTGCTACCTTAATGGAAAAAGCCGATAAAGAATCAACTATTCTCCTTCGTATCGAATCGAAGGCAGGTCATGGGTTAGGAAAGCCAACATCCAAAGTAATGGATGAATGGGCAGATTTTTATGCGTTTTTAGATAAAGAATTGCAATAATAAAGCAGAAGCCTCAAGCATGAAATAGCTCGAGGCTTTTTATTATTTAGGAATTTGAAATCTGTCTACGTCTAGCTGCTAGTTCTCCGTCTCCTCCCGGCGAAATTTCAATATCATGTGGATCGGTCTTTTCTTCATAAAATAATCCCATTTGGAGAACCTTTTACATATAGACATCATGGATATATATAAGGAGTTCCAGTAATGGATATCATTTTACGTATTTATTTTAGGGATATAAAGAATATCGTAACAAACTGGGTTGCACTGGTTATTATATTGGCTCTAGTTGGCTTACCATCTCTCTATGCGTGGTTCAATATCAAAGCATCTTGGGATCCGTATGGAAATACAAAAGGTATTGCTGTAGCAGTGTCTAATCTTGATCAAGGAACTGTGTTAAGAGGGAAATCTGTTAATATTGGTAATCAAGTTGTTCAATCTTTAAAGCAAAATAAAAAATTAGGGTGGACATTTGTAAGCGAGGATGCTGCTCTAGATGGAGTTAAGCATGGGACATACTATGCTAGCATTACTATCCCAAAGGATTTTTCCGAGAAAATAATTTCTGTTTTAAACGCGAATCCTAAGAAGCCCGTAATCGTGTATACCGTTAATGAAAAAATAAATGCAGTTGCCCCGAAGATTACTTCTTCCGGAGCAAGCGGAGTTGTGGATCAAATTAGCAAAAATTTTGTAAAAACAGCTAGTGAATCGATTTTTACTATCTTTCATGAAATTGGTGTGGAGTTAGAGCGAGATTTGCCAACAATAGAAAGAGTGAAAGAACTTATCTTTAAAATCGAAGCAGATATTCCGCAAATCAATAGGTTTGTAAATATAGCATTGGATGATGCGACAAAAGCTCAAATTATAGTAGGTAATGCCAAAAAAAATCTTCCAAAAGTACAAGAAATAGCAGGAAATGGTATAGAATTAACAAACCATTTATCACAATTTTTATCTAAAAGTGATGATACTTTACATAAAATTGAACCTTCAATAAAAGAAAATATTATTTTTCTTAGTGAAATAGCTAACACCTCTCGAGGTATCGGCGCTCGTCTACAAGACCATTCTGCATCAAAGGAAGAGATTGCAAAGGCTATAGATAATTTACAATCAGGTGTGAACATTGCGGATACATTAAATAAAATATTAACACAATTGGATGGTGTCAGCGGTCGTCAGGAAATGGGTCCAATTAGGCAGCGAGTTACGACCGTAATGAATCAATTTCAACAAGAAATAAATCTTTTAAATAATTTGGGAATGGATGTAAATAAAGGGCAAACGATCTCAAATAATCCCATTCAAAAAATAAATCAATTATCGAGTGCTTCCACCAATATTTTAAATGGATTAGTCGCAAATTTTGATACAGTCATCGTTCCTAAAGTGAAGCATTCTATTAACATTGCTAAGGAAAGTGTAAGGGATGCATCTGAAGTATTGGGGCAAGTGAATAAGGATCTCCCAACGATAAAAAAACTTTTAAATGACGCCTCTCAAGGGGCAACAATAGGAATAAATGAAGTTAGTACCATAAAGAAGGAACTTCCAGTAGCAGAAGTACAAATTAAGAAGATAGCGAAGCGAATAAGAGACTTTGAAAAAAAGGAAAATATACACGATATCATTAGCTTATTAAAGCATGATGTTCAAAAAGAAAGTAATTTTTTTAAGGAACCCGTGTTATTGAAAGAAAGACAACTATACCATATCCCTAATTATGGTTCGGCAATGTCGCCTTTTTTTACGACATTATCCTTATGGGTTGGGGCTATGCTTCTCATTTCATTACTAACAGTAGAGGTGGGGGGGAGTGAGCTAAAAAGTTATCAAATTTTTTTCGGACGTTATTTGACCTTTTTAACCTTGGGATTATTGCAATCATTATTGGTAACGATTGGAGACATTTATCTTCTGCATGCTTTTGTGTTGGAAAAGCTTTGGTTTATTCTGTTTGGATTATGGAATAGTGTTGTTTTTATTACGATTGTGTACACCTTTGTTTCTGTTTTTGGAAATATAGGCAAATCAATAGGAATAGTATTATTGGTCTTGCAAATTTCCGGTTCTGGAGGGACATTCCCCATACAAGTTACTCCTGCCTTTTTTCAATTACTGAACCCTTTTTTGCCCTTTACTTATTCCATTAGCCTTATGAGGGAAGCGGTGGGCGGAATTTTATGGGATATTGCCCAGAGGGATGTGATGATATTATGTATATTTTTATTCCTGTCATTTCTCATGGGGATATTTCTAAAAAGACCTATCAATCATCTAACTCGAAAATTTGTCCAGAAAGCGAAGGAAAGTAAATTGATTCATTAAAGAAAACTATTGTGAAATAATATAATTTGAAATATAGTAATAAAATACCATGTTAATAATTTGAAATATGCATAATGAAAAGGGTTTGAAGAGTGCGTTTTTGACTTATTAAGTAATTGGGAAGATTTTAAATTTTGATATTTCTAGCAAATTTATTGACGTTTTAATTGTAAATAAATTATCCTTGTATTTATATTAAAATAATTTTAATTATTGAGGGGAGCGAAAATATGGAGGCCACATTGAAAAATCAACATGATGCCAAAAAGTCGCGTAAAAAACACCCACCAGGTTTATATTTGTTATTTTTAACTGAAATGTGGGAACGTTTTAGCTATTATGGAATGCGGGCTATTCTAGTCCTTTATTTAACGAAATCGCTAGTTAACGGCGGTTTAGGAATGAATGAAAGTTTTGCTTTATCATTATACGGTTTCTTTACTGGAGCTGTTTATTTAACACCTTTAATTGGTGGATGGTTGTCCGACCGTTTCTTAGGTCAACGTTTAGCGATTACGCTCGGCGGTATTACAATGGCAATCGGAAACCTTGTCTTATTTGGTATTCATAGTGAAGTTGGTGTTTATTTAGGTCTAATTATTCTGATTATTGGGAATGGATTTTTTAAACCGAATATCTCTACAATAGTCGGCGAATTATATGAAAAAGATGATCCTCGCCGTGATCCGGCATTTACGATTTTCTATATGGGAATTAACGTTGGTGCGTTCTTCTCCCCGCTTATCATTGGTTTGATTACAGACAAGCTATTTGCTGTTCATAATAATGGAGTCATCGCCTACGGATATCGATATGGTTTCTTGGCCTCTGCAATCGGAATGGTAATCGGACAGGTATTATTCAATCTTCTGGGAAATCGTTATCTAGGAGACATTGGTAAAAAGCCTGTTGGAAAACCGATGAAGGTTTCTGGTGGAGAAAAGATTAAAGCTCCATTAACCAAAAAAGAAAAACAAAGAACAGCGGTTGTTATAATACTAACAGTATTTGTTATTTTCTTCTGGGCTGGTTTTGAACAAGCTGGTGGAGCGTTAACCGTGTATACAGATAAATTCGTCAATCGTAATGTATTTGGTTTCACACTTCCAACATCTTGGTTCCAATCAGTAAACCCTTTATTTATTGTAGTATTGGCACCGGTTGTTTCGGCACTTTGGGTGAAATTAGCTCGTTCCAAACGTGGAGATATGCCAGTTCCGACTAAAATGGGACTTGGAATGATTCTTCTAGGTGTCGGCTACCTTGTTCTATTATTAGCCATTATGCGTACTGGAAGCAATGAACACGATATTACTACAAAAGCAAACTTATTATTCATTGTTGTCACTTATCTATTCCATACAGTTGGGGAACTATTCCTTTCACCAGTAGGATTGTCCACTGTAAGTAAGATTTCTCCTATAAAATATGCATCGTTATTAATGGGTGTATGGTTAGCAAGCTCAGGTATTGCGAATATCTTAGCTGGTCAATTAGGAAGCTTTACAGAATCCTTAGGCTATTTTGAGGTGTTTGGTCTAATTGGATGTGTTACAATCGTATTTGGTGTCATTTTATTAGGATTTTCCAGAAAACTTATGAAAATGATGGATTAAGCCGGAGATTATTCTCCGGTTTTTTATTTTGTATTTTCATAAAAAATGGAGGTTGAATTTTCAGAATCAAATTGACAATTATCTGTTTAGGTCGTATTCTATAAGTAAATATGACGACAAAATGTATAAACGGAAAAAATACGTCATATTAATGTATCGGTAAGGAGGAAATATATGATTTTGCATGATATGGAAACTGCCGAAAGAGTCTCCATCGAAGAGCAGCAGCTACATGATTTGCAAAAAACAGTTGAAAGAGTATATGAACGTGTTCCATTTTACCGCAATAAATTTCAAGAAAGAAATTTAACACCTACCAGCATTCAAAATCTAGATGATATTAAGAAATTACCTTTTACAACCAAAAGAGATCTTAGAGACCACTATCCATTTGGACTGTTCGCTTCTGAACAAAAAGATCTCGTCCGACTACATGCCTCATCAGGAACAAGTGGCAAACCAACAGTAGTCGGATATACAAAGAAGGACATTAAAGACTGGGCATCAATTGTTGCAAGAGCAATCTCCATTGTAGGGGGAGGACCAGAGGATATTCTTCAAAATGCTTATGGATATGGTTTATTCACTGGTGGTCTTGGTCTACATTTTGGAGGGGAAGCTTTAGGCGTAACCGTTATTCCCATATCAGGCGGCAATACGGAAAGACAAATATCTATTATCGAAGATTTTAGACCTACGATTCTGTGCTCTACACCCTCATATGCATTGAATATAGGCGAAAAGATGCTGGAAATGGGAAAGAATCCTCGGAAAACATCCTTAAAATACGGTATTTTCGGAGCAGAACCTTGGTCCGAGGAAATGAGACATAGAATAGAGGAACTTTTTAATATAAAAGCATGTGATATATACGGCTTAAGTGAAGTGGTTGGACCTGGGGTTGCAATGGAATGCAGTGTTGGTCAGGACGGTTTACATATAGCAGAAGATCATTTTCTAGTGGAGGTTATTGACCCTGTTACATTAGAACCTGTTCCTGAAGGGACGGTTGGAGAGCTTGTTTTTACAAGCCTTAAAAAGGAAGCGCTTCCAATCATTCGTTACCGAACAGGAGACATAGCATCTATCAATAAAGCTAAATGTGTTTGTGGAAGAACAACAACCCGAATGTCTAGAGTAAAGGGTCGGATTGACGATATGATTATCGTTCGTGGCGTCAATGTTTTTCCATCAGAAATTGAACATCATCTCATAACTATAAAAGAATTAGCACCTCATTACCAATTACATCTGCATAGAACATCCTCCTTAGATGAAGTAGAACTGCATGTTGAGATAACAGAAGGACTTTATCAAAAATCATCACAGAATCTCGAACACCCAATATTGCAAACATTAAAAGTAGAAATTCAAGAGAAAATGAAAACTTTTTGCTATGTGTCAATGAATGTTGTATTACTCCCTCCAAAAAGCATTATGCGTTCAGAGGGAAAGGCAGTAAGAATTATTGATCATCGCAAGGCGACGGTGAAAAAATAACAAAATAGAAAGGGGACTGATCATGAATACAGTCGATTTTTCCAAATTGTCAAAGGAAGAAAAGCTGCAGCAATTTATGGAACGAATTGAAAATGGTGAAAAGATTGAAGCAGATGATTGGATGCCGGATGAATATCGAAATGTATTAATTAAGCTTATTTCGATGCATGGTATCAGTGAAATTATGGGAGCGTTGCCTGAAAAGGAATGGGTTCCAAAAGCACCGTCCTTGCGTAAGAAACTAGGTATTATGGCAAAGGTTCAAGATGAAATGGGGCACGGACAGCTTCTTCTGCGCGTAGTAGAAGACCTTCTTGAGCCATTAGGAAAAAACAGAGACGATATCATGGAAGATCTCTTAAATGGAGATTTAAAATTTCATAATGTATTTCACATGGAGGCTCCAACCTGGGCAGATGCCGGGATTATTGCATGGCTCGTGGATGGCGCAGCCATAATGACTCAAACTAATATGCTTCAGGCATCATATGGACCATATTCACGTGCATTGCACCGGATTTGTGCAGAAGAAGTATTTCATGCACAACACGGTGAATCAATCATTATGGCACTTGCAGAAGGCTCAGAGCAGCAAAGAGAAATGCTCCAAGAAGCGATTTATCGGTGGTGGCCATCCTTGCTCATGTTTTTTGGACCAGAAAGTGCAGAGACGACCGGTTCTTCCAAGCAGGATATCACCATCAAATATAAAATACGTACGAAAACAAATGAACAACTCCGCCAAGATTTCTTTACAAAATATGTGCCAAGAGTATTAGCGCTAGGCTTTAAGCTTCCAGACGATACTATGCATTTTGATGAGGAAAAAGGAAAATGGGTATATCAGCAGCCGGACTGGTCAGAGTTTAAAAAAATAATAGCAGGTAAAGGGCCAAAATCACAATCAAGATTACAGTTAAGAAGAATGGCATTTGAAAACAGCCGGTGGGTTCGCGAAGCGCTAGGAGCAAAGAGAGAGGCAATATAGCAATAAATTATCTCCTCTAGCTCTATAAAAAAAGTGGAAGCATAGTACACAGAAATGTACACGAAGAGTAAGTATGTAGAAAGGATGAGCTGTTTGCAGAACGAAGAGTTTTACCATGTGTTTGAAGTATTTAGTAAACGAAATCACAAATCAGATTTTCAGCACCAATTTAGTCTGCTTGCTCCGAACCATGAAATGGCATTAGTGATGGCGCAAGAGAACTTTATGAGGCGGGAGCCGGTAGTCGATATTTGGGTAGTGAAACGCTCCGATATTACGAAGTTAAAACCAGAAGATAAGAAAGCATTGGAACGTCTGGATAACAAAGAATACCGACTAACAAAAGGCTATGGATATTTGAAAAAAAAATGGCGGAAATATGAGCAACAAGTATTAGATGAGAAGGAAATTATGTCGTGGGGAGGGGATCAACGTGGACCAAATCGCAACGCCGCAGGAAGCGATTCAAAATAAGCAATATAAAATGGCTCTAATCGAGCTTTTATACCAACTGGCAGACGATGATTTTATTCTGGCTTTTCGTGGTTCCGAATGGCTTGGCTTAGCACCTCATATTGAAGAGGATATCGCTTATGCATCGATTAACCAAGCTACCATGGGGCATGCTGTTATGTACTATGAACTTCTAGAGTCTCTTGGAGAAGGTAGCGCAGACGAACTTGCGCACGAACGAAAAGCATCTGAACGTAAAAATGCAATACTGCTAGAGTTAATGAATGGAACTGGTTCTTACTTGGAAAATCCCAGCTATGATTGGGCATTTACAGTAGTCCGACATTATTTCTATGACATTTATAAAAAGTTAAAATTGGAATCTCTGAAACAATCCTCCTATCTTCCGTTAGCGCAAGCTGCCACCAAAATTAAAATGGAACAATACTACCATGTCATGCATTGGAAAGTTTGGTTTAATCAACTTGTGTTAAGCGGCGGAGAGGCCAAGACACGTATGCAAGCTGCTATTCAAAAGGTATGGGATGAATTTGCAGACGTTCTATCATATGGAACATATGCAGCAGACTTTTCGAAATATCAATTAATAGAAGAAGAAAATCTTTTTAAACAAAAATGGGAAGTGGAAATGCAACAGGTCTTTCAAAAAGCAGGCATCGACTATCCGGGACCTCCAAGCGCAAGGAAAGGCAATGGAAGAACTGGTATGCACACGGAGGACCTAAACCAAGCTTTATCTATCTTAAGTGAAGTCTATAGTCTCGATCCACAAGCAACATGGTAGGAAAGGTGAGGGAAAACGTGGAGTCGATGGAATTTTTACAAAGTAAAGTACTTCAAATATTGGAGAACGTAAAGGATCCCGAAATTCCATCTGTAAGTGTGGTGGATTTGGGGATGGTGGAAGATATTCAGATTGATCAATACGGCAGGGTAAAACTTAAAGTGCTTCCAACGTTTGTCGGATGTCCTGCATTAGAAATTATTAAGAAAAATATAATAGAAGCGATTCAAATGGTGGATGGTGTCAATGGAGTGGAAGTGGAATTTGTTCATGATCCGCCATGGACATCTGACCGCATTTCAGAAAAAGGAAAAGTAAATTTGAAACAATTTGGAATTGCACCGCCACCAGTTTTTATAAAAGAAAAGGAACTATGGGATGTCGAATGTCCATACTGTGGATCCCATTATACAACAATGGAGAACTTATTTGGTCCTACAGCTTGCAGAAGTATTTTATACTGCAAAAGCTGCAAAAATCCATTTGAGGCGATGAAGCCAATATCAACCTTAATGTAAATAAGAATTTCTCCTGGAGCCAGATAATGACTGAAGCTTTTAAAAAAGAAAGGATGTATGCTCATGTATAAAATGATTGCTTTATTTAAAAAACCAGAGGACACCGAAAAATTTGATCAATACTATTTTGAAACTCATATCCCGTTAACAGAAAAAATTCCGGGACTCAGGAAAGTAGAAATTACAAAAATGTCAGGGTCAAGTCCTTATTACTTAATGTGCGAAATGTATTACGACAGTAAGGAAGCTTTTAAAGCAGCCTCGAAAACAGAAGAATCAAAGGCATCTGGAAAGGATGTAATGGGCTTTGCAGGTGATCTTGTAACTTTCATGTTCGGTGAAGAAGTCAATGGCTAATTATGAGTACATACGAGTTGAGGCTAAAGATCAGCTTGGATTAGTCATGCTTAATCGCCCAAATGTACTGAACGCCTTGAATCGCCAAATGGTGTCAGAGATTATTAGAGCATTAGAAAGCTTTGAACAAAATGAACAAATTCGTGTCATGGTTATTTACGGAAATGGAAGAGCCTTTGCGGCCGGGGCAGATATTGATGAAATGGCAGCGGATAATCCAGTGAGCCTTGAACTTTTAAATCAGTTTGCCGAATGGGATCGCTTTACCCTACTGAAAAAGCCGGTTATTTGTGCAGTCCATGGATTTGCGTTAGGAGGAGGGTTTGAATTAGCACTAGCATGTGACTTATTATTTGCTGCTGAGGATGCTAAATTTGGGTTTCCAGAGGTCAATTTAGGGGTTATGCCTGGTGCAGGTGGAACACAAAGGCTCACAAAACTTATTGGAAAAACGAGAGCCTTAGAGTGGCTTTGGTCAGGTGAAATGAGGGACGCGGAGGACGCATGCAGAGAGGGAATTGTAAATAAATTGTTCCCTAAAGAGGTATTGTTGGATGAAACGATGAAATATGCCCAAATGCTTGCCAATAAACCACCTCTTTCTGTGCGTCTAATTAAGGAATCGGTATCGAAAGCCTTAGATTATTCCTTATATGAAGGGATGCAATTTGAAAGAAAAAATTTCTACCTATTATTTGCATCCGAAGACCAAAAAGAAGGCATGAATGCATTTATGGAAAAAAGAAAGGCCAATTTTAAGGGTCAATAAAGGTGGGGTTTGGATGTTTGACACGATTCTTTATGAAGTAAGAGATCATGTAGCTTGGATTACGATGAATCGTCCACAAAGCTTGAACGCATTTAATAGCAAGATGAAAGAAGAAATAACAAAGTCTATTAAACAGGCAGCAAATGATATAGAAGTAAGGGCCATCGTCATTACAGGAACAGGTAGAGCATTTTCATCCGGTCAGGATCTTCAGGATGTTGAAGCTGATACGGATTATGGGGAACTAATAAGAAAATACTACAATCCAATGATTAGACAGATAGCTTCGACTGAAAAGCCAATTATTGCCGCTGTGAATGGAACTGCTGCCGGTGCCGGAATGAGCCTCGCCTTAGCATGTGATTTTCGATTAGCCTCTTCAAAAGCTAGTTTTTTAGAAGCTTTCATTCATGTAGGATTGGTACCTGATTCCGGTAATTTTTATTATTTGCCGAGAATGGTGGGGCATGCAAAAGCGATGGAATTAGCCGTCTTAGGGGAAAAAATATCGGCAGAAACGGCCAAGGAAATTGGTCTGGTTACGAAGGTAATTTCCATTGAAAATTGGGATGAGGAAGTAGCAATATTTGCACAAAGACTAGCAAGCATGCCAACGAAAACAATTGGATTGATAAAAAGATACATGTATCAAAGTTGGGAATCCAACCTTTATGAAATGCTGGAAAAGGAAGCTTACGCACAAAAAATTGCTGGGCAAACACTCGATCATAAAGAAGGTATTGCGGCCTTTTTGGAAAAGAGGAAACCTCATTTTCAAGGGGAGTAGGAGGGAAATCGGTTGGTACAAAATATAGCTGTAATCGGCTCAGGGGTAATGGGGAGAGGAATAGCTTATACTGCGGCTATAAGCGGGTTTACCGTTTACCTATTTGATGTAAGCGAAAAGGCACTTACACATGCTCAGTTAGAAATAGAAGAGATTTTTTTAAAAGGAATCGAACGAAAGAAAATAACTACGGATCAAATGGAGATAGCAAAAAAAAATCTTTCATATGCGGCTGATTTTGAAAAAGCGGTTCAATCAGCAGATTTAATTATAGAGGCAGTTCCTGAAAAACACGAGATAAAGAAAAATGTGTTCGAAAGAATGGATTCGCTCGCTCCAGCATCTTGTATTTTTGCATCAAATACTTCCACAATGAGTCCAACTGAATTAGGGTCTTTCACAAAAAGACCAAATAAAGTGATTGCCATGCATTTCTTTAACCCAGTTCATAAAATGCCACTGGTGGAAATTATTAAAGGGTTGGAAACAGAGGAAGAGACGGTGCATCAAATAAGATGTATTGCCGAGCAAATGGGGAAAGAAACCGTAGTCGTGAACGAATTTCCGGGTTTTGTGACGAGCCGAATAAGTGCTCTTGTAGGAAACGAAGCATTTTATATGTTGCAGGAGGGAATTGGTACACCGGAAGATATCGATAAAGCGATAAAGCTTGGTTTAAATTATCCAATGGGTCCGTTCGAACTAGCAGACTTAGTTGGTCTAGATACTAGACTCAACAATCTACAATATTTACACAAGACATTAGGGGAAAAGTATCGCCCTGCCCCATTGTTAGTTCAATATGTGAAAGCTGGTCGCCTCGGCAGAAAGTCTGGCAAAGGGGTATATGATTACACTAATAGGAGTGGGGAGTAATGGAAACGGTCGTTATAGTAGATGCAGTTCGAACTCCGATTGGAAGATATAAGGGTGCTTTGAAAAGTGTACGTCCTGATGATCTAGGTGCCGAGGTCATCAAAGCTTTGGTAGATAGAAATCCAAGACTTCCAGTACAAGAAATAGAAGAGGTCGTCCTTGGAAACGCCAATCAAGCGGGGGAAGACAATCGCAATGTAGCAAGAATGTCCGCTTTATTAGCAGGTTTGCCGGTTGAAACAGCAGCTACTACTATCAATCGACTTTGTGGGTCTGGCCTTGACGCCATTAACTACTCAGCAAGAGCCATCGCCTTAGGGGAAGGTGATATCTTTATCGCAGGTGGAACGGAAAGCATGACAAGAGCTCCGTTCGTTATGGGAAAGGCAGAAACGGAGTACCCTCGCGGCAATATGGAGCTTTATGATACCACGATTGGTTGGCGCTTTATTAACCCGCGTTTGAGGGAAATGTATGGGATAGATTCTATGCCAGAAACAGCGGAAAATGTTGCCAGAAGGTTTAACATTTCCCGGGAAGAACAGGATTTGTTTGCTTATGAAAGTCAAATGAAGGCAAAAAATGCCATGTTGAGAGGGATATTTTCAAAAGAAATTATCCCTGTTACGGTAACGGATAAAAAAGGGAATAAGACAGAGGTATATTTGGATGAACACCCGAGACCAACAACAACAATGGATGCCTTAGCAAAACTTAAGCCTTTATTTGAAGGAGGCACTGTAACTGCAGGAAATTCTTCTGGTGTGAATGACGGCGCTTCCGCGTTATTAATGATGAGTGAAAGAAAGGCGAAAGCGCTTGGATTTAGACCTTTAGTAAAATTTCGTGCATGTGCAGTAGCAGGGCTTGAACCAGCGGTTATGGGTTTGGGACCTATATATGCAACAAGAAAGCTATTAAAAAGAGCAGGAACTTCTATAAAAGATATTTCATTAGTGGAATTAAATGAGGCTTTTGCTTCACAATCATTGGAATGTATCAAGCAAATCGAAGTAAATCCGGACATTGTAAATGTAAACGGAGGTGCTATTGCTTTTGGGCATCCTTTAGGTGCAAGTGGGGCAAGAATTTTAACCTCCTTAATTTATGAAATGAAACGAAGAAATGCAGACTTAGGAATCGCTACAATGTGCATCGGAGTTGGTCAAGGCATTGCAACGCTTGTAGAAAATATATAGTTAAAAACATGTCTAGACACTGACTAGTGTGTAGCTCCAGCGCTAATAGACTAGCAGATTTCCCGCTCTCATCCCTAGCATAAGCCAGCAACAGGTGAAAATGGTAGAGCAATTTTCAATAGCTTGTGAACTACAGTAGCACGGTTTCTTATTTCAGCCGAAACCTCCTAAATCCCTACACCGGTGGTCACGGCAACTCTGCTTTTCTTCTTAATCGCTGTTCATTGTCGAAAAGTTATGAATTTGGTAGAATACAAACAAATGCGAAATGCGCCTTGTTCATCTGCAAGCATATAGGCGCGTAGCTAGAGTAGAAAATAGTGATAGTTCTATATTTTATAGTCTTCTAAAAGATAAAAAGGGTAGTGAATTCATACATGAACAGCAGCTTGAATACTAGATCGATGATATTTACTTTATATGGAGATTACATTCGCCATTATGGAAATGAAATATGGATTGGCAGCTTAATTAGGTTATTAAAAGAATTCGGGCATAATGAGCAATCTGTTCGTGCTGCGATTTCCCGTATGTATAAACAAGGATGGGTAGATTCACGAAAAGAAGGGAATAAAAGTTTTTACTTTTTGACTGAACGCGGCATAGAGAGAATGGATGAAGCAGCAAAACGTATATTTAAACTAAATCCTGATAAATGGGACGGCAAATGGAGAATGCTCATATACTCCATTCCCGAGGAAAAAAGAAATATCCGAGATGAGTTACGAAAGGAACTGCAATGGAGCGGTTTTGGATCCATTGCGAACAGCAGTTTTATTTCGCCTAATGATTTGACGAAGCAAGTATACCTGTTAATCGATAAATATAATATTAAAGAGTATGTCCATTATTTTATAGCGGAAAATAATGGACCGAGGAAAAATCAGACAATCGTAAGAGAATGTTGGGACTTAAACGATATTAATGAACACTATAAAACATTTATCGACTTTTATGGTGAAAAGTTCCACAAGGAGAAAAAGAAAATATCTAAGAACCAAATGACAGCAGCAGAGTGCTTTGTGGAAAGGACGAAGCTTGTCCATGAGTATCGAAAATTTTTATTTATCGACCCTGGATTGCCGGAGGAATTGCTGCCTAAAAAGTGGCTGGGTAATAAAGCGGCTACTTTATTTACTGAATATTATCGGGAATTAACTGAACCAGCATCTCATTTCTTTGAATCCGTTTTTAAGGATGGAAATGAAATGAAGATAAAGGAAGATTATGATATGTATCAGCATCCACTCATTATCGAAGAATAGCAAAATATCTGTTTTGGGGGGCAGTTATATGAGTCAAGTAGCAACACTTCTCGGCATCAAAAAGCCAATTATACAAGGTGGCATGGGGAATATTAGCAATGCTCAGCTTACTGCAGCAGTTTCGGAAGCAGGTGGTTTAGGAACTATAGGAACAGGTACGATGAATGTATCGGAAATCGAAGCGATTATCCTAGAAACAAAGAGATTAACGAATAAACCATTTGCAATAAATATTCCTATATCCGTACATCCGGAAGCAGAAAAAATAATAGAACTTATTTTTACACACTCCATTCCCATTGTATCCTTATCTGCTGGAAACCCATCCCCGTATATTCCAGTATTACATGACAGGAAAGTGAAAGTGATGGTAGTAACGGGCAGCGTGAAACATGCAAAAAAGGCGCAGGAGTCGGGAGCAGATATCATTGTTGCAGAAGGGGTAGAAGCTGCTGGCATAAATTCCCCATTTGAAACAACAACCATGACCTTAATCCCCCAGATTGTGGATGCAGTTACTATACCGGTTATTGCTGCAGGGGGGATTGCAGATGGCAGAGGGATGTTAGCCGCATTTGCACTAGGAGCTCAAGGGGTACAAATGGGAACTAGATTTGTAGCTACGATAGAAGCACCTTTTTCTGAGGAATATAAAAAGAGAATAGTAGATGCAACCGATCATAGTACCATGGTAGTAGGACGGTCTATCGGAAGAGTAAGAAGGGTATTAGACGGGGAGTATGCTAAATCAATTTTTTACAGGGAAAAAAGCGGTATAACCATTGAGCAATATGAGGAACTAACAACAGAGAAACAGCATCGCATCGGTGCTTTAGAGGGCAATGAACAAGAGGGATTTATGAATAGCGGCCAAATCGCAGGGCTAATAAAAAAAATACCAACTGTTAAAGAAGTGATCAATAGGATGATGGAGGAATACGAACAACAATTAAAGTATTTATCAGGCCTAAAGATATAATACAAGATTATATAGAGTTTTTGAAATTTTTAAATTAAATTGACCGTCTATCACATAAAATGTTAATATAACGTTAAATAAACGTTAGCTTTTATTTCGTAATAGCAGAGCAGCTAGTTAATAAAAGCTAATTGATGCAAATTAAAAAGATATGAAACCGTTTACAAAGGAGGGGTTATTTTAAGACTAGTTTAGTAGGAATCTGTCTTCCTCAATCCATCAGGAAGGTTTTTAGTATGGAAAAAGGTACAGAGATTTTCACACAACACGCAATTCTCATTCAACAGGACTGTTTTCGAAACAAAATGTCACTGCACGCTCTTTGTATAAAATACTGAAACAGAATAGTTTCGGGGCATTTTCTAAAAAATACTTTTGACAAGTAGAACTAAGAATTTTATAAAGTAACAACTTTCAAGAGAAAAGCCTTAAAAAACTTATTTCAAAGGGGGACTGGAATGATGAAATGGAAAAAAACTGCTGTTGTCCTATTAAGTACCATTCTACTAGCTGCTTGTGGTTCCAAAACATCGACACCTTCATCATCTGGGGGACAAGCAAATAATGGAGAATCAAAGAAAAAAACGTATAATATCGGGGTAACCCAAATTGTCGAACACCCATCACTTGATGCCGCATTTGAAGGTTTCAAGAAGGCAATAGAAGAAGGCGGAATAAAAGCCAAATATAATATACAAAACGCACAAGGCGATAATAGTACTAATACCACCATCGCAACAAATTTAGTAAACTCAAAAGTTGATCTCATCTTCGCAAACTCTACACCAAGTGCACAAGCCGCAGCAAGTCAAACAAAAGATATTCCGATTGTCTTTACTTCCGTCACGGATCCAATTGGAGCAAAACTAGTTTCTTCTATGGAGAATCCAGGCGCGAATATTACAGGAACAATCGATACCCATCCAGATGCAATTCCAAACACCTTGAAATTTATGAAAGAAAAACTGAATATGACAAAGGTCGGTATGGTTTATAACTCAGGAGAACAAAATTCACGTGCGCAAGTAGATAACGTGAAAAAATTAGCAAGTGGAATAGGTTTGAAAATAGTAGAAGCTTCAGTAGCAACTTCTGCAGATGTTAAACAAGCGACAGAGTCATTAGTAGGTAAAGTGGACGGATTTTATATTATTTCAGATAATACTGTCGTTTCTGCTTTAGAATCAGTTATTTCTGTCGCGAATAAAAATAAACTTCCAATGATGGCTGCAGAATTTGATTCGGTAAGAAAAGGTGCTTTAGGAGCATATGGCTTTGAATATTATGATATTGGTTATGAAGCCGGACAAATGGCAGTCAAAATTTTGAAAGGCGAAAGCAAGCCTTCTGACCTTCCTGTTCAAGTTCCGCAAAACCTAAAGCTTGTCATCAATAAAAAGACGGCTAATACGATTGGTATTGATATTAAAGATGACTGGAATGCAGAAACTACTGAATAAATAGGAGATGATTCAATGTTTGCAACGATCTTTGGATCACTTGAGCAAGGAATCATCTATGCTATTCTGGCACTTGGAGTGTATCTTTCCTTCCGAGTGCTGGATTTTCCTGATTTAACGGTGGATGGAAGTTTCGTGACCGGTGCGGCAGTTGCGGCAACGATGATTACCTTTGGTTATAACCCTATTCTTTCTACTCTTCTGGCATTTGTTGCCGGTTTCGCAGCAGGTTGTGTTACAGGCTTTCTCCACACAAAGGGAAAAATCAATCCGCTCCTTTCAGGAATTTTAATGATGATTGCCCTGTATTCTATAAATTTACGTATTATGGGAATGACTTCCGAAACGTCTGTAGGAAGACCAAATATCCCTTTATTAAACTCAGATTCTGTATTTACGATATTTCACCAAGTATGGGTACGATTGGGAATTGATAATTGGCTAAATACTATGCTTGGTAACGTAGGTATTAAATACCTACCGACCACCTGGGGAACCCTGGTCTTGATGCTGATTGTGACATATTTGGTGAAAAAGTTTGCAGACTGGTTTCTGCAAACAGAGATCGGTCTTGCATTGAGGGCCACTGGTGACAATCAAAGAATGATTAGGAGTTTTTCAGCTAACACTGATTGGTATATTGTACTGGGCCTTGGAATTTCCAATGCGCTTGTGGCATTTGCAGGTGCATTAATAGCTCAGTATTCCATGTTTTCGGATGTGGGAATGGGAATCGGTATGATAATTGTTGGTCTTGCTTCTGTTATTATTGGTGAAGCTATCTTTGGTACGAAATCAATCGTAAGAACGACCTTAGCAGTAATATTCGGTGCCATCATTTATCGAATCATCCTTGGATTTGCGCTTCGCTTGGATATTTTAGATACAGGTGATATGAAGCTTATTACCGCCGTAATTGTAATACTAGCTTTAGTCCTTCCAAAGATAATCGAGACGCAACGTGAAAAAAGAAGAAAAGCTAAACGGCATGAAGAAAGAATGTCAGCATTACAAACAGAAATCAGGGGAGAGGAGGATACAGGTGCTGCAACTCAATCAGATTAGCAAACTATTCAATGAATCTACCCCGGATGAAAAGATCGCCTTAGACAGGGTAAATCTAAACTTACAGAAAGGCGATTTCGTAACCGTAATTGGAAGTAACGGTGCAGGCAAGTCTACTTTAATGAATATGATTTCTGGTGTACTTACCCCAGACGTAGGTACCGTATATATCGATTCTGAGGATGTTACAAAATTACCAGAATATAAGAGGTCCAAATTAATTGGGAGAGTTTTTCAAGATCCAATGGCAGGAACTGCTCCTTCTATGACAATTGAGGAAAATTTAGCAATGGCTTATGCGAGAAATCAAAAAAGAAAACTACGGAGAGGGGTAGACAAAAAGAGAAGAGATTTCTTTAAAGAGTCACTCGCTGTTTTGCATCTAAATCTTGAAAACCGCTTAAACGCAAAGGTAGGATTACTGTCTGGAGGTGAACGACAGGCACTTTCCTTATTAATGGCCACTTTTACTAACCCATCTATATTATTATTGGATGAACATACAGCTGCGCTTGACCCTTCAAGAGCAAAGCTGATTACAGAGTTGACAAAAGAGCTTGTAGAAAAAGATAAATTGACCACCATTATGGTAACGCATAATATGCAACAGGCATTAGATCTTGGCAATCGCCTAATTATGATGGATAAGGGACAAATTATTCTCGAAGTGAATGAGGATGAAAAAAGAAGTCTTACCATAGATCAGTTGATGGCGGAATTCCAAAGAATTCGAGGTACCAAAATGACCAGCGACAGGGCTCTTTTATCAGTAGATTAATAGCTAGGATTTTGGTTCATCGGGTACCAAATCTGCAAGTATCTTCTATTTTTGCTCGATTAAAAAGGCGTATAACTTGTTATATCAAAAAAATATAACAAGTTAGATGCTGTCTAGCTTTTGCCTTTCAGCTAAAGGATTTCACCGTCCACTCTTTGATAAGTCTACATCAGGTGAAAATGGAAGTCGTATTTTTAATAGCTCGCGATCTACCTTAGCACGGTTTCCTTTATCTTAGTCGAATACTACGAAATCCTAACGCAGCTGGGTAAAGCACTTACACTTTTCTAAATAGAAAAGGGGAGATGTAATGAAAAAAGGCATGAAAATCGGTCAGACTGCTTCTATTTCCTTTAAAGTTACACCAGATATGTTTGCGCAATTTGAGGGAAATGTGGTTCATAAGGCATATTCCACGGTTTCTATGGTTTATCATATGGAATGGGTATCCAGGCAAATTATTCTGCCTTTCCTTGAAAACCACGAAGAAGGAATTGGCGGCGCTGTTCAAGTAAAGCACATAGCGCCAACAACAGAAGGTACGATTGTATCCGTAAAGGCGAAGTTAACGGAAATAAAAGATAATATAATCATAACTGAAACTGAAGCATGGACTGAAAAAGGATTAATAGGAAAAGGGGAAGTAAAACAAGTAATCCTCCCTAAAGCTCAAATTCAAGAGAGATTAGAATCTTCAATCCTATAATAAATTGATATATAAGGATAAGAAATGGCAATTGAATCAACTTCTGCTCCATTCTAATCTCCATCTATTAGAAAGGGGAATACAAGGTGGATATTTTTACTGAAATCAAGAGTCATGAACAAGTTGTAATCTGTAATGATCCCAACACTGGATTAAAGGCAATTATTGCAATACATAATACCACACTCGGACCTGCTACAGGAGGATGCAGAATGTATCCTTATAAATCTTTTGATGCTGCACTTAATGATGCCCTAAGGCTCTCAAAAGGAATGACCTATAAATGTGCTGCAGCAGATTTGGATTTTGGGGGTGGGAAAACCGTGATTATCGGTGATCCCGCAAAGGACAAAACACCGGAATTGTTCCGGTCACTAGGTCAATATATTAACTCATTAAATGGACGTTATTACACGGGAACAGATATGGGAACAACACCAGAGGATTTTGTTCATGCGATGAAAGAGACAAATTGTATTGTTGGTTTACCGGAAGAATATGGGGGCAGCGGTGATTCTTCCATCCCTACAGCACATGGAGTGGTTTATGGCATCAAGGCAACATCAGAAGTGTTAGATGGTTCCAAATCCATAGGGGAAAAATCATATGCAATCCAAGGTCTTGGAAAAGTAGGCTTCAAAGTGGCAGAGCAATTATTAGAAGAAGGTGCCTCTTTATTTGTTTCGGAGATTAATCCGCATGCTATTGATGCTCTAATAAAGCGGGGCAAAGAAATTGGAAATGAATTTATTAAAGTTGTTTCAGGAAACGACATTTATGGAGTAGATGCAGATGTCTTTGTTCCTTGTGCATTAGGCGGAATTATAAATGATGAAACGATTGAACGCTTAAAAGTGAAAGCTATTGTCGGATCTGCTAATAATCAGTTGTTAGAAGATTATCATGGCGATGTTTTATTAAAAAAAGGAATTCTCTATGCCCCAGATTATATTGTTAATGCCGGTGGACTTATTCAAGTGGCAGATGAGTTATATGGGCCAAACAAACAAAGAGTGATGAAGAAAACAAAAGCAATATATACTTCATTACTTGAAATTTATCGTACTGCTGAAAATATGCATATTTCTATTATTCAATCTGCGAACCAATTTTGCGAACAGCGCTTAGAAATGAGAAAGCAGAGAAATAGTTTTTTTTCCCATCATAGGCGTCCGAAATGGGATGTGCGGCATTAGTAAGGGAATATGTTAATCCTGCTAAAAAAGGAGGATGTATAGGAAGTGAAGGAATATAAAACTAAGCAATATTTAGATGAAAATGGAAGGGTCACAAATGATGAGTTGAAACAATGGATTACAGGTGAACTTGCACTAACCCTTTATGAAAAAATGCTATTAGTTAGAACGTTTGACAGGAAAGCGATTAGCCTGCAAAGACAAGGAAGACTTGGCACATATGCACCTTTTGAGGGGCAGGAAGCAGCTCAAGTAGGCAGTGCATTTGCATTACATGAAAAAGATTGGCTTTTTCCTACCTACAGAGATCATGCCGCAAGCATAACATTTGGGCATTCCTTAAAAACCATTTTCCTTTACTGGAATGGTAGAGTGGAAGGCTGTGTACCGCCTGATGAAAGAAAAATCTTCCCGCCGGCAGTGCCAATTGCAACACAGCTCTTACATGCTACCGGCGCTGCACTTGCAGAAAAGTGGAAGGGCACTAAAAACGCTGCAATTGTTTATTTTGGAGATGGAGCAACATCAGAAGGGGATTTTCATGAAGGATTAAACTTTGCGAGTGTCTATAAAGCTCCTGTTGTCTTTTTTAATCAAAATAATCAATATGCAATTTCTGTACCTATTCACAAGCAGATGAATTCTGAAACCATCGCCCAAAAGGCAGTAGCTTACGGAATACAGGGTGTCCGCGTTGATGGAAATGATATCTTTTCCGTATATTTAGAAACAAAAAAGGCATTAGAAAGAGCTAGAGATGGAGAAGGACCTACCCTTATTGAAGCTGTCACTTGGCGATATGGTGCACATACCACCGCAGACGATCCAACTAAATATCGTAATCAAGAAGAAAGTAAAGCAAAAAGAGAAACCACTGATCCTGTTCTCCGCTTAGAACGTTATTTAAAAAATGAAGGATTGTGGGATGAAAGTTGGTTAAGCCAGATACAGGAGAGAATAAATGGCAATATTGAATCAGCAATCAAAGAAATGGAAGCGTTCCCAAAACCTGATGTGAAAGACTTATTTGATCATGTTTTTGCTGAGCCAACTTGGACCATCAAACAGCAGAAGGACGAATATTACGAATACTTAAGAGGTGTAAGCCAATGAGTATAGATGTAATGAAATCACAGAAGCTCACCATTGTGCAGGCGGTAACCGATGGCCTGCAAACGATGATGCGCGAAAAGAAGGAAATCATCATCATGGGGGAGGACGTTGGACGCAATGGCGGTGTATTTCGTGCAACCGATGGCCTGATAGATGAGTTTGGAGAAGAGCGAGTATTGGATACACCATTAAGCGAGTCAGGTATTGTTGGAACAGCTATAGGACTTGCGATTAATGGTTTTTTACCTGTTGTGGAAATCCAATTTTTAGGATTCATTTACCCAGCCTTTGAACAAATTATGGCACATGCAACGAGAATTCGGATGAGGACAATGAGTAGATTCCATGTTCCAATTGTTATTCGTGCACCATATGGAGCAGGTGTAAAAGCTCCTGAAATTCATTCAGATAGCATGGAAGCATTGTTCACCCATATGCCAGGAATCAAAGTAGTATGTCCATCCAATCCCTATGATGCTAAAGGTCTATTAATTTCTAGTATTGAAGATCCGGATCCAGTACTATTTCTGGAATCTCTACGATCTTATCGAGCTTTTAAAGAAGAGGTACCAATAGGTAAGTATACAGTTGAAATTGGAAAAGCAAATCGTTTAATGGAAGGGGAAGATGTTACGATTATCGCATGGGGGGCGATGGTGCCTGTTGCCATGAAAGCCGCCGAAAAGGTAAAGGGCGAAGGTATCAGTTGTGAAGTCATTGACTTACGAACCTTATACCCTTTAGACCATTCGATGATTTCGGAATCAGTGCAAAAAACGGGTCGAGCCATTATTGTTCATGAAGCGCCTGCAACAAGCGGTTTAGGTGCGGAAATCATTTCCGTTATCCAAGAGACCTCGTTCTTATATTTGAGAGCTCCTATTGAAAGAGTTGCCGGTTTCGATGTCCCTGTACCTTTTTACGCATTAGAGAACCACTTTTTACCTAGTGAAGGAAGGGTTACAAAGGCAATTGAAAAAGTAATGCATTTCTAGCAGGAAAGAAGGTGATGATGTTGGTTGAAGTAAAGCTGCATGACATTGGAGAAGGAATGACAGAGGGAGAAGTATTGAATTACCTTGTAAAAAAAGGGGATCGAGTAAAGATTGACCAGCCGCTAGTAGAAGTTCAAACGGACAAAATGACCGCCGAACTTCCATCCCCCATATCTGGTGTCGTTCGTGATATTTTAATAGAAGAAGGAACCAATGTATCCGTTGGGACAACATTATTAATCATTGATACGGAAGAAATGCATCTAGATTTTTCAGATAGACCGGAAAAACCTTTGCCTAAAAAGAGAATTATCGCAGCACCTCATACGAGAAGAATTGCCAGAGAGCTCGGTGTAAATATAGAACAAGTCATAGGAACAGGTCCTATCGGCAGGGTGACGGATGAGGATATTTATAAATTTATTAGAAAGGCTGAAGTTTCTTCTTCTACTACCGAAGAAGAAACAATGGTAGAAACGCGAAAAGAAAGTACCTCATTACCTAAAATTAATAAGGAAGAAATACCATTTAAAGGTAGAAGAAAGCAAATTGCAGCAAAAATGGTTCAATCACTATATACGATTCCTCACGTCACACATTTTGAGGAAGTTGATGTAACCAACTTGCTTTCTTTAAAGAATGAACTGAAGAATGATGGTACTAATATATCTGTTGCAGCTTTTTTTATCAAAGCGATTTATCTGGCATTAAAAGACTATCCAATTTTTAATTCGGTTTTGGATGTGGAAAAAGAAAGGATTCTATTAAAAAACGAATATAACATTGGGATTGCTGTAGATACCAGGGAAGGTTTAATTGTTCCAGTTATTCATCATGTGGAACAAAAAAACATTACTACTATCTATCAGGAAATGAAGGATTGTATACAAAAAGCTCAAAATAACAAGCTGACAAAGGAAGACATTACTGGCGGAACTTTTACCATAAGTAATGTTGGTCCGCTCGGAGGAATTGGAGCGACACCAATTATCAACTATCCAGAATCAGCACTAGTCTCTTTCCATAAAACGAAAAAACGCCCAGTAGTAATAAATGATGAAATCGTTGTACGCTCCATTATGAATCTATCCATGTCCTTTGATCATCGTGTGGCAGATGGGGCAACAGCAGTAGCGTTTACCAACAGACTGGTAGAATTGCTTGAGAATCCATCTAAAATGATACTGGAGTTGCAATAAAAGCAAATGAAGTAGTTTCATTTATATGGATGAAATGTAGCTTAAACATGTCTATATTTCCATCATAAAGGGTAAATAAAAGCGCTTGGAACCTAAATCCAAGCGCTCCGTTTCTATATCCGCTTTTTCACTACCTCTCCTTTATAGAAAAATCATGTTTTCACAAATCTCCCATTTAGTTGAAATATGACTGCAATACCTTTTCCTAGCTACATGTAAATTATTTTTAATTTAAATTTTCTTCAGTGGTATTGACAATAAAAATAATAATATGATAGCTTATTAATTGAAAATGATTATCAATATCATTTGAAAATGGAACAAAAGGGAGATATTTGAATGAAAAAATTCTTTATTCCAGTGTTTTTCATTTTGATGCTGGTTATTACGGCATGTAGTACGCATGAAACGGAAAAGTCAGTTGGAAAAGAAAGCAAAAAGGTTAAAGATGAACTGATTACATATGAGTCAGAAAATGGACCTATTAAGGTTCCTGCTCATCCTAAAAGAGTCGTTTTATTGTCTGGGTATGCGGGAGATTTAATTTCCCTTGGTGTAAATATTGTAGGGGTTGAAGAATGGTCGAAAAAAAGTCCGTTATTTAAAGAAGAGTTAAAAGATGTACCTACTGTATCTGATGATAATGTAGAAAAAGTTATTGAATTAAAGCCAGATTTAATAATAGGATCAAGTACTAGCAAAAATTTAGACAAATTTAAAAAAATAGCTCCTACGGTTACATACACTTATAATAAATTGGATTACCTAACACAACATTTAGAGATTGGTAAACTGGTAAACAAAGAGAAAGAAGCTCAAGCTTGGATTACTGATTTTAAGGAACGAGCAAATACTATTGGTGAAGAAATAAAGGAAAGAATTGGACAAAATGCAACGGTGACTGTAATGGAAAGCTATGACAAAACTATGAGCATCCTTGGAAAAAGTTGGGGAAGAGGGACAGAAGTTCTGTATCAAGCAATGAAGTTAAATATCCCTGATAATGTACAAAAAGTTACAAATAAAGAAGGGTATTACACTATTTCCTCTGAAGTGCTGCCTAAATATGTTGGTGACTATTTAGTTATAAGTAAATATATGGATCAAGATAATTCATATCAAAAGACTAAATTATATAAAGAAATACCTGCTGTAAAGAACAACCATGTATTTGAAGCAGATGCTTATACATTTATGTTTAATGATCCAATAACATTAGACTATCAACTACATTTCTTTAAAGAACATTTTTTAGATTAGACTAACCCAAGACAAACCAGGAGATTTATGTGAAGCGAGTGCTTAAACAAAGACTTTAGGATATGTTGATATCCTATCGAAGGTAAGAAGGATAATCAAGGCCCATTAAGGTATAGTATTCTTGATTTTCCTTTCTTCATCGGTTAAAACATACATGTGTAAAAAAGGCTACCAATATGGCAGCCAGAACCTCAAGTCTTCCTATGGTTCTTAGTTAAGGCATACATTTTGTACAATAAACAAAGATACTAAACGATTCCATTAAGTTCCCGAAGAGATCCCCTTTTCCTTTGGGGGCCAAATAAAATAAGTAATCGAAATAATTAGATCTATCCATAATACTATTGACCAAATTTTTGCTACTCCACTTAAGGCTTGGGTTCTAGATATATCATCGATCCAAAAGATCAATCCCACTAATATACCTCCACCAATTATATAAGCAATGAAATGTCTAATCCAACCTTTAAAATAGTGTTTTGAATATTCAATTCCGTAACGTTTTCTTGGTTTTTCTCCTTGTTTTGTTACATAATATTGAAAACGCTGATCCGCCCATTCAATCATACTTTTACCGTAGGCAATGGATATACCTATATAAACAGCAGCAATTGCATGTGCTGTAGTTGCGACTTCGCCACGATATATATCGATGCCTGCTGCAATTAACAAAGTTAAATCAACAAGCGGAGTTAGTGCAAGCAGAATGATCCCTAACTGTTTTTTCTTGAAGATATATCTAGTCATCAATCCCAATACAATGACAACCCAAAACGCGATTTCACAAAAGACGATCATCCATCCAATAATGGTCAAATAACCACTCCTTTTTAATACAAATGTATTATATAAACAAAGTATAACATTCTATTTTAAATAATACAATCGTGTTATTTAAAACTTAACATTGTGTTAAAATAGAGGTATGCCTAAAATAGTTGATCATGACCTACGAAAAAGACAAATTGCAGAAGCTTCATGGAGGGTTATTCTAGAACAGGGAATGGAAGGAGCAACAGTTAGGAATATAGCAAAAGAGGCTGGTCTCTCATTAGGAGCTTTGCGCCATTATTTTTCTACTCAAGATGAGTTACTAGAATTTGCTATGAATCTTGTTATTAAAAGAGTAACAGAACGAATTAACAAAATAGCCCTGAATGAATTACCTCCCAAGGAAAAAATATTGCAAATCCTGCTTGAGATTATCCCAACTGACTCTGAAAAGATGGCAGAAATGGAGGTATGGTTTGCATTTGTTGCGTATGCTAGACATAAAAAAGATGCTTTTGATGCAAAACATGATGGAATTTATGATGGTCTCCGTAACCTAATACATTATCTAGACCAAGCGAAACTGTTAAAGAAAAACCTTAATACAGAACTTGAAGTTGAAAGATTGTACTCATTGGTTGACGGCACAGCTATGCATGCATTATTAGATCCTACCAGGTTAGATAAAGATCGAATCCACAAGTTACTCGTTTACCATCTAAATTCAATTTGTATTAATGAGATTGAAAAGACTTACTAAGTAGTGAGTCTTTTTCAATTTGGGTACGAAAGAATCAAATATCATCCTTTAAAATCATTATTTGTTGATATATCAGGAACAAAAAGAGATCAAATCAATATACTGATTTGATCTCTAAAAGAAATTGAATCATTTAATTGTCTACGTGTTTTTACTATAAAAAAGTCATTTTCAAACTCATTTCACTTCACTTACTACTATTAAACGGAAAGTGTGTATGATTTTAAGAATTACTTGGGCATATTATTATAGCTCAGTTAATATTATGAAAGGGAAATTGGTACTTCAACATTTCACTTATTTGTATGCAGATAGCAAGGCGCCTTTGTTTTATTGCGGAACAAACGCAAGCTGCAAGATAAACAACACTGCGAATATATATACAAGCACATGAACTTGGCGCCATTTTCCTCTAACTATTTTTAAAATAGGGTAAGAAATAAAGCCGAGTGCAATACCTGTAGCAATACTGGAAGTTAACGGCATGCTTAAGATAATTAAGAATGCAGGAAATGCTTCATCGATTTCATTCCATTTGATATGGGCGACATTGCCTATCATTAAACTTCCTACAATTATTAATGCAGGAGCCGTAATTGCATATATACCAGATACGGCATTTACGAGTGGGCTAAAAAAAGCAGAAATAATAAAAAGTATGGCTACAATGGTTGTCGTTAATCCTGTACGGCCACCGGCAGCTACACCAGAAGTCGATTCAATAAATGCGGTCGTGGGGCTCGTCCCGAAAACAGCACCAATCGTAGTACCGATAGAATCTGAAAGTAGTGCTCGACGTGCACGTGGCAATTTCTTCCCACGCATTAAACCTGCCTGTTCCGCGACGCCAACCATCGTACCAGTTGTATCAAAAATCGTTACGAGTAAGAAGGAAAAGACTACAGCATATAAGCTATGATGAATTACATCACTAAAAGCGGAGATTGGGTTAACAATCATAAAATGCGGCAGAGAAGGTATTCCTACTATCCCTTTATCAAATTTAAGCTGTCCAGTGAAAAAGGCGATAATTCCAGTAATTATCATGCCGATAAATAGTGCCCCATGAATTTTTCTTGCAAATAAAATTAAAGTAATGACTAGCCCGACTATTGCAAGAATCGTTGACGGATCATGCAAGTTGCCAAGTTTCACTAAATTAGCTTTATCTCCAGTAATAATCCCTGTTTGCTTTAAACCAATAAAGGCAATAAACAGACCGATACCGGCTGTAATACCATGCTTTAAATTATCAGGAATTGCTTCAATTAGCTTCTGGCGAAAAGGGGTTAAAGATAAGATGATAAAAATGATACCTGCTACAAAAACGGCAGCAAATGCAGTGGTATAGGAAACATGTCCATGACTTCCGACAACGGAATAGGCGAAATAAGCATTCATCCCCATCCCGGGAGCGATGGCAATTGGATAATTAGCGCATAAGGCCATCCATAATGTACCGATAACAGTAGCAATAATAGTAGCCATAAAAACATCATTAAAAGGCACGCCAGCATTATGAAGAATGACAGGATTAACAACGATAACATAAACCATGGTTAAAAAAGTAGTTAATCCAGCAACAACTTCCGTCTTAGGATTCGTGCCGTTCTCTTTCAATTTAAACATATAATACCTCCGAAAAATACGAACGATTAAAAAACACATATTATATATTATTCGTTTTTGAGCTGGTAAGCAATAGTTTTTATTGTAGTTTCTCCATTTTTATTAAAAGAAATCATTACAAATAAAAAAAAAAGGCCTCTTTTGTGCCTTTTTAAATAAAAAGATTGAGAATAAAGTAAACGATAGCTGATAATATAGCCGTAATTGGCAAAGTAATAATCCATGTAAATACAATTCTTTGCGCTGTATCCCATTTTACACCTCTTACTCGGTGGGCCGTCCCTACTCCAAGAATTGAAGAGGAAATAACGTGGGTGCTACTTACAGGAAGGTGTATAAATGTTGCACCGAAAATGATTAATGCAGAACTTAAATCTGCCGCTACCCCGTTGATAGGTTTAATCTTCATAATTTTTCCGCCAACTGTTTTGATAATTTTGTACCCTCCAATAGAGGTACCTAATCCCATTGCAGTTGCACAAGCAATTTGTACCCATAAAGGAATATCATGACCTTTAATCATGTTGCTGGATATTAGAGCTAACGTAATAATACCCATTGATTTTTGTGCATCATTTGTACCATGGCTATAGGATTGTATAGCAGCTGTTAAAATTTGAATGAGACGAAATCGCTTATTTGTTTTTGCTAAATTAAAGTTTTTAAATGCGACTTTGAAAATGCTATAAATTATAAAACCAATGATAAATGCAAGAATTGGCGAAATAATTAGAGCTTCAAGAATTTTAATAAATCCACTATATTTTATAGCTGAGAAACCTGCAGCGGCAATTGCTGCACCTGATAAAGAACCGATAATAGCGTGAGAGGAACTACTGGGAATTCCAAAGTACCATGTAAGTAAATTCCAGGCGATAGCTGAAATTAATGCAGCAAGGATAACAACTGCTCCATTGTGTATAGTATATGGATTCACAATATCCTTTGATATAGTTTGGGCTACCCCTGTAAAAGTCAATGCTCCAAGAAAATTCATACATGCAGCAAGGATAATAGCATGTCTTGGTTTTAATGCCTTCGTTGAAACTGAAGTTGCGATTGCATTAGCAGTATCATGAAAACCGTTAATAAAATCGAAGCCAAGAGCAAAGATGACTGTTAACAAGGTGATTATAAAGACACTGTCCATTGCTTATGCTCCTTATGCGTTTTTCATAATAATACTTTCTAATATGTTTGCCACACTTTGGCAATCATCTGCAATCTCTTCTAGATTTTCATATACTTCCTTGTACTTAATTAAACGAATAGGATCTTTCTCTTTTTGGAATAGCTCCTTAATAGATTCACGTAAAATATCATCACATAAAGACTCATATTCCTTAATTTTAATCGCATGTGGACGCATATTCGGTAGTTTTTTGTTAAAAAGAAATTCGATAGCTTTTTGAATTTCCTTTGTACAATTCCGTATAGCCTCTACAAACTTATACATATACTCATCTGCATGGAGAATTACATATACTTCAAATATATAAGCACAATGTTCAAGACCATCAAGCACATCATCTAATACATTTGTAAGGGTAAGTAAATCCTCTCTTTCAATTGGTGTGATGAAAGCATCATTGAGCTCCATAATCATTTCATGCACATATGTATCGCCTTGTGTTTCAAACTCTTTCATTCTTTGTGCAAATTCTTTTAAATTGCTCTCATTATTTAATTTGTAATCAGCAAAATAGTTTGCACTCTCGTGTAAATTCGCAGCAATGTTTTCTAATAGAACTGCAAACTTATCCTTTTTATTTTTAAATACCATTACCTAACCTCCTGAAAGCTTGGTATACCAAACGTATTTATTTTAGCTGATTTTTTAACAAGTTAAAAGAAAAAAGTCTGAAGAACCTATTAATAATTATTAGTTTTACACAATACGGAAAAAAATACACACTAATTTTTGGGTCGAGCATGATTGTTGACGATGCATTTTAGAAAGGATACAATTATCTTGAATTCGAGATAATTGAATTCTAAAAGTAAAATTTAACGAGTATGCTCTCGATAAATTTTACATAAGTAGGCATAAAATATATACATTAATAAAATATTATTAGTGTTGTAAGTCTGCTATTAATATTAAGTAAAGGAGCTTTTAAATGACGAACGTAAATTTAGCGATTATTTACTATAGTTCAACAGGAACGAACTATCAATTAGCAAAATGGGCTGAAGAAGCTGCTAAGCAAGCGGGTGCAGAAGTAAAGGTATTAAAAGTAGAAGAGCTTGCACCAGCTGCTGCAATTGAATCCAACCCAGCATGGAAAAAGCATTATGATGAAACACAAAATGTCCCAGTTGCAACAGCAGCTGACATCGAATGGGCAGATGCGATTATTTTCAGTGCACCAACTCGTTTTGGAAATATTCCATCGCAAATGAAACAATTCTTAGACACATTAGGCGGTCTTTGGGCGTCAGGAAAAACAGTGAACAAAGTCGTAAGCGCTATGGCTTCTGCTGGAAATTCAAATGGTGGCCAAGAGCAAACTATCCACGCTATTTATACATCTATGATGCATTGGGGCACAATCATTGTTCCTCCTGGTTATACGGATCAATCTATCTATGCAGCCGGAGGAAATCCTTACGGTACAACAGTAACTCAAGGGCAAGATGGCAAAATAGTAGAAGATGCTGAAGCAGCTGTTAAACATCAGGCAAAGCGCACTGTTCAAGTTGCAGAATGGGTAAAAGCAGGGCAACAGTAATAAATAAAAGATGATTAAAAACTCGTAT